>Ga0310696_10000841_pt1 | contig 45488 bp, 28 predicted proteins | sample AusTroGonzalo_MG_4_FD_203885 | JGI IMG/M metagenome (GOLD analysis project Ga0310696, IMG submission 203885) | Bovine rumen microbial communities from tropical cattle in Woodstock, Queensland, Australia - Gonzalo_02 (v2) (version 2) | ecosystem: Host-associated > Mammals > Digestive system >... | reverse complement strand
CTGCCCCTCGACTTGCATGTGTTAGGCCTGTCGCTAGCGTTCATCCTGAGCCAGGATCAAACTCTTCGTTGTAAAATATCAATTATAAGTCTGTCCTATGCCCAAAACGATCTATTGTAGTTGTACTTGATCAGCCAAGATTGGCTGATGCATTCCTTAATGGAATCGACAAGGACTGTATATCATCCGCCGCTATTCCTTATTATATATATAAGGTGTCATCGCTGCGGATGTTCCCAATTCTTGTACTACATATTTGATTGATCAATCTCTCAAAGTTCACTGCTTTTGCTCGCGTTCGGCAACGCGGTCGCATCGGATGCCGCTGGGCGGCATAAAGGCGACGCGTGCCTCCGCTCTCCCCATGCGAAATCTTGCGATTTCTGTGGGGACCCTTGATTTCAAGGAGCTTCCTCTCCGCGCTTAGGGCGCAAAAAAATTAGAACCATCAAATGATTCAAATTTTAATACCCTCGGGTTTGTAAGCCTGCCTTGCGGTCGTCTCCAAAGCCTCTCGGGAGAAAAGGGAAACACGCTTGTTTCTCAAAAGCGGATGCAAAGGTAGTACATTTTTTTCATATATGCAAATTTTTCGCGAAAAAACATGCATTTTTGGGCAAAAATAGGCGAAAACTGCTATGTTGGGGTTGCAAAGGATACTTGTTTGTCCACGAATTAAGCGAATTAAACGAATTCGGTGATTAATCAGGAGAGCAGAGTTGACCAAGGAGCGTGTAGGTACTTGAGGCTCGGTGAATAAACACATGCCCGTTGCGTAGGATTTTCTGCGCAGCGGGTTTGGTTTGGAAGGAGGTTGCGGTAGTGGGCACGTTTTCCGCTTTCCATTGGGCACTCTCAGCGGGTGCAGACCAGTTGCCGCGGTCATCGGCGGCAAAGGCGGCGTAGTAATACACATCTCCGAGCAGAGCCTCAGCATCGGTGCAGGTCTCGGCCGAGCCGCGATAGATCTCCGTGCCATCGGTAGGGGAAACAGGGAAAGCGTTGTCCTTGCGGACGATGACTGTCTGTGCATAGTCGGGTGCGGGATAGACGTCGCCTGTGAGATGCAGGTCATCAAGATAGAACGTGCCGCTTACCGGCTCGCCGGTAGATACAGCGAACGAGAGGCGTACGATACCTTCGCATTGGTTGCGGTCGTCGGTATTGGCGTACCAGTCGAACGCCTGCAAGGTGCGCAGGTCGAGGGTGATGTCGCGCCAGGTGTCTTGAGAGAGGTTGAAGCTCTCGGTGTACCACCAGTCTTCATGATTGGCGGACATGTTCTTGCAGACGATACGCAGATCAGTGGCAGTGCCATTGCCCTTGAGGCGGAAAGTGAGAATGGGAGTCTGATGCATGTCGGCGGGGCTGTTAAACACATAATCTGCCGAGGCGGTTGCCCAGGCTTGGGTGAGGGTGTAGTCGCATTGCAGTGCACCGTCAGCGAGGCTGAGAGTCATGAGAGCCCCCTCCTCAATGCTCCTTATCACAGGCGTGATGCCGGTGCTGAAGTCCGTAAGCAGTTCGTCCAAGTGCACGAGGTGCGTGGGATTGAGCCAGGTGAGGTGGTATTGTCCATCGCTGATTTGTCCGGTGAGATCGGAAGGTGCAGGGGGCGGTGTGGTATCTTCGAGCAGGTTGACGACGGGTTTGACAGCCGACATATACGTTTGTCCGCCGGAAGTAACCACGGCATAAAGATAGCACTTACATTTCGGATAGACATCCCGCGTGTGCCACATGTATTTTTCTGCCGTACCCGGGAGGTTGGTGACGATAGGAGTTAGACCGGTGATGTCGGTGGCATCGGGTGTCTGCGCGCAGTAGAGAGAGACGGTAGCATCACCGACAGGATCAAAGGTGAACCAGCGGAGGAGGATCGAGTCTTCGGCACTGACTTCGGTAGCCGGCACAGTGAAGTTGACGGCAGGGGTGACGACCTCATTGTCGTGGAGGAACGTATAGGTGTAGAAGGGGTTGCCGACAGAGTCGTAAGCGGTGAGGGCGATGGATGACGCGTCAGCCGCCATATCGAGCGTAGAGAAACAGGAAACCTGCCTGTAGAACATCGAGTAGCGGTAGTCCTGGAGTTGTTTTTGTTGGGCATAGTTGGCATCGCGTCCGCAGCCCGGGCGGAGATAGTGGATGCCGTCTTTGTAGAGGTGCTCGAACGAATGATCGTCGCCGGAGAGGGAGAGGATACGTTTGCCGAGTGCGGCATGTTTCTCGAAGAGCGCACCCATCTGACGGGGTTCGTCGGCCCACTGACCGTGGTAGCCGGTGGTATGCACGCCTACGTGGTGACAGATGATGATCCACGGGCGCGTGCACGTATATAATATGGAGTCCGCCCACGCGTATTGGCGGCTGCCGGGCAGGAACTGCGGGCTGGAAGGGTCGCCGTTGATATTGAGCATGATGATATCGGCGTTACCATATACGAAATGGAAGTAAGCCTCGTTACGCGGATCGATGGTATCGCCTTCGCACGCCCCCTCGTGGGCGAACTGGTGGAAATAGTCGTAGAACGACGACCAGCGGAAGGTGAACGGATCACCTGTCTCGTGGTTGCCGGACGAAGACATCAGCGGCACTTGGCTCAGGAACGGTGCGCCGGGAGTAAAGAAGTAGTTGTTCCAGTTGCGGTCGTTGCCCTTGGACGAGACAAAATCGCCGTTCATGAGGGATATATCGCAATTGAGATTGCAGATAAAGTCTTGCATGTTCGACCAGTTGTTGCGGGCATTGCCGTGGATGTCGCTGATGGTGAAGATACGAAAAGCCGTGCCTTGCTCCGGGGCAGTCTTGGTGCTGCAGACCTTGTCGAAGCGGCGGGTAGCGCTCGCTCCCACGGTGAAGTAGTAACGGGTGTTGGGTTGCAAACCGGTAAGGGTGACAACATGCATGTAACCTTCGTCGGCTACGTTCCAGCCGGAGGAAGAGTGGATGTTCTGATTGAGATTAGCCGGATCGGTGCCATAGTAGATGACCGCGTCGGTGGGTTCGGATTCCTCGGACATCTGCCACAGGATCTTGACAGAGCTGGTGGTCGGCGCCATGGAGTACGGCTGCTTGTAGGGCACGTAGGGGTCATTGCCGGTGTCATAACTATCGGAAGAAACGCCCCAGCGCGGATCACCGAGGGTGCTGCCGTCTGTACCGGCATTGAGTGCGGGGCTGTTGGCGAAGAGCTGGAAGTTGCCGTTTGCCGGATCAACGAAATAGGGGTTGCGCGTAGAGCAGTTCGCCTGCGAGCCGCCTGTGCCCACTTTGACGGGCGCATTGTATCCGATGCAGTTGTGCACATAGGAGTTAGAGCCATAGACGGCAAAGCTATTGGCGTCCGCACGCTCTTCGGCATTCATGAAGATACAGTTGGTGATGTGGCTGTTATCAATGTTTGCCGGATAAACACCGCGTCCGTCGGTGCTGTTGTAGAACGTGCAGTGGTCTATCTCCACAGATCCTTCCAATGCTTCCACGTTACTGCCCGGATAAACATATATAAATCGTCCGGTACCATGCTCGCCGCCATCAAACGTACTATTGCGAACGGTGAGGCTCTTCAGTTGCTTGGTGGCAGCACCGGCATATAATCCTTTTGCGGAGTTAGCCGCTGCGCTGCCCATGCGGAACAGACAATCGTCAATGGTGAACACATCGATGTAGGGGGCTTCCTGATCGGTATTATATATGCGGAGGAAGTACGAGGGGCATCCGCTCAGTTCGCAACCGCGCAGCGTCACGTTGTACGGCGTTGTGCCGGGCACAAGACGCAGCGCTTCGGCGCTACATTGCAGATTCAAATTTTGCAATGTGATATCTGCTACGACTTGAAAACGTCCGATCATCTTGAGAACCGGTTTGGCTCCGTCTGCGGCTTGAATAGTCAATGCCATGGTTGGGCTGATATTGGATGCCTCCGTGTACTCGCCGGTGGTCAGCACCAGGATGTCGCCTGCGGCGGCATTGGTGATGGCTGTTCGCAGTGTGCCTGAGCCCGGAGTGACTTGAACGGTGGCTGCATGGATGGCTGATGCGCAGAGCAGCGCAAAGAAGGAAAGAAAATATCTATTCATAACGTAATCGGAATATTATTCTCTTACTATTTACAATATAGGTGGTACGCAGCATTGCACACCACCTATATTTTTTATGATACCGGGTTTAAATCGGGTCTGCATCACCTTCCTCAAGGAAGCGCAGACCAACGTTGCCTTGAACAGAACCAACGGCAGGTGCGCAAATGGAAGCAGTCAGGAATGAAACCGAAGTTATGCTTGGTATAATATATTGCTTTTTCATATTTGTATCAATTTGAAAGTTAATAAATATCTGTTCTATCTCTCCGACATTGATTATTTAACTTGTAAACCCAATGCGTTGAGGCGAACGCCATCACGGATTATAATCAGTTGTCCGTTTTCAATTACCTTAGTAACGCCTTCGGTTTGAGCCTCCACAAGGTCGATAGAAGTTACGACATTCTGACTTGCGATAATACGTGCACCGCGAATTGGGGCATGAGCTTGTGGATCGTTAACTTCAAAGTAAGCGCGGAAACCCTTGAGTGTCCTATCAGATAGCGGGTACGAAAGCATATTATTGGCAACTATCAAGAGAACCTGATCACCGTTATGGAAATCTTTCGAAACGAATGTGCCACGGAAGGTAACCGCTTCGCGGGTGGTGCGGTCGGCTGTCTCTCTCTCGATTGTTACACCTTCAAACAAAGGATTAATGATGTCTGTAGAGGTCTTAATGAGGATAGGTGTTCCTTGATAAATATCGCTGGAAGCATCAAACTGCAAATTAAGGATGTCGCCACTGATGGTAGCTGAACCCAACGTGTACATTTCCACATCGTTACCAAAGATAGCTTTGCACTTGGTAGAATTAACAGGGAACGGCAAGCAAATGGTGTTATACATTCCGCCCAAGATAGTACGGTTCAGTCGTACGTCACATGCCGCACCACCTACATTTGCCACCCATGCAGAATTGTCAATGTCAGTGTCGGTCATTACTACATCTGCCGGTGCTACGTATGGGGCAAAAGTGATACCGCGAAGGATCATAGAGGAATATTGTGTTCTATTAATCAACTTGATGGTATAACTTCCGTCAGCCGGAATAACCAAAGTCTTTTCGAGCGTAATATCACCTTTAGAGTGAACCGCATCGCTTAAGCCCGAAGATGCCAACTCTTCTGAATAATCTATCAGTGTTTCACCGTCATAAAGTTCAACACGATAATTGTGCCCACTAGATGTAACCGGATCAAGATTCAGTGTTACCTCCATCGTTTCGGCAGTGGCAGTAACATTCCAAACTGCCCATTCCGATGTCGGGGCGCTATTGTTACTTGATTGCAAGTAACCATCTTCGGTGCGAATCATATATTTCGATCCGGACTTGTACAACAATGCGTCCTCGCCAATGATTTGACCAGGAAGTGCAGTAACCGCACCGCCTTCGTAATAAGCGACAATGTGTGTGAGGCGAGTGTTGGATTCTTTTTTGGTCTGTACTTTAACTACATAATTACCAGCATCCAAATCAATGGTATTGGAGGATATTTGCAAGAGAGCACCGGTTTGGTTAGCCCATGAATACGTATTGTTTGCTGCTTCTTGAACAGAGTCAATCTTTACTGTCTCGTCTTCGTTGAGCACCATAATACGGTAGTTATGGCCGCTATAGTTATAGGTATTGGCGATAAATTTATATTTACCTGCTTTGGCTACATTGATTTTCCACTTCACATATTCAGAACCAGCTACCGTAAAGTCATTATCAGAAGCATGACCATAACTGCCTCTCGCAGTAAAGAGAAGTGAATCTTCTGCCGGAGCTCCCGGATGTTCCAGTGTTGCCCTTGTGCTGCGGAGTGCGTCTGCCGGCCAAAGAGTGCCTGGTATAGCGGTTATTGCACCGCCTTCGTAGGTCGCATCAACATAAAGGACACGGCTTTTAGCCCAATTGTATGTGTTGCGCAGTTTAATGACACATTCCTCGTTAGCCGCCAATTCAACTTTTCCTGATTTTATAGTTCCCTCGTTGCTACTTATACTTTCGTCTAACTTCGAAATCTTTTCTACACTTTCATCGCTATTTAGCACCTTTATTTCGAACTTTTGACTTTGATCCTTGCGATAAACATGCGCTGTAAATTCATAATAACCTGCCTTGGACACTTTCACTTTCCATTTAGCCCACTCCATGTCTTCAAATCCGTAACTACCCCCGAGCATTTTGAAGTCAATAGAGTCCGGATCTGCTTCATTTGCGCGAAGGTGAACACCAACACTATCACTAACAAATGCATCAACAGAATTCAATCTAGCTGGGATTTCGATAGCCGGAGTAGCTGTTTCCCAACGTGGATCACCCAAAACAGTACCATTTTCACGTCTTGCAGGAGAAGCATTGTTCAATCTAAAATCGTTATTGGCAGCATCTACGAATAACGGGTTGCCTTTGAGGATATTTGTACGACTTGCAGCAGAACTAAAACCATCCGATTGGTAATATAGACAATTGGTAATTGTACCACCTACACATTCAACAGATTTATAAGAACGTGATGTCGGCTGGGCAAAGATACAGTTACTTACTGCTAAGTTGATGGATTGTTGCCAATTAATAGCCCGTTTCGGATGATTGTAGAAAGTACAATGATCAACACTAAGAGAAGTCGTGTGTTGATCAGCTGGGGCATCATAATAAATCACATCGTAATTTCCACTAACATTAGCAAAAGTAGAATTCTCTATCGTCAAAGTGTTGCAAGATTGCTTCGTGTCAGTATCCTTTTTCCCAATATAAATAGCGTATTTGGTATTGTTGTGAAAATAGCAGTTACTGATAGTAATTGCATCCAAGCCACGATCTGCTCGCTCAATATAAATATTATAACCGGGGTAATTGACAAATTCGCAATTTTCCACAGTCAGTGTTTCATCTCCAGCTGTTGTACCATATGTACGGAGAGCATAGTCGGCTGCTCCGGTCTCGCCATACGCCCCGCCATCGAATTTGATACCTTTGAAAGTAACTTGCGCAGAATTGTTAAAATATATGTAATATCTCTGCGCTATAACAGGGTGAGCACCAGCTGCTGCTTGAATGGTAATGTTTTTAGTTAAAGCGAAATTACCATCTTCTTTGTAAATACCATCAGAAAGCTCAATAATAGCATTTTCAGATGCAGCTGCGACTGCGTCTTTAATGACATTGCTTACTGTAACATTGGGGTCGTTTGGACCAATAGGTTCGGCATTGATTGCTAACGAAAGCACTAATGCCGGAATAAGTAGAAATAATTTTTTCATGATATTTTAAGTTTTAATTTAACGGATTTTGGGGTCCTTGGAGGGGGGAAGCCCACAAAAGACGGTGCAAAGGTACAAAAAAATACGCATATATGCACGCGAATGCGTGTGTTACGAAACATAAAACGAAATATTGAAAATATAAGCAAGAGGCAATGTGCTTATTTTATGAAGGTTACACAAAATCACAAAATTGAATTTTGCGTTTCGGAAGGTTTCGATTGCGAAGGGCTTAGTGAGTCAAAAAGTGTCAAAAGCTTTACAAAAATCAGCACAATGGAACGGATAAAAATCGGAGTATAAAAGGGCATAGACACAAGATACTGATAAACAGACAAATGAACACGTGAGGTTCCTATAAGGTTCCTATAAACTTCCAATAAGGTTTATGGTTCCCTCTGTGGGTGAGAGGCGGGTGGGGCAACAATCACAGGCCATTGACATGAAAGGGGGAGAATTTTCGAAAGGTTACGAAATAGCAAATGAAACATGCAAATGGTTGATAATTATATTAATATAATAAATTGTTTCGAAAACATGTCCAAAAGCATAGAGAATAGTTTCGAAATGTCAAAAATATTTTGTAATTTTGCAGCGCAAAATGGGGACAAGGGGATAATTCGGTCAAAAATTACCCAAAATGACCCAAAATTATTGCGATGGAGTTTTTTAGTCAACTATTAAAGACTATTAAAAACAATTACAGAGGATTAAGTCATCTATTAAAGACAATTACAGAGCATTAAATCATTAAAAACACAATCATATGAACAATTCATTTACCTACAACGAGATTCATCAGCAGCCGGCAATGTGGCGTAAGGAGTACGCAGCAGTGGTGGCCGCGAAGGAGGAGATCCGTGCATTTATGCACAAGTATTTGACCCCTGACACCGACGTGGTATTGACAGGTGCGGGCACATCGGCCTTCATCGGCGATGCGTTGCAGCCTATCATGCGCGGTTTGTGGCGTAACGTTCGTTCGGTTCCGACAACCGACATCGTGACTCACGCACAGTACCTGCTGGACAAGGAACGTCCGTTGTTGCTGGTAAGCTTTGCACGTTCGGGTAACAGCCCCGAGAGCGTGGCAGCCGTGAACCTGGCAAACAAACTGTGCAAGAACGTGGCTCACGTGTATATCACCTGCAACAAGAACGGCAAGCTGGCACAACAAGCTGCGGGCAGAGAGAATGTGCTGTCGGTACTGCTGCCGGAAGAGACCGACGACAAGAGTCTGGCTATGACGAGCTCGTTCTCAACGATGCTGCTGACCTGCATGATGGTAGGTCGTATTGACAGCATTGAGAAGGATGCCGAGATGATTGAGAGTGCAGCCAAGAACGCAGAGGCTGTGATTGCCGAGTACGAAGAGAAGCTGAAAGAGATTGCCGGTCGTCCGTTTGAAAGAGGTGTGTTCCTGGGTTCGGGTGCGCTGAAAGGTATCGCCGAGGAGTGCCACCTGAAGCTGCAAGAGCTGACAGACGGTGCTGTGGTTTGCAAGTTCGACTCTTTCTTGGGCTTCCGTCACGGACCAAAAGCCGTGGTGAACAGCAAGTCGATCGTCGTATATCTGATGACCGAGCAAGAGGCAGTACAACGCTACGAGCGTGACCTGGTTAAGCAGGTGGATGCCAACAACAAGCCTGTGGCACAGATCATCGTGATTGCCGGCAAGGCTCCCGAGCTGCCTGAGGTAAAGGCTGACCTGGTAGTGCGGATGCCTCACGGGCCGAAGGAGAATGACTTCTATGGCGTAGTACCTTACGTATTGGTAGGTCAGTTGTTAGGATTCTACGCATCGCTGGCTCACGGGCTGAACCCGGATGCGCCGAGCGTAAGCGGCAACATACATCGAGTAGTAGAAGGAGTAACGATATACGAATAATCGCCCAAGATTGGTCGATACATAAACAATGAATTAAATAAATCAACAGAATATGGCAAAGACAGAGAACATCCTCCGCGTGATGGAGGAGAGAAAGAAAGCAACCGGAGTTCCTATGACACTGTTTGCAGCGTGCCCGAACTCCTTGTCGGTAATCAAGGCATCGTTCCGCGCAGCCAAGCGTAACAACTCGCCGATCTATTTCGCAACCACGCTGAACCAGGTGGACTGCGACGGCGGTTATACGGGTATGACGCAAGAGATGTTCACGAAGATCCTGGCTCGCGAAGCCGCAGCCGTGAACTATACGGGTCCGTACGTAGTGGCTATCGACCACGGTGGTCCGTGGCTCAAGGACGTTCAGTCGATTGAGCGTTGGGATACCGAGCGTGCCATGAACGGCGTAAAGAAGAGCTACGAAGCTGCTATCCTGGCAGGCTACGACCTGATTCACGTTGACCCGACGGTAGATATCTTCCTGCCCAAGGGTGAGATCATCGATATCCATGTGGTTGTAAAACGTACGGTAGAACTGATCAAGCATGCCGAGGATTTCCGCAAGGCTCACGGCATTGCTCCTATCTCGTACGAGGTAGGTACAGAGGAGGTTCACGGCGGTCTGGCAGACGAGAAGACGTTCGACACCTTCCTGGAGGGACTGAAAGCCGGTTTGCATGAGGTAGGTTTGGACGATATATGGCCCTGCTTCATCGTAGGTAAGGTAGGTACCGACCTGCACACCACGTTCTTTGATCCGAAGGTAGCCCGCGAGTTGACGGCCAAGGTTCGTCCGTACGGCAGCTACATCAAGGGTCACTACTCTGACGATGTTGAGAACCCCGAGGATTACCCGAAGGCAGGCATGGGTGCAGCCAACGTGGGTCCGGAGTTCACGATGAACGAGTACGACGCACTGGCTGAGCTCGAAGAGGTTGAAAAGAGACTGTTTGAGGAAGGCAAGGTTGCCCAGCTGAGCCACATGACCGATGTGCTGTGGAAATGCGTATATGACAGCAACCGCTGGAAGAAGTGGCTGCACGGCGAGGAGGTTGGCAAAGACCTGAGCGAGTGCACGATGGATCGTCAGCTGTGGCTGGTGAAGACCGGTTGCCGTTACATTTGGCAGAAGCCGGAGGCACTGGTAGCCCGTCAGATGTTGTACGAGAACCTGGAGCGCTTCGGTATCAAGGCTGAGGAGATCGTGTTGATGCGCATTGAGCACAATATGGATAAGTACTACAATGCCTTCAATATCGTGAACCTGAATGACTATATGAAGGACATTTAAGTCAAAAATTGCCCAAAATTAACCAAAAATTATTGTAGATGTCAAAGAAGTATTTGATATTTCTGATGGGAATAACAGCGGTTGTTTTGGTGGCTTGCGGAGGTTGCAAGCCCCAAAACGATCCGCAGAGCGGCAATGGTGATGCAGAGCCTGAATATGTGCAAGAACCCGAAGACCTGATCTGGTTCGGCAAGCCGAGTTTCAATGTACCGGTGGAGAACACCGAGGCCGTAGAGATGCGTCTGCCGATCAAGGTGCGCATCACTACGGATGCGAAGCTGGCGGTACTGGAGATAACTGACACGATGACCGTTGCCGGCAACAAACAAACGAATTACGTGGTGACGATGTCAGAGGATCTGGCTCCGGGTTTCTACCGCGCGATGTGTCTGGTGAACAACAATAAAGCACGCTCGTTCAGCTTCGGTGTAGACCCGTTTGACATCGTATCCGCACCGGATATGCAATCGGATTACAGCGAATACTGGCAGACGGCGAAAGATCAACTGGCAGCAGTGGATATGTCTCCTGTTCTGAAAGAGATAGAGGTAAAGAGTTCGTCAGCCCGCAAGGTGTATCTGGTGGAGATGTACTCTGTACCTGACGGTTTGAGCGGTGATCCTGTGAAGATCCGCGGCTATTATTGCGAACCGACGGATGGCGAGAAGCACCCTGTGATCATGCACTTCTACGGCTACGACACGCAGGGCAGCAAGTCACTGTGCGAGTGTCCAGCCGGAGGTAGTTCCAATTATGCAGAGTTCTATCTGTCGCACCGCGGCCAATATCTGAACAACCGCCCTGCCACGACCAAGAATCCCGGTATAGACGAAGACTGCGTTAATATCTACGGCGACTGGTTTGCTTACCACTTCGGAGACAAGGACAGCTACTACTACCGCGGCGCGTTTATGGACGTGGTGCAAGCCGTTCGGTTCATGGCCTCGCGTGAGACCAGCGACATGACGCACCTGTTTGCCGAAGGCTCGAGCCAAGGCGGTGCGCTGTGTTATGCCGCAGCGGGGTTGAGCGACTATCCGTTTACGGCTATCGCTCCCAACGTGGCGTTCCTGGGTGACTTCCCCGATTACTTCAAGATTGTGGATTGGCCTGCATCAACAGCAAAAGCCTGCGCCAAAGAAGCCGGAATGACAGATGAGCAGATGTACGCCTTCCTATCGTACTACGACACCAAGAACCTGGCCACACGCATTCATTGCGCAGTGCTGGCTACGAGTGGTCTGCTGGATGGCACGTGCCCTCCGCACACGAACATTGCTCCGTACAACCTGATTGACCATCCGGACAAAGAGTACCACTTCTATCCTAACATGACGCACGACTATCCAAAGAACTGGTTCTCGATGATTGCTGCGTTCTGGAAAAAATTTCAATAATTGTTAAATCGTAAATGTTTATCAACCATGAAAAAGTTTGATATAATAGCATTAGGTGAGCTGAATGTGGATCTGATCCTGAACAACATCGAAGGCTTTCCCGAAGTAGGCAAAGAGAAGTTTGCCAAACAGATGACGCTGACCTTGGGCAGTTCGACGGCGATCTTTGCCGCCAATGCGGCTGCGCTGGGAGCGAAGGTAGCTTTCTGCGGTATGATCGGCAACGACAGCTTCGGCGACCTGGTGGAGAGCAGCCTGAAAGCCAAGGGTGTGGATACCTGCTTCCTGATTCGTCAGGACAAGTATGCCACGGGTGCCACGATCTGCATGAGTTACGATGAGGACCGCGCCAACCTGACCTATCAGGGTGCGATGGACTATATGGGACTCGATGATATCGATCCCGAGGTATTCACGCAAGCCAAGCATATCCATATATCCTCTATATATATGCAGAGCGGCGTGAAGCGCGACCTGATGAAGATCCTGGAGCTGTGCAAGCAGCATGGTGTGACCGTATCGCTGGACAGCCAGTGGGATCCCGCCGAGCAGTGGGATCTGGACTGGAAGCAGGTGTTGCCGATGCTGACCGTGTTCATGCCGAACGAGACCGAGCTGAAGTTCCTGACGCGTTGCGAGACGCTGGAGAAGGCGATAGAGACTATCCGTCCTTATACGAACGCCGCCGTCATCAAGTGTGGCAGCAAGGGCAGCATCCTGATGCGCAAGGGTCAACCCGACCGCAAGCAAGAGGCCTTGCTGAACAAGAACGTGGTGGACTGCATCGGTGCGGGTGACTCATTCAACTCGGGCTTCATAGCACGCTTGGCAGCCGGTGACGATCTGGTACGGTGCCAGGAGTACGGCAACATGACCGGCGCTGTGAACACCACCGCTGCCGGTGGCACGACGGCTTTCACGTGCCGTGAGGATGTGGAGAAGATTGGCCGCGAACGCTTTGGCTTTAAATGAAACGATTCTCTCACATAGTACTTTTCGTAGCGCTGGCGCTGAGTGCGTCAGCCGCTACGTGGTACGTTCGTACGGATGGGCATGACGGCAGTGACGGGCGGAGTTGGGAAGATGCCCAGCGTTCTATCCGTCTGGGACTGGACAACTGCAAGCCGGGCGACACCTTGCTTGTGGCGGAAGGTAGGTACTACGAGGGACTGATCTTGCCCGAAGGCGTGACGATGATCGGCGGTTGCGTAGCCGACGAGCCGCTACCTACGCACCGTGACCACAGCCGCAAGACGATCCTGGACGGCAAGAACTTGGGCACACGGCTGATAAGTTGCGAAAAGGAATGTGCGAAGCCGACTATTGTGGAAGATTTCGTGCTCCAGAATGCCCGCCATAACGAGCGCGGCGGGGCAGCATGGCTGCGGGGGAAGGTGACGATGCGGCATTGCGTGGTTCGCGGTTGCAGCGGTGTGCAGTGCGGCGGTGTGCTGATCAAGGGCGATCTGCCGGAAGCCTCGGCGCTGGGCGCAAAGCTCGAAGAGTGCGTGATACACAACTGCTCGGCCACGGGGCACGACTGGCCTGATGCCGGCGGTGTAGCGAACTTCGACGGCACGCTGACGGCTTGTATCATCGCCAACAACTACGGCGACCGCTACGGCGGCATACATAGCGAGAGTTCGGTATACGACTGCACGATGTGGGGTAACCGAAACGAGTATGGCTTTGTAGACCCCTGCAACTATGTGAGCGATGAGAGTGAGTCCGGCACGAGCCGTGCGGACGAGGGGTTTGAGGCACACTTTTTCAGCCAAGATTGGCTGAATGCTGATAATGAGGCAGCGGATGGTCCGCATTTCCGCGACCCGAGTACGTTTGTAGGAGTGCCTATCACCGAGGCTGAGGAGAATATTCTGCTGGTAGCCGACTACCGTTACGGTGCACCGACGCACCGGATAGCCTCTATGCCACCCGCTTCGCCGCGCAGCGATCTGCCAACTGAGGTGCTGACTTTCCCTTGCGAAAAGAAATCAGGAAATAAAGTATATAAGAGCGAGGATTATACTGTGCCATCGTTCATCGCGTACCTGCTTGACGAGCAGAAGCCGCTTGTAGGGAAAGACGAACCGTATTGCATGGTGGCAACGATCAACGGTGACCCGAGCAGTAGGATGGGTTTCTGCTGGTTCACCAACGAAGGTGTGGAGCAAGGCGTAGTGCAACTACTGCCGAAGGCGCATGCCACAGCCGAGGATTTTGCCAAGGCGGGGAATGTGCTGACCGTAGCCGCCACAGCCACAACCACCGTGCCGCTGCATTATGCTATCTCGACCTCGGGCATACTAAAGAAAGCGAAGATCGACAAGAACACGGCTTTCCGCTATGTGAGCCACAAGGCACTGGCAGAAAACTTGCAAGCCGGCACGGATTACTCCTACCGCGTGGGGTTCGACGGCCACTGGAGTGAGGTAGCCCATTTCCGCACGGAAGATAAGGAGCAGGGGGAGTACAGTTTTATCTATATGACCGACAGTCATATACAGAATCAGGAATATATCGACGCAGCCCGTATGTGCGCTGAGGCTGTGGCTCGATACGAGCAGAGCGCACGGTTCTGCGTGTTCCCCGGGGACTTTGTGGATACGGGAACAAGCAACAACTCGGAGTGGGAGTGGGAACGTTGGTTTGAGGAGGTGATGACACCCGTGACCCGACTGATGCCTATCGTGCCTACCGACGGCAATCATGACGACAGCCCGCTGCTGAACTACACCTACCACTTCAATACCGATACGACATTTAACCTGGAGACGAAGGTTCGTCCGCAGTTTGCGGGCATCAACTACAGCTTCACCTATGGTGATATGCAGCTCATCGCCTTCTCGGAGCAAGACTTCTGGCGCGGGGAGTATGACTATGCCGCCGGTACATCGGAATACTTGGAGCGCGACCTGGGCGGCTGGTTCCGCCGGCAGGTAGCCGCAGCACCGGATGCCACGTGGCGGGTAGGCTTGGTGCACAAGAACCTGTTCTCGGGTTCCGACCACCAGCGCGACAAAGAGACGCCACTGCTGCGCGCCACGATGCTGCCGGTGATGCGGGATTGCCATATTGATGTAGTGCTGCAAGGCCACGACCACACCTACGAGGTGATTGGCCCGGTGGATCCCGACACACGCAAACCGCTGCTGTCGGCGATCAGCAATCAGCAGTCGGTAGCCGTTGACCCGATCAGCAACGCCACGGGAAAGAAAGGCGGCACGTACAACGTGAAGGACGGCACCTTATATTTTATAGGCGCTACCTGCGGTGCGAAGCGTTATACCCCACTCTCCCGCGAGGAGATGGATGCCAGCAAGCATATCCACAAGATCGATGATTATTTCGACCTGTTCACGGGTATGTTCGGGCAGCCGGGTGCGCCGAGTTACACGCGCGTAACAGTAAGGAAAGAGAACCTGCTGATCGAGTCGTTCAAGGTGCTGCCCAACGGCAAGACCGAGAAATTCAACGAGATGATAATTGAAAAATGATTATACAATGAAAAAGTTTACTTATTTTTTGATGGCGGGTTGCATGGTGCTGATGGTGGCATGCAAGCCTGATGTGCCTGATATGCCGGACAATCCGGATCAACCGAAAGACACCGTTCGCGCACTGACCGAATGGGAGAAGGTGGACTCAATGTACACCGTGGATGACTGGACTGTGCCCAGCCACACGATGCTGAAGATTGCCATCCAGGCATGCGCCGAAGATCCGAGTGCAGCGAACCTGCAAGCGATGTACGACAAGGTTAAGGAGCTGGTGCCGAAGACCGAGCCGTATTGCATGATTGCGAACATCAACGGTGACCCGAAGACCCGCATGGGTTTCTGCTGGTTCACGAACGACGGTGTGACCGACGGCGAGGTGCAGATCGTAGCCAAAGCCGATGCCACGGAGGCAGACTTTGCGGGCGATGTGATTACCGTTCCCGCTTCGGCTGAGAGGACGAAGGGATTGCGTTACTCAGGCAAGGCACGTTACATCGTTGGCCTGTCGGGTATTCCTGCCAGCGAGCGCTACAAGTACATCAGCCACAAGGCTATAGCTACGAACCTGACCCCGGGTACGGAATACTCGTGGCGTGTGGGTTACGACGGCCACTGGAGCAAGATCGGACATTTCCGCACCGAGGATGCCGACCAGGGCGAATATTCGTTCATCTATATGAGCGACAGTCACATCATGAACGCCGAGTATATCCGTTATGCCCGTCGCTGCGCACTGGCTGCTGCGAAGACTGTTCCCGAAGCACGGTTCTGCGTGTTCCCCGGCGACTTTGTAGAGGACGGCGATGCCAACAACTCGGAGTGGGAGTGGGAACGCTGGTTTGAGGAATCGCTGACCCCCGTGATTATGAAGATGCCAATGGTAGTTACCGACGGCAATCACGACGACAGCCCGAACATCAACTATACCTACCACTTCAACACGGACAACGAGTTCAACCTGACCATCACCAACAAGCCGCAGTTCGAGGGTATCGTTTACAGCTTCATCTATGGTGATGTGCTATTCTGCGTATTCTCAATGCAAGACTTCTGGCGCGAGCCGTACGTATACAGCGACATGACATCGGAGTACCTGACTGATCATGTGGGTTACTGGTTCCGCAAGACGGTGACGGAGAACCCGAACACCAAGTACCGCATCTCGCTGGCACACTTCAACCTGTTCTCGGGTTCCGACCACTCGACCGATGAGGAGCCGCCGTTGTTCCGCGCATGTATGCTGCCTGTGATGAAAGATTGCGAGATCGATATCGCTCTGCAGGGTCATGACCACACGTACGAGGTGATTGGCCCGGTTAATCCCGACGACTGCACGCCGATCCTGGATGCTATCAGCGACCGCGAGATCGTGGAAGGCGGCAACAACAAGAACATGACCGGCTACAAGGGCGGTACCTACTGCACCGACAACGGTACGTTCTACTTCATCGGCGCTACGTGCGGACGCAAGAAATATTATCCGCATACCCGCGAGCGGATGGAGAACGACTACACCGAGGATATCGAGGCGCTGCACGACAACAAGCACCACAATGTAAAGAACTACTTCGACCTGTTTACGGGTATGTTCGGTCAGCCCGAGGCTCCGAGCTTCACGAAGATCACGGTGAAGGACGACTGCATCGAGTTCAACTCCTATACGGCGGATGACGACGAGGGCAACGTGACGCTGTTCAACACCATGAGGGTGGTACGTAATGCGGCGCACGGAGTACCGGCGAATTAGTCGAAAGTCGAAAGTCGAAAGTCGCAAGCAGTTAAGTAAAGAATATTATTAACCAACATTCTGATAAAATGAAACGAACATTATTTCTTTTGACGCTATGCATGGCAGCGCTGTGTGCGTCAGCAAGTAACAAGTACATTCGCCCCGACGGCGATGACGGCAACGACGGTAAGTCATGGGAGCAAGCGTATGCTACTATCAAGAAAGGTATCAACAACTGTCCCTCGGGCGACACAGTGTTCATTGCCGAAGGTGTGTACAACGAGAACATCTCGGTAGGCAACGGTGTAACGCTGATGGGCGGTTACAATGCTGCTACCGGTGAGCGTGATATCGAGCAATATGTATCGGCAATTGACGGCACAGACAAAGGTCAGTGGCTGATTGTTAAATACGACGCCCCGCCTACAGACCTCATCACCATTGATGGTTTGACCCTTCAGAATGCCGATCACAGCCAGTATGGTGGTGGTGCGTTGTTCTTCCGTGGCAACATGGTGATTCGCAATTGCCATATTGTCAACTGCAAAGGCCCGACGGCTGGTGCTATATACATCGAGCAAGGTAACGTAGAAACCCAAGCGTTGGTACAGAACTGCGTGATTGAACTCTGCGAAGCAGCCGGTTCAAGCGGTGCCATCTATAATAATGGCGGTATCATTGAGAACTGTATTATCCGTGGTTGCAAAGGTCAATACGGTATCATCCGTAATGAGACGGCGAACAGTATCGTTCGCAACTGCTTGCTGTACAACAACACTGCATCTATCAGCGGTTGGCCTGACTGCGGTGGTGTGTACAACAAAGGTCATATGATCAACTGTACCGTTTGCAACAACTACGGTGCACAATATGCCGGTCTGTATTCGGAAAGTGGCAGTTATCTGTACAACAACGTATTCTGGGGCAACCGTGCTCCGGATGATTTTACGGATCATGTGAACTATGCATCCAGCAGTAGTATTCGTGGCAACAATGTAACCGATGACGGTTCATCAAGTAAGTTTACGAATGTATCTCTCAATCGTGAGAACAACGCGGCAGATGGTCCTAATTTCCGCAACCCGACGAACTTCGTTGGTGCTCCTACCAGCGATGGTGAGATAGCAGCTATGCGTTTGGCCGACTTCTCGCTTACTGATGCCTCCACGGCACTGCTGAATTTGGGCGATGCAACATTAGCACCGGCTAAGGACATCAACGGCGTAGATCGTCCGAAAGGAACAGGCGTGGATATAGGTGCTTATGAATATGATCCCGATGCTACAGCTGTGGCAGTTACCGGCGTGCATATTGACCTGGATACGATTCGCGTCATTCAAGGTAAGTCAGGTACGCTCGTGGCTATCATCGAGCCGGCTGATGCCAACAACAAACGTGTGAACTGGACAATCGACAACCAGGCTGTAGCAACTATCCATAACGGAGCTGTAACCGGTGTGGCTGTAGGCGAGACGGTTGCCCGTGTTGAGACGCAAGACGGCGGATTCAAGGATACTGCTATTGTCGTTATTCTGCCTATCCCGCCGGTAAAATATCCGGATGAGGTATATGCAGCCGATGAGCTGTATAGTGCAGAGGACTACACTGTTCCAAGTTTCATCCCGTTCCTGATAGCCAAGGAAGCTGCCCGTATTGACAGTCTTGATCCTGACAACGATCTCAGCGTTATCCCCGAACGCTTAGCTGCGCTGAATGCCGCTATCGATCAATTGGTAGGCAAAGAAGAGCCGTATAATATGATTGCCAATATCAATGGTGATCCCGCAACCCGCATGGCTTTCTGCTGGTTCACGAACGAGGGCATAACCAACGGTTCGGTTCAGTTACTGCCGATGGCTAATGCTACGCCAAGCGATTTCGAGAGCAATAACGGTGTGATTACCATCAATGCTACTCCTACAACCACCGTGCCGCTGAACTATGCTGTATCTACTTCGGGTATTGCCAAGGCAGCCAAGATCCCAGCTAACACAAAGTATACATATGTGAGCCACAAAGCATTGGCCGAGAACCTGACACCGGGCACGACATATAGCTGGCGTGTAGGATATGAGGGACACTGGAGTCAGATCGCCCAATTCATAACCAAAGCACAGAATCAAGGAAACTTCTCCTTCCTGTATATGTCTGACAGCCACATTCAGGATGCTGAATATGTGGAGAATGCCAAGTGGTGTGCTACCGCTGCAGCACAAAACGAGCAGAACATCAACTTCTGCTTGTTCCCGGGCGACTTTGTAGAGACCGGCACACAAAACAACTCCGAGTGGGAGTGGGAACGCTGGTTTGAGGAAAGTATCAAGCCTGTGCTGATGAAAATGACGGTTGTTCCTACCGACGGTAACCATGATGATAGCCCGAATTTGAATTACGACTACCACTTCAACACCCCGACTGACTTCGCGATGTCTGTTCCGTCGTCATACCGACCGCAATTCCATGGTATCACTTACAGTTTCGTATATGGCGATGTTCTGTTCCTTGTATATTCGTTGCAAGACTGGTGGCGCTCGTCAAGCGGAGAAACATCAATGGCTTCGACCTATCTGTCAACGGATGTAACGAACTGGTTCAAAGAGCAGATTGCCCTGCATCCGAACACGAAGTATCGTGTAACGTTGGCGCACAAGAACATCTTCTCCGGATCCGGTCACTCCATTGATGACGAGTTGCCACTGATTCGTAAGTTCATGTTGCCTATCTTCAAGGAGTGCGAAATCGATTTGGCCATCCAAGGCCACGACCACTGCTACGAGGTAATTGGTCCGGTTAACCCGGATACCCGCTCGCTCGTTGAAGGTGCAGTGAGTGATGTGCAGACCGTGTCGGTTGATGCCAACAAGAACGCAACAGGTAAATCCGGTGGTACGTTCGTAACCGACGAAGGTACGATGTACTTCATCGGTGCAACTTGCGGACGCAAGCGTTACTATCCGCATAGCGAACAGAAGATGATTGATAGCTACACCACTGATCCGGCTCTCCTGTTCGATGGCAACCATCATGATGTAGAGAACTACTTCAGTCTGTTCACCTCAATGTTCGGTCAGCCGGGTGCTCCGAGTTATAGTCGCTTCAATGTATCGAATAGCGGTATAGAAGTTAAGTCCTATACGGCTGACAAGAATGGCAACTCCACGTTGTACAACACCATCCATATTGTGCGCAATGCTCCGCATAGCGTACCTACAGGATGGGAAAACATGGAAGAAAAGACCATTCTGGATGGCGAGAAGTTCATCCGCGACGGACAAGTGCTCATCCGCATGAACGGTGAGACGTATAATGTCCTTGGCGAAAAAGTTGAGTAGGACTTTACAGGTCAAAAATTACCCAAAATTTAACAAAATTTCCCGTGAACAACCCTGTTTGCGGGAAATTTTGGGAAAAAACGCAGATTTTTGTACTTTTTCTGCAACAAAATTTGCTTTTTTGCAAAAAAAGTTGTAACTTTGTAGCAAATTTTTGTGTGTGAACATACATTGTTAACCCAATATTTTATTAACCAAATTCTAAAAGCATGAAAAAGATTCTCTCTTTTTTCGCTGCAATGCTTGTAGCAGTTGCAGTGAATGCGGAAACAGTACCAGTTGCGGCTGGTTCAAATGCATTACGAGATGCTGTCGCTAGCGCTTCAGCTGGTGATGTTCTCGAATTAGGTAATGGTACATTTGCTGAAAATGGTGATTTCTCTATTAACAAAGATCTAACCATCAAAGCAGCCGAGAATGCAAATCCGGTGATTGCTAACGTCTATTACTTAAAAGTTGACGGTGGCGCACAAGTTACATTCCAAGGACTTGAGTTTGATGGCTCAGGAGCATCAGATCACTGCGTTCGTTCGCATAACAATTCTACAGGAGAAGAGATTGTTACATTTGATAATTGCGAATTCCACAACTATCCGAGTTTTGTTATTTATGCTCAAAGAGCCAATCGTAAATGGGGCGATTTAATTGTTAAGAATTGCTACTTCTATGACAACAAGAGATCTTCCATTTATGTTGGTTATGAGTCAGGAACGGATATGGCCTGCCAGTCTGTAAAGATTGAAAACTCTACTTTCGTAAACACAACTACTCCGAGTGGTACAGAAGATAGAGCAGTCGTATCTATCAACAATGCTGGAGCTGAAACAAATGATATCAAAGTGGAAGTTGACCATTGTACGTTCTATAACTTTGTAAAACAATCAACGAGTAATACTTACACATTCCTTGATGTTCGCAAATCAACGGATGTAGCTATCAGCAACTGTATTTTTGCGCAACCTGCAGCAGACATGTCGGGTGCTACTTACGTTTATGGCGGTTCCATTGACAACTGCTTGACTTTCAATGGCAGTCACCGTTCTAGCAGTATTGTTCACTTTGGAGTCACAGGAGATCCTCTCTTTGTAAATGCTGCTGAGGGTAACTTAACTCTTGGCGAAGGTTCACCGGCTCTGAATGCCGGTACCGATGGTTCGAACCTTGGTGACCCGCGTTGGTGGCCGGCAGCAGAGGAAGAAGAGGCTGAGTTGTTGACTCTCTACCTCAAGCTGAGTGCAGATTGGGCTGGTTGGCCTGCACGTTATGCTATCTACACTTGGAAAGAGGGCGTAGGTGACTTATGGGCTCCGATGACATTGGTAGAAGGTGAAGAGGATATTTATACCGCTTCTATTCCGGCTGACAATGACAAATTAATATTCGTCCGTTTGAATGGTGAGACTACCGGCTACAATTGGGATGAGAAATGGAGCAAGACAGTAGACCTCGATATGCCGGAAGAGGGTAATGACTTCTTTACCGTAACGACCGGAGGTACCGAAAGTGAATGCAATGGTACATGGTCGAAATATGGTGAAGTAATACCCGAAGTTAAGTTCTACATCGCAGGTTCGATGACCAACTGGAACAACGCAATGATTGCTGTTTATGAAGATAGTTATACCTTCGAGAACCTTGCTGACGGCAACTACCAATTAAAGGTTGTTACTCCTGAAAATGTTTGGTTGGGATACAGCGCGTTGACGGCTGAACACAAAGCTGCTGAATTGTACCCAAGTCAAGATGATAATGTATGCTTCTCACTCGCTCAGGCAGGTGACGTTACTATTACTTACATCAAGGACGAGGTTTATAAAGTTGAAGGCTCTTTCGTTCCCGCACCGGTTAAGATAGTAGGCATGAACGGTTGGGATGGCGAAACAGACGCTATACCATTTATAGTGGCAGACGACCATCTGACAGCAAGTACTACTATTTATCTTGACTCTTTCTACTGTGAGTTTAAGATGATTGTTGGCGACGCATGGCTGGGTAAAGTAAACGAAGATGGTCTGTATGGCCTGAATCGCAACTGGACATGGGTTGATGGTCTCACCTATGATGGTGGCAATATCAAACTTGTATTGGACGATGAAGACGTTGTTCCCGGCGATTATATCTTCACATGGGACTATGCTGCAGGCAAGCTGACTGTTACCTTCCCGGAGAAAGAAGAGGATCCCGCTAAGTTCTATATTACCGGTGCCGGTGATGTGCTTGGTAACTGGAATCCGGCTGCTATCAAATCGACCGCCGACACCTACACGCTCAATCTTGAAGCAGGTAGCTATAAACTGAAAATAACGGTGGATGGCACATGGGAGACCGGAAAGGGTATTGAACAACTGACCGAACGCGCTGCCGGCTTGCAAGACATTAACGGCAATATCGGTTTCGTTCTTGCTGAAGCAGGTGAAGTGAATGTTACTTATACCGGTGAAATATTCAAACTCGAAGGTGCTTTCGTAGAGACGCCGATTGTGAAGACGTTCTTTAAGACCGGTGGTACTTGGGATAATGATGACGAATCAAGCGCTGCTTGGAATACAGAGGATGAGACCTTAACGGTTAACATCGCTATGAGCAAAGATGATATCTGGCAAGGACAGGTATTCTATCAGGGACCGGCTGCTCAGCTGGATAAGCTCTATGACGTTTCGATGAAACTCGTTTCGAACAAGGCAGTCAATGTTAATATCAAATATTCTGAAAATGCTCCCATGTTTGAGGAAGTAATTTCTTTGGAGGCTGACGAAGAGTATATTCTCAACAAATTAGACTTGGTAGGACAACCGGGTAGTGGTATTTTGCATTTCGACGTACGTAATGCTGAAGCCGGTACGGTTGTTACCGTCTCCGAGATTTCTATTATCGAGAAAACTCCGCAATACAGACTCCAGAACGGCTATTATCTCGTTGGCGTTGTCAACGGTGTAAGCAAATGGACTGTTGACGCTTTGACGGACGCAGATTTGTTTGTATGGAACACGAAAGATGGTGACAATGACGAATTCAAGATCTACACCACTCTGAAGGCAGGTGACAAGATAAAGGGTGTTTATGTTTACCATGATGAGATCACTTCTTGGTATCCTTCAGGTGATAATAACGATTTCGAGATTAGCGAAGATCTTGGTGAGGTTACTGTCTTCCTCCGCCCGAACGGTGACAAAGAAGGTGCTGAAGGCTGGCACTATGGATGCCTCTACATCTACGTTCCCGAACCGGTTGTTTATTGCGACTATCCCTCTGGACACTTCAACAATGCAAACTTCGGCGATCCTAACGGACGCATCCTCTTGACCATCGAAAGAGTAGAAGGTACGAACATCAAAATCACCGTTAAGCACAATACGGAAGCAGGTAATCCGCAAACAGGTTTCAACCGTATATGGGTAAATGCTACCAATGCTACGAACAACAATGCTGCAGTTGGCGAAGTGGGTGATGCTGATGTTGAAGGTTCTATCAGCGTTGTAGTTACATTTGCCGAACTGCAAGACTCCTACACGTTCAATAACATCCACTGGAGTTATAACGCTATGGGAGCCGGCGAATGGGCTATTGACGGACTTACCGTTGCTGCCGATGAACTTTGCGTTCCTGAGGATCCCGGCACTGGCACCGCTATCAGCAACACCACAGTTGCCGACAAGGCTGTGAAGGTAATCGAGAACGGACAACTCTATATCATCCTCAACGGCGTTCGTTACAACGCGCAGGGACAAATGGAGTAATCCCCTAACCCTCAGCCATCTTGGCTGATCAATTAACAAAGGCGTGCCAACAGGCGCGCCTTTGTTATATTCATTCCCCCTTTCATCCACTCACCCATTCATCCCTTCATCCTTTTCAATCACTCCACCCTATATTACACCTCAGTCAACCTAAGTACGAACGGGAGTCAGTTTCTTACCATAGGATAACCATAACATACCCATAGGATAACCATAATATAAAACAGCATTTTTTGATATTTCTAACATATACTATATATATACTACGTATATATATACTTTTTCACACAACCCGCACTTCAACGCCAAGCTCCTTGAGTTTGGATACCATCCCCACGGGAATAGCCCGGTCGGTAATGATATAATCCAGCTCCTCGGCGTTGGCTACATGCACGAAGCTGCGTTTGTTGAACTTCGAGGAGTCGAACACCGCGATCACCTTGGCTGCCTGTTGGATCATGATCTGGTTGAGCAGCGCCTCCTCCAGGCTGGGGGTGCTCACGCCATGCTCCAACGAGAACGAATCCACGCCCAGAAACAACTTGTAGCGCCTGAAGTTTCGTAGCACGGATAGTGCCAGCGGCCCAACGGTCGATTGGCTGTTTGTGCGCACATTACCGCCAAGCAGCACAACATCAAAGCGCTTGTACGCCATCAGCTCCACAGCGATGTTCATGGCGTTGGTGACGATATGCAGGTGCTGGAAGTTATCCAGGTGCCGGGCTACCTCGAGCGTCGTGGTGCCCGAGTCAAACATCACGTAGTCGCCATCCTTGATCAGCTTAGCTGCCTCCTCGCCGATGCGTTCCTTCTCCTTGAAGTTGAACATCTTCTTGGTTTCGATGGCTTTTTCCTGGTTCTGGTTCTCCACGGGTTTGCGCATAGCGCCACCGCGGGTGCGCAGCAACAGATGGCGGTTCTGCAGTACTGTCAGATCCTTGCGGATCGTCACTTCGGAGATCCCGGTCTCACGGCTCAGCTCCGTGACCGACACTTCCTCTTTCTGTTCCAGCAGGCGCAATATCAACGCCCTGCGTTCCTTTGCCGATGATGCATTCATATATGGTGTGTTTTATTAGTCGTGAATTTTTAGTAGTGTTTTAGTAAATCAAAAATCATGCGGCTGAAAATTACAATGAACTCAGTAAGTCAACTATTAAAAACAATTTAAAACTATTTCCAAAGAGATTATTTGTCTATTAAATACTAATCCACCATAATAGATTTTAATAGTCTTTAATAGTTGACCTAACAGAATTCATTGAATATTTTTGGCATTTTTTAATTATTTTTTGTAAGGCGACACAGCGATTTTGGAGAAATCGACCGTAATGAATGACGATGGGTTGCCGAACGGAAGCTCGCTTACGGGCGGTAACACAGCGGCATTCATAGGGCAGTTATCAAACTGCCCATCGCCTTAATTTTTGATTTACTAAATACCCTTTACTTAAATACTTCAATGTTCACTTTTCATACAATTCTCATTTCAGACTGCAAAGTTACAAAAAAATTTCTATATTTGCAAATAAAAAGTTTCGAATATTTTTTTCGAAACGTTGCGAAAGGTCTATTTCGAAACGTAATATATTGTAAATATATAAGTTATAAAAAATGCTTTCGAAAATATGTTATAGAGCATATACTTTTTAGTTGGAAATTCCAAAAAAAAGTTGTAATTTTGCACGCAAAATTATGAAAAACGACATGAAAAAGTCTAATCTTCTACTCATTGTTGCCGCCTTTATGCTTGCGGCATGCAACGCCCCCAAGGCCGGTGATCAGGCTGCTTCGCCTGTTGACAAGATCTTGCTCCGCGACTTCAATCCCACGGTAGTGAACAACATCCCCGTGACGAATGTTGACAAGGCCAAGTTCCCCATCATCGACATGCACTCGCATGATTATGTGGAGAATGCCGAGCAGATAGCACAGTGGTGCAAGAACATGGATGAGGTAGGTGTACTACACACCGCCATCATGCATTGCTCATGGATCGGTCGTCCGTTTGAGGAGGTGGTTGAGCTCTACGCTCCGTACAAGGACCGCTTCCGTTTCTGGTGCTGCTTCGACTACAGCGACATGTCGCCCGAAGGTATCGAGAAAGCTTGCGCTCTGCTGGAGCGTTATCACAACGAGCTGGGTGCTACCGGTGTAGGTGAGTTGGGCGACAAAGGCGAGGGTGATACCTACGCTCGCCCCGTAGAAGGTAGAGATATACATATCGACGACCCGCGCATCCAGCCGCTGATCCGCAAAGCCGGCGAACTGCACATGCCGATCAGCATCCATATAGCTGAGCCTTACTGGATGTATCTGCCTATGGATGAGACGAATGACGGAATGGTCAACGCCGTGAACTGGCACGTGGATACCACCAACTGCTACGGCTACTGGAAGCTGATGGAGACCTTCGAGAACGCCGTTCGCGAGAATCCCGGCACGCTGTTCATCGCTTGCCACTACCTGAACATGTCGCATGACTGGCCAACGCTTGGAGCAATGCTCGACAAGTACCCGAACATGTACGTCGACATCTCCGCACGCGTTGCAGAGAGTGCCCACACGCCACGCGCTACACGCGAGTTCCTTATAAAATATCAGGATCGCGTACTCTTCGGTACGGACAACGGTTTCGAGCCGGAGATGTATCGTAACATCTTCCGTGTTCTCGAGACGAACGACGAGCACTTCTATATCCCCGAGTTCGGTTACCACTGGGCACTCAGTGCCTTCAACTTGCCCGACGACGTGCTCAAGAAGATCTACCACGACAACGCCGAGCGCATCCTGACGGAATACAAATAAGATAAAATCTTAGAATAATTTTTGAGAAATTTTGGGTAATTTTTGACTAAAAAAATATCCTATGAAAAAAGTCTTTTATCTTTTATCTTTGAGCGCAGCGGTCTTTTGTCTGACCTCTTGCCAGCCGAAGGCGGACACCGAGCGGCTCATCTGCGCGGAAGCTGACATGCAAGCGTTCCCCTACCAGCAAGCCGGGCTGCATGTAGTCAAGCAACAGACCATCACCCCCGTGGCAGAGATGCCGGGTCTGGAGGTCATAGAGACGCAGTTCATCAACCTGGGCAAACCCGTGACCGTCAAGGGTTACGAGCTCTGCCGCACAGAGGTGGAGGCCAAGGAAGATGTCGTTTGGTCATTGCAACCCTCATCCACCAATCTCCGCAAGGACTGGGTGCTGCCTGTCAAAGAAGGTTTTGAGCAAGAGAACTACCTGGGTATGAACAATTCCGACTACGGCGGAGGAATCCCCGTGTTGGACTTGTGGCAGCGTGACGGTGGCGTGGCTATCGGTCTTCTGGAGCCGGTGCTCCGCATGATCTCGATGCCCGTGGAGTGGAAGCGCTACGGCAACAAGATCACCACCTGCCTGCATTACAACCTGCCCGAGGCTATCGAGCTGGGCACAGGTGACACACTCCGTTGCTTCAAGGCTTTCCGCCTGGCGCACAAAGGCGACTATTTCAATGCGTTGCGCGTGTTCTCAGAGTATATGCAAGCCCATGTCGGCATCACGATGCAGCCCTCCGAGCCCGAAGCGTTCGAGCCGGTGTGGTGCGCGTGGGGCTATGGTCGTCCGTTCAAGATGAACATGGTGCTGGGTACGCTCGATAAGGTGGCTGAAATGGGCTTTACATGGGTGGATATTGACGATGGCTACCAAATTGCCGAAGGTGACTGGAACACCAACCAGTATTTTCCCGGAGGTGATGCGGATATGCGTCATATCACCGACGAGGTACATAAGCGCGGCATGAAAGCCAAACTATGGTGGGCACCGCTCGCGGCCGACCCTGACACTAAACTTGTAAAAGAACATCCGGAGATGTTGCTGATGACCGAAGAGTGGGCACATGAGTATATCACCTGGTGGGACAGTTGGTATCTGTCACCTATCAATCCGGCTGTGGATGAATATACCCGTGACCTGCTGAAGATGTTCATGCAGCGATGGAACTTCGACGGATTGAAGATCGACGGTCAGCACCTGAACTGCTGTATGCCTGATTATAACGAGCTTACCGGGTTGGACAATGCTTGGGAAGCACCGGAGAAGATGTACACGTACTACGAGAAGATTTACAAACAGGCTCGCCAGATTAAGCCCGATGCAGTTATTCAGATCTGCCCCTGCGGATGCGCTGTTAACTATTGGATCATCCCGCAGATCAATCAGGCTGTGGCCAGCGACCCGATGTCGTCGTGCCAGGTGCGCATGAAACGTAAGGCGTACGCAGCTATGGCACCGCAGCTCGCTTATTACGGCGACCATATCGAGTTGACGGATGGCGGTAATGATTTTGCAACGCAGATCGGTACAGGTTCGGTGATCGGAACCAAGTTCACGTGGCCGAAAGACAATCCCGACTGGAAGGAAGGTCCGTTCCTGTTGACCCCCGAGAAAGAAGCGCTGCTGCGCAAGTGGATGAAAATATATAAGGAGAACAACCTTGCCCGCGGCGAGTACCTCAACCTCTACACCTGGGGCTACGACTACCCCGAGGCGCACGTTATTCGCCAGAATGATGCGCTCTATTACGCCTTCTACGTTAATCCCGAAGCTCCGCTGGGCGCAATGGATCCCGCACATGTAGATAAGGCTACCGTTCCCGAACCCACCTACAGTGGTACATTGGAGTTGCGCGGACTCGATCCCGCCAAGACCTACACGGCTATCGAATATACAGCCGATGAGCCGCGTGAGTTCACCGTGGAGGGCAGCAATCCGAAAATTGAAGTAAACTTCGAAAGAAATTATCTTTTGAAACTGATTGAGCAATAACACAAAACTAAATTATACATCCCATGAAAAGATTTCCAGCAATCTTATTGAGCCTGATGCTCGCTGTTTCGGCTTTTGCCGACATCAACGTGCGTGGACAGGTTATTGACGCCGACGGCTCGGAACCTCTGATTGGTGTAAGTATCCTCGTGGAGGGTACAACACAAGGTACCGTAACCGACTTCGACGGTAACTTTGAAATGGTAGTACCCGACAAGGCGGTGCTGCAATTCTCGTACATCGGCTACAAGACGATCACCGTTCGTGCCGTAGCCTCGATGCAAGTGATTATGGAAGCTGATGCCCAGCAACTGCAAGAGGTTGTATCTCTGGGTTATTCGGCAGTGAAACGTGCCGAGTTGAGTTCGGCCGTTGTAACGGTCAGTTCCGATGCTCTCACCGATGTTACCTCGAGTGATATCGGTAACATGCTGCAAGGTAAAGTAGCCGGTTTGACGGTTACCAACGCCAGTGGTCAGCCGGGTGAATCGGCACAACTTCGTATCCGCGGTACAGGTTCTATCAGTGCCGGTAGTGCTCCTATCTACGTAGTAGACGGTGTGGTAGGCGGTGTATTCAACCCCAATGATGTTGAAACGATCTCCGTATTGAAAGATGCAGGTTCGACCGGTATCTACGGTGCACAAGGTGCTGGTGGTGTAATCGTTGTAACCACCAAAGCCGGCAAGAAGGGCGACAAGGTACATGTGGACATCAAAGCTACTGCAGGTGGCAAACAAGCACTGTTTGGCAACTACAAGATGATGGAGTCGAAGGAGTTGTATAACTTCCACAAATCATTGTACTCCGCCGGCGTATTCAGCGCCATCTATCCGAAATTGGACGATCTGCCTGATTATAACTGGCAGAATGAGTTCTTCCACACCGGCATGGTTCAGAACTACAACATAGCTGTACATGGCGGTTCGGAGCACGTAGGCTACTATGTATCGCTCGACTACTTCGGTGAGAAAGGAACCTTGATCGGTACCGGCATGCAGAAAGTCAGCGGTCACGCTTCGCTCAAGGCAGATATTACCAAATGGTTGGATATGAACATCAAGGTGGACTTCAGCAAATCGACCGTTGACTATCCGACGAGTTGGACGATGCTGGGTGATGCCTACTTCAAGATGCCGTGGGATTGCCCGTACGAATATGACGATTCAGGCAATGTTACCAACAGATACGTGTACATTGAGAGCAGCAAACGTTCGGATAACGGCGGCAAATGGTGGAGCCAGGAAACCTGGAACTCGCTGCATGGTACGAAATACAACTATGCAAAGGGTGATAATTTCGACTTCGCAGGTGTACTCCAGCTGGGTGTTCACTTCACCGATTGGTTGCACTTCACTACCACCAACACCTTCGGTGCAGGTCACTGGTTGAGTTCCACCTACGTGGATCCGCGAACCTATAATACCGAATACCAAAACGGATATCTGGAGAAGAGCATAGGTATGAGCAAGTCGTTCGGTACGACCAACATCCTCAAGGGCGGTTCGCAATGGGATGCACACAGCTTCAATGCCATGATCGGTCAGGAGTTCAGCACCTGGCAGTCGGAATATACGACGGCTTCGGGTGTAGATATGTTGGAAGGTGTAGATGCTTTGAACGCAGCAGTGCCTTATCTCAACAGCGGTTATATCATGCCCGGTCGCGGATTGTCGTTCTTTGTTCAGGCCAGCTACGATTACGCAAAGCGTTACTTCATCACCGCTTCGTATCGTACGGAGGCCAACTCGAACTTCGGTAGGATGCATCGTTGGGGTCACTTCCCCTCGGTAGCTGCGAGCTGGTTGATCAGTAACGAGGACTTCATGAGGAATCAGAGCGCAGTCAGCTTCATGAAACTGCGTGCTTCCTATGGTGTAACGGGTAACAGCGACATCCCGGCTTATCAGTATCTCTCCACCTATGAGCTCAACCGTCTGTACCAGAGCAAGGTGGCTGCTACTCCGAGCCGCTTGGCTAACCCGGAGCTGCACTGGGAAACCGCTTATATGGCTGCTGTAGGTCTTGATATTACTTTCATCAAGAAAGTCGATATGTCTATCGACCTCTATCAGACAGATAACAAAGACCTGTTGATTTACGAGCCGGTAGCTCCCTCAACAGGTTTCTATGAGGCACTGAGGAACATCGGCGCTGTTCGCAACCGTGGTATAGAGTACCGCATTGATGCCAACATCATCGATCAGAACAAATGGCGTTGGGATGTCTGCTTCAACATCGGTTTCAACCAGAACCGCGTTGTCAGTCTGCCGGGCGGCAACCCCTTGCTGCAAACAGCATCGTCGGTTAACCAGCAGATCAAGGAAGGACAAGATATCTACACATGGTACATGAAAGAGTGGGCAGGTGTTGATCCCGCTAACGGCGATCCGTTGTGGTACGTAGTGGATGCTGACGGTAACTATGTATTGGATGCTGCCGGCAACAAGACTACCACCAACGACTATAACGCAACCCAGGCACACGCTGTAGGTACGGCTACCCCGTTGTTCGCAGGCGGTATCAATACCACTGTTAGTTGGAACGGTATATTCTTGCACCTGAATGGTAACTTCACCTATGGCAACAAGATATACAACTACACCCGTCACTCATCGGATGCCGACGGTTCGTACCTCGGTTACAACCAGCTCTCAATCGATAACTCCAAACTCGGTTGGAAACGTTGGACAGAAGATGACCCGAACGGAGCTACTCACCCGAAGGCTATGCTGAACGGTAATAAGAACGCCAACCAGATCTCGTCACGTTATCTGGAGGATGGTTCGTACTTCCGTCTGAAAAACATAACTTTAGGTTACGAATTCCCGCAAGAGTTGATCAAGAACGCACATATGAGCAAGTGCCGCATCTATTTCAGCGCGGATAACATCTTCACGGCTTCCAAGTTCTCCGGTATGGACCCGGAAATCACCTTGGAGAGCAATGCTAACAACCTCGCAGGTTTCTACTCCGAGAACTATCCTGTAGGACGTACGTTCCAAGGCGGACTTGAAATATCGTTCTAATTAAGTGACTTCGAAATATCGTAATATCGAATTATCGTAAAATCGACATTAACGAAATAAATTATAGAAGATTATGAAAACAAAAGTATTATATTTGACAGCAGCTCTCGGACTAATGTTCGGGGTAAGCAGTTGTAGTCTTGACGTTGTTCCTTCGGATGAGTTGAACAGCGAAGTACTGCTTGGCTCTGCAGCAGGAGCAAAGCTCGTCATGGACGGTTGCTACGCCATGATGAAAGACGAGGTGGAGTTCCTCGGCTACGCGTCGGGTAACTGCTATGCACGTCACTATTTCCAATTATCGGAGTTCCCGGCTGACAACATCTGTCTGTCGGCTCACACCACCGACCCGCTCTATGAGGCCACCGCTCATATGATGACCGACGGCTTAAAGAACGTAGGTACCATCTGGATGGTAGGCTATAAGATCATCTACATGACCAATACGGTTATTGAAACCCTGAAAGAAGATGATCCGGATACCAAGCAGTTGCTCGGTGAGGCGTATTTCATGCGTGGCCTGATGCACCTGCACATGGTTACCCTGTATGCCAAGCCTTATTCGTTCGGTCGCGACAACATCGGTGTACCTCTGCGTACTTCCACCAATTCCTCTGTCACCGTTCGCAACTCAGTCGGCGAGGTATATGACCAGATCGCAGCCGATCTTCGCAAAGCTGCCGACCTGTTGGGCAAGAGCCGTGGCAACGCAGGCTACCCCTGCAAAGAAGCCGCTCTGGGTGTGCTCAGCCGCGTATATCTGTACATGGAGGATTACGACAGCTGTATTGCTGCTGTGGATGAGGCATTGAACGGTGCTGCTGCAGCATCGAAACTGGATGGAGATTTTGCCAACTACTTCATCAACGCCAAGACATCACCGGAAACCCTCTTTTGCATTGCGCATGAGGCAACTGACGACCGCGGTCAATCATCCATCGGTTCGATGTACCTGAAGGATGGTATCGGCTGGGGCGAGATTTATCCGTCTGACCCGATTAAGTACCTCTATGAGCGCTATCCGAACGATCTTCGCTATACCGCATTCTGCAAGCCGCAATTCTCCGGAAAAACCAATAGCAGCGGTGACGAGATATGGAAAGTATATGTTACTGTTCCCGCAACAGGCGAAACTGATCCCAAGACTCCTCATATCTACGCAGGCTTCAACCTGATTGACGATGGTGCAGGCAACTATTCGTTCAAGGATGGTGCCACTACATACAATATCGAGAATCGTAAGATCAAAGGAAATGGAAAAGCCGATCCAGCCGGCGAGTACACTGAATACCACGTGAACTATGGTGGCCAGGATTGCCTATGCCGCATCAACAAGGACGTAACACTGCGTGTAGGATTTACTGTACCGATGATTTACATCACCAAGTTCAGCTATCAGGATGGTAACCCTATGCTCTCTTCACCGGTACTCTGCCGCTGGGCTGAGGTGATCCTCAACCGTGCAGAAGCTTATGCACACAAGGGTAATGCTTCCAAGGCACTGGATGACGTGAACGTAATCCGTACCCGCGCAGGTATCCCGACCTTCACTTCCGAAACAGAGCACGGCTACGACAATGCCTTCCAGATCGTAATGGATGAGCGTCGCCTCGAGCTGGCTTGGGAAGGACATCGCTTGTTCGATATGATCCGCAACAAACTGGATATGGATCGCCAGTATGCCGGTGCTCAGCCGTTTGAGATAGTACCTTATGACCGCGATCATCTGCAATATCCTATTCCGAACAACGAGTGGACGGTAAGCGGTATTCAGCAGAACCCGGGTTATTAATAGAACAACCAATCAACATTATACATTAACCAATTAAATTTTTAAATTTATGAAAGCAAATTGGAAAATTGCACTGATGTGCGTTGCAACTTTCGCATTCGTTGCATGTAACAAGAATGGCGGCAACGATCCTAAGAACCCCGACGACAAGGGCGGTGACAAGAAGGAGTACGTTCAGAAGATCAAAGTGGACGACAACTCTCTTGACGACTGGAAGGATGTTCCCGCAGAGTTTGTTGTTTCCTGCGCATGCCCCGAAGAGGCTTCGATGCTCGGTCTGAAGGGTGCAGCTGTTTATGCTGACGAGATGTACATCTTTATCGTAGTTGAGCCTGACTATGATGAAGTAGCTGACCTTGCGTGGGTTCCGTTCCACGTTTACCTCGACACCGACAACAGCAATGCTACCGGTGGTTATGGTGACGAATTCACCGACGCTAACGCTGACATCCTCCTCGAGGGTGCTGTATTCTCAGAAGGTGCTGCATATCCCTACAATCCTGCCGTATTCAAATGGTGGGGTGAAGTTGGTGGCGACGGCTGGGAGTGGACCGATCCGAGCGTAGAGCACGACGGTTCTGACTTCTGGGGCGCTATCGTAGGCGAAGGCCAGGCTCCTATCGGAAACAGCCAGGTTGTTAACGGCAAGATCGAGATCCAGCTCCTCCGCGAGCTTATCCCGGCTACCTGGAACGACAGCGAGTTCGGCATTGGCTTCGACATCCAGCAGAACTGGAGTTCTGTAGGTATTCTGCCGATTGGCGCTGATACCGATGAAAACCCCGGTGGCAAAGTTGCCAAGCTGAAAGTTAAGATTAACAAATAATATCCGGATTAGTTAATTTTAACCCAACACAACAATTAAGCTTAATCAATGTTGATTGATGTACCGGTGTGGAAGCGCACCGCAACCACACCGGTACTGTTTTTTCTACCATACGAGGAAATATCCTTTCATCGAAAATATCCTTCCTTATGAAGACTATTCTACCTCTTACCTTTTGTGTCATGCTACTTGCAGCATGCACCGGCAATACTCCTGAACCGAAAGGCACAACAGTGACCTTTGCTGAAAGCGATGAGATCTTCCCCAACCCGGAGCGAGGTCTGTTCGCACAAACTTATTATACTTCAGCCAACGTAACATCCCACGCTGATGCCGGGGTGATCAAGAACCTGCGCACGTCGGCGGCACGAATGACTATACTCCTACACTCCTACTATCTTACCGACTATATGGAAAGCGATATCCCACAAGAATTCCTGGATCGCTTTGAAACCAATATGAATGCCCTACGCGAAGGCGGTGCCAAAGTCGTGCTTCGCTTCTCATATAAGAGCAGTATGGAAACCGCGGACAAACCGTGGAACGCTTCGCCGGAATGGATTCACCGGCATATCGATCAAGTAACCCCGTACCTGCAGAAGCATGCAGATGTCATCCTGTGTGTACAATGCGGATGGCTCGGCTCCTGGGGCGAATGGTACTATACCGATAGCGGTTACAAACAGAATCCGACAAAAGATTCGGATTACGAAATGCGCTGGGAGGTTCTGGAGCACATGCTTAGAGCAGTTCCGGAAACGCGTCAAGTAGCACTTCGCACACCGATGTTCAAGATGCGTTATCAGAGCATGCGTGGATTAGGAGAGTTACCTCTAACCGAAGAGGAAGCTTACAAAGGCACTAACAAAGCTCGTATCTGTGGCCACAACGATTGCTTCGTATCATCAAGTTCCGATGTAGGTACGTATAGTGGTCCTGAGAGCCGTACGTTCTGGGCAGAAGACAGCAAGTATACGTTCATGGGCGGTGAGACTTGCGAGAAATGCTCTTACTCCAATGGTGAGAATGCCATAAAAGAAATGGAAAAATACCACTGGAGTTACCTTAACCGCGATTACCGCGAATCGGTTACCGGCATGTGGCGTCAAGACGGATCGATGGATATCATGCTTCGGCGATTGGGTTACCGTCTGGTTCTTGATAAAGCCATCATAACCCCCAAACCGCAAGCAGGTGGTAAACTTGAGGTATATCTCGAATTGCACAATAGCGGTTTTGCTGCGCCGATGAATCCGCGTGATGTCGAGCTGGTGCTGGTCAGCACTGCTGATGCAAGCAAGAAGTTCGTAATCAAGCAAACCGTAGACCCGCGTTACTGGCTGCCGGGCGAGCATACGTGCACGCTTAGCGCTAATCTGGAGAGTAAGATGGCTGGTGAGTACAAGTTGTATCTCAACCTCCCCGATCCCTATGAGGCGCTGCACAACGACCCGCGCTACAGCATCCGTCTGGCTAACAAGGACGTTTGGGACGAAGCCACGGGCTACAACTATCTGACCACAGTTACAATAGAATAGACCGGCTGCGCCTAAAAGAGGAAAGACCGCTGCGCTCAAAGAAAAAAGACTATAATGAAAAAAGGGGTATTGTATATATTGCTGCTATTCGCTACCCCCCTGACGGCACAGGATGCCTACTGGTGGGGTGCAGTTGTAGGTCTGGGTCATGAACAGCCGTACACCGATCAAGCGCTGTTTGACCTCAACACACAGGATGCCAACAACCAGTTGGTGCCGTTGTTCGTATCGTCGGAAGGCGAATATGTGTGGTCGGATCGGCCGTTCAACTTCACAGCCAAAAGCGGTGTAATACGTACCTCCACGCCGTTCATCCCTATCAAGGCAGGCAGCACCCTGCGCGAGGCGTATATGGCTGCACAAGCGAGGTATTTCCCTGCCAACGGGCAACTACCCGACACCCTGCTGTTCACGCGTCCTCAGTACAACACCTGGATCGAACTGATGTACAATCAGAATCAGGAGGATATCCTCCGATATGCCCATGCGGTGGTTGACAACGGTTTTCCGGCAGGTGTGCTGATGATCGACGACAACTGGCAGCGGTACTACGGCAACTTCTCGTTCAAGGCTGAGCGGTTCCCTGACCCCAAGGCGATGATCGACGAGCTGCACCGCTTAGGCTTCAAGGTCATGGTGTGGGGTTGTCCGTTCGTCAGTCCCGACTCGCCGGAGTACCGCGAGCTGGAAGCTGCCGGTTACCTCTTGCGCACCCCGCAAGGCGAGACGGCTATCCTCCATTGGTGGAACGGCTACTCGGCGTGCTACGACCTGACGAATCCCAAGGCAGCCGAGCATTTCGTAAGTGTGCTCAAGCAGGCACAAGCCGAGTATGGTATCGATGGTTTTAAGTTCGATGCCGGCGACAACAACTGCTATGCCTCGGCACGTATTGCAGCCTACGACAAGCGAGCCACGAACGTGGATCACACCCTGTCTTGGGCACAGATAGGTCTGCAGTTCCCCTTCAATGAGTACCGCGCCTGCTGGAAGATGGGCGGACAACCGCTCGTGCAACGACTGGGTGACAAGGATTACAGTTGGGCAGCCGTGCAGCAACTCATCCCACAGATGTGCGTGGCTGGTCTGTTAGGCTATGCGTACGCCTGCCCGGATATGATCGGCGGCGGGCAGTTTACTGCATTCATGAACATCAGCGACGATGCGTTCGACCAGGCACTGATTGTTCGCTCGGCTCAGGTGCATGCCTTGATGCCTATGATGCAGTTCTCCGTAGCGCCGTGGCGCATCCTCTCTCCCGAGAATCTGGCTATCGTACAACGCATGGCGCAGTTGCATGCGCAGTTCGCGCCGTACATCATGGAGTATGCCCGCAAGGCTGCCCAGACCGGCGAACCCATCGTTCGATTGATGGAATACCAGTTCCCGCACCAGGGTTTGGCGCAGGTCAAGGATCAGTTCATGTTGGGCGACCGTTATCTCGTTGCCCCGGTTATAGATGACAGCCTTGAACGTGACGTCATCCTCCCTGTCGGCAACTGGCGCGACGACCAAGGCAAGAAATACAAAGGTGGCAAGTCGTACCACATAGAAGTGCCCCTTGAGCGTTTACCGTATTTTGAACTTATCAAATAAACAGCAATATGAAAGACAAACTTTGGTTAGTATTTATCCTCATCACCGTGGTAACATGGGGCGTATGGGGAGCATTCTCGGACTTGCAGATGGATCGCGCAGGTATCCCGGAAACCGTAGTGTATATTCTTTGGGCACTGACCATGGTGCCATGTGCTATTGTGGCACTTATCATCAACAAAGGCAAGTTCCTTCACGACTGGAAGTCAGCCTTGCTCGGCTGCACGGTAGGTCTGCTCGGCGCCGGTGGACAGTTGGTGCTGTTCAAGGCCTTGTCAATCGGTCCCGCATATATCATCTTCCCCTTTATCTCGATGTCGCCGGTGATCGTTATCACCCTGGCAGCCGTTTTCCTGAAGGAGAAAGCCACAACGTGGCAGGTAGCAGGTATCATCGTAGCGCTGGTAGCTATCCTCTTGCTCTCCATCCAATCGGGTGGTGACGACAGCCCCGTGAGCGGTTGGCTGTGGATCGTGTTGGCTGTGCTGGTGCTGTTTGCCTGGGGTATACAAGGTTTCTTTATGAAGTTCGCCAACAACTCGATGGATGCCGAGTCTATCTTCTGCTGGATGGCTCTCTCGGGCTTAGTACTTATTCCTGTAGCGTACTTCATGAGCCCTGACGCTGCTGCGTTCTTTGCCGGTGAAGAGGTGATGAGCAAGAGCCTCGGCTGCTTTGGCATTCAGATCCTGAACTCTATCGGTGCGCTGACGCTGGTATATGCTTACCGTTACGGCAAGGCGGTTATCGTTTCGCCGATGGAAGGCCTGTCGCCGATGGTTACTGTACTGCTCTCGCTGATCATCCTCAGCGTTATCCCTACCCCGCTGCAGATTGGCGGTATTTGCTGCGCAGCCTTCGCGATGTACGCGTTGTCGAAATAACGTTAAGTTGTTAATTTGTTAAGCTGTTAAACCGTTAAATTGTAATAGTTATGAAAAAATCTTTACTTATCATCGCTGCCATGTTTGCAGCTGTTTGTCTTAACGCCAGAGTCATCAATATTGACCTGAGCAGTTATGAATTGATCGACGAGAATACTGTAGTAGCCATTGACAATGGCGAACTGACTGCTACATATGATTTGGAATCATGGGGAGCCGGCGGTGTCAAGTACGCCCTTAACGACTTGGAGGTTACCAACTTGTCTTTCGATTACAAGAGCGACGGCACGATTGAGAGTTGGGTATCGTTCCTCGTTTACCTGGAGGATAGCGAGGGAGGTCAATGGTATAGTTCTGCAGCCGACTTAAGCATCTCTTCGTGGAACGCAGAATGGGAGAGCAAGAGTTTTATGCCCTCTGATGTACTTTGGGGAAGTAGCAGCGCTGCATCGCCTGTTTTACCTTTCAAAGTTCTTGGTTTCATGGCTAATCCGGAAAACGCAACAAGTGCAGCCTTCTCTATCCGCAACGTAAGCCTCACAGTAGAAGGCGACGAGACCGGTGTTGAGCAGATCAGCAACGAAGCCAAGGCTACCAAGGTTATCCGCAACGGGCAAGTACTCTTTGTTCGCGACGGAAGAACTTTCAATGCGCTGGGAGCAGAAGTAAAATAACGGAAATATGAAAAAAATTCTTTTGGCAAGCCTGTTGCTGGTAAGTATGGCAGCATGCAATGCTGCGCCGAAGCTCGTGTATAACGGTGACACCTTGGTCTGGAACACCGATTGGAAGCGCAAGCAATGCGGCACGCTGGATATAGAAAAGACTATTATAGAGGTCTCAGGCATCGCGTGCTCGCGTGTCACACCCGGTTATATTTGGATGCAGAGCGACGAGACTGCCCGATACATCGTGGCTAGCGACGAGAAGGGGGAAGAGCGCTTCTGCAAGGTGAAAATGAGCAAAACCATACGTTGGGACTGGGAGGATATGTCCGGCGGCGTGTACGAGGGTACGAACTACCTGTTCATCGGTGCGTTTGGCGACAACGACGAGACGGATGGCAATTATAGCATCGTCTGGTTTGAGGAACCGGCTATCGATCCCGAGAACAACCCCGAGATCACCATCACCCCCAACCGCATCAAGTACGTCTATCCCGACGGCAAGAAGCACAACAACGAGGCACTGATGTACGATAACCGCGAACAGATGATCTATATCATCACCAAGGTATATTACGATGTATGCCAGGTGTTCAGCCTGCCTTTCCGCACGGATTATGGCGACGAGGAGCAGACCCTGACCTACGAGTGCGACCTTGGCGTGAAATCCGACCTGGGTTCGGGCAGCAATCCTCACAAAGGATTCCACCTGGTGACCGCTGCGGACATCTCGCCCGATGGCAAGTATATCCTTATCAAGAACCACAACAACATCACGGCTTCTTATTCGTGGATACTGCTCTTCACCCGCGAGGATGGCGAGAGCGTAGGCGAGACGCTGCGCCGCCAGACGCACCCCGAACCCCTCAAGTGCTACCAATACGAGTGGCAGGGCGAGGCGATCTGCTGGCTCGACTCCACAACGTTCTATACCACCAGCGATGCCGACGACGGCAACCCGCCGATCTACAAGTACACCAAGAAAGCGCCTGCTGCTGTCGAGACCACCCACCCCGACCAGACGCAAGCCTCACTCATTTTTGTCGGTAATTCTATCTACGTCCGCAAAGGAGAAAAGTTATATACCCTACAAGGCCACGAAGTGCGCTGATTCGACATGTAGAATCATTCACTTGTTAGCCAAAAGCCCCCACAACACTTGCAATTGTGGGGGCTTTTTAGCAAAGATTATTGAAAAGTGTAGCTATTTTATAACCTTAACACCACTCACGATATACACACCTGCGGGCAGGGAATGGAAGTCTTCGCCTACATACTGGCCAAGGATAGTATAGATGCCGTTTGCTGCGTTCTTAGCTTCGGTCGTTTCTACAGATGTCGGCACTTTGTGACGACCTACTATGCGGAAACGGTCAGCACCAGTGCTGTTAGGCTGAGCGGCAAACGCATAAGTCGTGCCCTCTTCTATAGCTACTACCCTACCGGTAGCCATATCTTCCAGAGCATAATCCTCGCCGATAACGCGTGTGAACGACAACGTATAAGCTATCTCTTCGTTCGTGTTCAGACTGATCGTCTTGCCATCAAGGTTGTTCGTCGCTACGATGCTGAGGTCCTTGCCTTCAATGGTGGAATAAACATTGATAGTTCCCTCGTTCATATACTTCGAAGCATCATAACCATTGTCAAAAGCATCGCTGAGATCCTCCGACTCTACAAACATAACAGCATCTTTCTTGCCATTAGCATTGGATATTTCAATACGCATGGCCGGAGTGGTGGACTCGGCACGACGAGGAGCAGGAGTTGCATCGGGGCGCAAGATGGCATCATAACGCGGGTTGCCCCATATAGCACTCTCATAATTGATCTCCATTTCAGGCATATCATCGCTCCGCAACTTCAAGATGAACGTCTGCATAGGAGCTATCTCTTTCATATAATCGTCGTAGAGCTGTGGATAGTCACGAAGCACCGCCAATGATACAGCTTCATATCTCTGCTCCGGAGTCCATACCCATACAGAACCCTCAAGCTTAGCGTCACCCTGAATCATATCAACCAACTGGAGAAGACTGATATAGCCCGTATAACTGTTGCCGAAGAGGTTGAAGCCTTTGCGCTGGAAGTTCAGCGGTTGATCAGTGTTGCCAAGAAGATTGCCTTTGAAGACATAAACAACGTCTTGGAGTTCATTGAGTTTGCCATCGGAAGCCGAACCGGAAATATCCATACTGGCAAGAGTCAGCGTATATCCCTGCAATGGAATCATGTCACTTGGTGCGATATTTGCCCACGTATTAGCTGCATAATTCCAGGCATATACATAAGTCGGATACGTAGTTCCTGATAGACTACCTTCTTTTTCCCACCTCTCGATGTGATCAACCGGCATTGCGTAACGATGCCAATACCAATCGTTGTAAGCATCGCGACCGATCTGCTTGGCTGTCATGCGAACGGTAAGGTTCGGCGTTTGGTTAACGGTGATAGTAGGATCAAGCAGCAAGGAAGCTGCACCTTCGTCGTCTGCCTCAATGACAATGTTCTCCGGGTGCTCGGTGTTGATACCTCCTTCACCGATGACCAGAGCGGAACCGGCTTGTACGATGACTTGCGATTCGCCCTGCACGTCAAGGCCTACGTTGATAACAAGATTCTGATCAATTTGCTCTTCAACTGATGTACTTGGGTTAAATTCCACCTTACCGACTTTGACAATAGTAGCTTCACCGCTATCTTCGTTATCCGAAACGTGCACGTAACCGGCTATGGTTGTCTCTTGGTTCAGCTCCAGCGTTTCACCGGTAGAGATGTTGAACGATGAAACGGGGTTGTTGCCTTCAAATTCGCCTTCACCTGGAACAAGGTCATTCAGGTCATAATACACACCCTCCGATTTCTCTTGTGCTTTCTTAACCACGCGGTAGAGAGTTACATCGCCTTGCTTAACTTCGGCTACTTCGTAGTCAACAGGGATAGTAGGATAAATGAGATTTACGCTCGTTATTTGTCCTTCTTCCTCTATCCAATGACCATATGCAGCCATGTCATCTGATTGCGGAGAAACGGAATATGTACCACCGGTAATAGTAACGTTAATATCAGCAAACTCATTATAACTAAGGCTTGGAGATCCATTCGTATCATATCCCCACATGTTTCTGATTGTTTTATTCGTACCGCCATCGACATTTATGTGCGAGTTATCACCGGAGATGTTGATATTGATGGCCTGCTCATGCCGACAGCTACCTAAGATAGAATTTCCAATAGAAGCGAGTGACTGATTCTGATTACCTAATTGTTGAGCGTTAATGCCACAGTTATGAAGATTAAGGGTTATACCGTCATCTTCCAATGGAAAACTTGAGAAAGCAAGGCTATCTCCGCTATGAATATTAGGGCATTCAAAGATACAATTCGTTGCATCGACTACTGTTCCGCGCGAACCGGCAGAACTCGACTGCCCTTTGAAATACAAGCCGCAATAACCTGTAAAGATAGATTTTTCAGCTGTCAAATGATACGGATTGAAGGAAATAACCGGGTAGCCATCTGTACCGGCATCAATATGCGAGTTAACGATGTTAATCTCGGCAGATGATTCTTGGTTACCTCCAATGGTAATGACCTGACACAGTGTATCATGACTTGTTACGACAACATTATTCAGCGTCAAACTGTTAATATTACCGCGGCACTCGATAGGACGGCTACTAAAACTGGAGCCGACAAATGTATTGATTATGGTTATGTCTTTCAAGATCACATCCACCATACTGCTACCACCTTGATTGATAGCTATTGTATTATAATTGCTTGTAGAAGCACGACGACCATAGCCACTTAAGGTGTGACCTTGACCATCAATCGTAATGGATTTTGTTATGTTCAGAGCGCTGTTAGCTTCCGTATTGGCAAAATCCATAATATCGGCAGTCAACATAATGATGTCGCCATCGGCAGCAGCAGACAAAGCTGCTTGCAACTCATCAAACGTGCCGGCTAAGTGCGTTGAGTCACCCCAAGCCGAAAGGCAGGTCATGAGCGTAATAAGCGGGATTAAAAACAATTTTTTCATAATGATCCTAAGGCACTTTTTTTAACTTACACAAAAACATAATATTTTCAAAAAACAAAAGCGCAAATAACGAAAAGTTCGTGTCGAAAAGTTCGCTGCAAATATAACGAAAAGTTCGTGTCGAAAATTTCGCTACAAAGGTACTATTTTTTTTCAAATAATGCAAATTATAGCACCATTTTCTCCGGTTTTGGCACGATTTATCCAAACTTGTGCAATAAAACTTACAGAAAGAGGGCTAAAACAGAATCGGTGTGCCATGAGGCATATCTATTTGCCAAAATCATATTTTTTGCCAATTTTTGGCATAAATATACACAAACGCTTGCAAATATGGAATATTTTTTGTATCTTTGCACTCTAAATCAAATTACTCAAGTTATGGCAACCATTACATTATCATACAACCCCAGGAGTAAATATGCTCTACTAACTTTAGACAGTTTGCTGGCATCCGGTCAATTCGAGCGTGCAGAAACACGCATTGAGCGCCGTATTCGCAAATCGATGCAAGAGGCTCAAGTTATGGCTGCCGACATTCAGCAAAACGGCAGTAGTAAGTATCAAACCGTTGACGATTTACTTAACGAACTGCGCGCAGAATGAATTATCATTTCATCCCTTAACAAGCATTTGCGAAATCAGCTAAGCAACTTAACAAAAAATATAAGTCGCTACCTGATGATATTGCCAATTTCATGAAAGAGTTTCAAGAGAACCCTGAAATTGGTACTGACTTAGGCGATGGTTATCGCAAGATACGAATGCAAATAGCATCCAAGAATAAAGGAAAACGCGGAGGAGCAAGAGTTATCACGTATGAATTGTGCGTAAAGGTACTGGAAGATATGACCGACATTCTGCTTGTAGACATTTACGACAAGAGTGAGATCGAAAGTATCCCTGAGGCTCGTATGACATTCATTGTTAAGAGTTATATCAGCGACCAAAGTAACCAACAGGATAATAACAAAGACGCCACACAGCAATAAATCAAACTACACATATTTAGGGCTGTAACTCCAATCGGTTACAGCCTTATATTTTAGTATCTTTGCAGCATAAAAATCTAAATTATTTAGAATAACATGTAGCAGAACTTAGCGGCTATGTTATGGATCTGCAGAAGTTTGACAAGCTACTTGCAGAAGCGCAGAAAGATGGTTCCATTACCATCGAAAAGAACGTAATAACAGGTATTGAAAGTAAAGTTTTCCAATTATGAAATACGATACAAACATAAGGTATTCGTCACCGATTGTGGAAGAGGCTGCTAATAGCATCTCTCCGCAGGAGCGCGCTATTTTTGATCTCAATTTCCAGATTTCGGAGCGCCTTTATCACGTGCTCCGCGAGCGGAATATGACCAAACGTGATTTGGCTAACCTTACAGGCAAGAAAGAGTCAGAGGTTAGCCGCTGGTTTATGTTGGGACATAACTTCTCACGTAAATCCATCGCTATCATCCAACAGGCTTTAGGCGTGCCGCTGATACAAGTCACAGCCTGACACCTGATTTCTATTCACGCCTTGTAATCAAAAGATCTGAGCGAGAGAGATCTGATCTTCTAAAGACATTTTGGGTTAATTTTGGATAATTTTTGACAGATATACCCCTTCGTAATTGTCTTGAATAGTCTTTAATAGTTGACCGAAAACCACGGAATAACAATACTCCCAAGCACCGCATCAGCAGTACTTGGGAGTATATGTGCAATTATTGTGAAATAATTGTGTGAAATCTTGTGTTGCTAAGTTTAGGGAGCTGCAGGCACAACAATCACAAGCGTACGAGCAGGCTCGCCGGTCATGTCTGCAGTCGGATAGAACTGAACCACATAACGCGAACCGTCGTTGGGAAGGAACGTAAGATCAACATTGGCATCACCGTTGAACGGAGAGCCGGTGATCTCGTCAACACCGTTCTTCTTAATCACAATCTTACCGGCTGCGTAAGGGCTGTCGTTGATCTCAAGAATCTTGTCACGGAAGCAAGCGAACTGAGTTGCCGGAGCAAAGTTCACAATGAAGCGGTTGTTGATTGCCACTTGAGGAACTTGTGACGGACTTACAGAGAACGCATAATCAGGAGTCGAGCCGT
>Ga0310696_10000840_pt1 | contig 45580 bp, 36 predicted proteins | sample AusTroGonzalo_MG_4_FD_203885 | JGI IMG/M metagenome (GOLD analysis project Ga0310696, IMG submission 203885) | Bovine rumen microbial communities from tropical cattle in Woodstock, Queensland, Australia - Gonzalo_02 (v2) (version 2) | ecosystem: Host-associated > Mammals > Digestive system >... | reverse complement strand
GTTCTCTATGGCGTTTTTATGAGCGCTTTTGTTTATTTCAACAGAGATAACCTTTTTAGCGTTTCTCGCGGCTATTAGGCCAATTGTGCCTACACCACTATAGGCGTCTAAAACGACTTCTTTTTTATTGAAATCAATTAAATTAAGCGCGGAGGCATATAGTTTTTCGACCTGTACTGGATTAACTTGGAAGAAACTAGCCGCACTTATTTCAAAAGACAAACCTAAAATATCATCCTTAATATGGCCTGGACCATATAAGACCTTTTCTTGATTACCTAATATCACGTTAGTGTGTCTACTATTAACGTTCTCCACGATTGTGGTTATCTCAGGATGTCTATTCACTAACTCATTAATGAAATTCCTTTGTCCTGGGAAGTTCATTTGAGTGGTGACTAAAACCACCATAAGTTCATCATAATGATAACTTGTTCTAATAAGAACATATCTTAAGATACCTTTACCACTATCTTCGTTATAACAAGGGATATTCATTTCTTCTAAAAGTAACTTAATATCCCATAAGATAGGCGCGGCTCTTTTATCTTCAATCGCGCATTCTTTAATAGGCATAATGATATGAGTGTTTTCTTTATAGAAACCAAACTTTACTTTGCCATTTCTATCTTTATTAAAAGGTACTTGGATCTTATTTCTATAGTTATATGGTTCATCCATACCTAAGCATGGTAAAACCTCTTGTTTAACATGAGCGATTCTTGTTAAAGCTTCTTTAACTCTTTTGGTTTTATATTTTAGTTGTGCTTTATAGTCTAATTGTTGATATTGGCAACCACCACAAGAAGTGCAAATCTTACATCTTGGTTGGATTCTATCTTTAGATAAGTTATAGAGTTTCTTAACTTTACCAAAATACACTCCTGCGCGGTGATATAGTGTTTCTACATCCGCTTTTTCACCAGGGAAAATACCGTCACAAAAGATTATATCTTTCCCATTTTTAATAACGCCTTTACCTTCGCTGGATATATCGACACATGAACAATTTGAAATAATCTTTTGCATAAAATCTCTTTATTATTATAATGTGTCTGGTGTTTTGATGAAATAATCAAAACATCTATAGAAAAGGAAAACCATCATTATGAAATTAGCAAAAGTTTTATTACTTGTCAGTGCAACCTTCTTAATGGCTTGTAACCCCACCGCTAGTACAAGCGAATCAAAAGAAAGTTCATTAACAAGTTCAGTTGAATCCAGTTCAAGCGTGGAATCAACATCTGAAAATACATCTTCCATCAGTACAAGTTCTAGTGAATCTACCTCTTCAGTTAGTTCTTCTAGTAGCACTGCTACATCTAGTTCAGATACACCAGTCGCTGATAATGAATTAACAATTAACTTCTATAATCCAACATGCAACACCATGAGTACAGAAGTCTTAGACGAAAGACTTGCCGCTTATATGAACCAAGTAGCGGGCACTGCTTTTGTTTCTAAGATTAAAAATACAGCCTGCCAAATGGCTAACGACATTCCTACAAATGGTGACAAGATATTAATCATTGGTTCTGCTAAAGCAGCGGGCTCATTAGAATTCACATTCGCTAATGATATTAAGTCAGTCGTTATTACCGCTCAAACATACTGCAAGGCTTGGGTTGATACTTGGAGTGGTGATGAACCAGTTACTTATATGAATGTCGACGCTAACTCTGTTCTAACTGTTAACGAACACACTGTTGATTTAAAACCAACTGATGATCAAGCAGTAGAAAAAGAACATGCTGAAGCACTCAATGGAAAGACACTCAAGTTATCCACAAGTGGTGAAAATAACAGCAGAGTCTTCATTAAATCAATCAAGTTTATTTATTAATCAAAACGATATTAAAAGAGCGATCCTCGGGGACCACTCTTTTTATTTGTTTTTGTTAGATAATTAAGCCACGTATGGGGTTAATTCCATCACTAAGGCCATACCACTGTAGTAAATAGTGCAGTAGTTTGGAATGTTGGCTAATTGTTCGCTTGTTGGAACAAATTGGCTAACAGAATGTGCGACAACGCTTTCAATTGGTTGTAAGAATGGATTAGCACCATCATAGGCTAATAAACCAAACTTTTCACCTAAGTCGATGACTGGAGCACCAGCGCTATTAACGCCTCTTAACATCATGTGTTCTGTGCAGATGCTTGTGATATAAGCTTGAATCTTTTCATTAGCATCGGAGAAGTCAGTGGCAAATTGCACGCCTTTAGCCATAGCAGCAGCAAGCAAAGCTTGTTGGGCAGCTGGCTTTTCTTCATCACTAGCAACACTATAGGCAACGTAGGCTTGATAGACACTATCATAAGCTGGTTGACGATAGTTGAACACATTTGTGGTGTTAGTATTTGTGATATTGATTGTGCCGCAAGCTGGTAAGGTTGTGATACCTTCAGCACTACCGGATTTATTTAAGACAATGAAGTTGAAGAAAGCATTTTCACCAGCAGCGGCTAAGGCTTGGTATAACTTACCTTCATACTTATCGTTTGTAACAAAAGATTTTGTTAATCCTGTTGCATAGAATAAGTCAGACAACATTTTGATTTGGCCTGTAACCATTGTCGCATTGAATTGTTGGAACCAAGCTTCAGAACCGGTGACATAGTTTTTAATTGTGCAGTCAATGAAGTTAACTGTTGGAGCGTTACCAAGAACGGTCATACCATTATTGTCTTCATATGTATCTGTATTGGTGTGGTCTTGAATAAGGACTGGTCCACCACAGCTTCTGAATAATGTATTCTTAGCGGTAATAGTAGAACCCCAGCTATATAAGAAGGAGTTATAGTTATCAAAGCATTTAACTTTATCTAATTCAAATTCAGTGTAATTGCCATCTGGTGTTTTTGGTTGTTCACCAAAGAATGTGATGTAGAACTTAGTGGCAATCATGTTATATGATTTCATGGATTTGGAACCCGCACCTTTAACGAAGATGATACCACCACCATAGATCTTGTCTTCATCACCGGTGGCTTTCTTACCATTACCGGTCATATTGATATTGCGGAAAATAATATCGCCACCTTCAATGGCTTTAAAGGCTGCAGAGTGACCAACAACTTCACCTTCAGCGGTTGTATTTTGTCTATCTCTTTTGATTAATGGGATAGCGGATAAATCTAATTCAAAGTAGTTACCATCAATGGTGATGTCACCAGCGACTGTACGTTCGTACAAGTTTACAAAGTCCACTAAGGAACCAGCGGCTTTTGTATCATTTAAAGCAGCGGCTTGTTCAGCGGTATAGAAGAAGTTAGCAGGAACATCATTTGGTGTAACAGCAATATCTGTTTGGAAAATTAAAGACGCTGGAACATAATCAGGATTCATATTGTTAGCGGTTTTGAATTCTCCCCATTTAGCTTGCCAGTTATTACCATCTTCCATAACAGGAGCATCATAGTTATAACCTTGAGGACGTGTATCGAAATAGCCTAATTCTTTAGCGTTATAAACGTTATAGCCATCAACTACTTCGACAGTAATGGATTTGGTTAAAGAAGCCACTCTTGAAGCATCAACACCGCCTGGAGCAATGCTAATGGTAAATGTTTTACCAACAGCGGCATCTGTGAAATCAACATTACATTCACGAGCGTCTAAGACTTTGAAGTATTCTTCACCAACAGTTTCTTCACCAAGTTTAGCGCTGATTGTGAAATCATGGAGCCATTGGCTAGCACTGACTGGTTGATATGTTTTAGCGTCTAACACTGTTAAAGCAGGTTTAACATTAAAGGCATTATCATCACCAACTTTATATGATTGTGTATGATCATAGAAACCATCATCATTCTTTTCATCTTTTGCCTTATTTTGGTCAAATAAGACGAATTCATGTTTATTAGAAACGTTGGATAAAATAACGTTATCTTTAACTGTTACTTTGCAAGTAGCGGTAAGAGCAGCATTCTTTTTGCTCTTAACTGTGATGTTAGCAGTACCAATCTTTTTAGCGGTGACAACACCGTTATTAACAATGGCGACTGTCGCATCATCTGTGCTCCATTCCACTTCTTTATCAGTGGCGTTATTTGGAGTAAATGTCACTGTTAATGTTTCTGTAGAGTTTAATAAAATGCTAGTTTCAGTTTTGTTTAACTTAATAGAAGTTAATTCAACATTAGAGCCAGAGTTTGATGAGCTGGAACTTGTAGAAGCACCACTATCTGAACTGGTGGTTGAACCACTATTACTATTTGAACTTGTTGGGTCGCTTGGATCACAAGCAGCTAAGCTAGTTAATGATAGTAACGCAACTAATACTGTACTAAATTTGATTCTTTTCATAACAAAGACCTCCTTTGTTAACTTGCTCAATAATCATAACCAATAAATAATTTATTGCAATATCTTTAAGATAAGAGTGGGCTAACGAATGTGATACAGACTTTAAGTTTTATTTGTGAACCTGGATTTGTAGTTGAGACAACAAATGGAGTGGATAAAACTGTTTCTAATTCGTCAGTTAATGTAATTAAAGCGAAGTTTTTTTCGATGTTTGGATTTGTTTCGTTTGTTTCAATTTTGAAAGATGTATCACTCGCATCTTTGGTAAATTTGACATCTGGATAGGTACAATTATCAGGTTTGATGTTGGCCTTGATTCTGACACTATCCCCACTTTTGTAATTCTTATAAACGAAATAATAATTGTACAAAAGTTCACCTGTGTCTGGGTCTGTAGTGTCTTTCGACACAGTTGTTCTATTATCTGGATCAATAATCTCAATGCTCTCTGGATAGACTTCTGGATTATAGTTTCTAATAGAGTGGCCTAATAAGCCAATCACAAAGAAGGAAACGATATAGACAACGACGAGTAACAATATTGTTGATTTCTTCATCTTCTTTCCTCCTTATTTCTCATAATAGAACGCTTGGATTTTCTTAATGAAAAGATATAAGAATCCAGCGAATAATACGATGGCGATTATTAGTAATCTAATAAAAGCGGACATATAGTTACCATGTAATGTCACTGATTCCACGAGCATGAAGTAAAAGATAAAGGTAATAATGAATGAGCCAATGAACGCTAAAATTGTCGCTTTAGCTTCGTTTGGATTATTGAAATCATTACCGGTTGTAGCATAAACCTCATTTTGTGGATTCATGATATCTTGCGCGGCACAGTAGAAGATGTGAGCATATTGGATCAACAATACTGACACACTAAATAAGACGGCTATTAGTACCCCTAATCCGCTAAAATTTGCAAAAATAATTGAACAAGCCACAATTGATGGCACACAGAATAATAAGTTAAACAGTAGTTTACTTGTTAATGGAATGAATGGATTAACAGGGTTACTCTTTGTTAAATAAGCTGTTCTTCCTTCTTTAGAATAAAGAGTGGCCACTGTGGAGTTACTCGCTAATAAAGGAAGAATGGTTAATAAGACATTAACCGCGATAGCGATGTTATTGCCTCTCATGGATGTAGAAATCGCGGAGATAACTCTATCCATAAAGAATAATAAGATAGGAATAATAATATATATCGCGATATAGGAACCAGAGATATCAAAGTCTCTAAATGATAACTTAAATTCTTTATTAGCGAATGTAATGTATTTCTTGTGTTTAACGTTTTTCTTAGCCGCTAACTGTGGGTTCTTATCAAACTCAAAAGTCTTATAAATCATCTTGAAATAGACTGGTCTAATAAGAAGGAACGCAAATGCAGTTAAGACACCAACCGCACCAATCGCAATCAATGTTCTAATGAATGTGAAACCAGTTAATTGATAGTGATATCCACTACCACATGATTCACCAAAGAAGATACGGGAATACATATTAATTGGATAGGCATATCTATCAAATGTCACGATGAAGTTTTCAAAACCATTAACCATCATTGGCCATTGTCTATCTAAATCAATATCTTCAGGAATTAAATTAATTAATTTAACAACAATAAAGATAAAAGCGGCGACCGCTAAGGTGACAATGATTAAATCGAATATTTGATTACGTTTAAATAAACGATAAATATACATAAATGGAATAGAAATCACCGCAGATAAAAGCACTTGGATGATGATTAATAAGATGATTGGAATAATCATCCAAATAATGGTGATAAAGCTTATCTCACTAGCGATATAACTATTAGCCTCAAATAGTAAGAAACCAAAGACACCTGGAATCAATAATGTGATTGATTTCTTAAATTCATAGAAGAAATAAACGAATAGTTTTGAGAAGAATAACTTATTCGCATTAACTGGGAAAGTAATCAATACTTTGTTGTCATCTGATAGATATAAAGACTTAGTTAAGTTATAAGTTGATGAACATAAATTCAAGAAAGTGATGACCGTTAAGAACATGGTAAATAACGGTAAGACATCTTGATATTTAGAAATAAAGCCCACTCTAGTTAAGGCATATAAAACCACAAAAACAACAGCCGCCACTACTGCAAACTTTAAAATGCCAAAAACAATTGATCGGATTAAAGTCTTTTTAGACTTCATCCATGACATATCAATTTTGTCTTTGAGTTGGAATAATGTCAGTTGTAGTAATTGTTTCATTATTTACCTTCAATTTTTGTGGTGTTATCACCAATTGTCTCTAAATAGAATTCCTCTAAGGAACGGCCACTATTTTCAATATCTTTAAGAGATAATTGGGCTTGGATTTCTCCGTGTTTGATAATGGCGATCCTATCGCAAAGTTTTTCAACGATATCAATTAAGTGAGAGGAGAAGAAAACGATATTTCCTTTGGAAGCATGTTCTCTCATACACTCTTTAACTTGATAAATAGATGTTGGATCTAAACCTGTTAAAGGTTCATCTAAAATCCAAACCTTCGGATCATGGACTAACGCGGCAATAATTGTGACCTTTTGTTTCATACCATGAGAATAGGTTTTGATTTTATTATCAATGGAATCTTTTAATTCAAATCTTTCAATATATCTAGATAAGCGTTCATTTCTATCTTCTTTAGAAACTTCGTAAATATCAGCGATATAGTTAAGGTATTCTCTACCTGTTAAGTTTTCATATAAAGCGTAATGGTCAGGCACAAAACCGATTAAAGACTTAGCGCCTACGCCTTGTGTTTTAACGTCATATCCACAGACAGATATTGAACCTTCACTGATAGGTTGAATACCGACGATAGATTTAATACATGTGGATTTACCCGCACCATTAGGTCCAAGGAAGCCAAACACTTCCCCACCTTTAACGGATAGGTTCACATTTTTAGCAGAATAGTAGTTATTTAAACCATACTTCTTTGAGAAATTCTTTAGCTCTAAACTAATACCAACATTTTCATCCATAGGTTTATCTAAGCTCCTTCCATTTAACGCCGATTTAAGGGCGAGTTTATCAATACGAATACCTTTCAATCTGTAATGTAATGCTTTATGAGAATCAGCGATGTCAAACATCAACTGATAAACGAACCAAATACCAAATCCAATTAATGCGTAAACCACATAATAGATTAATTGATAGACAATATGCATAGTCATTGTGCGACCATTAATCGTGAATGTAATAACTAAGTTATTAAAGATGTTCTCCGCCCATTTACCTAACTTCTCCGCAATAAATGTGGAGTTAATAAAGAAATAGTCAGTGCCACTGATTGTGCCAGTAGGAGTCACAACACCTTCTAAACCAGTGAAGATGGTATTTAATGTGAGAACAATCATGAAGTAAACAAAGAACCATATAGAAGAGAAACCAAACTGTTTTAACTTTGGTCTATCGAATTCATATAAGGCCACGCCTAATAAAGGCATCATGTAGGCACAGCAGTGATTAATCCAGAAGTACCACATGTTAGGATTGAACACTAACATTGTTTCAGTGTAGTTAGGCATGAGCATCGCTAATACCGCACCAAAGACGTTAATAAAATAGGTGAAATAGAATAAACGTTTGGCTCTAAAGATATAGCAAATAGGAATTAAGATCATTGCTAAGTTACATAAATGTAATGGCCAATTCCAAGGTTGGAGAATGACATCATATTTATGACCCACTAGGTATGAAATTAATGTACCTAATGAGATGAACACTAATGAGTAATGGATCTTATCTTGATGAGCGCTTCTTAAGCAGAAATAAACGCCTAAAGGTAAAACAATACATGAGGTGTATAAGAAGATACGATGAATAACGTTAAAATCAATAACAGTTCTTCCTAAAGGGCCCATGCCGAAGAAGAAATGTGGCACAAAGCATGGCATGGTGAATATGTTGATAAGAACACTAAACGCAATAACTTCACCGATAGAATGTTTAGAGATCTTCACTTTGAAATCTTTCGCTAAATAGAAAATAGCGAGCGATAACAATCCACCGATTTCAATAGGAAGCATGATAGATAACACACTAATGTGGTTATCTCCTTGCATCATCATAATCATTGGATGTAAGGAAATCGCTGATACCAATAAAATTGGTAAGGCAATATATTTAGTGTAGAATTTCGCGGTTTTAAAATATGACCAAGGTCTAAGTAACACCATTAACATTGCGGTTATTTCAAACCACATGCATAAATTACCAACGGTATTAAGGAAGCCATTCATTGGTCCACCGAAGAAACCATACATTTCAAAATTAGCGTCCACAAACTGCACATCGTTATAAGACATAAATCTCACAATGAAAATTGCAATTAAAACAAAGACCATTATTCTTTCAACAATGAGCTTTTGTAATTTAGGGAATTTATAGTGAACTAAGAGTGTAATCCCTAGGAATATGAGTAATGAAACGGCGAAGATTAAATAATACATATCGCGCATTATATTTTAGCAAGATTATTTTTTTATGCAAAGTTCATAAAAAAATCCCCGCAATAATCGAAGAAAATTGCAGGGAATATTTTTAAATGCTAAATGTTATTTGTTATTTGCCATTAAGCCTTGGATGTATTCGACTTCCACTGTGGCATCAAGTCTTGGGAAGAGTTGATCTTTCTTTTCAACTTTTAAACCAGAAACGATACCGTATTGCTTAATTTGGTCATAATTGAGTAAATCACCAGTGACGCCTAATTGGTCAAACAACTTATCAGAAGCAGTCACTAAGACTGGTTTCATAAGCATACCAGCGACGTATAAGGAATTAGCTAAGTGGGTCATAACTGATTCAAGATTAGCTCTCTTTTCTGGATCTTTAGCTAAAGCCCATGGTTCAGTTTCATCGATATACTTATTGGCTCTACTGACTAATTCATTGACTTGTGCGATAGCGTCGGTAATCTTTAAGTCATCCATTAATCTTTCATATGATTCGATAGTTAACTTTGTTAAATCTTCTAAGTTACCATCAACTTCATTGATACGACCTTTATATTCAGGAACGATACCATCGAAGTATTTGTTAATCATGGAAACTGTTCTATTTAATAAGTTACCTAACGCATTAGCGAGGTCTTGATTGATTCTTTCAACGAATAATTCAGGAGCGAAGCTACCATCACTACCGAAGTTGATTTCTCTAGTTAAGTAATATCTAACAGCGTCAACACCATATCTTTCTACGAGTGGATATGGATCAACGACATTACCTTTAGATTTACTCATCTTAGAATCTCTCATCATTAATAAACCATGAACGAATTCTCTATCTGGTTTTCTTAAACCTAATGATTCTAAGAACATTGGCCAGTAAATCGCGTGGAATCTTGTAATATCCGCGCCTAAAATGTGAATGGTTTCACATTCAGGATCTTGCCAGAACTTTTCAAATAATTCTGGGTGGTCACTGTCATAACCTAACGCAGTGATATAGTTAGTTAACGCATCTAACCAAACATAGATAACGTGTTTTGGATTTTCTCTAATTGGGATACCCCAAGAGAATGATGTTCTTGAAACACATAAGTCATCTAATCCTGGTTTAATGAATGTATTAATCATTTCATTCTTACGAGATTCAGGCACTAAGAACTTTGGATTTTCATCAAAGAACTTCATTAAACTATCAACATATTTACCGGTCTTAAAGAAGTATGCTTCTTCTTCCGCGGTTTGCACTGGTCTACCACAGTCAGGACAGATATGGTCTGGACCCGCTTGGGTATCTGTCCAGAATGCTTCGCATTCCTTACAGTACCAGCCTTTATATTTACCTAAATAAATATCATCATTAGCGAGCATCTTTGAGAAGATGTCTTGCACTACTTTTGTATGTCTTTCTTGTGTGGTTCTAATAAAGTCATTATTGGAGATTTTTAATAAATCCCATAACTTATAGAAACCTTCCACAATACCATCAACGAATTCTTGTGGTGTCTTACCAGCGGCGGCAGCATTCTTTTCAATCTTCATGCCGTGTTCATCAGCGCCTGTAAGGAAATAACATTCAAATCCTCTTAAGCGTTTATAACGGGCAAAAACATCGGTTAAAGTTGTGCAATAAGCATGACCGATGTGGAGCTTAGCGCTTGGATAATAAATTGGAGTGGTTATATAAAATCTTTTTTTCATGGCAAATGAGCCTCCTTCAATAATTATAGTTTGATATTCTCTTTAAGAGAAGCAAGCATAACCGCTTTAATGGTGTGGAGTCTATTTTCTGCTTCATCAAAGACCACTGATTGAGGACCTTCGAAGACTTCTTCGGTCACTTCTAAACCGTTAAGACCGAACTTCTCATAGACTTCCATACCCACCTTAGTTTCAAGGTTATGGAATGATGGTAAGCAGTGAATAAATATGGCCTTTGGATCCGCAAAAGACATGACACGGGCATTAACTTGGTATGGTTTTAATAAGTTAATACGTTCTTCCCAAACGGAAGCGTCTTCACCCATAGAAACCCAAACGTCAGTGGCAATGACATCAGCGTCCTTTACGCCTTCTTCAACGTTTTCAGTAAATGTTAATTTAGCGCCTGTTTCTTTAGCGATTTCTAAGCATCTATTTCTAAGTGCTTCGTTAGGCCAAAGTTCCTTTGGTCCACACATTCGATAATCTAAACCCATCTTAGCAGCGCCTACTAAGTAGGAGTTACCCATGTTATATCTACCATCGCCTAAATAGGCCATCTTAATACCTTTAAGTTTGCCTTTTTGTTCAATGATGGTCATAAAGTCCGCGAGGATTTGAGTTGGATGATAATCTTCAGTTAAACCGTTCCATGTTGGAACATTAGAATATTTAGCTAAGTCTTCAACAGTCTTTTGTTTGAAGCCTCTATATTCAATACCATCAAACATTCTACCTAAGACTCTCGCTGTATCAGCGATGGATTCTTTTTTACCCATTTGCGAACCACTGCTACCGATGTAAACAGCGTTCATACCTAAATCACTAGCAGCGACTTCAAAAGCGCATCTAGTTCTGGTGCTATCTTTTTCAAAGAGAAGAACGATGTTCTTACCTCTTAAAACATCATGGGCTTCACCATTGTGTTTTTTCTTTTTTAAAGAAAGAGATAAATCTAATAAGTATTGGATTTCTTCAGGAGTGAAATCTAACAAAGTTAATAAGTTTCTTTTATATAAGTTCATAAATTATAATTCCTCTCTTTCTAATGGCATACACATACATCTTGGTCCACCTCTACCTCTAGATAATTCACTAGAAGGAATGATATGGACTTTAATGCCCGCTTTGATAAGCGCGGCGTTTGTGATGTCGTTTCTTTCATAGGCGATGACTTCGCCTGGCGCGATAGCGACGAAGTTACTACCATCTGACCATTGTTCGCGGTCCGCACTGATGGTGTCTCCACCACCACATGGGATTAAGGTGATTGGTAAACCAATATATGATTCTAAGACATCTTCAAGTTTTTGATCTAATTCGACTACTTTAACTTTCTTATCATTATTGAAGTCTTTAGTAATTCTATAGATCTTTAACTTTTCATAACAGCCTTTATGAATAGCGAATTTATTTACATCCACTTGAGTGAATACTGTATCAAGGTGCATAAACGTTCTAGCTTGAGGGATAGTGAACGCTAAGACGGTATCAAAATCTGTTTCATTGTTATAGAAGAGATTCTTGGCTAAACGTTCAACCGCTTCCGCGCATGTACGTTGAGAAACACCCACTACTAGAACATGGTTATTCAAAACCATGATGTCACCACCTTCAATATTTACATCCTCATAACGGGAATAATATAAAGGAGTGGTTTTATATGTTGGATGATATTTGAAGATATATTCTCCAAAGATTGTTTCTCTGCTTCTAGTAATGGAATACATCTTATTGAGTGAGACACCATTACCAATAGAGGCAAATGGGTCACGAGTGAAATATAAGTTTGGCATTGGATCAGTGACGAATGGATAATCATCAACATGATCAGCGAGTGATTTAACTTGATAGTTAGGTAATTCGCTCTTTTTAATACCAGCAATTGTTTTTAATACTAATTCTTTATTGTCTTTGAAGCTCTTTAAATATTCAGTAGCGACTTCTCTAAGAGTATTACTTCTGATATGAGCTTCTTTAATAAATTGTTCTACGAATTCGTTTTTAATATCAGATGAGGAATCTAACACTTCTGTCATTAAGTCAGTGAGATAGACAACTTTAACACCGGCATCCTTAAAAGTCTTAGCGAAAGCTTGATGTTCTTTCTTCGCTAAGGGGAGCCAAGGGATATCATCAAATAATAAGTCATCTAATTTCTTTGGGGTTAAGTTATGGAGTTCATCACCTGGTTCGTGAAGAAGGACCACTTTTAAACGACCAATCTCAGAGTTGACTTTGACATTCTTCATGTTTGGTTTCCTCCTCTGTACTATGTTTCTTGGTGTGACACTCTTTACGATAATCAAATATTGCTGATATAGCAATAGATAGGAGGATAATTACTCCACCAATTAATAAGTTCCAAGTGAATTCTTCGATCTTTAAGCAAATAGATAACACACTAGCGATGACCGCTGAAAGTGGGACTAATAAACTGACAGTAACTGCATCGATAGACTTCATCGCCCACGCTCTAGCGACCCAACATACCGCTGTGCAAACAACGCCTAAGAAGACAACTTGTAAGATATCTAAGATTTCGAATGAAATCGCGAAGTCTTCAAAAACATATGTTTCAAAGATAAGAGAATAACCAGTCGCGATGACTGTTAAGACCACTAATTGGAAGAAAACATATAATAATGGATCTTTGTCTTTACAGAACACTTTAGTGAAGGCGATATCTAAGCCAAAGAATAAGCCACCAATCGCGGATAAACCATCACCTCTAATATCACCACTTTTAAAGAAGTCTAAGAAGTTAAAACCATTGCCCACTAAGAAGAGGGAGCCGATGACACACACTACCGCGGATACGATACTGGACCATGTTGGTTTTTCTCTCACGAATATGAACATGAAAAGTGGAATGGTAATACATGAAATATTTTCTAAGAAAGCATTTTTAGAAGGGACGGTATATTTTAAACCAACAAATTGGAAGATATACGCTGCGGCTAAGATAATACCCGCAGGTATACAAATAAGATAAGATTTATTAACTTTCTTAAATCCTTTATTAATGATGATAGCCATCGCAATGATGGAGAATAAACCACGCAAGGCAATAAGAATACCTGGTGAATAAACTTCATCTTCAAAAATCGATTTGGAGATGACGGGTGCCACACCCCATAACGCGACGACGATGATTAATGTAATAAAGGCAATAGGTTTTGTTCTTTTCATAGGACCGGAGAATATAATAGCATTTTAAAATTTTGCGACAACCCCCTACTTTTCAAGTAGGCTTTTAAATGATTTAAACGCATGTTTTTCGTAAAAATAATTTATTTTGCTTTTATATTTTTGTTTCAAAAGTTTAGCAGTTACTCCTAAAAACCTCGTCTAATTAGTAGGAGGACATCCAAACATGAAACTTAAAATTAGGCATTTATTTCTCGGCTTCTTAGCCACTGGTTTAGTGGGCTGCGCTGCTGGTAGCGGTTACGGAGGTTATGGTGGTTATTATTCACCAAAAGGAAACTATGACTCTCGTAATCAATATTCTTATAACAACGGAGAAGACTACTATCAAACTCCTGAAGTAGTTGAAAACCCCTTTGTTAAGGTTAATGATGACAATAAGACAAGTAACGTTGCTTTAACAAGTTCAGCTTTCTCATATTCCATTGTTAGACAAGCAATTAACAATAACAGTGTGTATAACGCTAAAAACAATGCACGCATTGAAGAAATGCTTAACTATTTCTCTTATGGTTATGTTAATGACACAGATGATGCATTAGTGACCAAATTAGAATTAGATACATGCCCATGGAACAATGAACACTATTTAGCGAGTGTGGTTGTTAAGGCTAAACCAGCAGTTACTCAAAACGTTAAAAACAATATCGTTATTCTCGTAGATAAAAGTGGCTCAATGAGTCCAGTGTTTGGCCTAGTCAAACAATCACTTCATACACTCGTTGATAACTTAGGAGAAGATGATGTTGTTTCCATCGTTTCCTATGCTTCTACAGGTAAGGTTGAATGTGAAGGTTTAACTGGAAAACAAAAGAGTAAGTTAAACAATGTTGTTGATGACTTAGAAGCACGTGGTAGCACATATGGTGAAGATGGTATCGAAAAAGCCTATAGAATGGCTTATAAATACTTCATCAATGGTGGTAATAACCGCGTTGTCCTTCTTACTGATGGTGATTTCAATGTTGGTAAAGTCTCTGGTACAGAATTAACAACATTAATTAAGCAAAAAGCCGCGGATGGTGTTTATCTCACCTGCTGTGGATATAGAAGTAACAACAATGATACTTTATACACTCTCGCAGATAATGGTAATGGTAACGCTTACTATATCGATGATGAATTAGAAGCAAAGAAAGTCTTCGAAGAAGAATTAGGTAAATCCTTATATGTCGTCGCTAAAGACGCGAAATGTCAAATCGAATTCTCTAATGATGTTACTTCTTATCGTTTACTTGGCTATGAAACTAGACAAATGAGCAATGAAGAATTTGAAGACGATAAGAAAGACGCTGGCGAAATCATGTCTGATCACACCACTGTTGCCTTATATGAATTAGAACTTAAAAATGAAAACCCAGAAAATTTCTTCTTCAAGACCACTCTTAGATATAAAGATCCAGTTACTGAGCAAAATAAAGAAGTGATTAACACAAAAGCGGATATTGCTGTCTCTAGACGCGCTGACTTTGACTTCGCTGGCTATGTTGCAGAATATGCCCTAACTTTAACTGAATCACAATATAAAGGAACATCTTCCTATACTCACTTATTAGAAAGAATTAATGATGATTACATTAATGATAAGTATAGAGATGATTTCAAAGCCATGGTTAATAAGACCAAATCAATAAGCTACGAAGGATAAGCATTTCAATATTCCTCACTGTATTTGGTGGTAACCTATTTGTCTTGTTTCTCCCATATCACCACCAAATAAAGAAAAGCCCCGCTTTTGCCACGGGGCTTTGTTTTTAACTTGATACTTAATTATTTCTTTTCGTTTAAGCCATATTTACGGTTGAAACGATCGACACGACCATCGGATTGAACGAATCTTTGTTTGCCAGTGTAGTATGGGTGGCAGTTAGCGCATGTATCAACCTTGATTTCTTTTAAAACAGAACCTGTTTCGAATGTGTTACCACAGGAGATGCATGTGACTGTGCAACGATGGTATTCTGGATGGACACCTTTTTTCATAACTTTTTTCTCCTTCCGCCTTGAGCCGTAATGTCGCTCAAAGTAAGTTTGCCCACTAATACTAACAAAATAAAATACTATTGGCAATTATATTTTAAAAAATATCCTTTAATGTTTATAATGTATGGCAGATGGAAAAAGTTAATTATCCAAGAAACGATACTTATATATTAATTCCTGCTTATAAACCAGATCACTTGATGATTGAGCTTTTAGTTAACTTAAAAAACGAAGGTTTTGACGCTGTCGTTGTAAACGACGGTTCAGGAGAACAGTTCGCTGATGTCTTTAAAGAAGCAGAGAAATGTGCGATTGTTTTAGACCAAAATCCTAATAGAGGAAAGGGTGCCGCATTACGTCTTGGCTTTTCTTATGTAAACCTACATCCAGAAGGTCATAACTACGTCATTACTTGTGATGCAGATGGTCAACATGCGGTTAGCGATATCATTAGAGTTAATGACAAATTGCACGAAACTGATTGTGTGGTTTTAGGTTCTCGTAAGTTTGATAAGAGTGTGCCAAAAAGAAGTAGGAACGGTAACTTCATGTCCAGATTATGTAGAACATATTTAACTAAAGAATATATTCAAGACGATCAATGTGGATTACGTGGTTTCCCAATTAAAGATGTTTTTAACATCACCGCTCTTCAAGGTGACCACTACGAATATGAAATGAACGTTATTTGTAATCTACAAATTAAGAGATTAAAGTTTGAAGAAGTCCAAATCGAAACAATCTATTTAGATAACAATAAGTCATCTCACTTTAAACCAAGTTTAGATACATTTAGAATTCAAAGAACTATTTGGTCATACGCTATTACTCCATTAACATGTGCTCTTTTGAGCATCGGTATGTTAACAGTATTAACACTTATTTGGCCAAATGTTGGTTTATATACCTATATGTTCTTAGGTTTAGCCTATCTCTTCTACTATCAAGTATTTATTGGTGTTACTGCATTCATGTGGCCAACTAAAAAGATGGGTAGACGTACTCTTATTGAGGGCTGTTATTTCACTATTAAAACTTTAGTAATATTTGTTATTTCAACGGTTTTATATGAACTATTAAAAGGACATATCCCAATTGCGATGCCAATTGCTTATACAATTGCCCTTCTTATGTCATTCTTAATTAACTTCCCACTTGCGTATTTAGTGTGGAAAATCAAAAATAGATACGTTGTTAAACACAACAAGGAGTAAATAAACATCATGAAAGAAAACTTTGCTATTCTCACCGATGCCGGTGGTGATTTCACAAGAGAAATAATCGAAAAATATGGGATTGAAGAAACCCCAATGAGTACAGTTGTCTGGCCAGATGGCTCTAATAGACCAACTGATTTATATTGGGACACAATGACCCCAAATGAATACTTTACATTAATGACCAATAAGAAGAATAACTTTAGTTCTTCTATTCCTTCTCCTCAAACAATCGTTGATAGATTAAGCGCTTTAGCGGCCGCTGGTAGAAACGTTGTTGTTATTACCATTTCTTCCACCATGAGTGGTGGCTATAGTGCCTTTACTGTTGGCGCTAGAGAAGTTATGGAAAAATATCCAGAAATTAAGATCAAAGTTATCGACTCATTACGCTATAGTGGCGCGATTGATTTAATTGCTGTTGAAGCAAGCTTATGCCGCGAAAAAGGTATGGACTTCGATAGCACTGTTAAATATTTACAAGACTTCAGATTAAGAATCCATCAATGTGGTTTTATCGATGACCTCTTCTTCTTAGCGAGAAAAGGCAGAATCGCTAAAGGCAAAGCCTTCATGGGCAATATGATTGGTATCAAACCATTAGGCGATTTATGTAATGAAACAGGCCAAACCCAAATCATTGGTAAAGCCCGTGGCTATAAGACAGTCATGAAATTATTTCCAGAATATATTAGAAAGACAATTGGTGATCCAACCAATAAATCATTCGTTGTTACATATTCATTAAGAGAGCCACAAGCTCTTGAAATGAAGAAGATGATCGAAGAAACATTCAAACCAAAGAATTTAATCTTTGTCCCAGTTGGTCAATCCACTGGTTGTAACGTTGGTCCAGGTTTAGCAGCGGCCTTCTACGCTGGTGATGAACCAGTCTCACCAATGTGTGAAAAAGAAGCTGTTATCTTAAACGAATTATTAAAGAAATAATCTATGCCTACACCAGTTATCATCATTATTATCGTTGTCGGTGCCTTACTTGTTTTAGGTTTACTATTTTCAGTATTCTTTACATTCCTTGTGGCCTATAAGGTTTATAGCAAGACACTGATGCGCGGTAAATTAGGTTCTTGGGGAAGAAAAGAATGTTCAGAACCAGGTAACCCAGCATTGGAAACAATGTGGAAAAGAGGACTTAAGTGGTCTGAAGGTGATAAATCTTATATCAAAGAATTAAGTATCACCTCCAAAGATGGTCTTAAATTAGTGGGTGAATGGTTTGATTATGGTTTTGATAAAACAGTGATTATTCTTCCAGGCAGAAGAGAAACATTAGTGTATTCCTACTACTACGCTCAACCATATAAAAAACTTGGTGTTAACGTTTTAGTGGTTGACCAAAGAGCACATGGTCTTTCTGAAGGTACTTATTCCACATGTGGTATTAAGGAAGCAGAAGATGCGCAGTTATGGATGGAATATATGCACGATGTCCTTAATCAAAAGGAATTATTCTTACATGGCATCTGTGTCGGTACATGTGCGACCTCTATCGCAACAGCCTCATTCAAGAAAGATTATTTAAAAGCCATTATCTTAGACAGTGCTTTTATTACCTATCAAGAAATCTATAAGAACCACTATATCGAAAGTGGTCACGCTTTATTCCCTGTTTATTATCAAATTTGGATGTGGTTCAAACACTTCACCAAATGCAATATTAACGACGCAAAAACAATTAATTATGTCCCTAAATTTGATAACATTCCCGTTCTCTTTATTTGGGGCACAAAAGATGTATATTGCTTACCTGAAAAGAGCCAACAAATCTATGAAGCCTGCTCCTCAAATAAGAAAGAAATCGTCTGGTTTGAAGGCGCATTACATTCTAGGGTAAGATTAAGTGATGAAGAGCGTTATGACGCTGTTATTGGCGACTTTTTAGCAAGAAATGCATGATTTGCAACCAAAAGTTGCGAAAATTCTAACTAGACTAGGTGGCGCAACCAAGTAAAAAATTGCTAGATTGTTGGTGTCAAAAACAGGAGGAAACGATTATGACGATTGAAATTGCAGACAGATTAGTAAAATTAAGAAAAAAAAATGGCTACTCCCAAGAAGAACTCGCGGATAAATTAGGATTATCAAGACAAGCGGTTAGTAAATGGGAAAGAGCGGAAGCAAGCCCAGATACCGATAACCTTATCTGCTTAGCGAAATTATATGGAGTATCTCTCGATGAACTCCTCGCTACAGAGGAAGATATCGACACCATCGTTGAAGAACAAGTTAAAGAAAATAAAGAAGATGCACCTGCGCAAGAAGATAAAGTTGAAATCAATAAAGACGACCGCGTGATCTTCGTTGGTAAAGATGGTAAGAAAGTCACTATTAATGATGACGGTGTGACCTGCTACAACGCTGATGGTACAGTGAAGAAACATAACTTCGATACCAAGATGGCCGTTATTGGCGCGATTGAAGCAACATTATTCACATTAGCGACAGTCGCTTATATTGTTGTTAGTGCAATTCTTGGCTGGTGGAACATTATGTGGGTCGTATTCTTCGTCCCAGAAATCATTTGTTCTATCGCTAGAGCAATAGTGAAAAGAAACGCTAACCACTTCAACATGGCCTTTGTCGCGTGCTTTGCCTTCTTCCTTGTAAGCTTATTCTTACCAAGTGTCATTCCAGGTATGCCATACTTATGGCACCCAATGTGGGTCGTCTTCTTAGCGATTCCAGCTTATCACTCCACTGTCGGTGCGATTAATAAAGCTATGGGTAAACCAGATGAAGATGATTGCTGCAAATGCAAAGATGAAGAAAAAGATGATTAATTAATATGGCAAAATACGTAGTTACTTTAGGGGGAAATGCTCTAGGAAATAATCCAATAGAGCAAAAACAAGCATTAATAAAAGTCGCTGAGGCTATTACTGATTTAATCATGGATAATAACGAAGTCGCGATTGTCCATGGCAACGGTCCTCAAGTCGGAATGATTAATCTTGCTTTTGAAACTTCTAAAGAAACACCAAATATGCCATTCCCAGAATGTGGAGCGATGAGCGAAGGCTATATCGGTTATCACATTCAAAATGCCTTATATAATTCTTTTAAAGAAAATAATGTTAATAAATCTGTCGTAACTTTAATTACACAAGTTTTAGTGGACCCACAAGATCCACTTTTCTTGCATCCTAGTAAACCAATTGGTTCCTTCTACACAAAAGAACAAGCCGAACAAATTAATAAAGAAAAAGGCTATATCATGAAAGAAGATGCTGGACGTGGTTATAGAAGAGTTGTTCCTTCACCACTTCCCATCGATATTATTGAAAAAGAAAGTATTAAGTCCTTACTTGATAATGGACAAGTTGTTATATGCGCTGGTGGAGGTGGTATCCCCGTTATTAAACAAGATAACAAATTAGAGGGTGTCGCTGCAGTTATTGATAAAGATTACGCTTCTGCGAAGCTCGCTAGTCTTATAGACGCTGATTATTTAGTCATTTTGACCGCTGTAAACAATGTTTGTCTAAATTATGGTAAAGAAAACGAAGTCGTCTTAAAAGACGTTAAGAAAGGCGATATGGCTAAATATCTAGAGGAAGGACATTTCGCTAAAGGTAGCATGTATCCAAAAGTACAAGCAGTACTTAACTTCTTAAATAATAAAAACAAAGTAGCGGTTATCGCTTCACTAGATAACGCGAAAGAAGCATTCAAATTAAAAGCTGGGACAATCATTAAGTAAGCCCGGCTTTTTATTTATATGTTTTGTTGTAGTTTTTAAATTCTTTTACCAACTGATTAACATTAATCGCTATACCACTACTTTGATTTGATAATGCTGTTAATAGATGGTCTGCGGCTTTAACAGACATCAAGCGCAATGAGAATAATACCTGTCTACCATTTCTACCTTCCACGAGGATATATGGGAGTGGTTTTAATGATCGCTTGTATCCTCCACGAGAATCTCGACGTAACGATATATAGGTAACTCTTTTAATATCTTCGTATTTCATTTCCACAGGATATTGTGTCTTATGTCCGATTTTAAAATCACCATGTGTATATATCTTATTTTTACCAAGAACGATATTCCCTAAAAGGAATGTTAATTCTAAATATGTAAGTGGAATAATACCGGCATAAAAGATAACCACAAAAACAGTGGCGACTTGTTTTTCAAAATCAAATTTGAAATTAAATGTTAAAACACCAAAAGTGAAAAATACCGCGAGAAAGATATCAAGCAAAAGAAATATGACAATGATTGCTTGGATGATTAAAGAAAAAGCTGATGTCTTAAAGTAAATCTTTCTCTTCATGAAATCATAATAACATGATTACGCTATTACTTATTTATTCAAATTTGAATCCTACACATTCTGAAATATTAATGTAATAGGAGTAACCATTCCCAAATGCTTCAAATAATACCGTGTTATTAAAGTCAGAATAGTAGACGTTTCCAACAAATAGGTTCGCTAATTCTGATTCTTTGATTTCTTCAACATCTAAACGTTTTAATCCTTTATGAAACCTCTTATCAGAGTATCTTTGGATGGTGACAGTTTGTGAAGCAACAAGACCATGATTTTTATCAATATCAATAACTAAAACAATAGGCTTTGTAAGTTCTGTTTCATTGCCGTTCTTCCCTAAAGAGTATAAGCCTTTATTAAAATACACTTTTACTTGATGTTCACAGATTTTTATATTTGATATCGTCGTATCGTGAAACCCATAAGAAAACAGTGTGTCGAATAATTTACTCATATTGGTTCCTTTATTTATTTTTCTTTCTTGTTTTTAATTTCTTAAGTGGTGCCCACTTGTTATAGATTCTTTGATAGTATTCTCTCCAAAGATTCTTAACGTGTTCTTTGCTATAGAAGTCTGAGATATATTTACTACCTTCTTGGTAGTGTTCGTAGTATTTCTTATCAGTGGCTAGCTTATTAATCTCTTCGCAGAAGCCATCAACGTCAGGGGCTTTCGCATATGTATCTTTATCAACGAATAAGATATCTTCATATAATTCTAAGTTTCTTAATAAGACAGGTTTTCTAGAATTAACAGCCTCTAAGATGGACATTGGGAATAATTCATCGAATGATGGCATAAATAATAAGTCACACATATTGAAGATGCCATTCATTTCAGTTCGTGGAATAATACCAATGAATTTCACGTTTTCTGGTGGATTATCCATGATGGCTTTAAGTTCTTTATAACCATCAGTGATTGCCCCAAAGGAGAAACCACCAGCCCAAACAAAGATCTTATCTGGATTACGTTTCGCGCATTCCACATAATCTTTAACGCCTTTTCTTGTTTGGACTTGTCCACATCCCATAACCACAAACTTATCGTGAGGGATACCATATTTATCTCTTAAAGCATTTCTTTCTTCGATAGGTAATTCATGGAACTTTTCATGATCAACGAAGTTAGGAATATAAGTAATGTTTTCTCTTTTTAAACCAAGTTTCACTAATGGTTCAATAAAGATCGGATTAACCACTACTGCTTCATCCGCTTTCTTATAAGCGTGTTTAACGTATTTCTTAAATGCCCAGAAGATTGGTTTAGGCATTTTAAGTGAACCATCAAATGTTTCAGGTAAGCAGTGCACATAAGTGACATTGATATGACGTTTATTTAATCTCATCACGTATTGAGGATTAAATGTATGCATATGATAAATATCAAAGTTAGATTTCTTGGAATTAACTTCCACTTCAAAGATATCATCATTTTCTTTGACTAATGCGACTTGTTCGATATAAGCACTACCAACACCTTGACCATCAACAGATGTGGCTTGTGATAACATATTGATTCTAATTTTTTCCATAGCACTATTATTTTATCTTTTTTTATATATTTGAATAACTTTTTTGGACAAAAATCAAAAAACCTCCCTATTTAATTAATAGGAGGCTTTTTATGGCACGCAGCGAATTTAGATATAATCGTAAAAGAAAACACTACTCATATTTGTTTAAAGATGTTGGTTTTGGAAGAAAGAACATAGTGCTTACTTCTAAACCATATCGAAAAGAGCATAAAAAACTTAAAAAGAATATTAAATTGTACAAAAATCCCAATCCTAACAAAGATAGTGATTCTTATATGATACCTATTGTTTATTTGGATAGTATTGATTCATTTGATAAAAGAAAACTTAAATGGAGTTTTCATTCTCATGATAAACGTAAAGTTAAAAGGTTAAAGAAACACCACAAGATATAAAAAGTCGGCTCGAAGCGCATCAATTAAGACCGCTATATCAACCGACTAAGAATATTAAATCATAATAGATTATTGATGTAAAGAAAAAGCCGGCAGTGAAGCGCACCACTTAAGGCCGCATTATCCGGCAAAAATATTAAAGCATAACAGATTACTAGGGTAAAGAAAAAGATGATGTCAATCTGATGAATCAGTTTGCAAGTCCACAGGGACAACATCATCTGGAAATATTGAATCATAATAGGTGGCTTGTGTAAAGAAAAAGCCGGTATCGAAGTCCCACCCATTAGGGTCGCTATATCAACCGGCTATGAACATTAAAACATATTAATGCACCTATGTAAACATAAAAGAAAGCCCCTTGCATTAAGCAAGAGGCCTTTTGTTAAACACTATTATCAAAGATTATTTAACTTCGCAGTACATGAAGAATTTGTATCCTAATGGTGAGGAGAAGAAACCCTTAACATTAGATTTCATCATATAAAGGTCGGTGTAATAAGCGATTGGGCAAATAGCGCCAGTGGACATTAATAATGTTTCAGCTTTATGGAGAATTTGGAATCTCTTAGCTACATCAGCTTCTTTTCCGGCCTTATCCATTAAAACATCGAATGATTGAGCCCATGTGAGGTTCTTTTCGTTGTCTTCGATTTGACCGTTATTGTTTAAGTCAGCTTCGTAGATAGCTTCATCTTTATGATTGCCTTTACCAAATTGGCTGTCATTATTACCAGAAATAGATGTCCACAAAGTTAAGAATGAAGATGGATCGTTATAGTCTGCAACCCAACCATTACGAGCAACGTCGTAGTTGCCTTGTTTTCTTGTTTGTAAGAAGGAAGCCCATTCAGAGTTTTCAAGGTTAACTTTGATACCATATTTATCTAAAGTATCTCTGATATTCTTCGCAATAGCCTCGTGGGAAGCACTGTTGTTATAGATATATTTGAAAGCTGGGAAGTCAGTAAACTTCTTATTATTTTCATCATATGTATAACCAACTTCTTTCAATAAGTTAATGGCTTCTGCAACGTTTGCTGCTAATTCATCAGCATTTTCGCCTTTTTTGAAATAGCCAGCACCATCGCCGTTAGGACCATTTTTGGCTGTAAAGTCTGTAACACCATCAGCATCAGTAACACCAGCAGAGACAAAGGCGTTAGCAGGAATCTTACCGGCTTTATCAACTTCTTCGCAGATGTATTTTCTGTCAAGGAATAAACCTAAAGCTCTTCTAACTTTTGCTCTAGCGGCTTCACTATTGGCCTTATCATTAAAGATTGTAGAATTGACGTTAAATGAGATGTAATATGTGCCCATTTGGCCAGCAATCTCAAATTCGTTAGCATAATCTTTCTTTAATTCATCGATTTGATCGACTGGAACTTCATCAATGAATTGATATTGGTCTGTTTGGTAGGCGGCTAACATAGCAGCGGCATCATCAGAAAGAGCGAAGGTAATCTTGTCTAATTTGATGTTTTTAGCATCCCAATAATTAGGATTCTTTTCCAATGTGATATAAGAATCGTGAACCCAGTTTGCCATCTTATATGCGCCACAAGAGACATAAGTTCCTGGTTCTGTTGCCCATTTGCCATCAGCTTCCTTGTCATTAGCCTCAACTGTAGCTTTTTGGACAGGGAAGTATGTTGGGAAGGCCAACAATTGATCCATGTAAGGGACATCAACCATCACATCGAATGTAAATGTGAGATCATCAACTTTTTTAATAGCAAGAGATGGATAAGCTGCATCATTAGTTTCATGAGCAACGCCATCACAGATGGCTTCAAACATATAGCAGTAGTCGCCGCCTAATGTTGAACCACTTGCTCTATTCCAAGAATAGATGAAATCATCAGCGTTTAAAGGTGAACCGTCAGACCACTTAAGATCTTTACGGAGTTTAACGGTATATCTTGTACCATTTTCGTACTCAACGGCTTTCCAATTGTCACCATCTGCTTCGTGGTCGACAACTTTAGCACTTGCTTTTGAGATGCTTTCCGCTAAGTCGTATTCTAATACGAGCTTTCCGTTTTTGTCTTGTTGGTAGCGATAGAGACCACTATCGAGGTGAACGAGCATTGTCGCGCCGTCAACAGCAGAGTTTAATGCTGGGTCGATGGAATCTGGCTCGCTAGCAATACAGACTGTAAGTGAAGATGGGCCTTTATTTTGTTGACCACAAGCTGCCAACGCTAATGCAGCTGCGCCTGTAACAAATAAAAGCATTGATTTTCTAAATTTCATAGCATTTCCTCCTTTTAAATTTAGATTATTTTCCAAAAGGTTCCTTCGCCTACCTTTTAGAATCTATAAAGCCTACACGGCGTTATATATGGTTTTGACTATTTTTCAAATAGTCGGCAAGCAACAAAGTGTTCCTTGCTAATCTCTCTTAATTCTGGAAGTTTGTTCGCACATTCAGGTGTTGCTTTTGGACATCTTGTTCTGAATGGGCAACCGCTTGGAGCTTTAAGTGGAGACGGAATATCGCCTTCTAAGATTTGTCTCTTATTAGCCCTAGCCCTTTTTGGGTCAGGTTCTGGTATAGATGAGAGAAGTGATATCGTATATGGATGGAGGGGGTTATCGTACAATTCTTCCGAATTGGCGAGTTCTACTATGTGACCGAGATACATGACTGCGATACGGTCTGAGATGTGCTTCACCACTAATAAGTTGTGAGCGACAAAGAGGTATGTTAACCCTAATTGTTTTTGTAAATCTTGGAATGTATTTAAGATTTGCGCTTGGATGGAAACGTCAAGAGCGGATACAGGTTCATCACACATAATGAATTCTGGAGATGACGCTAACGCTCTAGCAATACCAATTCTTTGACGTTGGCCACCAGAGAAGGCATGTACATAACGTGAAGCGTGTTCTTTACTTAAACCAACAGCTTCCATAAGTTCTGCGACACGTTTTTCTCTTTCCGCTTTGGTTTTATAAATTTTATGAATCTCTAATGGTTCAGAAATAATATCAGAAACTGTCATACGTGGATCCAATGATGAATATGGATCTTGGAAGACAATTGTGGCTTTCTTTCTAAACTCTTTGAGTGCGGCTTTGCCTTTAACTTGTTTACCGTTAAAGATAACTTCACCACTTGTTGGTTTATAGAGTTGAAGGATTGTTCTGCCTAAGGTAGTTTTGCCACATCCTGATTCACCGACAAGGCCTAATGTCTCGCCTCTTCTAATCTTGAAAGAGACATCATCGACCGCTTTTAAAGGAACAGTTTTAAAGATAGAAGTCGCGATTGGGAAGTACATCTTAAGGTTTTTAACTTCTAAGATGTAGTCGTCTTCTTTGATGTCACGTTTGACTCTTTTGACTTCTTGATCTAATAAAGACAAATCTTGATTTGGATCGCGATTGATATCTCTATCAAATTGTTCTTTATTTTCCTTGTTCATTTTTGCTCCTTTCTTTTTTCTTATCGGCGATAATTGCACCGTTATACACTAGTGGTTTACCTTCAGGTACACCGTTAACGATGTCAATTTTTCCTTCTTCATAGAGTTTCTTGATCATCTTCCAGCAACTAGCGGCATGGCCGTTCTCATCGAATTGCACTTCTTCTGGATATCTTTCGATACAGATTTCCATACATTCTTTACATCTACTTGAGAAGGCACAACCTTTTGGTAAGCAGAAGAGATCAACTGGGTTGCCTTGAATTGGTTCAAGTCGTTTACCTTTGCTATCAAGCTTAGGCATACTGTTTAATAAGCCTTTTGTATATTCGTGTTGAGGATTATAGAAGATGTCATCTACAGTACCTCTTTCCACGATTCTACCGGCATACATGATGTCAACTTCATCACAGATTTGGGCCACAACGCCTAAGTCGTGAGTAATGATAATGATTGCCATGCCGTATTCTTTTTGTAATTTCTTTAACAAATCAAGAATTTGGGCTTGGATGGTAACATCTAACGCGGTTGTTGGTTCATCAGCGATTAAGATGTCAGGTCTTTCCACTAAAGCCATCGCGATCATACATCTTTGGAGCATGCCACCACTCATTTCAAATGGGTGTTGTTTCATTCTCTTCTTTGGCTCTGTGATGCCAACTTCTTCAAGCATCTTTAATGCTTTCTTGTTAGCGGAATATCTTGTTTCCTTATATTCGGAAATACATTCCCAGTAGTACCATCTCTTGGCTCTTCTAGCATGTCTTCTAAAGAGTCTTCTACTTCTCTTAGTAGCTCTAATAGCTCTATTGAGTTCATCTTTTGCTTCAAAAACTTCGTTTTGAAGAGCTAGAAGTTTTTCATCGACTTGCTTTGGCTCTTTCTTTTTAGGTTCTTTTTTAGCCTTTTTATTTTTTGGAGCCTTTTTAGCCGCTTCTTTAGCAGCCTTTTCAGCCTCTTTTTTAGCGGCTTCTTTTGATTTTTGATAATCATTAAGGTTCGCCAAAGCTTGATTATATTTATCTTGTTTGATTTGGAGATCAGTATCAGCCTTATCGATATTGGCTTTTAGCCTTCTAGCTTCGACCACTACTTCTTCATCAAAATGAGGAATATTAGTTTCATATTGATTATTCTTGAAGCCTGCAAAGATGGCTTTGAATTCTGGTTGCGCTGCTTTATTCTTTTCGCGCGCTTCCTTTTTCATTACTTTGAAGCGTTCAACAGCTTTCTTATATTCGGCTTCATATGCTGCTTTATCATCAATTAACTTTTGAGAAATAGTAGCGTAGTCATCTTTAAGCTTTTGACTATCTGGGTGATGAGCAATACCTTTTCTCATAGAGATAAGTCTTTGTTCATCACTTTCAATAGCGTTCTTTATGTCATAAACCGCTGCTTCAACTGGGTTTCTAGCGTGTGTAAGAATTGCTTCTCTTAATTGATTACCAATTGTCCAAGTTGGGTTTAATGATGTCATCGCATCTTGGAAGATAATGGAAATACGATTACCACGAATATCTCTCATTTGTCTTTCAGAAATTCTAAGCAAATCAGTACCGTTATAGATGATTTTGCCACTGTCGACTTTACCGTTTTTATCCAAGATACCCATCACGGAGTAGGCAGTAACGGATTTACCAGAACCAGATTCGCCAACGATGCCTAGGACTTTGCCTTTTTCCAAGGTGAAAGAAACACCATTGACGGATAAGACTTTACCAGCGTCAATCTTGAATGATGTATTTAGGTTTTCAACTTCTAATAACTTATATTGTCTAGCCATAACAATCACCTATTTCTGTGTTTTTGGATCGAAGGCATCTCTTAAGCCATCGCCAAGAAGATTTAAAGATAAAACGATTAAGCAAATAGTAATCGCTGGGATTAAAAACATGTACAACTTAGGGGAGTTAGGCACTGTAATGAATGATTGCGCCGCACTTGCCAAACTACCTAAAGAAGGGGTTGGATATTGAACACCTAATCCTAAATATGAAAGGAAGGATTCGGTAAAGATTGCACTTGGAATTTGTAAAGCCGCAGAAATGATAATGACACTCATGGAATTAGGAATTAAATGTTTGAAAACAATTCTAGCAGTAGAAGCACCATTTGCACGAGCGGCCATAACGTATTCTTGCTTTCTTAAAGTCAAAACTTGGCCTCTGACAAGTCTTGCCATACCAACCCAATAAAGAAGAGCAAAAACAACAAATATAGCAACAAATCCAGGGCCTAATTGTGATAAGAAACCTCCTTGATTACCATCAAACACCGCTTTTAATGATGCAGAGAAGAGAATGATAATCAAAATATCAGGTAATGAGTAAATCACATCAACGATTCTCATGACGATAAGGTCAAATTTACCACCGATATAGCCAGACAAGGCACCAATAACACCACCAATAACAAGAACAATAATAGCGGCGAAGAAACCGACAATTAAACTTGTTCTTGCGCCAATAATCAAACAAATGAAGTAATCGTGACCTTCCTTGTCTGTTCCGAGTATATGAGGAGGAACAAATACACCATTTTCCATTGCCTCTATTTCTTTTGGCGCATATTCGAATGGTCGTAAATACGTGAATTTGCTATCAAGAACATCACCATAACGGAAACAAAGAATTTCATTGAATTTATAAGGATAAAATAAAGGAATAATGAAGACCGCAAGAATAACTAGAAAAATGAAGACAAAAGAAACCATTGCCACTGGATTCTTTGCAAATCTTTTCAAACCATCCACAAAGAATGTGGAATTTGGGCGCATTAAATTTGTCCCTCTTTTTTCGCTTTCAGAAGCAAAGGAGAATTTTTCTGTATTAATTTGGAAACTCAACGGATTGTGTTTCATAGTCTTCCTCCTTTCTAATCGAAATCCACACGTGGATTTACAAGTTTATATGCGATATCACTTAATAAAGTAAAAACGATGAGTAAAAGCGCTAGCAAACAAGTTGTGCCCATAATCATTGGATAGTCACGAACCGTGATAGCTGAATAGAAATGTTGCCCGATACCTGGTATTTGGAAAATCTTTTCAATAACAAGTGAACCAGTGATAATCGTGGCAAACATCGGACCAAAATATGTGATGACTGGAGTAACAGAGTTCCTTAAACCATGTTTTAAGAGCACTCTACTTGGCCTTACGCCTTTGGATTTAGCTGTGCGCATATAATCTTGTCCAAGAACATCAAGTGTGGATGATCTAGTTAATCTGGTAATATATGCGGTTGGATACAGGCTCTCTGCAATAATTGGCAGGATATATGGCGTTATTGGATCCGCATTAACTGGGGTAGCGGGGAACCATCTCAAATTAACAGCAAAAACGAATAAGATAATTAACGATGCAACAAAGCTTGGCACCGCCACACTAGCGGTAGTTAGCACCATAATTGCTCTATCGAAGAATTTGTTTTGATGCGTTGCCGCATACGTTCCAAGGAACAAGCCAACTCCAAGGGCAAGCAAAGAAGCAATAAAGCCCAATCTGAAAGATAACCAGAAGCCTTTTTTAATTACATCAACAACCTCTCTACCTTTAAATTTAAAAGAATTGCCAAAATCAAAGATTAAAGCTCTTCCAAGGTACCTGATATATTGAATAAACAAAGGCTGATCAAGACCATATTTTCTATTAAGAATTTCAATCGTGGCTTCAGAAAGAGCCTTTTCTCTAGTCCAAGGGCCACCTGGGACCATTTGCATAACCCAGAAAGTAACGGTCACAACAAGAAGATAAGTTAGAATACCTAACAACAATCTTTTAATGATGTAGAACCACATCTTCTTGTTCATAATGTCCTCGCTTTTCTTTTTTCTTTTTAATGTGTATGCATAACCTAGATATAACGCAACTGCGTGAATAAAATTGCGTCTATTTTAACGAGCAAATTTTTAACCAGTCAACCACCTTTGCTAGACTTTTTATGAACGATTTTTCTTTATATTTTATAAATATAAGTTTTTATAAAACTACACTACAATTATCATTTTTTCTTATTTTGATAGTTTGACTATCTTTTTGATAGCAAAAATCATAAAAACTCTTATTTTGAATAATTTTTTTGCATTTTGTTTTGATATATTCATATTTTTTTAACTAACATTCATTTGCGCTAGGTGTTTTAAAACGGCAATAAAAAATGGAAAGTTAATTTTAACTTTCCAACAATATTATCCTTCAACGGTGCCCAGTTATTAATTATACCACTACTACGATAACGGACAACCCCTTATATATCCTTAATATAATATATACGCATATTAGAGACGTCATTTTGTCAACTATAGGTTGTTTTAATATCTTATAGATAATAAATGTGTTAATATTGCGTCAGTAATTAAATTAATTTATAAAGGAGGATATATATGATTAGTAAAAAGTTAGCTATCGAAGTTCTCAACGCTGCTTTAGAAACTGGTGCTGATTATGCTGAAATCTTTTATGAAGATAGTAGCGCTCATTCAGTGATGATTGAAAACGGCAAAGTTGAAACTACTAGCTCTAATTCCTTATGTGGTGTTGGTTTACGTTTACTTAAAAATAACCAATGTGTGTATGGATATACTAACGAATTAACCAAAAAAGGTTTATTAGCGTTAGCGAATTCCTTAAACAAATCATTCCACGATAAGAGAATTGTTACAGTTACTAAACTAGACATGATCAAATGCAAAAACCGTAACCCAGTTACACGTAGCTATGATGATGTTCCAGTTGAAGAAAAAATTGCTTTAATCCGTGAAGGCATTGATGAAATTCAATCCATGAAAGATCCACGTATTGTTAGAACATTTGGTGTCTTTGCCGATAACAAACGTTTTGTGGCAGTATTCAACTCCAAAGAAAAGTGGTTCAAACGCACTACTGAATTTGGCAGAATGGTATTCCAAGTTATCGCTGCGGATCAAAATGGTTTTGAAACAGGTTTTGAAGGTCCTGGTGCGCAACACGCGATTGATTATTTCAGAACTGAAAAAGTTAATCCAAAGAAAGTGGCAAGAAAAGCCGCTGAAACCGCTCTTAAGATGTTAACAGCAGCAGAATGCCCAAGTGGCAAGATGCCAGTTGTTATTGGTAATGGTTGGGGTGGCGTCTTATTCCATGAATCATGTGGTCACCCATTAGAAGCAAGCGCGGTCGCTAAAGGCTTATCTTGTTTCTCAGAAAATAAAATTGGTGATTATATTGCTTCTCCAATCGTCAGTGCCGTGGATGATTCCACTATGCCTGGTGAATGGGGTTCAATTGATATCGATGATGAAGGTAACCCAGGTACAAAGAGATTACTCATTAAAAATGGTAAACTCAATGACTATATGATTGATGACTTAAATGGTCGTCGTATGGATAGACAAGGTAACGGTGCTTGTCGTAGACAAAACTATCGTTATATTCCAACATCTCGTATGTCCAATACCTACATCTGTAATGGTAAGAGCACACCAGAAGAAATCATTAAAGCCACTAAATTAGGCTTATATGCTGTTGGTTTCAACGGTGGTTCTGTTGATCCAACTACTGGTGAATTTAACTTTGGTTGTTCTGAAGCTTATATCATTAGAGATGGTAAAATTGCTGAACCAGTTAAAGGTGCAACCTTAATTGGTAAAGGCTTTGAAATCTTAAAGAAAATTGATATGGTCGCTAATGACTTAGATTTAGCACAAGGTATGTGTGGTGCTTCATCTGGTTCTATTAGAACTAACGTTGGCCAACCAACATTAAGAGTTAGTGAAGTGACCGTTGGTGGTAGAGGAGGAGAATTAAAATAATGGGTAAATATGATAAGTTTTTTGCTTTGGCAAAAGAAGCTGGACTCGAAGAAGTTGAACTCGTTGTCTCCGAATCCCATAGTTTAAACATCTCCTTATTCCATGGAGAAGTTGATGAATATAAAGATAATAACGGTTATTCCATTGCCGCGAGAGGTATCTTAAATGGTAAATGTGGCGCTGCCTCATGTGATGTTTGGAATAAAGATAAAGCGGCTTGGTTAGTTAAAGAAATCGTCGCTAACGCGAAAGTCATTGAAAATGACGATCCAATCTTCATCTTCAAAGGTAGTGAAAAATACCACAAAGTTAATACCTATAATAAAGACTTTGAAAAGGTTTCCATCGATGAAAAGATGAATAAACTTTACGCTTTAGAAAAAGCTTTAAAGAGTATTGATAAGCGTGTTGTGGAAGTTGCAGGTGCTGAATATAGCGAAGCTACTGAAAAACATACATTAGTGAACTCCAACGGCCTTAACTTAGTGCAAAAGAGCAATTACTTCACCTATGTCGCACAATGTGTCGCTAAAGAAGGTGAACAAACAAAATCTGGTTATGATTTCTTCTTAAGTAATAAATTCGAAGAATTCAATCCTGAAGAATTCGCTAAGAAGATTGTTAAATTAACCGTTGATCAATTAGGTGGTGAAGCCTGTGAATCCAACAAATATAAAGCAGTCTTACATCCAGATGTTGTCACAAGTCTTATGAGAGCGTATATTGGCCATGCCAATGCGGAAGAAGTACAAAAGAATTCTTCCTTATTCATTGGTAAAGTTGGTCAAAAGATCGCTTCTAGTAAAGTAACAATTGAAGATAAACCACAACAAAAGAATGTCTTTGCTAGATGGTTTGATGATGAAGGTGTTGCAACATACAACAAACCAATTATCAAAAATGGTAGATTAGAAACATACTTATATAACTTAACCACTGCTGCTAAAGCGGGTGTTAAAACAACCGGTAACGGCTATGGTGGCGGTTCTAAACGTGGTATTGCTTCTTCCTTCTTATCATTAAAGCCAGGTAAGAAGTCATTAGAACAATTATTTGAAGAAGTTGGTAATGGTGTTTATATTACCGATGTTTCTGGCTTACATGCTGGTTTAAATCCACAATCTGGTAACTTCTCACTTCAATCAACTGGTTTCATGATTGAAAATGGTAAGAAAGGTAAACCATTAGACTTAATTACTGTTTCTGGCAACTTATTAGAAATCTTCAAAGATGTCTTAGAAGTTGGTAATGATGTCACTGTTTCACCAAGTGGTGTTTCCGCTGAATCATTATTAATTAAGAAGATTGTTGTTTCCGGAAAGTAAGCATTAATCAAACTAAATTAGACCGTAAATAATACGGTCTTTTTTTATATGTTTCCTGCGTGTATAATTAGTGGGCTATGAAAAATAAATTATTCAAATTAACAATTGCTGCCGCTATTTTTGTCTGCGGTGCTGGTTTAGCTATTAACCAGAACAAACAAATAGCGCCATTAGAAGCTGCAGCCCATCAAGAAAACTTTGATCCATATTCTTATAGTGGTACTTACTATAACAGTTTAGATACAAATGGTAGCGATGGCGTTTCAGGTGGTTTCAAAACTGCTTTAGGCAAATATGTTTTACCAAAAGATTGGTATGAATATAGCAGTGGTTTGAAAGTGCAATTGCAAAAAGCTGATGAAGATCCTACAAATAGCTCTAACATGATCTATTTCTACACTCGTGATAGTGTTAAGAAAAACGCTGCTAGCACATGGAACAGAGAACACGTTTGGCCTCAATCCTTATCTAATGGCCACTGGGGTCAAGATAATGGTGGCTGCGATATGCTTCACCTAAGACCAACATATAATAAAACAAATAGTGATCGTGGTAATAAGCTCTATGCTGATTGTAATAAACAAGGCGCGATGATTTATAGCGGCGTTACCTTTGGCTATTCAAACGGTGGTTATTTTGAACCATTAGATTGTGTTAAAGGTGATGTAGCTAGAATCATTATGTATACCCATGTCGTATATTCTGAGTACTATAGCGACAATAATTTAAAGCCAACAAAAACAATTAAAGACTATGACACATTATTAAAGTGGCATATGCAAGATAAACCAGATGAATTAGAAGGTAATAGAAATAATTACTGCCAAACCACAAATCAAAAGAATAGAAACCCATTCGTTGACCATCCAGAATACGCATGGAGAATCTACTCCGATTGTGCTAGTGCTGGAGTTATCGAACAATGCAAATCAGTCTATCCTGCCGATGGAAGCGGTACACAAGGTAAGAAATTAACTGGTATATCTATCAGCGGTGAAGCCAACAAAAAAGAATACTATGCTGGTCAATCGTTTGATCCAACAGGTTTAACAATTAACGCAACATATGATGATAATTCTACAGGCACTATTCCTCCAACAAATTGCACGTGGACGCCTGAAAGATTAACTGTCGGCACCACTTCTGTGACATGCAAATATGGTAACTTTACCGCTACTTATAGTGGTATTACCGTTACCGAAAGAGTGGTATCTGGAACAGAATTCAGTGCAACATTTAAAGCGAATGGTTCTGATACAGGTGATGTCTACACTTCCGCTACCGCTATGGCGGCATTAGAGGACAATACTTTGATTGAATCGTTTGATTCGTTCACTAAAGTGTTCTCTGGTAGATTAGGTTTTAAATTCGGTTCTACAAGTGCGGAAGGCAATATGACCTTCACCCTAAAGGAAGAAGTCAGAACAAAGATTGTCAGTATTAAAGTTGATACAAAGACATATACAACTGGATCTGGTGATCCTATCGCAAGCGTGTTAACTATTAAGTTTGACGGCCAAATTATTGAAAACAATGGTCAAACCGGCAGTTCATTTACAAAGCCGTTAGATGAAGTTAGTTGCACAAAAGTAACTATTTCCGCTACTGGTAGAGTTTATCTAACTGGTATTACTATTGAGATTAAAGGCAACGATGTCCCACCAACACCAGGACCAGGCAGTTCATCTTCAAGTAGTATTCCAACAAGCGTGCCTTCTTCTAATATAGATAGTTCGGAGCCTATTAGTTCTGTTCCAGAACAACCATCAAGTGAACAATCTGGTAATAAGGCTGGATGTAATGGCTCAATTATCGCAGTTAGTGCAGTAACCAGCGTCTCTGCTTTAATTGGTCTAGTTCTAGTCTTATCTAAGAAGAAAAAAGAACAATAATTAATTGAATTAAAAGCGCCCATCAAGGCGCTTTTTCGTTCATCTAATATATTTGCTTATTTCTCAGCAATTTGAAGCTTGTAGCCATCTAATTCCCAATCTGGATGGGCTTTACAAACTCTATCTAATGCTTCGTTAAATAATGTGATTTCAGTTTGTTGTCTATTTTTAGGAGTGTGTTTGAAAGCGCGATAGACATTATTTAAGGCGATAACGCATTCACTTCTAGATTTATCTAATAAACCAGACATTAATAAGTAGGCACGGATAGAAGCCATAGAAACATCGTTAGAGATTTCTCTTCTTTCAGAAACTGGTACTTCTTTATCGTAATAAGCTTTAGCTTCTTCTAAATCTCTTGTAATTAAGTTGATATAAATCTTTTGCGCTCTAGCGCGAACATAGACTTTAGCATCAACGCCATCTTTAGCGGCAATAATCTTATCTAAGATTTCTTCTGCTGCGGCATATTCTTTCTTATCTAATAAGGCATAAACTTTGTTCAAGTTAAGATCAGCGGTAAAGTTAGTAATTTCATCAAAGATTTTAACTTCAACATCTGTATTGCCTTGTTGGATTTCATGTTCCACTCTTAAGAGTTCATTAAAAGCGGCTCTGTTTTTTGGATTAGAAACCATTGTTAAACGATAACCATCAGTCATAGAGTCAATACGGAAAGGTAAGATGTTATAAACAAGAATGACTAAACCAATCGCACCAATAGTAAGAACGAAGTAGGCAACGTCTTTTAAGACAGCGCTTTCAGCATTCTTAAATAATGAGAAAACCACCATCACAGCGATTGCTTCAATGATAAAGAATAAAGAACCAAATAAGAGATATGGGTATGGATTTGCTTTATCCGCCATATCTTTCTTAGGAACAATTTTTGTTTCACCGGTTAAACCATCAAATGAAGCAAAGCGGAATTTGTTTTTGCCTTCATCTTTATAGAAGCAGAAACCAAGAATATTAACACTTAAAATTTCATATTTACCAACTTTAGCGCCTAACACATGGCCGAGTTCATATAAGGATGAATTAAATATCGCACCTAATATGACCGCACCAGCGACATAAAGAATATATGCAAAGCCGTTCCAAACACCATTAAGAGAGCTTTCAGCGTTATGTGTTTGTAAAACGGTAATGCCAAAGACGATTGCTAAAGCAATAATCACTAAATAAATAATTAATCCTAATACATCTTCTTTTTTCATGAAGATTTCCTCCTATAGGCAACTTTCAATAATTGTTTGCACCACTTCTTGATCCATATTCTTTTTAGGGTGTTCAATTACTCTATTGCCATTATTCGTCACAATGTTAACTATACGCTTAATATCAACATTTTTAATACCTAAATCTTTAAATGTTCGTGGCATATCTAAAGAATCGAATAATTTTTCGATTTCTTTAATACCCGCTTTAGCGTTTTCCATTTTGTCTTTTTTATGTAAATCAAAGACATTCATCGCTAATTTATTAAACTTATCGACATCGTAATTAACATAGTATTTAGCCCAGGCTGGGAATAAGACCGCTAAACCAGCAGCGTGCGCTACTTCTGGATAGACGCCTGAAACAGCATGTTCAATTTGGTGAACAAATAGTAGCATCTTCTTACCAATACTGGTTAAGCCATTATGTGATAAAGATGACATGAGCATTAAAACCGCTCGAGCGTCATAATCAGTTGGATTATCAATAACAACTTTGGCCGCTTTAATAACGGATTTTAATAAAGCTTCAGCAAAACCATCCGCTGGTTCATTATCACTAGATGCGTGAAAATATCTTTCTAAAGTATGCATCATAATATCAACAACGCCATATGCTGTTTGTACTTTAGAAACACTGTAAGTGAGTTTTGGATTTTCAATCGCGAAGACTGGTCTAACAATATCATCATTGAAGCCCATCTTAATTTGTTTTTCATCATCTTGGATAACACAAGAATTAGATGTTTCACTACCAGAAGCCGCGATAGTTAATATAACACCAATTGGTAAGGCTTTCTTTGGTTTAGCGATATGTAAATTGAAATCAAATGAGTTACCACTATAGAAGTAACCAACTGCAATATTTTTCGCAGTATCAATTACTGAGCCACCACCGATAGCGAGTATTAAGTTAGGCGCAAAAATACGAGCTTCTTCAATACCCTTATGGCATAAATCAATCGTCGGGTTAGGTCTAACACCTTCTAAGATTTGATATTTAATACCTTCTTTATCAAGGGATTCAGTAACTCTTGCTAAAAGTCCGTTTCTTTTAACAGAACCTTGACCAATAACGATATAGACTCTTTTATATCCGCCTTGTAAACAGATTTGTCCAATTAACTCTTCTTTATTGTTACCAAAGTAGATCTTGGTAGGACTGACAAAATCAAAATCAATCATGCTTTACTAGTCCTCCATCTATAATCTAGTAAATCTATTATTTCTTTTCTCATATTTTCATCGTTTTCAAAACAGAAGCAAGCGAGCAAACCACTTAATGTTTTACTCTTATGTGTTGATAAGTAATAAACAATGCTATTGGAGTAGGCGAACGCTCTAAAGCGAACAATATTCTTTTTCTCATTAGCGTTTATTCTTTTACTTTCCGCGATATTATTAATGAACTTAGTGAAGCATTTATAGCAGGTATTATAAATAAATTCGACAAATAGATCTTTACCTGCGGAGTTAAGTGTTTCATCAATGAATCTTTCATTCTTTAAGTAGTAATCAAATATTGCGGTAGCCATTTCTTCTGAATGGTTAACATTATCAATACCTGGAATAGTTTCATTAAGGAACACTAAGGCTAGTAAGTCATAAATATCATGGAAATGATAGTAGAATGTTTGTCTATTAACTCTACAACGGCGTGTTAAAGCGGCCACTGATATTTCTTCCAGTGGCATTTCTGACATCATGTTTTTTAATGCTTCTGCGAAGCGATGTTCAGTTTTCACTTTAATTTATTAACCTCTTTAGCTATCTCTGCACCAACTGCGGCATTATTTAAAACTAATTGAATATTTGATTCTAAAGAATCACCACCAGTTAGTTCCACAATTGTTTTAAGTAAGAATGGCGTTGTTTCTTTGCCTTTGATGCCTTGTTCATCCGCCATCTTTAACGCTTTTTCAATAGCGTTATTTATTATATTATCATCCATTGCGTATTTTTCTGGAATAGGATTTGTAATAAGGATACCACCTTGCAAAGCGTTTTTACGCTTTTCTAAGATAATCTTGGCGGCTTCTTGATAATCTTGAATTTCATAATCCACTTTTAAACCGGAGCGTCTGGTATAGAAGGCTGGTAACTCTTTAGTTTGGAAGCCTAAAACTGGGACACCCATTGTTTCTAAATATTCTAAAGTTAATGGTAAATCTAAGATAGCTTTAGCACCAGCGCAAACAACAGTGACGTTAGTCTTTGCTAATTCTTGTAAATCAGCGGAGATATCCATGGTTTCTTGTGCACCTCTATGAACACCACCAATGCCACCAGTAACAAATACTTCAATACCTGCTTGAGCGGCAATAATCATTGTGGATGCCACTGTAGTGGCAGCCCATAATTTCTTAGCATAAATAACTGGCAAATCTCTTCTCGAGGCTTTAGCGATACCTTTGGTTTTACCAAATAATTCAATTTCATCCGGTGTCATACCAACAATAGGTTCACCATCGATAATACCGATAGTGGCAGGCACTACACCACGATCTCTAAGAACTTTTTCCACTCTTAAAGCTGTTTCCACATTCTTTGGATATGGCATACCATGGCTGATAATTGTACTTTCTAAAGCTACGACTGGCTTATTATTTTTCAATGCTTCTAATACTTCTGGATTAATTTTCATAAAATTCTCCCTTTCCAAAAATCTGATATAAAGCGGAATATAAACCGATTAAGACAATAATGATAATTGATGTAATTAAATACGTTGGTCCATTCATTTCCATAAATGGCACACCAAATAAAGGATCGGCTTTATTAGATGTGTAAGAAATAATAGCAGAAGTTACTAGTGAAATAATAGCGACAAACGCTATTGTGATAACCAAAACTCTACGATATCTATTAAGTGGATAGCAGATTTTTTTCAAAACAGGAATACTTAAAACAGTAAAAGCAATCATACTCATCGCTATTGCTGTATCGACGTTATAAATACCAAAACTAACGACACTATTACGTTGCATTGTATAAAGGATGAATACCGCTAATGATGCAGTAAACATCATAAATGCACCTGGTAAAGATATCTTCAAAGCATTAAATAAGAACTTACCTTCTACTTCGTTATGACGTTTATCAATCATTAATAAAACTACAGTAACAATATCAATAAGAGCGTCCAATACAAAGTAATGATATAAGTCAAAAGGATTATCAAACGCTTTAGTGTTATAGCCAATTAATAACATAACGGTTAAGAAAACCGCTAAAAGGGCTTTAGTAATGAGGAATAATCCTGCTCTATGTAAGTTGTTGTTAATTCGTTTGCTTTCTTCAAGAGACTTTGAGAAATTATCAAAATCTTCATTAATATAAATGACTTTTTCACCTTTATTTTCTAAAGATTTAATAATCGCATCTTTATCTTCTCTATAAGCATCACCGAAAACCACATATTTATCAGCGTTACCTCTAATCTCTTCAATGGCCATGTTGTCCACTGAAACTTGTCTATTAACGTTTTTAACCCCAGCGTCATAAGCGATATTAGAGGCTTTAATCACATCGCCATTAGAGACAACTTTAATATCAACATTGTGATTGTTTAACCATTGGATTGATGATTTCATCGTTTCTCTAATATGCTCTTTAGTGACGATTAACGCTATTGCATCTAAATTGTTTAGACCTCCATTAATGTTTTGGCCTAGAACGTAAACATCTTGCCCTTGGTTAATATATTCTTCACATCTTTTGAGAATGATTTCTTTGTTTTTAATGGACATGTTATCAATTAAACCAATAGCATATGTCTTTCCACTTTTAAAAGTTGCCCCCATTGAACGGGTTTGATAATCAAATGAATAGGCCTTCTTTACTTCCGCACTTTGTTCAAAATCATATTGTTTCTTAAGAGCGTCAGCGATTGGGTTTCTTTCATTAACGGCGTTTAGAACATTAGAAATAATTTGTGCTATTTCTGATTCATTATTTTTATCATCTAAAACCAATAATTGTTTGATAATTAATTCTCCATCACAAAGAGCGTTTTCTTTATCAAAGCAAACAGTCGTGGCTCTTGAAAGTTTTATAAAAGTGAATGGATTATTTATTTTACTCATGCACCTACATAATAAAAAAACTTGGAGAAATTTTCCAAGTTTATTTTATAAGTCGTTATTTTCTTTTGCTTTTGAAATAGTTTTTGATGATGGCTGCACATTCTTCTTCAAGAACACCTTTAACTACTTCTGGGCGATGATTAATATTACTGGCTTCTAAGATATTAATTGATGAGCCAAATGCCCCACCTTTGATATCAGGAGCGCCGTACACCACTCTTTTGATACGAGATTGGATAATTGCGCCTGAACACATAATACAAGGCTCTATTGTCACATATAACGAACAATCCACTAACTGCCAGTCATTTACTATTCCACTAGCCTTTTTAATTGCTAATGTTTCAGCGTGGCCTAAAGGATTATGAGATTTATCTCTTTGGTTATGTCCTCTTGCAATGATTTGATCATCTTTAACAATGACACAACCAATTGGTACCTCATCTTCTAAACGCGCTAGTTCGGCTTCTTTTAAAGCCTCTTTCATGAATTCAATGTCTTTATCCATATTAAGAAACCACCGCACATGAACATAATACTTAAGGCTGCTACATTCCTGTCCTGACCTGGTTCGCAAATATTCATCGCGATGGCGAAATGATTATAGCACTTATTACTGGTAATAAAAAGGACACAAATTAATGTGTCCATTTTGATTATTTCTTGATTGGTTTTAAGACTTCTAAGCCACCCATCCATGGTCTTAAGACTTCTGGAATAACGACTGAACCATCAGCTTGTTGGAATTGTTCAAGGATTGCTGGGAAGATACGAGAAGTAGCTAAGCCAGAAGCGTTTAATGTATGAACATATCTGGTCTTGCCTGTAGCGTTATCTCTATAACGGCACATTGTTCTTCTTGCTTGATAGTCTCTAGCATTACTTGCAGAACTGACTTCTTTATAGATGCCCATACTTGGTAAATAGACTTCGATATCATATGTTCTCGCCATGGAGTGAGAGATGTCACCAGCGGCAAGTTTACTGACTTGATAATGTAAGCCTAAACCTTTAACAAGAGCTTCCGCTTTATTGACTAATTCTTCGAAAGCGGCATCGCTATCTTCTGGTTTGGTATATTGGACCATTTCGACTTTGTCGAATTGATAACCACGAATCATACCTCTTTCTTCAGTTCTATAGGAACCAGCTTCTCTTCTATAGCATGGTGTATAGGCGAATAATTTCTTTGGTAAATCTTCTTCTTTCATGATTTCATCACGATAGATATTTACTAAAGCTGTTTCAGCGGTTGGGAGCAAGAATCTCTTTGGTTCCATATCGTTGAGCCAGAAGACATCTTCTCTGAATTTTGGAAATTGGCCCGCACCGAAACCTGAAGCTTCGTTTAATAAGTGAGGAGGAAGTATGAAGGTATAGCCATCTTTTAAGTGTGTTGTGATGAAATAGTTTAATAAAGCCCATTCAAGTTGCGCACCTAAATTTGTATAAATCCAAGCACCACGTCCAGCGATTTTGGCCGCTCTATCGTAGTCCACTAAACCTAAGGATGTGGCTAATTCAACGTGATCCTTCATTGGGAAATCAAATTCTGGTTTCTTACCAAATGATCTAATTGGTTTGTTGTTTTCTTTACCACCGCCTAATAAATCATCATCAGGAATGTTTGGTAATTCCGCTAAGAAGTTGAAGATTTTTTCTTCTAATTCTTTAAGTTCTTTATCACTTTCTGCATTAGCAGCGGCGATTTCTTTAACTTTAGCGAAGATTTTAGAAACGTCTTCACCGTTCTTTTTCGCTTGTGGAACACTCGCGGATAATCTATTCATTTCCGCTTTGTTACCTTCAACGAATTGGATTAATTCTTTTTTTCTTTTATCCCAAGCTAATAATTCAGTAAAATCAGCATCCCATAATTTCTTTTTAAGTGCTTCTTTTACGGCTTCAGGATTTTCACGAATACGATTAATGTCTAACATAATCTTTTCTCCTCTTTTATTTATTCTTTATTAATGAATTATAGATATTCACTAATTGATCACCAAATTTTTGTAAACTGTGTTCAGAAACTTGTTCATAAGCTTCTTGTGTAGTAGGTTTTATTTCTCCGTTTAAATAGTCTAAGCAAAGGGAGGTAAGTGTCTCAGAGTACTGCGCGACATAAGCAGTTTTCTCATTCTTTAATAATTCTGGGAAAATAGAAGATTTTCTCACGATTAACTGACACTTAGCCGCCATCGCTTCTTCAACGGAGATGATACCAGCTAAATTATAGCCTGGTAACATAAAGACATCAGCGTTTAGTAATAAGCTACGGTAGATATCATCAGGCAAGATATTTTTAAAATGCACATTTTTAGGAGCATCTTTAATGATTGTCTTAGCTCTACCATTATTCAAATTAGTGGTCTCACTACCAACATAATAGAATACCGTGTCGGCTCTTTTTGTCGCAGCGTTGATGAAGGCATGAATACCTTCAAGGTTGTTATCATACTCTCCAACAGCGAGCACAATCTTCTTATTTTTGTCTTCTCTAAAGTAACGATAGAAGAGTTCTTTTTCATCATCTCTAGAGAAATTAAATCTCGCTAAGTTGATACCAGGAACACAAACTTCAATTGGTCTATCAACACCAGAAGCAATTAAGAATTCCTTCGCGGATTCAGTTGGCACTAACACTAATGTGGCTTTATTGAGCATTTTTAATGCTCTATTTTTTAATGTACTTGTTCTTTTACCGTCTTTACTCTTATGAGTTAAGAATCTCGCAGAAGGATCATCTTCCCCGTATAAAGCTGAAACGATAACTGGAACATCTCTTTCAAGAGCAATGTTTAATTTACTTTCATCCTCAGGCGACATGAAATGAGCGATATCATAATCATCATAAATGTTAGATGTATGAGTAGCGCCCGTAACTTCGAGGGCACCTTTAATGGTTTTACGCATTCTAGCGCCCTCGTAGTTGTCATATTTTCTATTCGGTTGAAAATAAACTAGGACTTTCATAACTATTCGTTAGATTCGTTAATTTCCTCGACGACTTGTTCTTCGCCTTCTTCTAATGGATCTTGCTCTTCGCCTTCTTCAAGTTCGCTTTCTTCTTCATAAGGAACAACAGCGATAGAAGAGACTTTTTGTCTGCCTTCAAGGTTCAAAATCTTGACGCCTTGAGTATTTCTAGAAGATTGTCTAACTTCAGATAAGTGAGTTCTAATGACGATACCATAGTTAGTGATAACCATTAAGTCATCTTCACTAGAAACAGAGCGGACGGTGACGATTTTGCCCACTTTATCAGTGGATTTAAGGGTGCTAACACCTTTTGCGCCACGCTTTGTAACACGATATTCAGAGAAGTGTGTCATCTTACCAAAGCCTTTATCAGTGACGACTAAGATTAAGTCACCTTCATAAGCAACAGTCACACCGACAGCTTCAACACCTTCGTCTAAATCGATACCGATAACACCACTAGCGGTTCTACCCATTGGTCTTACTTCTTCAACTGGGAAGTTAACCATCTTACCTTCGCTAGAAGCGATACCAACGATAGTGTCGATATAGTATTGATCCATTTCTTCTTGTTTTGGTTCATTTACTAAAGTAAATGTGCCTCTACCATTTTCGTCCAATTGCATGGTGTAGTATTTTCTTTCAGGATCAATTTCACCATAAGCTTTCATCTTGCTTTGGACTTCTTTAACGGCTAATAAGTTATCGCCTTCTCTTAATGTGATAGCGATCTTACCGTTTTGTCTAATGGATTCATATTCAGAGATTGGAGTTCTCTTGACGATACCGTCTTTAGTGAAGAACATTAAGAATCTGTAATCTAAATATTCATCAACAGCAATGATGGATTTAACATTTTCACCTTTTTCGATGTTAATTAAGTTAATGACCGGGATACCTTTACCTGTTCTTTGATATTCAGGAATTTGATAACCACGGATACGATAAACTTTACCTAAATCAGTGAAGAATAAGAGGTCTGTGTGTGTCTTTGTGTAGACCATTAAGTCCACAACATCATTTTCATTTAATGATGCACCACGGACACCTCTACCACCTCTATGTTGCGCTTTAAATGTATCAACGCTTAAACGTTTAACATAACCACCTCTAGATAAGGTCACAACGATATCTTCTTGTGGAATTAAATCTTCATCGTCGATATTCGCGGCAACGTTAGAGATTTCAGTTCTTCTTTCATCACCGAATTTGTTTTTAATTTCTTCTAATTCTTTAATAACAACTTCAATTTCGTTTTCTCTAGAAGATAAGATTCTCTTATATTCAGCGATGTTCTTTTCTAATTGTTCTCTTTCAGCGATTAATTTATCGGTTTCAATACCGGTTAATCTTCTTAATGTCATCGCTAAAATAGCGTTCACTTGTAATTCAGTGAATTCATATTTTTCCATTAAAGTCTTAGTGGCTTCTTCTGGAGTAGCGCTTTCTTTAATGATATCAACGATATCATCAATGTTATCGTGACATTTAATTAAACCGATAACGATATGATCTCTGGCTTCGTCTTTTTCGAGTAAGAATTTTGTTCTTCTTTCAATAACAGAGACTTGGAAGTCTAAGTATTGTTGTAATAAGACTGGTAAGGAACATACTTTTGGAGCGTTGTCCACTAAGCAGAGATTGATAATACCAAAACTCACTTGTAAGTTGGTGAGTTTATATAATTGGTTTAATAAAACAATTATATAAACTCA
>Ga0310696_10000839_pt1 | contig 45625 bp, 68 predicted proteins | sample AusTroGonzalo_MG_4_FD_203885 | JGI IMG/M metagenome (GOLD analysis project Ga0310696, IMG submission 203885) | Bovine rumen microbial communities from tropical cattle in Woodstock, Queensland, Australia - Gonzalo_02 (v2) (version 2) | ecosystem: Host-associated > Mammals > Digestive system >... | reverse complement strand
ATTAACCATAACTGCACCACATTTAGCGCAGCGCTCTAAGTATCTGGCTTCGTATTCATCTAAAGACAGAAGTTTTACATTATCACACCAAACAAAAATACCGACTCCTCCCAGGTCATTGCGGAAGAAAGCGGTATTTACTGTTACAAGCTCTTCATTTTGTGAAGCTCCCTGGATATCTTCTGTCATATCAGGAAACTCATTATCACAGTCCGAAACATCTACTCCGTAGACTCTCTTAACTGTATTCTTTGTCATTAACTCCTGGATAAAGAAGTAGTCCATATCGTCAAAATCCAAAACTCCGACTTGAGGAACTACTTTCTTAGGGTGCAGCTCTGAGACTTTTAGATCACCGATCTCTGAGTGAAGGCCCCTTGTCTGATCCCACTGAACATAGTAATAATCACCACCAACAACCGGAACTGTACGCTCTTCAGCATCATTTACGATTGCCAGTGAACAGGTCCTAACCTTGTTTTCAAGGAATTTCTCCATCTTCTTGGCAAGTTCATCATCCTCAGCGTGAATTGCCCTTACTCTTGGCATGGGAATTGATGAATCTACCTGAGACTCTATAAGCTCATAGACGATATTTCTCACATTTGTAGCTAGTTTTGTAGGATCCTTGCCTATATTAGCATCAGCCTGGAGCTTTCTTGTGCCTTCGTAATAATCATTATAGGTTTTCATCTTAGAACGTGTATCTTCGTAGTGTTTGCGACAGTTATCCAGCCTGTCAGACCACATTTTTACGTCCTTTGGTATAGTCAAGTCTTTTGCCATCTTCTTAAACCTCTTAAACATCACTTAGGCTCTCCCCATATACTAATCAGGTACCTCTTATCTTCCGGAGAAGCGTTGCGATAATCCTCCCACTGGTCCGGTCTCCACTTCTTACGCTTTTGTTTTTCTTCGTTTTTCGCCGGATTAGTCCAATAAATCGAATAATAACGGAGTGCATCTACGCTATGAGTAAGCTCATGCGGCTCATTTGCATATACATCAGGCTTTTTCTCGTCTCTCTGTATCTTTTTAAGGCATCTGACAAGGTTAGGAGCGCTATTCTCCCAAACAGTAAGCTTACTTTTCTGCCCTTCCGCATGACATAACAGCTCTTTCATAGCAAGGCATCCAGCTTTTAGGTCATTATTTGTTTTTGTAAGGCTAATTCCGTTCTCCGCAAACAAAATAGCCCTTGATTTACCAGTCTCTTGGCTCCTATTCCACAGATCAGGAGGAGCAAGCCACTGTTCTACTCTTCCTATAAGCTCGGCTGATATCAAATACTCCGTAGTTTTCTTAAGTCTCTCAGCCGCAGCGCCAATAATGAGGTTACTTTCGTAAACTTCCTTTAATACCTGGCTATTTCCGAAAGCATCCCGCACTATCCAATAAGCAGCAAGCATATCAAGACCGTAGTCCAAGGCTACATAGCAAACGGTATTCTGCCTTAAACGATCCTGACTGATAATAGAGCTGTCGGAAACCTCCTGAAAGAATCGTCCACCAGGTACATCAAGCGCCTGTTCCACACTTTCAGGGTACTCAGCCCACATTGTAGCCTTATCGACAAGCTTCTCAGTGGCTTCATACCATTCCTTGTTACGATTAGGATCCGCATACCAGGGAATAAATATCTTAAAGAAGCCATTATCAGGAGTGGTGTATAGCTCTTCAAACAAGCTACCACGCTTAATAGTGGAAACACCTATAACCTGACCGCTTAAAGGTCTATTAACAACCGGCAGCGCCGCAGCCCAGATAGCCCTGTCAAACTGCTGGAAAGCCCACTCGTCAAATATCAGAAGATCCGCTGTGAATGATCTAGTCGCATTTTCTCCGGAAGGAAAGCATTGAAATACACTATCCCCTTTGCCAGGAGTGTGAATAGTACAAGTTAATGCACTACCTTCAAATACCTTCCCATCCCAACCTTTTTGATCGCCTTTCTCACGACATAATCCTCTCATATTCCGGAGAATTACTTTCATACGACGAACAAGCTCTTTAGCTTCATCCTCTGTTCTTGACAATCCAATTACATTTTTACTTGGGTGCGTTACCATTAGCCAAACCGCATAATGAAGCACCAACCAAGAAATACCAAGCTGTCTAGCCTTCAGAACAATGGTCCACTTGTGATTTAGCATATCAAGCAGAGCTTTTTCCTGTTCTTCCCACAGATCAAACGACTGAATTACGTCAGGCTTATTCCTATCTTCTATATGTCCGTATGTCTTTACAAAATAGACAATATCCTGTGCGCAATAATCTATTTCAGCCTGTCTAATCGTTGCTAGATCGCCCATATTTCACCTTGTTATACTCATTGATTTCTCTGTCTATCAGTTCCCTGATGTACTTAACTATTTCATCACCGGAATTTATCTCTTTAAGCTTATTTATCTGATAGTCAGTTAGCCTTACACCTACTACTTTTGTCATGTTTCCACCAAAAAAACCTCACCAGGCTATGACACCTGGCAAGGCTCCGCAAAAAAATGTACCCTTTAATTAGGAGGACTCGCTTTATGGCGAGAATACCCTATAGGGCTGTGACACCCTATAAGGCAAAGTCAAAGGAGTATAAATAAATGAGTAGAGACTTATTTCTTAGCTAAATAATTGTGCAGCTCTTTCTTGGCTGCTTCCAGATCCTCCGTATCGTCATACCCACTAGATAGACAGAACGATATCTCAAATTCAATCAACGCCAGTAAACACCTCTGTATTACCGCTGTTGCTTCAGCATTTACCGCTATCTGCTTATCTCCATCCCTGGTACTCTGCTTGATATTCCTTACTTCCGTTTCAAGCGCTACAACTCTAGTCTCTAATGTACTATGCGGTTTTCCCAAAAACTTATAAAACCCATATCCAATTATTACGATATTTCCAGCAGCAAGGATCATCTGCAATACCGGTAAAATCTGATTAACCATTTTTAACTTCCTTTAGCAACTCAATTAACAACTCAAATTCATTTCACTTCAATCAAGGAACTCTAAATCATCCTCAGTCTCTTCATCACAAGCCGCATAAAAAAATGTCTCAGGCTCCTCCACCGGCTCAACATCTTCCTCATAACCATCAATGAACCCAACTACAAAGTCCTGAAGAATATCGCCCAGCTCTTCCCTGGCAAACTCTTTATAACTCTTTACAATCTCTTTCTTGATATCGTCCAGCAAGCCACTAGCTTCATCACAGGACTCCTCAAACACATCATAAGCCCTATCAAGCGCCTGAACACCTACTTCCTCAATAAGCTCAAGCCTTCTTAAATCCTCGCCCTTTAAATTCTGCTTACAATAAATTCTAGGATCAAAATAACTCATTCACATTTCCTTTCTGCTAACAAGACTGTTAACACCTTTGATTTTGAAAAAAAATTTTGGAGGGGATATATAGTACCTATATTGGAGCGGGGCCGTTGGTGCGGGTGGGGGGAGGGGGTGCCAGGAGATCCGGCTCTATATATACCCCTATAAAAAAAATGAGAGTGTGTATATATAATGTGTACCGGATCAGTATATATCTGTATCTCTTCCGCTCCGCTGCTGGGCTTGTGGCCTTCTGATCTATGGGCCAGCGGGCTTTTTACCCGCTTAACTTTAGCCCTTTAACCCTGTGCTTATGGGCTTCTGGTCTTTTCGTGTCATAACATCATGGCATATTTGCCAGTGTCCTATTAAGAATTATCGGCTTTTAACCTGGCTGCAACTCTTCTCATTAGCTCCTGATCTTCAGGAGTAACCGCTGTGATATCTGCGTTGATCTCTGTTGTGGGCTTCTCTCCCATAGTATCGCGTACATATTCAGCCGCTTTTGTGTCTCCCTGTTGTGCTTTGATATATTGCGCATAGTTCAGGGCTTCCAGGTTGCTCGTACCTTCTGCCAGTCCTAGTCTCTCTATAGTCTCTTTATTAGCTCTTTTAGTGGCTATATCCTCCAGGATCTGTCTACTTGTCCGTCGTGTTGCCTGCGAGTTGTTGCTCGCTTCAGCTCCTATAATTCCACGCCTTGAAGCTTCTTCTCTGTTATTCTCTAATCTTGCCAGTTTGCCGCCATTATAAGCTCTATAATTACCGGTTTCGTTAGTCGTTCCTTCTGGAAGTTCTTTTAAGAAGGTATCGAAAACAATATCCGGAATGATATACCCTTTTTCGTCTCTTCCTGTTGCGATCTTCTCCAGGTCCAAAGATCCGTCTTTTTTTCGTGGCAGATTATTCAAGTCAATATTTAATTTATTGTTTTTGATATCTTCCATTTTTGCGGATCTCCTTTTAGTGTTTGATGTGGTGGTTTTTCTTGTTCTTCAGTTCCGGAAACCATCTGTTTGTATAGCTCCAGTCCTTAGATGATATATAGCCTTTGCTCTTTTTGGATTTGTTTTTTGATTTGCTCATTTTTTCCCTTTAATAGAAGAAATAAAAAAGGACCTGAGTTTTAGGCTCTGATCCTTCTTTGTAATGGGGATATTGTATATTTTTTGGGGGAAGTAAGAAAATATGATTTTTGCCTTACTTCATACTATTAGTGTAATTGGTTTAATGTGCTTTAGTGTACTATTTTTGTTTTTTTGGCTCCTGGTCCTCCAGATCGGAATCGACTGTAATACTTTTAGGGAAGCCGTCACTGTATAATCTTTTTTCTATTGCTTCTATAACGTACTTAGCCATACTTTGACCGGCCTTATCTGCTGCCAGTGTTATTCGCTCTTTTAGCTCTTTATCCATAACGAAATTAAGTCTTGTCTTTTGTTCTGTCATATAGATTCTGTCATATTCTGCCTTACTTTCAAAATTTTTCGGTCTTGCCATAGTTTAAAATCCTCCTAAAGTCAGTGTTTATCTATGTTTCAAGTATATTATAGCATAGTTTTTGAATACTTGCGTTAGTATAATTTGCACAATAAATCATAAAACTTGCGTTAGTTTTTTCTTGCACTTTTGCTAATTGAATAATACTAACGTTAGTGCTATGATGTATTTAACAACAAACAAACAAAACAACTTCACAGCTACGGCGGCCGGATCAGTTAAAGCCTGATTGACTACCGGATAGAAGTTAAAAGCATAGGAGGATTAAAAAATGAATGGACCTAAAAATGAATGTATCGCAGTAAGAGCCTTCGCAAGTTTGATACTTGATTATGAATATCCCGCAGACGATATTCTCCCAGCATATACAAGCTGCCGCATCTTGGTGGAGGATCTCTTCCAGGAAAAAGTAATAACCGAAACAAGACAGCAAGCAATTGAATATTTTAACAACTGGCACAAGTAAACAGATCAGGGAACCGGCAACCCTTAAACCGGTAGTAACCACATAATAGGACAAAAACAAATCTCAGGAGGATAAAAATATGATGAACATAGCATTAACAAATCTCGGAAAGTATAACGAAGGCGTTTTAGATTTTGTATGGTTAGAGCTTCCAGCAACACAGGAAGAGATCGCCGCAGCTTTTGACAAGATCCAGGTTAGTTACAACGGCAAACACTGGTATTCTAACGGACTAGGACAGGCCCACGAAGAAGCAAACAAAGACTTTTATGGAGAGTATGAAGAATGGTTTATAACAGATTATGAGTGCGACTACCTCAAGATCGGAGAATATGACAGCCTTGATAGACTTAACGAGATCGCAGAGACAGTCGAAAGTCTGGACGAATACGAACAGACAATAGTTAAGGCCCTTTTAGATGAAGGCTACGATCTGGACGAAGCACTGGACAAAAAAGATGATTGTTATTTCTATCCTGACTGCGACAGCATGACAGAGGTTGCTGAACAGTACGCAGAAGAGACTGGCTTACTTGATAACATACCTGAAAACCTTCGTTATTACTTCGACTTTGAAGCTTTCGGACGTGATATGAGTTTTGAAGGTCACTGGATCAGCACAGACAAGGGATATATCGAAGTAGCATAAATGACTAGCTCCAGGAGAGGATCACAACCGGATCACTACCGGCTGGAGCATTTACCTAATAGGACACAAACAAAGGAGGATAAAACATGAGAACATACACATTCACAAACATTTTTGATAACAAATCTTACACAGTCGCAGCCGTTAATAATCTATTTTGCCTTCAGGACAACACAGTAAAGCCTGGAGAAAAATGTAAATACTGGATCAAGGTTAAACCGGATAATAAATACACTTACTCAATTCAGAAAACACAAATCAAGGCAATTAACGGAGCCGAAGGCCTGATAGATTTTGTAGAAGATGCTTATACTAACGGGATTTTAGAAACCGGAGTAAATACAATTATCAAGGCTATATTATCCGGAACAGTAAAGGAAGCAAACATCTAATAGGACAGGCCGCCAGGAGCCTTTAATCCTGGCAGAAAGGACCACATGAAAACACTAGCAGACAAGTATCTTGATTTTATAAATGAGTATGACCCATACCACCAGGAGGAGCCGATTGAGAATTTAAGCGAAATGCTTTACAACCTGGAGGAGATCCACGAAGAGCTAACCGACACACTAGCGGCAGACTATGACGAAGAATTATTTTATCTTAACCAGCACTTAGAGACACTGATTGAACAGTTCAAAGCTGAAGGTGTAGAAAGGTGGGAACTATGAGCATTATTGATACTGAACAGCTTTTAGATCCTGAAATGCTAGGTCACTACGAAGAAGCCTACGGAATGGAGGTTGAAAACATGAGCAATAAGCAGATAAGCAAGATGTTAAGACTGCACCACATTAATTTTTATGAGGAGAACGGCCGCATCTATGCAGACAATGGCGGCAAGCTCTTATATGATCGCATCATTGATCTAACCGGCTATAGCAGATTGAACCTTATGGCCTGGTTAGGATATTAAAGGAGGTTAGAACATGAGAAAATATCGTTTAACGTTTGAATTTAAGGACACAAAAGCAGAAGCAGAAGCATTTTGCGATCTTATCAATAAAAACTATACATCATACATGAAAAAACACTACAAAGCATATTTCACACCCTGGCACGGTTGCGAAAGATATATTTGTTGGTTTGTACGCTAAAGGAGGTTAGAACATGAATACAATTATTATCGCACTGTTGGCAAGTATCGCCTTGTTAGGACAGCCCGAACAGACACAAATCAATCACGAATATCCAGAGACTTTTGTTGTCGTTGCCGTAGATCCTGAACATGATTTCATTACACTCCAGGACTTCAACGGTTATACATGGAACTGGGGAAGCTGCGAGGACTGGCAACAAGGAGACATAGCAGCGGCCATTATGGACTCAAACGGCACCGAGAACATAACAGACGATAGAATAATAATGCTAAAGTATTCCGGCTATATAGACTAGGACACAAAGAAGGACCTAAGAGAATTAACTCAAAGGTCCTCTTTTTTTCTTTGTCTGGAGATTTCATAATGTCTGAAAACACCTTTATGTCTTGACTGGCTATATATATTATAACACAAAAAGACCCCTGGAGCAGTAACCACACTGTACTCCAAGGGCTTTTTTGTTGTAACCATTAACATATAATGGCTACGGAATAGAGAATAAGGGCAATTTCTTAGCTGATCTTAGAACAAAGGGCATATATAAGGCAACAGGAACAATAGGCGGTAAAACAGTGAAAAACGTTGTAGTAGGCTATGTGATTTCTTCTGAATTTCAGCCTATTTCAAGAGATCAAGTTCCTTTCAAAGACTAAGTAACTAACAGGCTTGTGCAAAATGTGCATTTCTTCTGGGTTATATCTCATATATCAAAAGATATTTAGAGTTACATAAGATTTGCATATTTTGCACATTTCAAGAATAAGGAGAAAAAGATGGAAGATAGAAGAAGTGCGACTGGCCATAGTCACTCGGAAAGGATATATTAATTATACATCCACAAGCTGATAAAATCCACTGTCTATCCCGCTTTCAGCTCTTTTTTTTCTGACAAGAAGGATCTCTCCTGCTCTAACGGACCTATCCAGCTCCGCATCAAAGTGGTTTTTAATAACTCGCACTATCTTGGCATCCTTGGCGGGTGCTTTCCTGGTGGGCTTTTTATCTCCCAGCACTCTTCGCCACTGTTCCACTATCCGTTCATTGTCCTCCTGTCTTGTGTACTTGAATTTAAGATCAGAGCTTAATATGGCTTTTAAGTAGTGTTTGCCTAGTGATTCTATGCTCATTGGTATTACAAAGCCGTTCACCCCTTCTATAAAGCCAATCTCCGGAAGTACGTCAAGCGGCGTGGTTATAACTGGCACTCCAAGCTCTAAAGCTTCAACCATTGAAAAGCCGAAGCTCTCCCATGTTGACAGTGATATATAAAAATCCGCTTGTGCTATCCAGTCTTTGACGTTTAAAGTCTGCTGCCTGAATACAAGCCCTGAAGGAATAGAGGTTAATCGCATATCCGGAATATCTGAGGTGAACACTTCCCAGGTAAATTCTATGCCTATCTCGTTCATGAGCTGCGCAAGCTGCATGATCCTGTTCTGTCCTTTTTCCCAGGTAAGGCGGCAAGCACTGACAAGGCGAAGCGGCTTATTTTTAACTGGCTCCGGTGCTGTCAAATTGTAAATCACACCACCTTCAAGGTCAAAGGATCTGCGACAGGCATCCGACACAAAGTATATTTCATCCGGACTATCTGCAATGTGGTAAGCCGGATTCATTTTGCAAGTGTGAACCAGGTTTATTTTTTTACTTGCCCTGATCTTGCTTGGCAATACTAAATGTATGCGGCAGTTAATAGCTACATCACAGACGATCATCTGGTTTGTGACCTTGACGATATCCGCATAGGGCAAAAGTCTGATATACTGCTTCTCTGCTACACTGTTTGTATAAACAACGGCAATGTCATAATACTTGTGCATCCACTTACAGAAGTTGTATGTAAATGTTTCTATACCGCCGATCTCAAAGAGATTATCAATGTATAGGACTATCTGTGTTACATACGGCTTTTGCTGTTTAGTGAATAGAGGTGTAAACTCACCCCTTAGCTCTGTACCTACTATCTGTCTTGGAGGAATAACCATAGCATATTCTTCCAGGCCCTTTAATTGGTTTTCGTGGGTCATTACTATGACTTCGGCTGTCTTATCTGCCTTCTTGATCTCCTCTAAAAGCTCCGGACTATTAGGCACCACAGGCATATTGTAGACAATGCGGTTATGGTTAAGTAGGCCATTAGTAACACGCTTAGTCAATGAGTCTGGAGTATCGGACCTATAAAGATACATATAATCGCTGATAAATGCCTTCTTACGACCTTCTTCCTTTACGTCCCTGATAAACTGCGCATCCTCAGCAACTACCTTGCTAGTATTAAACCTGACTTTGCCGATCATGGATCTTTTATAAACCCTGTTCCATACGCATAGATTGAAGGGTGGAAACTTGTCTGTTATGCTGGTTAGTTTAACTGTATAATTCCAGCCGCCAAAAGCCTTCCAGGATAGATAAATATAGTCCGGTTTTTCGTCATTTATGACCTTTAAAAGCTTTGCTATATAATCCTCGACAACTAAATCATCTGCATCAATAAAGGCGATATATTCCCCCTTAGAATGATTTAAACCGGTATTCCTTGCGGCGCTTGCTCCCTGGTTTACTTGCCTTATCACTTTAGCCCAAGGGTAAGATACTTCAAGCGGCTTTTTGGATCCATCATCAATTACAATTACTTCCACTTCCGGAACAATTTGCGGCTCCAGGACCTTTAACAGTTCATGAATGTAAGGCTCCGCATTGTAGGCCGGAATAATAATGCTTAATATCATTTAAACCCCCTTCCAGTCCTTTAAACAGTCGATAGGATGATATATTGGTATCACCCAGTTTTGCGGATATAGAATAATCTTGTTATGGTGTTCGTTCAGGTATGCAGCCCAGAAGCTATATGTACTGTTAGCAATGATCTGATGTTTGCACTGGCTCATTAACCAGAAATCCCCTATCTCGTCAGTGTGGATATATTTTTTATCTCCGGCTACTGGTGGATTAAACTTGGCAAACTCGATATCGTCAGCAAAAATATAATATACTGGCTTATCTACATTCCGTCTTATATAGTCCTCAGCTCTAACGTAATACGCATAGCCTAAAAGCCACTTATAAACTCCATAGTCTGTACGTCTAACATGAACCGCCACAGAATTGCAGCGGCTCATTTCGTCAGCTATTGATCGCATTGTATCGGTTATATGCTCTTCCTTTAAGTGGATGTTTAATGGTATATCCTTGAAGTAGTGGGCTTTCTGCCAGTCTCCGTAGAAATACACATTGTCATAATGCTTTTTAGGATCATACTCCCATTCAGGAATACACTTTCTGTCTCCTATCGGTTCTATCGGTAGATCTACGAAGTAGGGAAGAAGGAACTTTCTAGGATTAAACTCCTGGCCCTTAATATTATAGTCAGAGGAGTAGAAGCTTATATCATAGGCTATCGGTCCATGATTTTTTTCTAGCATCTTACTGGCCCCATACTGAAATAACTGGTTTCCAAGTCCGTCTTTTAGCTTAAAAACGTTCATTCGTCCTCTTCATCCTCCTAGTCCTCTTCATCTATTCCGGCAAAGATGGGTATGACATAGCACTCAGCATGATCTTCATAGATGTTTAATTCTAAAAGCACATCCTGTCTGTCACCTACTTGCTTAACCAGGTTGTTCAGGATCTTATTGATATGTTCATCCATAGCTTACGTCCTCTTTTCTAATTCTTTAGTCAGGAAATACTCGTAGGCTTTTTGCACATCCTCATATTGCTCGGAAATAAGTTTATAGTTTTTATTTTCCAGCTCATGAATTTTTTCAACCTTTTCAAGTTGCTCTTTTATGAACTCATAGGACCTCTGAACTGTCTTGAAGTATTCATAAACAGACTTGATAATCCAGTCGGTAATAATCAGTAATATAACCAGTAATACAAGTAGGATCAAAATAATATAATCAGCGTTCATTAGTACCTCCATAAGTGAACAATGTAGTAAGCCAGGGTCATTGGTATTCCAAGGACTATCAGGCACATAAGAAGAATATATAATCTGTCTTTCACCTCCACTTACCCCCTATTCTGCCATCATCTCTTGTGGAACAGACATTATTAGTCGCATAAGCACAGTTTTTGGAACAATAGCACATATCCATTCCGACAACACAGGTACGCTCTATTACTTCGTTCTTGCGATTCCTGATCTCGCTATAGTTGCGGCATAGTCTGTTATAGGTTGGAGCTTCCTTCCGGTGGACTATCTCGATATGAGGAGTAAGTTCGGAATATCTTTTATGCTTTTCCATGCGCTTCTTTTTAGCTGCGGGTTGTTCCTCTTCTGTCTTGATCGTATCGCACATTCCGTAAACGTCTTTGACGGTCTTAAGTGCATCCTGGACCTTGGAATTGATTAGCGGATCATTTTTAGCAAGCAGAATACTGGCTCCGGCTAATTGGGTCTGTACGTTTAGAAGTCGGCCTTTAAGCTTGTTAAGTTGGTTTTCTGTCATTCTCATACTCCTTTATGACTTTTTCACAAAAGCCTATTAAACTATTTGAGATTTCTGCATCAGTAGTAGTTTTTATCTGATTGTTCATCTTTGCTCCGCAGTTAGGGCAATGCTTAAATCTTTCGGTTTCGTTATCTATCGTGCTGAATTTTGACAAGCATTTTGGGCAAGCTATATCATCTGTAAAGTAGTCGGTATTCTCATCAACTCCACCGCCATACTCATTGATTGCCTTGTAATAGTCCTCGGCTTTCTCTATCCAATGCCCTGTCTTTGGCTCTTGTGGTGTTACTGAGGGCAAGGCTCTTATATCATCCATGCTCTCTTGCATAGCCCAATCGCCATTATGAGTATGCCAGTTATCTTGCATTAGCTTTAGAACATCTGCTCTTGATATACAATCAACTCCTAAATCATTCTTAGTAGTTGGCTCTTGCTCTAACTCTTCCAACAAGTTAGCGGTATCTCTGCATAAATCAGATACAATGATATGTCCTGTTGATGTTCTATCATTCTCATGCTCTTCAGCGCATTTTCTCAAAGCGTTTATGTATTTATGATAATCTGTCATTCGCTATCCTCGCTTTCCTGTGACTCAATTTCTGCCAACATAAATGGTTGCGGTAATCGCTGTTATCCTAAGTTCAGACTCAACTTCATAAGTTATGTTTTCTTTGATGACTTTAAACAAATCCTTTGCTAATGCTTGTTTTGTGTCTTCAACAATTCCCTCAACATCTGCCATATAAACAGGAATCATTCTCTTTGCCTTAAACTTTTGGAATGATAGTGTTGTATGTGTGACATTTAATGGCTTGTTATATAAGTCGTATAGCTCCTGCATAGCAGGATTATCTGCTATAATATCTCGCATCAAATTGTTATCTGATTGAAGTTTACCTATCTTCAATTTCAAACGTTTCTTTGTCTGCCTTGCATTCATTTCTTATCGCTTCCTTCCTGTGGATCACTTTCTGCTTTGTACTTGTCGATAACCGCTAAACAACGAGTAATTGCTATTTGATAGTCACGCCCCATTGGATAATAGTGACTTAGTTCTGCAATCTCGGCTCTTATCTTGTCAAACATAGCCACTACATCATCCTTAGTGAATATTTCTCCACCTTCATACATAATCTGATAGGCTTCGTCTGTTTCCAAAGACTTAATTGCAAGATCCACCGCTTCAGTTAGCTTTCCAGGCAAATAAGGAAAATCGTCTGTCTGAGCTGCTTTTAAAATCTCAATTGCTTCCTTCCTGTCCATCTGGCTTCTCCTTTCCATTGCTGCCATAGATACAGTCTTTTGATCCTATTCGTCCTTGCTTGGTGCAATGCTCATAGAAACAGCATCTTTCGCAATTATTATTATTCATTCCTTTGCTCCTCCTCTCTCAGATACAATAGCCACTTAATCACAGCCCACATTTCATCACGATATAATCCCCTTACCGGATCCTTGGATGTTACTGCTTTAATGGCTTCCAGCTTCTCCTCATTGGAATAGCTGATACTGTTAATAGTCTTAAAAATATAAAGCTGTTGTCCTTCTCCATAACTCTTCATTTTCTTGCGTCCTTGTCGATAATTACTGTCAGTGTTATCAGTGTTGCGATAAACACAATTAGTATTAAGCTGCCTTCTAGTTCCATATTTAGTTTTCCTCGTCAAAATTCCATTTTCCGTCATGGTATTCCGGATTTAATCTGTGCCAATTTGTCCAGACTATGCGCTGACCGCACCAAGGGCATTTAGGCTCATCAATAAACCTATCTGGTATGCCATCTTCACAATTAGGACAATAAGCATCATCCAGTAACCCCCTAACATCTACCTCTAGCACCTTGTTAGGATCTGGAATGAAGTCATAGATTGTCATTTGTTGCATAATCGCCTTCCTTTATCAGATATTGTCGAATAAATCTGTTTGCATATTCTGGATGTATCATTGACCTTGCAATCTTCTTCGTTTTGGCCCCTGTTTTCTCCCAGACTTCTTTACCCATAAGCCTTATAGCATCTTTGCAATCTAGGCCATGATATTCTACTGGTTCAAATAAAATGTTGTTTGCCGGATCACAATTAAGGAACCAATACTGTGTTGGTTTTTTATAATAGTCTCCGTTTTCTCTGCGATCCTTATCTATGATCTTCGGCAGATAACACCAGTAGCGTCTTAAAAAGTGTTCTTCACTGTATGGATTTTCCATAACGAGCTTTAATCCTCGTCTATAACAGATAAGAAACAGATAGTTGACGTATTTATACATAGTGTTAAGTTCGTCCAGCAAATTCATGTCATAGTCAATTTTTTGTTCAAGAGTCCATCTTTGTTGTTGGTATGCTTGCCCCCTGAACCAAAGCATTATCTGATTTTCAAATCTGATACAAGGGAAGAAGGCAAGTATAAGATCATCCTGACTGATAGAATCGAATAAACTAGGCTTATTCTCTACCCCCCCCACTATTTCTGCGAACAAATCTATTTGATAATCCGTTTCTCCGAACTCGTCTTGAATGTCATAGTCATAAGCTTCATAACCTAACTTCTTAAACTCGTTCTTAAAAGTGCCGGATTGCTCAAACAAGCAATGAACTTTCATTCTCCTCCTCCACTTCTACTTTGAACCATCCCCGTCGCTTATGGCTTAAGCTGCTATAGACTACTTCCGGTGTTGTATGTAACAACCTGGCAAGCTCCACAGCAGACTCAGCCACAGCTATAGGTAGTTCGTACTTGTCTAATGTCGTTTTTAAGTACAGTGTCATTGTTCTTCTCTTTTCAAGTAATCCTCAAAAGTCGGACAGCTCCAAAAGATAAAGCGGTTATTTACATACCTTTGCAGCTTCTTTAATTCGTGGCCCCTTGGTAAATGTTCCTTGTCGTATAACATGACGTATGGAGCATAACCATTTTCTTTAAGCCAGGAAACTCTATAAAGATCCTCTTCTCTTATTCGTTTCTCCTTGTCTCCGCATAAAACATATACTTGTAAATCTTTCTGTCTTACTTTGGATTTTTCTCTGAAGGTTAAAAACTTCGGCTGAATAAGATCTTTATCTTCGTATCTATCCCACGCAAAATGTATAGCATCTAATTTGATCTGAGATAACATAGCCGCTTTTTCTTCGGTCATCATCCTAATATCAAGCCCTTGATTAAAATTCACTCTTGCCTTGCTGTCTATTATCTGTTGAAGTAATTCTTTCCAGTCTGGACAAGCAAGTAAGTTCGGTTCCATTAACACTATATGTTTTTGTCCGTTCCAAAACTCTGATAGGTCAGCAACCTTGTGGCTACATTGGCCTTCTTTACTTGCCACTTGACAGAAGCTGCATCCTCTAGGACACCCCCTAGTTAAGAAGCCATAAGCCGTATCATTTGTTTCCTCCGGATATAAACTGTAGTCAGGATAGATATGTTCCACTTCGTCAGATAGCGGTATATCCTTACTCTTGTCGTACACCTCTCTACCATCTATTAGCGAAATAGCATAACCAGTACCACCTTTTATAATCTCGTCAGCATCAACGTAATACTCATAGTCTGGAGTAAAGCTAAACACTTTGCTCATATAGACTTTATCCATGTGTCCGGACAATAAAGGCTGATACCATTCAACATGATCTCCCTGTTTCTTATGCCAGGCTGATATTTTCATCAAGGGCAAATTAGGATAATTATGTCCATCTACGTCTATCAGTCCTATTCTCATAACTGATTCAACGGACAATTAACACAATAATCACTCTCTGACAGGTCTATGCCTTCCTTCTCTTCATCCCACAGATCCGGATATTTGCATCTTGTCTCGCATATCTGGCTGGCTACATATTCAAGCTGCTCACTGATAGTCATATCTTCTTTGTTCTTTGTCTTACTCATACCATCCTCCTAAGTCTTTTCTGATCTCTTCTTTTTCTTCCGCTGCCAGGATAGCTAAGTTCTCTTCAGAATCATTCCAAAGCTCCACGATATCGTCCTCAGCATCATTTAGCAGATACTCAGCCAAACACTCCCTGTCGCAGAAGTTCATACCCTTATACCGGATATAATCCCCAACTCCTATGTCAGATCGGCAGTTTGCGCACTGCATTTTTCCCCCTTTCTCTTAAGGTAGTAAGCCCTATTCTTGGCCTTGATCTCTTCTTCATGAGTCTTTTTCCACTCGTTGTAATATGCGTTACGCTCTTTTGCATGAGCAGCATAGTATTTCTTGTTATAAGCCTTCATGTAAGCTTTCTTATCAGACGTATCAAGTCCAGTCTTGTGATAGGGTCTTTTTTCCTTCTGCACAACTAATCCAGCGATACAGTCAATATAAGGACAGTTAAAGCAATCCTCATTACAAACTTTTTTCTTCTTCATATCTTTTTGCTGATAAGGTAATAAAACTTCTGTCGGATCCTTAAATAGCTGTTCCTCCCATAAGGCATCCCCTGGGCTATCAGATCCTCAATCCTAATACCTTCAGTCGTTACCCCCTTTATTAAGTACTCTGTACATTCCGGCATACATATTCTTGCTGTGCCTTCCAGGAGGTTTATTTTGCTTTCGATCTCTACCCTTCTCATGGCAAGCTCAGCGGTTGCATCATATCCTCCTGAAGATTGGACCTTCTCACTGTCATACCTGATCGCTCTACTGGTATCAGGCAGCGTAGCAAGCTCCTTTTTCCAGTCCGGATATCTAAGGCACCAATGTATTGCAGTCAGATAGTCGTGTCTTGGTACCCAATATGGACTACTTCTGCTAGGTGTTCGCTTACTCATTTTTCCCCCTCGTTCATCCTTACAATGATGTTGTCAGCATGAAGAAGCACATTTCTGTACATAAAGTCTGCAAAGTTATTCCCCTTGTATTTCTCTTCGTACTCTTCAACAGCCTTCCAGTACTTATCTGCATCCTCACACTTAAAGCCGCCTTCGCCTACGTGTTGCAGTATTTTAAGGATCTTCCAACACTCACCATAAGGACCATAAATTTTTTCTTTGAAGTCCTCAGTACTCATAGGCATCACTCCTCTTTTAAATCAGCTTCAGCCTTGATCGTTACCATAGTCTCCTTTATCAGTTCTGTGCATTCAGGACATAAGCTATACCTAGTAGGCCAGTTCTTTGTCTTGCCATCATCCTTAGAATTTAATGTTGGCAGCCAATACTCATAACTGCTCTGTGGTGTGCTTCCATCTATCTCTGTCTTGCACAAATCGCAATAAATCTTTGTTATTTTCATTACTACCCCCTTTTCGGTTACACCTGGTTACACCAAGGTTACACTTTTTGAATTGCCCTTAAAGCCTTGCCAATACTGGGCGGTTACACTTGTTACACCAGTTACACCAGAATACAAGTTACGTCTAGGGGATTTTCACACCCCTTTTTTTCTGTGTGTGTAAATTACTCTTATAGGGGTCTTGTTTTTAGGTGTAACCAGGTGTAACGTGTAACCTTTTAATCGAACGGAAGTTCTTTTATTTCCTCTTCCGAAACTGTGTCAAAGTCAGTACTGGTCTCGTCTATCGGCAATTTGATAGTATAATATCTGTTAGTTTTGCCATTTAGCTTGATAACGTTCTGTAGTTTTTCGTTATTGGTCTTAAGAAGGTTTTTCTTTTTAGCCCAGGAACAAAAAGCTTTAACTGAAAAGTTTTCCTTAAGTGCAATTTCATTCCTCAGAACTACCGGAAGTATGTTTAAATATCCGTCCTCAACAAATCCCCAATACTCACCGGTGCTTTCCTTGTCAAACTTCCAATGGTGACGATTAAGTGTGTCCATAATCGCATCATAGGCTCTCTGGCCTTCTGATACCTCGTCTACGTCCTTTAATTGGCTTACCATCCATTCAAGATCAAGATAGATACCATCTTCAAAGATACAATCCGTTGCCAGCTTATCAGCAGCTAATAGAATAGATAGCGGTAATATCTGCTTTTCTTCTTTTTCACTGCCCTGTCTCTTGGCTTCGTCTTTGATCTTCTGCTCAAATTCCTTCCTGAGATTACTAATAGCTTCGTCTCCGATCTCCTTCACGAACTCCAGGAAAGTAGGACCGGCAAATCCATAATTGTCTTTTAAGATACTGACAACATGATTACCATTTTCAAAGATGTAGCCTTCTTGCATTTCAAAATCCAAGATTCTGTTAATTGCTCCACCTCGCATTGTTTCCGTTGCTAATGGTCTTTCCATGTTTGAAAGTATTGTGTTCTGCCAGGTCTTAACCTTATTCAGCCCTAAATCTACATTGCTTCTGTCCTTACCTCTTCCGGAACAGAGCAGATAAACAAGGTCCGTAAAGTTATCGTCGCACTTGTCCTTTACCTTGGATAAATCATCAAGCATAAGCGGCAAGTGATTCAGAATATCAAGCCTGATCTCAAAGGCATTTTGCGTAGCGTAACTATCAGTGATAAACTTTCCTTCTCCTGGATCAGCCCATATAGAAGCTGCAAGCATAAGAGCTACCGTTTTGCCCTTACCAGTACTTCCCCAAAGATTTACAATAAATGGAAGCATATCAAGTCTGCTTACCAGTACACTGGCAAATGAAGCAGCCAAGTAAATCTGCGGTTCGTTATGGTCCTTATTACTTCTGATCTTCCTGGCAAGGTCAAGCCATATATCAGGACTGCCACACTTCTTAAGTGCATAAGTAAGATCCTTGAATTTAGATTCATCATCAAATATGACCGCTTTATCGTAGGGAATAAACAAATCTCCATGCCAGCCAAACTTGCTTGTGCTGTTCTGAAGCGGTATGTTCCCTTCGTTCAGGTTCTCCACATCTGATAGGAACTTTACTAGCCCTTTAGCGTTCTCACTGGTTACACTGATACCATAGGAAGCCAGTTTAACGATCTTGTTACTGCTTGCTATTATGTCTTTATCTACAGTGATCTCCTTCCAGGCATTGTCTCTCTTATAGGCCAGTGTTACTTTTTCGGTCTTAGTCTCGATATTGAACAGTCTCTTGACCGGTAGTATCGGATGATAACAGACTATGTTCTCTCCGTTATCTGTCAGAATACTTACTCCGGATTCATCAGCTATCCAACTTCCGCATACATATTCCTGTTGGCTTGGGTGCTTAAACTTTGTAGTATTATTAGCTGCCTTTTTCTGTTCCTTGATCTTATTAGCAATATCCTTTTTAGTAGCACTGATAAGAGCGTTCACCTGTTTGGAGCATTTCAGTTCTTTAGCCCTGTCAGCAAAGGCATTTAGTAGTTTGGTCTTTTCTACTTCGGATTCTGTATTGAAAGCTTCCAGTACAAGATCCTCATTTACTAACTGCTCTTTTGTGAAGGACTGAATATCTTCAATTTTCATTTAACCCCTCCAACAATGAAGCTGCGTTTTCTTGCCTATATACGGCTATCTGCCATTTGTTATAAGCTTCGGTCCATTCGTCTGATAAGGGTTCGGAGTTTAAGTACTTATTCCACAGGCCAGTTAATGCCTGGTTAGCACTTGTTAGCTCCGCTTCCCTTGCCAGTCTTTCGTTTTCAATCTTCTGTCGCTTGATCTCAGCTATTGCTAACTGCTTCTTTGTACTTCTTGATAGATCCTCTCCGGATATCCATTTACAAGCATCCTTAAATGAAAGTCCTTTGTATTCCTCCACAAACTTGATGAAGTCTCCACCCTTGCCACAGGCAAAACAGTAAAAGCTCTTGTCATATAGCTTCAGGGAAGGAGTATCATCATTCTTATGAAACGGACAAGTACAAAAGCCCCCCAGATGGATTCTCAGTTTGCACTTGTAGATAATATCCCTCATGGAATACAGTTCTTTAATCTGTTTGACGTTCATCAAATTCGCCTTTTTCTATCCGATTGCGAAGATCCCTATACAGAAACTCTCTTATAAGCCTTCCTGAAAGCTCTTGTTTGCAGAACAATAACTTGATATCATAGCGCACTATCCAGGCTGTTAATGAGCCGTAAAACGCACTAGGGTTAAATCTGCTTCTGTACTTTCCGTATAACAAGTGTTCCCAGCTTCCGTTTTCTACTATTAAGAAGATGTTCGCCTTATTATCTGTAGCCCTTTGAAATTCTCGCTCAAATCTATCTCTGGACCTTGTAAAACACTGTGCCAGTTCGTCTAAATTCATTTTTCTCTCTACAACTGCCTTGCCCTTAACTGTCTGGCTATCATCAAATAACCACTGTCCGTTAGGAAGCTGCGCATTGTAGGTATAATCTCCATAGTCCAAAGTTGCCCTTTTGTATGGAAAGCCGAAACTCTCATAGCGCTTCTTGGCCCTGTCTGTTGGTTGCTCTCGACTGTCCGTTAAGATCACAATAGATTCAAGCATCTGAATTTTGTCGAAAGTCTCCATTGACTACCTCCATCAGAAAGGTAATTCGTCTTGAAGATCAGGACTTGTAGCCATAAAATCACCGGTACTACTATTAGCTGCCTTGCCATATCCGTTCTTAGCCTTAAACTTGATGGAGTCTACCTTATAGTCCTTTACATCCTTAAGCGGAATAGGGAAGTGTACCTCCGTATAAACAACGTCCTTGCCATCAATGACTGTGCCTGTCTCACCAAAAACAAGACCGATCTTTTTATTCTTCCACTTCTTTTCATCCCAATCCCAGTGATAGCCTTCGTTACTCTCTTCCAGGCTGTTAGTCCATCTTGCAAAAGCGTTCTTAGTCCACTGGTCCTTTTCAGATCCATCCTCTTTAGGCAGCCATATCTTAACTACTCCCTTGTACTTCTTGTTATCGTCCTTGTTCTCCTCATACTGCTTCTGGAAGAAGTCCTTAAACTCTCCTTCTGTAAGGTCATACTGGACAGTAAGTAAGTTCCTCTCCTCTTCCAGCTTTACACCCAATATCTTGGCTGCATAAGCTCCCTTGGGTACCTTCTTACCTCCGGTGTACTTTGCCTTTTCTTTTGCTTCCTGATATCCTGAAAATTCCTTCATTAGTAGTCTCCCTTCTTTAATAGTCTTTAATTACCTTCAGAACCTTAACTATGTCGTTCTCTATCTCGTCCTCTTCAAAAGCTCCGTAAGGTGTTTTCGCTGTTGAATTATCAGCGTGTGTCTTGAATACATACTTTCCGTCATTAACTGTCGCATAAAGCACTGTGGTAAGCTTTGATTCCACATTCAACTTGTCCAGCTTCTTTCCGGAAGTCTTGATCCTTGTAAACGTGTAACCATCATCCTCTTTCTGTGTCTGAGAATGACAGATAACAATAACTGTCAGATCGTCTCTAAGCGTGTACAAGTGATCTAACAGCTCCCATATACACTGAGCCATATCGATCCACTTGTCGTAGTTCTTCTCCTTCATCCTCCTAACTTCGTCTCCTACCATCAGGCCGTTAAGAGTATCAATAACTACTACCTTGATGTTCTTCTGATCCGGCTGCTTGTCGATCTTATCTAACAACTGAGTAACAGTCGAAACAAAATCTGTAGCAAAATAGTTCTTATTAGCCGCATTGTACTGGTTTCTCCAGCCCTTCCAGGAAAGCCCCTTCTTATCACAGTCAATATAGAAGGTTGTCTTAGGATCCAAGTTTCTCATAGAAGTAGTCTTACCACTTCCGGACTCACCCATAATTCCTATAACCTTAGCCATCAGTTCACCTCCACTACTTCTACGTCCTTCTTCTTATCAATGCCAGCAACTAATAAAACAAGCTGCAAGTCTCTGACATAGACAATTCCTCCAACTTCACTATCTGTACTAGCTCTCTTCATCTGCTCCTGAAGAAGCTCTAATGCTGCTATGATCCTGTCGTAGCTAAGTCTATTGCATACTATTTCTGTCATATCCATTACTTACCCCCTTTATGTAGTTATTAGTGAAATTAAATCTTCGTTGCTGAAATGCAACACTTCATGAATGTTTTCGATTTCGTACTTACGAAAAAGACTAGGCTCTTCTAAATGATCTAAAAGAGTCTGGTATTTGATGCCAGTAAGCTTCGCTAACTTCTGAAAAGTCTCGATATGCTCAATAGCCATATACTTTTTGAACATAAATCTTACTTCTTCTGTTTTCATACTTCCCCCTTTGTGGTACTATGGAGAGCGGAGTTTAAGTAGGTTCTAGGCTTTTGCTCCTAATGGGTGTCTATGGTTGCGACATAGGCACTCATTTTCCATGTACTCGCTCGTAGTCATAACTTCTAGTAAGAACGTCATTTACATAAGGACACAGCCAGCCATATTCCTTATAATCAGAGACAGCCTTCCAGTTTCCGGAATATACACTTAGGACAATAGGGTTCTCGTCTCCATAAGTCTCATAAAGCTCAGCCAGGTAATCCGCTGCCACTAAGATATTGGCATAAGCATTACTTGTCATATCACTTTCTGTATATCCGTATTTAATTAGCCTTTCAGCGTGTACCTCTGTGTTGACTTGCATAAGTCCTTTATGCTTGCCGTTTGTTGCGTCCACTGTGAACCTTGATTCATGATAGGCCATTGCTTCTAAAAGCTCTGGACATATATCAAACTCATTTCCTATTACTTCGCAGTAGATCCTAATGTTTACTGGGATTCCATCTTCGTAGATTGAAGCGACACCTTGGCTATTAGCCTTGGCATTGATTGGACTTAAAAAAGCCCCAAAGAAGATCCCCATCATAAGAATTATCACCCTTGCCGCTAACCTATTTCCCCTGGTTAGCTCCCCTGGCCTTGTGGGTTTAATCATACTTCCCTCCTATTCTGTTTTCTTTTTACCTTTACTTGAATGAACTCGCTCGGTGCTACATTCAGGAACTTGCACAGCCTTAAAAGTTCGTCAACCTTCATTTCTGCGTGTCCGTTCATTATGGCACTGAACCTCGATTGCTTTATGCCGACCGCTTCAGCTATGTATATCTGTTTTAGCTGCTTGCAATCCTTGTTAATATAGTCAGCAACCTTAGCTTCAACAATCAATCTCGCTTAACCCCCTTCCATCTGCATAATTTTTTCATGCCGGTATACTAATATCTTATGATTAATTATTTCATTTTGCAAATTTTTAATCGTAAAATAATAACCAAAATATTGAAAAGTCAGAATTTATCGACTATGATTTTGTGTAGAAAAAGATAGATTTAATATTTTTAGTGTTTAAACACGATTGGATAATGTTTATGGAAGAATTTGCAAAAAGACTTAAGCTGATAAGGATCTTGCGTGGTCTAACAACTAGGCAAGTTGCACAATTAATTGATCGTACATCAGGAACCATATCCAACTGGGAAACCGGAAAAATAAGTCCTGATGTTGATTCAGTAGCAAAATTGTGTGAAGTGTATGATATATCTCCTAACGAGCTACTTGGTTGGGAGCCTTGTCCTGAAATAGAAGATTTTTTAGCTGAGAAAAAAGATAAGATAGAGGCTATGGAAGCTCTAATAGAAGAAAAAAACAGACTAGAAGCACAAATTAAGTCATTTATGAAAGAACTATCTACTCCAGATAAAGATATTGAATTTAGATTCCGAGATCCTTCAACTAATACTATTAAAGCTTTCACTCTTGAAGCTATGAAAAAATCACTTAATGATGAATCATCACATAATAAGTCGTAATCACTGCGGCTTATTTTTTTTTGCCAATTTTTATGATTAATTTATTGCATATTTGGAATTATTATGCTATTAATATTTTAAGCAATTTCAAATATGAAAGGAGGAACTACATGAAACCTCAGAGTGATTTTCCTAGCAGATTAAGGCTTTTAATTAAAGAACTAGGCACCTCTCAAAAAAGGTTATCTTTAATAACTGGTGTACCAGAAGCTTCTCTTAGCAGATATGTAGCCGGAACAGTGATCCCAACTTCTACAGTGGTTATTAAGATTGCTGAAACTACCGGAGTAGACATAGGTTGGTTGTTAGGCTTCGGATCTGATGAAGAAATTGAAAGGACTAACTAGAATGAATGGCAGAATGACACTTAAGGAACAGGAAATACTCGCATCATATATATTCTTTGATGATGATGATATTTCCACTGAACGCTTACTAGCTCTTGTCTGTGACGATTGCAATTGCGAAGTGGATGAAGTTGTAAGTGTTCTAGCCAAGTATAGAAAGGATGTGATCTAATGGCAGCTAACGCAAAAAAATTACCTTCAGGATCTTGGAGGTGTAGAGTGTATTCCCACACAGACGAAAAAGGGAAACGAGTATATGTTTCTTTTACTGCTCCAACTCAGGCACAAGCTGAAATGCAAGCAACTAAATTTAAAAACAAAAAGTTCCGCAACAATAAAAGTGTTGGCATGACAGTAGAACAGGCCGTATATGGTTATATAAACGCTAAATCAGACGTTTTATCTCCATCAACGAAGAGAAACTACATAAGGAATATAAAGAACCATTATGAGCCTTTAATGAGTAGAAAAATAGCAACTCTTACAAACGAAGATATGCAGTTGTTTGTAGGTAACTTATCTAAAGGCAAGGGCTTAGCTAAAAAGACAGTGGAAAATCTCTATAAGCAGCTCAGATCATCTATTAGATTTTATGACAAAGAGATAGACTTTAATATTACAATGCCTGAGAGTTCCGGAAAAGGAAGGATTAAGAATCAGAAAACAAAAGAGTCTCCCACTAATGCAGATGTGCAGAAGTTAATCGCTATGGCTTCACCTTGGCTTAAAGCAGTTATTGCACTGGCGGCTTTCGGATCACTTAGACGTAGTGAAATCTGCGCCCTTAAATATGAGGACATAGAAGGTAATACAATCTGTGTTCATTCTCACATGGTCCAGGATGAAAACAACATCTGGGTATGGGAAGATAGAAACAAGGAGGATGCTTCATTTAGATATGTTGACCTTCCTTCGAAAGTAATTGAATTGTTAGGTACTGGCGCTCCTGGAGAATTTATCATCAAGCATAATCCCAACACTGTTTCCAAGATGTATAACAAGCTCAGAAAAAGAGCCTGTGTCAGCGAGTATATCAGATTGCACGATATGAGACACTACTACGCTTCTGTTGGAGCTGCTTTACATATTCCCAACACTTACCTTGCAGAATTTGGCGGCTGGTCCAAGAAATCACCGATTATGGAAACAGTCTACCAGGGGACAATTAGGCCGATAAAAGACGGATATAAAAAAGAGCTTACTAAGTATTTTGACCAAGTGATTAATAATGCTTGATATTTAGTTAAGGTCATGCACCACGACTTATGTCACGAATTTTGAAAGCCCCTTAAACAGTGGTGTTAACGTCATAGTCATGCGGGTTCGAATCCTGCTTCCCCTGGTTATTTGAAAGCCGCTTAACTATCATGGTTGAGCGGTTTTCTTGCATTTTGGCGTGACGCATTTTCGACTTTAAACACAAATAAAAAGTGCCTATTTATGGGCTTTTCGTCATGTTTGATTTTGGCGTGTGACACGGAATTATGTCACGGCATTTCTAAAAGTATGTCACGATTTTACACAATTAGTTAGTCAGGCTATTTAATAGTGTCATTTTCTGTGAACATTATGTGTTTGTTCTGTGAATCTTTTGTGAAACCCACCAACCATGCTACTTATAGACTTCATATTTTTTTAATTTTACAATCTCTTCATTAATAAAGTACGATTAAATCCCAGGAAGGAGGTACTATTATGAATGATCTTAAGAAAACCACTCCGATAATATCTATTCTACAGTTGTTTGTCTTTATAATATCTTTTCTTGTAATATACGGAGTTATAGTGTTTGTTGCTTTTCTTCTATCTGAGTTAATAAAACAGCTACCAATTATAAACATAATAAACTACTGGTTTCCTATGTCTGATAGCATTTTATTCACCTTTGCACCTATAATATCAGCCTTCTCGATACACTCTTTTTGCAATCTGTTATTTAAGAAGTATTACTTTAACACTATTAGCACTATTATATTCTTTGCTCTTGTGTCCTGGCTTATGGTGGATCATATTATTAGAATGGTTATGAAATATGGCTTAATCTCATGGGATAGTCTTAACTGGATATGGTCTGATGTTATCTTAATGGCAGTTATATTCTGTATGTTCTATGCAAGAACAGAACTATCAAACAAGGAAAATGATAAATCTTGACGCAAAAATAAGGGAGCCAGTTTTTACGCTGACTCCCATCTTTTTACTTCTTTTTCTTCTTCCATGTGCCATTTTCAAGGACCGGAATAGACTTCCATGTACTGTTTCCGTAAGCACTCCATATCTCCTGACCTTTGTTATCTGATGTAACGTACTTGTTCAGGTAGTCTATGATCTCGTCCTGTCTGATACCCTGATTTCCGTCAGAATCAATCATCTTGTATGTGGATGCAAACTGCTGTGAAGTAAGTCCTGGGATAACTGTCTGCGCCTTTTCGTAAGTCTTAGCAGCGCTTGTCTTGGTAAGGCCGTAAATTGACAGATCATCTTGTGCTGCCTGAGTTTCTTCCTTCTTGGCGGCCTTTGCTTCCTTTTCTGCTAGTCCGTCATTAATGACCTCTTGTGCTTTTTCTGTCTTGCCCTGTCCTAGCAAATCAAGTGCTTCTTTTCCAACATTAGAATTTGGTTTGATATTTCCTCCGGACATTTCTTTAAGTTCTGCCTTATCATGCTGATTCTTGTAATAGTCCAGAAGTCCATCCATGCCGCCTTCTTTATATGCCAGATAAGGTTTACTCTCATTAGCATATTCAGGATTGATAGCAGCATATCCCATCTTCTCAGCTATGCCGTTAACATCATTGATGATTTCATCCTTCTCGCCCTGATCCAGACTGTTGAACCATTCATCCTTAGATAAGCTGTCTCTGATATCAAGCTCTGTCTGTCCGGAAGCTTTTCTGAATGTGGTGTTATCGGAATCACTTACTCTCTCGCCATCAATCTTAGGACTGGCCTTAAGTGAAGGAAGTGCCTTAGTATCGCCACTATTCTCATAGGCTTCTCTGCTTACCTTGTCTGCACCACGTTCATTTATGCTGGTAAGATATCCAGGGCTAAGAGACTGATAAGCAAAGTTAGCAAGCGGATTATCAAACGGACTGTTCTGCTGTTCTTCTCCGTAAGTATTGACATAAGGCTCATTAAGAGTAGACAAACCAGGAATCTTGTTCATCTGCTTTTTGATCTGCTTATCAATAACTCCGGCAACACCTTCTTTGTCCGTATATGTTGACCTTCTTGTAGGATCTACAGTTCTTGCTATCTGTCCGGCAGCGGTAGGAACACCCTGACTTAAATATCCGGTAGCAGAATTATACATAAGCAAGGCTGGGATGTTTAAATTCTCGTCATACTTTGCAGCATTAGCCGCAGTCTCTAACGTGTCCTTAACTCCCTGAAGCATAGATGTTTCTACTATAGGATCTGCAATTCTATTCGCAGCGGCAATATACTTATCAATATTGCTGTAAAACTCCTCAGTATCTTTGCCAGTGCTATCCCATAACTTTGCAACTTCCGCACCTACCATCAAAGGCATGATAGAAGGAGAAGCCCAGTCAATAGTATAGGACTTTCCATTTATCTCAATAGCGTAATTCTGATGGCCTTCTAACTGATCCTGGTATTGTGTGTCGGGATCACTTGAATGAAGTACACCCTTGTTATACAGATAGAATCCAAGTGCAGTTAATCCGGTTCCGGTAAGAGTCTTAGACCAGCTATCAATAACATCAGCCGCAAGCGTCTTAGTGACTTCCTTCTCTTTGCCAGATAACAGCCCCTTCTTAACATAAGTATCAGCAAGGTTTCCAGCTCTCTTGCCAGTATTCTCATAGACAAGCTTTCCAGTCTTTTTGATACTATCAATAGCACCTAAAGGGCTGTACTCAATACCACTTCTCAGGATATTTGCCGGAGTCTTTTTGAATGGTACAGTGCCTTCAATAACAGTACCAAGCATCCTGGCACCAAGATTATCACTGTTCCTTGCTTTCCTGGAAGTCTCAGTAAGAAGCTTAGCAAGATCGTTATCCTCATGGAAGGTAGCATACTCAGCCTGTTTAAGTGCGTAGTCTCTGGCCTTGTTAAGCTCAGCCACTTCCTTAGTAAGATCCTCCATCTGCTTACGCTCAGCACTAGACAAAAGCTGTGTTTCCTGAAGGTTCTTAAGCCTTGCTAAATTCTCCTCTGCCTTGAATATGTCTGTGCCATATCCATTAGCCTTCAGATATCCGGCAAGGGATGTAGAATACTTATTCTTAACTGCCTTGTAGTCGCTTATACCAGCATCAGTAGCCTTCTCATAGAGCTGTGCAAGCTTAGTCTTGAACACGCTCTTAGACTGACGCAAGGTATTAGCATCCATCTTTTCATATTTAGAGCCTATGATCTGTCTGTAACGGCTTGCATCTGCATCAACAGCACTGGCCTTGATAAGATCAACGTCAGTCAAAGGGTTAAGCACTGACTTAGTTCTCTGTATGCCTTCGCCACCTAAAGCCTTAACTGTCTTATCTACACCAGCTTCAGCCAAAGCAGCTATGTTGTTTGATATACCAGTAACCGCACCAAATGTCTGGTTGCCAACAAAGTTACGGATCATTGTCTTAGGGTTGCCAAGCATAGCAAGATATCGCCAAGCTTCAAACTTCTCCATAGGAGTAGCATCACCCACAACCTCATTAGCCAGAAGCCTATATGCTTCCAACTGACCTTCAACAAACTGCTTACTGTTAGGATCATAGTTAGATATCTGTTTAAAGATATTGTTTACTTCCTGAAGAGTCTCGTCAGAAATACCAAAGCTTCCGGTTGCCAGCTTAGTATTGAGTGCATCTGTGATTTCCTGTTTGGTAGCACCATTACCAATAAGATTAGCCAGGTAGTCAATGTCATTCTCTGAGAACTGACCTTCAAAGTCTGCAAACTCTTTAGACAGTGTGTTACGTACTTCTTTGTTGATATCCTTAAGTGAAGGAGCCGCCTTTTCAGTAGCCCTAACCTCGTCAGTGATAAGAGAATTAAGGGCACTCTGAAGCTTTTTGTTTGTGGGCTGCGGAATAGGTAAGCTTTCATCCAGGGTGTACCAATTTCCGGTATTAAGCTTATGTTCAATCTCGCTTGTAATCTTCCATACCGGAATGGACTTATCTTCTGCAAGGGTAGTCAAAAACTCAATATCGTTCTCATTGAAATACTTTTCTACGCTGCCGACTTCTCTTTCAAGCTCAGCAATAACACCTTTGCGGATCTCGTCATGTGTAAGGTTTCTGACTTCTTTGCCACCCTTCCACTTGTTACCCATATCAGCCAAAGCCCTGGCAATACGGCTGTTACCTTCGGCCTGTTTCTTATTCTGTGTAATCCAAGGCTGTATGATACTATCATCTTGCATCTTAGTAGCATCCGTAATGGCACCAACAGCACTGTTGCGGTTATACTCAGCAAAAGCCTGGACCTTACGGCCACCTTCTCTGCCTTCAAACGCAAGCTTCTTAGCAAGTCGATTAGCAGACTGTGTATCTCCGCTATCCATAAGACTCTGAATTTCATTCATAGCCTGTTTAACGTCTACTTCGTCAAAGCTGTCTTTATAGATAAGGTCCTTAAAGCCTTCTCCTCTTGCCAGTGCATCAGCGTTCTGCTCAGCTTCAGAATATACCTTGTAAGCATAATCCTTCTGAGGAAGTGCATTACCCCAGCCCTGATTTTCAAAGGTGTTTGTTCTGGCCTTAGATGTTTCCCATCTGCCACCGCTATCACCGCCAAAAGTCTGAAGCGGATTTGCACCTTCCACCTTCTCTGTAGGACTTCTGAATACCTTCTGTGTCTCCGGAACTGCATCTTTAACGTGGGTGTTATCTCCGAAAGTCTTTATATTATCTGATTCTGTCTTTAAAATCTCGTCAGCAAGCTCCTGGTTAGCTTTTGTATCACCAAGCATAGATGTACGTCTATAAGCTGCATTACCAAGCTTAGTACCAGTTAGATCACCCTTATAGCTAGGATCCACTTTCTTAACTGCTCTGTAAAATCCCTGTCTAGCAGCATCAGCAGCGTTCTTAGCTTTTACAAGTTCTTCGTTGGAAGCGTTCTTATAGAAAGCATCCTCATAGTCTCTAACTGCCTTACCCATCTTTTCGTACTTAGTCATGATCTCAGGATCGTTAAGAGACTTAGCCTTCTTATAACTATTTTCCAGTGCATTGTATATCTCCTCAAAGTCTGAGCTGCCTTTTTCGATAACATCTTCAGGTAATTCTAACTTTGAAGGTTTTGAAGCCACTTTTTGCGTATTTTCTGCAATTTTAGGGATTTCAGGTTCAATATCGTAAGATTTAACTTCAGCACCCTTAGTCATATCACCAAGGTCCGGAAGTACTTTCTCGTTCTCCTTGGCAAGGTTTTCAATGTTCTTAGCCGCAGTTTCAGCCTGGTTAGTAGCACCCTTAACCAGATCATCCACTTCCTTAATGGCTGCATTATTCTTAGCAAGTGCCTTGATTTCTTTGCCAAGTGAAGGAATACCCATAACAAGATTTCCGGCAGCGTTCCAACCAGTCTGCTTGGCAAGTTCCTTCCATTCATCCTTAGTTACCTTGCCATCCTTAGCCATTTCCTCATAAGAAGGGATAAGGTCCAGTAATACGTCCTGTCCAAGCTGAGCGCCCTGATTAGCACCCCAAGCGGAAAGACCTTTAAGACCGGCTGTTTCTGCAAGACTATCAAAAACCGGATTAGTCAGAGAATACATAAGGGCCTGAGTAGCAAAGTTACCACCGGCATTAGCTATAGGATTCTGCACTGCCTGGTTCTGGATAAACTTCTGAGCTTCAGGAGCATCCCAAGTTTCATTGAATTTATCCCTAACTGGCTGAGATAACTTGTCGATAAGCTTAAGCTCAGGAGTACCGATATTCTTGACGATACCATTAAGGCCACGCTCCATCTTAACGGCTTCGTTTGTGGCACCCATGATAAAAGAAGTAGCTTCATCTGCTTTGTCACCTAAAGCCTTCCAGACTTCCAGCTCTTCCTTCTCTTCCGGTGAAAGATTACCCTTAGACTTAAGGACCTTGATCCTGTCCTCAGACATTTTCTCAGCCCACTTCTCTTCTGACTTATTCATCTTATAGTTGGGATTAAGGAAAGCCCTAGCCTGTGCAACATCCTTTTGCTGTTCCAGGAACTTCTGATAGTCCAGTCCGTCCATGACCTGATTATGCTCATTCATATAACGTGATACATAGTCGATCTCTTCCGGATGATCTTCAAGATATTTCATTACTCCGGTAGGTTCAGTCTGAGGAAGCTGACTCTTATAATCTGCAAGGCTATCAAGCTGCTTTATGCCACTTCCTACTTGGCTGTTTTCCACTGTCAGATATTTAGGCATACCATTAAGACCGATATCACTATTGATACCCAAACTGTCTTGCATGAGGTTAAAGACATTAGGATTATAGGAGCCTTTCTGCATAACTGCTTCTTCAACCGCAGCCTTAGCATTAGCCACATCATTAAGAGCCTGAGCCTGATTATTGATAGCCTGAGTAGCATTGCTTAGCTGTTCAAGAAAGGCCCTGTTCTGCTCTTCTGCTGCAAGTGCTGAGTTCTGGTCTCCATAATCTCTATGCTCTTCATTCTGAGCCTGGTACATACCGATCCAAGGTATATTATTACCAGTAACAGTCTGACTCTGTATAGCTTCCTGTTTGTACTTCTCGATCATTTCCTGAGTTGTCATAACCGATCTCCATTAAAGTGAAAGCTCCATCTGTAAGCGACTCATTTCAAGATTAGCAAGGGCGCTGTTGTATGCCTGAAGAGCCTTTGCAAGGTTATCGCCGTAAGTCTGATTAATGTTGGAAATATCTCTAGCTCTCTGAGTTACGATCTCGTTACGGCTGTTTCCGTACTGGTTAGCCAGTTTAGCCATAGTAGACTCAGTAGCGCCGCCATTGTAACCCATAGCAGAAAGTCTCTGATTAAGGTCACGCTTACCCAGCATATTGCTAATATAAGCGTCTCTAAGAGCTTTTTCTGCATCTTCCTTAGTCTCTTTCGTTGATTTCTTTTTAGCGGCATTTAGACGCTCCACAGCGCTGTCATAGTTGCCTTTAAGATACTCTTGCGCTCTTGCATAAGCATCAGCGATTCTATCCCAAGCGCTATACTCTTCTGCTTCGCCGCCATCATCATAACCACCACCGCCGCCATAATAAGCAACCGGAGCTTTCTGAGTGGTTGTTTCTGCCGGAGTTGCAGCCCCAGTACTTGATTTCTTTGTACTGGTTGATGTTGTGGTCGGAGTGGACTTTACTGTAGGCTTATAGGTTCCTCCTCCACCTTCCTGGATAACTCTGATATAAGGATTGTTAATAGCCATCTTTTTAACCTCCTATTGATTATTCTTTAGAGATAATAATGTGACAGGACCGGCCTTTCCGTCACAAACGAGACCATGATCCTTTTGATATAGACATATAGCCAACTCACTTTTAGGTCCTAGTATTCCGTCCACCTTTAAGTTGGCACCATGACGATTAAGCTCATATTGAAGCCACTTTACTGACTCACCTTTACTTCCACGTTTTAAGAGTGATACATGAAGCGTATAAGGATTTACCGGAACATCATCAAACTTAAGAAGTCCGTAGACATTGATGTAGTTCATCAGGGTAGAAACATACTTGCTTGAAGTGGCATATCCGGCATCCTTAAGGGCCTGAGCGTAAGCCTGTGCTGAAGTGACTTCTCTAAGCTTCTGATAGCGCTTAGTACTAATAAAGTCGTAGTAGCCTTTGACTCCTTCCTCCATGCTTGAATAAGCCCTGAAGTTGTCCTTGATCGTAGTCAGGACTCCGGTAGTATATTCTTCTTTTGTTTTGAGATTTACGGAAGGACCTTTCCAGGAAGAACCACATTTAAGGCCGAAGTGATTATTATAGCGCTTAGCAAGTACAGACTGTCCAAAGTTTCCTTCGCATAGTGCCTGAGCCACAACCGCAGCGCAAGTCTTATATCCTCTTCTTTTTGCTTCTGCCTGGATAAGAGGACCTATGCGATTAATGAAAGCTTGTCTCTCAGCATTAGTCATTTTCACCCTCCACATAGGACTTGATATCAAGATTGCTTTCCAGTAGGTTGCGCATTTCCACAAGGGCATCATCCACAAGCTTACTGAACAGTTCAAAAGGTATGATAGGCACAAGTGACGGAAAGTGTTCTACGAATAAAGAATAGGCCATTGAAAGCTTAGCTCTTCCGGTTCCCTTGCCTAGCTCCTTCTCACACTGGATCACTACGAATAACAAGTATTCCCTGACCTTTTTAAGCTGCTCCTGAGAAGGAAGTCCGGTAAAAATCTTAACCCACCTGACAATTAGTACTATGAATATCAAAAGTATTACCAATAAAGGCCAATAATCAATCAGAAACTTCATTGTCTACCTCCTTCTTTGCTATCCTGTCTCTTGTTATCTCTATCAGTCCGGTAACGATAAGCTCTACGCTACCACCACCAAGGCCCATAGTGATTAGAGTGTCCGGTACGTCTCCTTTTACCCAGAAGGTAATCCAGGCAACGGAAACAAAAATTACCCAATAAAAAAGCACCCCTTTGACGATCTTATCAATCTTCTTAGAGTGCTTAGGTTCTTTATTATTCAGTTGTCTCAGTCTCTCAATCCCAGTTTTCATAGGCATAAAATAAAAGGGGGCAGCTCTCATTTTCTGAAAGCCACCCACAATTATGATTATTAGACAAAGGGTAATATAACATATAGGTTATTAATTGGCAAGTGATAATCAAGGCAGTTTTTGAATCCGACATGCGTAATAACTCCAAGAAGGTTGAGCATCTAAAAGACGAAATGCACCATTACTAACAGAATTATTAGAATCTCCACCAAATATCAGTACATTGTTGTTCTGGTCATAATTATGCCAATCGCAAACATATTCTGAACCATACCCGCTAATAGTATCACTTGGGAGTAACGCATATTCAAATCCAGATACATTAGGCGAAGTCCACGATTTTATAAAATTAGTACTGGTTGCTCTTGTACCTACATTTGTGCCACCAGTAGTATCTGAGAAATTAGCGGGATTTTTAATAACATAAGCAACATTTTTTAATGATCCACTAAAATAAATACCATCTATCCAATCGAACGTTCCTCCCCATAAATCTTCAATATAACGATATCTTGTATGACCTTGAGTAGTACGAGACGATTTATTTGTTCCAGTATGATAAACCATAGAATCTGTCAAACCAGTGTTATCTTGGTATGATCCACAACCTCTTCCTATTTTTTCTTGTGTATTCCAATCAGCAAATTCTACAAGGTATAACATCATAATCGTCCAATACATAGCAAAATCAAACTGCCAGTACGTAGAACCAAGATTATGAATATTAGTTCTGCATAGTCCTTTTGTATTATGCCCATGTCTTACACCGCTCGTTGATTTATAAGTAGAATCGCAGTGATAAGCACTGACATAAACAATATCACGTTCACCATTTCCGTCGCCTCGATCAGCATGAGCTGGTGAAATATGAGAACCTTCAAATTCTTCAGCAGATATTTGAAGTTTCATTTTTGTTCCATTCCTAGTCCATTTGTAATAATACTTTGGTATTTTTACAAGGACACCGGCAGTCTCATCATTTACACGCTCCATACCGGCCCAAGGCATAATATCATCAAAAGGACTAGAACCATCACCATTAGACACAGCCGGATTAGGATTAGTAAAATTCTCAGCCCCATCTGTTCTAGTCCAGGCACTAGAAGAAGTACCAGCCCATTCTGCACCATAAATTTTTGACTTATTTAAAGGTTTACACATAAAAAGAGCCATAAATTAGCCCTCCTCTACTTCCTCTTCAACGGGAGATACCCATCTATCCATATACTCTGTATTTCCAACTTCATTGATAATAAGAGCCATAGCCCAGCCAATAGTCTCTCCAAGAATTGACTGATACATGAATGAATGAAAAGCCTTTTTAGCTTCGTCAAAAGTATCAAATCCCTGTGGAGCTGGTCTATCCTCTGCTTTTGCAACCTTATTATATGCTATCTTAACAAGATAAAATCTCATAGTTTTTCTCCTTTTAAAATAAGGAGGAGCAGCCATTAGACCACTCCCCCACAAGTTTTATTTATATGCTTCCTGTTTTGCCTTCACTTTGGCAGCCCATTTGATCTGTCTCTCATGAAGGTAGTCGTACAACACTTGCATTGACTCCGGAACTTCATTGGTTTTCTTGTAGTCATTGATGATCTCAACAACATTGTCATGCAGCATAGTAGCGTGATTCATTTCCTCTAAGGACAACCGATAATAAGTATCAGCAAGCCTTGGATATTCGTCACGAACATGATAAGCACATTTAATGTACTTCTCTGCATCTTCGATTTCGGAATCAATCTTTGTTACCAAGCTTTTGATGATCTTCATAAGCTACCTCATGTTGTGGTAGAAGGTGCATTAGCTACCCACTTTCCCATAGTATTGAGAAGCGTCTGAGTCTGTGCAGCATTAATAGCAGCATTATTAGCATTATTGAGCTGATTAGTAAGATCAGCAATCTGGTTGTCCTTGATAAGAGTCTTGATACTGCAACAGCAGTTCTCCATCTGGAAGCCAAGATTATCAAGCTTTGAACCAAGTACATTAGTCTGATTCATGATCTGCTGTCCAAGGTTATTAAAGCCCTGGATGGCATTAATCAGATTAGTGTTATTCTGATTCATAAGCTGCATTGTCTGACCGCTAATAAGCTGCGCTGTCTCATAGTTGTTGTTTGCTGATGAAAGCAACACATTTTGAAGCGAGTTTTGCACCTGGCTATTATCAATGGCCTGGTTCACATCTTGGACTGTAGCGAAGTTGGGCATAGGTCCTCTTCCTCCACCAAAAAGTCCGTTTCCACCTCCGAAGAGGATTGCGATTATTAGGAAAGCTCCGAGCCAATCGCTGCTCATGAATGTGTTCTCTGACATACGATTTACCTCCTATGGCAAAGAAAAAATGGTTAATAGTTCCCTATTCAATTGTCTTATTTGCCAAGGAACTGGTTGATCCTACTTTTTATATCACTTTTCGCAGCGTTTATATCCTGTCCTTTTGACTGATACAACTCTTCTGCGGCTTTGTTAGGATTATCTAAGTCCAGTCCTTGCAACCTAGGATCAGTTTTTGCCAGATCCTTAAGAAACTGTTGTGGACTTTCACCACGCATCATAGCTCCGAAAGCCTGAAACATAATATTATTATTCTGCTGACTTCCGCTGTTTAGCATTTGTAAGATCGGATTTACCATTTAGCTTCTCCTCCAGCTTTGATATACGCTCTTCTAATGACTTATAAACATCTTCCGGTTTAGTGTTCTCAATTTCTGTGATCTTATAACCTACCAATGTTTTGTAACCAGCGCTATCAGTCTTGGCAAACCATACATAAGGACCTGTTTCATCAAGCAACAATACATCTGAATTTGCCGCCATCTTAAAAGCTTCCGCTCCTGGTCTACCGCTTACTTTAGGTGTATGAACTTCCTGAGTAAACATTGTCTGATTAAGTGTCGGCTGTGCGATCTGCTGAGCTAATAGCTGTGTTAATTGATTCTGCGTATCGTATGGGTACATAATTTACCACCTTTCTTTATGCGTAGGTTTTCACAAATTGATTATCATACGCATATTTGATATGAACTCTAACTGTAATAGTACTTGCGGTTGCCACTTTAGGAAGTACGATAGTCAAAACTCCATAATCTGTACCAGAAGAAATAATGGAGGTGTACTCCACACTTTCAGGGTTAAGGCCATAAACAGAAGTAGAAACGTCATAAGTAGCATCACCAGGAAGCAAACTTTCTAACTCCTGGAAAGTCACTGTTGTAGTTGTTGAAGTACTTAAAGTAACAGACTTCTCAACATAAGCCGATCCTGGAACTGGCTGTGCCTGTCTAACTCCTACAAGGTTGTCTGCTAACGAACACTTAAAATTTGTTCCTTCTGTATCAGCAACAAAAGATGGTTTCCATGTAGTTATTAAGTATGTTCCATCTGAATATACACCATTATAACCGGTATAACTGTTATCTACTGAACTAAAAGGCTTGCTCTGCACATTAGCCCAAGTCTCGTTGCCATAAGTGCCATCACCTTTAAGGAATTTATTTACATCTGTTGTTGTAGGAGCCGGAGCAAGTCCATGTGTACCATTAGCCTGTGAAGTTGCACCTACCATATCAGAAGGAAGTGGCACGCTCTGATACGTTCCGTCACCTCTAAAAAACTTGGTATTATCTGTAGCAGCCGGAGCTGGAACTAAACCACTTGTACCAGCGTTAGTACCATCAGCACCAGTCATAACAGAAGGTGAAGGAGGATTAGCCCAAGTGCCATTACCTTTCAAAAATTTACCTTCATCACCCGCAGCCGGAGCCGGAACAGTACCTTTAGTACCAGCGGTTGAAGCACTAGCACCAGTAAATACCGCAGTAACCGCAGAAACTAAAGAACTCCAAAGAGTCTTTTTCTTAGCACTTGCGGAAGTATCGTAAAATGGAATATAATCCGCATCTGCTATAGTCTCTGAGGAGTCCGAAGTAGAATATGCAGTTGAAGCATCTGCCTTGTCAGATAAAGCAGAATAAACACCACCTGACTTAACAAGGTTATCACTATTCTGTGTTGGTACATTGTCTACCTGAGTAGGCATATCTAGTAGTTTCTGCCAATAAGTTGTGTTGCTTGGAGCATTGCCTGTTGTGGTACCTTTTGCCACATAAGACAACCCCTGATAGAGAACTACATCAAGACTGTTATAAGTAACTGAACTGTCGTAGTCTCCTTTAAATAACATTAAAACTCTTCCAGCTACGCTGCTCATACTACTACCTCCCATTCAAGATCACCTGTGGTTGTATTGACACTAAACTCATAGGTGTTGTCCATTGTGTAAACCAGTTCTCCGGTAGTAAAATCCACTGAAAACACTGGAATACCTACAATAGCTGCAATTTCATTCTCAACTCCCTGTGCTGCTTCCGCTGCTTCCTGAGTTGCAGTTAGATAAGAAGCTGCCTGTCCAGCATAGTATTTACTGTTGTTCTGATAGGTTGTATCAGAGCTGCCTACATCTACACCACTTCTCTGTCCTACGGCCCAAGCTTCAGCATCTTCCGCTTTACTTGAAGCAGTCGTAGCACTTCCACTGGCATTAGTCGCAGCTGTCTGAGCATCATTCTTATAACCAAGCGCCGTTGCGGTTGAAGCACTAATAGATGTAGCAGCATTAGAAGCCGCCGTATCAATATCTGTAGTAGCCTGGGTTACTTTGCCATTGATCGTATTAGTAGCAGTTGTTACAACTCCATTAAGCTCTGCAATTCCGGCATCTACCTGAGCCTGAATCTCTGAAGAATGACTACCGGCTTGCTGAGCGTAAAACTTAGCATTGTTGTGATAGGTTTCATCTGTAGTTCCAACATCTACTCCGTTACGCTTACCAGTAGCCCAAGCTTCTGAATTTTCTGCATTAGCTCCACTTGTCTGAATAGCTCCGCTTGCTGTGGCAGCCGCTGTTTCTGCCGCTGTCTTTGCATTGATAGCATTTGTACTAGCCTGAATAGCTGCATCTTTATAAGCTTCAGCCATACTTGCTGAGTTAGCAGCTTCTCCGGCTCTCTGAGTAGCAAGAGTAGCTTGATCTGCCGCTCTTGTAGCTTTTTGACTAGCAATGGTAGCAGAATCACTAGCTTCAATCTTAGCGTTTTCTGCCTGTGTAGCATAAGTAGAAGCCGTAGAAACAAGTGTTGTCGCATTAGTAATAGCATTTGAAACAGAAGTAGCACTGTTAGCCGCAGCCGTAGCACTATCCGCAGCATCACTAGCACTGGCCGCCGCTTGCTGAGCATAAGCATAAGCTGTCTGATTAACTGCTGAGTTAAAATTTCCTACTTGTATCTTTTTGTCAGTATAGAAAGTCGAATATGCTTTACTGACTACCAGATAATCGGAATCGTATAATTCAGTTATTTCATCAAGGTCAGATATCGTAAGTTTTGTTTCTGCCATATCTTACCTCCTTATGAATTTCGCCTATAATAACTAATGCCGTTTGCATCAGTCGTTATAAGTGTCCATTTACCAGTAGTTCCGAACCATGTATCAGGTGATATTCCGGTTGTTACATAAACAGATCCTACCGGATATAAAGCATCCCTAAAAATGGTCTTATAATCAAAATGTTCTACAAAATATTCAACCGCAGCACTTGTAGGAACTGCATTTGAATTATTAGTAAGGAATCCTTCAACTTCGCTGATACCATTAAAAGCTTCAAGGAACTGGGTAATATCTGCCAAATTCTCAGACGTAATAGAATCAAGTACAGTCTTGTTAGCATGACTATGTTTAGCCACGTTACAGTTAGTAACAAGGATTGCCAGGGCATTTATTACCGCATATACATTAGAAGCAGCTACAACATTAGGTGGAACTACCATTCCTATCTGTTGTGCCGCTGCTGAATCTGACAATTCATCTACCAGTCTGTTAAGGCCGTTAATAGCCAGATTAGGAAGTGAATCCATCTGTTCTTGCATTTCTGTAGTTGTAAGTAAGGGAGTATCAGGCTGTCCAACATTACCTTTGCCTTCTCTCTCTTCATCTGTTATCTTTGTGAAAGCCATTTGTGACCTCCTTATTTGACGTTTCCGGCCTGTGTGTATTCAACTGCAAAGTTATTTATTGATAAAGGCTCATTAAGCTTTGAATTTACAAACTTAAACCTTACATGATCTAACTTCTTAAGCCTTATCTTTGTGGCTGAAATACGCTGTGTAGCATTGGTAGAATATGTCATTTTACTGTATTGCAAATTCTGATATGAGAAGTATTTAAGCTTCTGCATATCATCCTTAAGCTCAGCCCAGACACCTTCTTTTTGTGCATACACTTGGATTGACGATTGAATTTCAGGCAAACACCTTACGGCCAGATATCTATAAGTCTTTTTCTTGTAGAATAGCTGCTTATCTATATCCGCTGTCTCCCATATACAAGTAATAGGATCTCCATTATCGTTATAGGAGTTAATGTCTCTTTCATCTGAATAGAACATATAAATGTGTCCATCTTCAGATCCGAAAAACAATCTTGATCTAATCTCTGCAAAACAACTAGCAGGAATATTAGTAAAATAGAATCCGGCATATTGCCTTGTTGCATAAGGCTTAGCCCTGTCTCTTTGTAATGGCTGAAGCCCATCAAGGATATACAAGTGATCGTTTATTGATACGAAGTAATAATCTTTCCAAGTAAAACCATGCGCTCTATCAAGATGTGGTTCCTTTAAAAGCTTACCTTCAAGATAATAAGACCTATCCTGTGCGTACTTCTCTCCGGTTATATCCTGGGCCGTTACTGAATAAATACCAAGCCTTGTCAAGAATACTGGCTCAGTCTCTAAATAAGAAAAACAATACTTAGAAATTGCTCCGGCACCCTGAAGAGTATTAACAAGCTTAAATACTGGCTGATCCTCTTCATAAGCACCACTTCTTATTAGGATTGACTGCGCAAGTTCATTTACATCCTTGTGTGCTGCAAGATAATTATTTATTATGGAATAACCCATAATTGCTGAGTTATCTGAACCAAGCTTTGAATACCATGTATCAGCCCAGTAAGTAGGATCATACTGTTGACAGAACCAGTCACAGTTAATATAAGTGAAAGCGTCTCCGCTTGAATTAACACCACTGTCAGGATTGCCACTAATAAAGATCCTGTCATGCGCTCCATTGACACCATACATAGCGCCAATAGTGCAATGATTTATTCTGTCAGCATATCCGGAAATAGTTTTCTGTACCTGGATTTTTACGTTATCTTCACCTTCAACTGGGCTTGTTCCAGGTGCAGTAACAAACGAAACAACACCAGTCTCAGCATTAACATAAAAGTCAGTATTTAAAAACTTTTCAACCCATTCACCCTGAGAATTTAATACCCAAGCTTTAGCATTTACAACCGGATCATCTAAGTCTCCAAAACTCATTTGAAAGTCTCTTACAGTGGACTGAGAAGCTTTTACATAGAACTGCTCAATAAACAATGGATTCATCAGATTAAGCGGTTCATAGTCCTGTCCTCCTCCACTAGGATCTTTTGAGATTGTAAGTATAGGAGTATAAACATCAGGATAGGTAGGAAAAGTTTTAAGACCATTCTTAGCATCATAAATCCAAGCCTGTGTACCATCCAAAATAAAAAGCTTATTGTTAAGTTCAAAAGAGGTACTTCTATGCTCAGCAAGGCCGGTCTTAATGGGATCGCCAATATCACGCTTTGTAATAGTAATATACTTGCTTTCATCATTAACTATGACTACATCATTGGTACGTCCATAAGGCCCCCACAGATTACCAAGTATGCCATTAAAGGAATACATCTTATTTCCGGCATGAACTAAATAAGTATCTGTAGCTGAGTAATAATGAATACCATAAATAGGCTCTTCATAATCAGCAACGGAAGTATAACCCATTCTCTTTCTGATCTTGCCAGGTACGGACCTTATCATGTTCACACAGTTAGGGCTTTTATTCTCGTCAATGTTGCTGGCTTCAGACGTAAAATCAGCTCCAAGAAACTCTACAGACTCATATACTTGTTTAGTTGGTGATTTAGGTATCTTGAATGAAACAGCCATAATTAAGCCCACCCACTACTTGTTACAAATTTCTCTCTCTTAGGTAACATAGGCCCATTAGATAAAGCTTCTCGGCCTACCTCAAACTCATTACGATATACAGTAGCAATAGCGTTATCATCATCCTTATAGAGCTGTGAAGCCATATAAAGCGGAATAAGCGCTGCTACTTCAGGATCAAGTGACAGCTCAGTATCATCAGGTGTAGCAAGTGTAAGCATCTTAGGGTATGCCCTATAGTGAATAACATAAATGCCTACCTTCTCTCTCTCGATAACAAGTGTCCTGTCTGCTTCCTGGAAATACTGATCGGCTACAATATACTCGTCTCCCGCTGGTCCTAAATTGTAAATCTCTGCCGGAGCTATCTGATAGAAGTCTGTAACCGCATCTGACATTTTGATCTTGATGTATCTCTCATACTGCGGAACACTATCATCATTCATGAAGGTGCATGGATAAAAGCACATATTCTGAATAACAACAGGACTTTCCGCTTCGACTACGATCCTTGGAGTAAGGTCTATAGGTTCATCCGACTCTGTTTCGATCTCAGGAAACTCGATATTTCCTTTAAAAGTCTGAAACATACGATAGTCTATAGGCTCTGTCTCTTCTTCCGTAGTCTCTTCAGGATAGAAGTCGTGTACCAGGTATTCACCGCAGTACAACTTAAGTGAAGTAGGAAGGCCGCTACACTTGAAGTAGTATGACTTAGCATCAGCATGACTAAACTCATAGGATCCATTAACGATAGAATATGTTTGAAACTTGTTCTTTCCCAAAAGGTTCTCAACAGGATAGTTCACATAATGAAACTCCTTGATGATAAACTTTCCGGAAGTAGCTAATAGCTCCAAGGCTTCATTAAAAGCCGCTGGCATAGCATTAACATATTCCATAGTGGCAGAATCATTAGGGATGTTAGTCTGTGATCCGGTCACACTAAACATCTTCTGTAAAGTTGTAAACTTAATGTCCTTCCAGGTAATCATTTAACCGTCCTCTTTCGCCTTGTAACGGGCTTCTTGACTTCTTCCTCAACTGGAAATACTTCGCTTGTTTCTACCTTCTTAGAATCGAATGTAGGGGCAAATACTTCCTCTTTGACCTGTTTATATCCGTAGCCCCAAGGATTAACCTGAGTTACTTCATAGGTCTTACCATTCTTTGTAAATCTCTCACCAATTACCATAATTTTCTCCAAAAAAAGGAGGATAAGCCGATAAAGCCTATCCCCCTTAAGATCAATCAGTATCAGCCGCTAAAAGGCTCAGCATCACTAACTGACTTGCTGGAACCTGAAGCGCCGATCATCATAGCGTGTCTCCAGTTAGGGAATGTGATAGACATTCTAGCGAAACCATTGTATGTAAGGTTACGGCTGTGAACATCAACATCATTCTCGATATCAAGGACAGTTCTGTCATAGAACTTAGTTCCCTGAAGGGCCTTAAGTGCTTCGCTTGACTGGATGATGATAGGATGATTTGTAGCTGAAATCTCTGGAGTCCAAAGAGGATCAACTACGATCTTCCACTTACCACGCTGAGTGTTGATATCGTTGTGGTCGCTGCCAACTTCTCCGTCAGATCCTACAACTCTCTTTACGAAATCTTCGTACTCAGGATCGTTTCCAGGAAGAATAAGAGTATCTGCAAGGAAGCCAAGGATCTCTCCTCTATCATCCCTGAAGTTTCTCATTCTGTTTGCAGCCTTGTTAAGAACTACAGTGTTGCTTCCAAGTACATCTGAGAAGTAGTTGCACTGTGTAGAAGAAGCGTTCTTAAGAGCGTGTTCTTCGTTGAAGAGTGCCTTACCATCACCAGTAGTAACATCAATAGATGCACCATTGAATGTGATAGTCTCTGTATCACCGATAGCTCCGGTAATAGCTGCGGTTGCAAGTTTAGCTCTTGTTCTCTTGTATGCCTGAACCATGTTGATGACCTTCTGCTTAGCATCATCAAGCATATTATCGTCCTTAAGCTCCTTAGAAATCTGAACTTCAAGAGCGAAGGTTGCGTGTTCAACGAACTTCTCATAGCCCTGTGAAAAGCTATCCTGAGTAGCATCTGCACCCTCAGCCTTAACCTGGAAGTCTCCAAGACCTCCCATAACGATTGACTTCTCACCCCAACGGCTAGACTTCTTCTCCATTGTCATAGCCTTTACGATATCGTCATACTTGTTCTGCTGAGCATCAGCATCATAGATAACAGCATCAAAGAGTGTAGCCCACTCATCCCAAAATCTGTTATTGACATTAGATTTAATTGTTACTGCCATAGTTTACCTCCTGGCGGCAATCGCCTTGTTATAGAGGGCTTTAATCTCCTTCATGGACTTTTCAGGGAAGGTCTCCTTATACATTGCAAGCTGAGCTGCCGGAATATCCTCGGCTCCATCATCCACATTTAATGCGGCTCCGGTTGCCAAGTGATTTTTTCCCTTAACTGAATTAACAGCGGCCTGTTTAGCTGCTCCCATTGCGGAAGATTTAAGCCTGTCGAAGTTTACGATCTTGTAAGCTTCATCAGCCCTAATACCAGGATGCTGCTCAATAAAACTAACAACATCATTCATGATGGGATCCTGCATAAGCTCTTCAACACTTGAATGACTATCATCCAAGGCCAGTATCTTATTAAGGTCCTCATTCATCTGCTGTTTGATACGGAACTGATTAAGCTCTTTAGTTGCCGCTTCAGCCTGTTTAACAATGGGCGAATTGGCAATTAAGTTATCAATCAACTGAGGATCTATATTGTTCTCACGAAGCTTCTGCTTGGCATTTATCCTCTCCTGAGCTGCCATAGCATCTAAATAGTCCTTAGCTGACTTGATAGGCTGTCCGGTCTCTGGATTTGTGTACTGACCGAACTGTGTTGCGTAGTAGTTGTCAAGCTCCGCAGCTTTGCGCTCAGCCGCTTCAGCTCTCCTTCTAAGCTCCGCAAATGCTCTGTTAGTCTCAGCACTCTGAGGTTGAGGATCGGTGACTTCCTCGATTGCACCATTTTCTGTACTCTCAGCACCTTCACTAACTGTTTCTGTTGACTGATCGGCGGTTTCAGTCACGTTTTCGCCTGTTCCTTCAGTTCCTTCGCCATCTTCAGCAAAGTACTGGAGGTTGAGTTTTACTAATTCGTTTTTCATGTGAACCTTTCTTTTCTAGGATTTTTGCCCTGTTCCTGGGAATTTTAGGTATAAAAAAAGAGCCGTTTAAGACTCTGCAACCTCACTTGGGGCTTCGCTATCCTGTGTTACTGGGATAGGTGTATATATGGTTTTTACATCCTTGCCGAAGTTTGCACATTCCTTATTCCGACAAGTAAGGACCATCCTTGCAGATAAGACTCCATTATTCATTACATAGTCTGAAGTCTTGATCCTCATTTCTGTGTTACATAAGGGGCATTTCATTTGTTACCTCCACTTCCGGCTGCACTCCTTGCATTGCCATTTGAGCAGCCATCTGTTGCTGTGTCTGTATTCTCTCTTCAATTAGAGCAAGTACTGTAGAAGCATTAGGATATCCATTAGCTTTCATGATGGTCCAGTAAGCCTTAGCTGTCTCCAGGTCTCCTACCGGTCCGAAAGCTCCTGACTGAAGCTTAAGGTCTGTCTGGTTCCACATCATTTCACGATTCTGCATGAGTGTTGATGTAGGATCCGTCTCAAAGATAAATTCATCATCCCAATAAAATTCACCCGCAGCATCAAGCCTTAAGAACTCTTTTCTTTCAAGAGTCTCATGTACTGTGTTTCCATCCTTGTCAGTACTTGTGATCTGCGACTCGCTATCACTAAAGGCCAGCCAAAACTTAAACATAACCTCATAGAGCTTAGCGTAGGCTTCATTTTTCATGGTCCTCTTAGAGTCCAAACGTCCAGCAGCCTGGTTAATGGAATACTGCTTTGCAGTTCCACTCCTAGCAGAAGCATCATATTTACCCTGGAAGGCATCTGTAATACCAAGACTGGACTTAGCCCAGCTATAATTCATTTCAAGGTAGTTTTCATCATTCTGCACATTAGGCTGAAGGGTAAGCGTGTCGATCATGGACTTATCCTGTGGGTTTCTAAGACGAAGAATGTTAAGCTCTTCTCCGTTCTTCTCGATATCCACACCTTCAGGAAGTGTTACGAATGAACCGCCCTTAAGAAGCTTCTCATTGATCTTTGTGCCAAGCTTTTTAATGGTATCTTGCTGGTCGATAATAACTTGTACATCTGATCCACCAAGCAGCTTATTCTGTGCCGTAATGTTCTTTCTAAGGACTATTGGATAAATATTAGGCTTATAGTAAGGGATCTTCTTTTTGGTCCTCTCAATCGTCATTAATGGCTGTCCGTACTCGTCTGTCATAGGAGCGCCCATTGGATCGATCATTGGAACCTCGTTAAACTCTTCAGGTGCAATCTGGCGGCTTCCACCACCTACCATTTTCACCTCAATGGCATCTACAA
>Ga0310696_10000838_pt1 | contig 45688 bp, 38 predicted proteins | sample AusTroGonzalo_MG_4_FD_203885 | JGI IMG/M metagenome (GOLD analysis project Ga0310696, IMG submission 203885) | Bovine rumen microbial communities from tropical cattle in Woodstock, Queensland, Australia - Gonzalo_02 (v2) (version 2) | ecosystem: Host-associated > Mammals > Digestive system >... | reverse complement strand
AAGTCGTACCTACGAAAAGCTGAAGAAAACGCCATCCGTGAAAAAACCATCCATCCCGCACGCGGATTTATCTACGACCGCAACGATTCGCTACTGGTGTATAATGATGCCGCCTATGATTTGATGGTGGTTCCCAATGAGTTAAGAGATTTCGACACGGCAGAATTGTGCAGAGTGTTGGATTTGGAAATAGAGGAGGTGCGGAAAAAAATTGACAAAGCGAGAAAATATTCTAAAAGTGTCCCTTCGCTTTTCAAGCAACAGATTTCCAAAGAAGATTACGGATATTTGCAGGAGAAAATGTCTGAATTTCCCGGTTTTTTCGTGCAAGAGCGAACCCTACGTACATACCCCCAACCCATTGCCGCCCATATATTAGGGTATGTCAGCGAAGTGGATGAGCAAGACGTGGAAAACGACGGTTATTACAAAATGGGTGACTACATTGGAAAAAGTGGAATTGAAAAGGCGTATGAATCGGTGTTGCGCGGAGTGAAAGGCAAGCAGAAAGTTCTTGTAGACGTGCACAACCGTGAGGTGGGTCCGTATAATAACGGCGATGACGATGTGGTAGCCATACCGGGCATTTCCATCTGGAGCACTCTTGATATGCAGTTGCAACGCTACGGGGAAGAACTAATGGCTGGCAAACGCGGCGCCATTGTGGCCATCGAGCCGAAAACCGGTGAAATCCTCTGCCTTATATCCAGCCCTAATTATGATCCAAACCTGTTGGTAGGCACTGCACGCCCGAAAAACTACGGCAAACTGGTTACCGATCCGGAGAAACCATTGTTCAACAGAGCATTACAGGCCGCTTATCCACCAGGCTCCACTTTCAAATTAGCCAACGGCCTCATCGCGCTTCAAGACCATATAATCACTCCTTCAAGTGTTTATGTCTGTTCTGGCGGAGGATACCCTCTCGGAGGCAGCCGTGTCGTACACTGCCATAACTGTGGCGGACTCAACATTTACAGCGCCATTCAACGGTCTTGCAACACATTTTTCTGCCGTGCTTATTACAATATCCTATCTAACCGCGTAAAATACAAAAACATAGAAGAAGCATACACGGCCTGGCTTGATTATATGAGTTCCATGGGCTTCCTCCAACAGTTTAACACCGACTTGCCCTACGAACTGAAAGGGCGTATTCCTACAGCGGAATTCTTTGATAAAAAGTACAACAACAGTTGGAACGGCAACACGGTGGTTTCCATGGGCATCGGGCAGGGAGAAGCGGCTGTGACTCCTCTCCAGATGGCTAATATGCTGGCCGTTATCTCCAACAAAGGATATTACATTCGCCCGCATGTCGTGCGAGCTATCGGTCATCGGGACAGCCTGAACACGCAATTCGATGACAAAATATACTCCAAGATTGAACCAAAACACTTTGAAACTGTGTTACAAGGTATGCGTCAAGTGGTAACATCCGGAACAGGACGAGGTGCAGCGATACCCGGCATTGAAGTGGCGGGTAAGACAGGAACGGCCCAAAATCCGCAAGGTCGCGACCATTCCGTTTTCGCCCTCATCGCCCCTGCCAACGACCCGAAAATCGTCATTTTCTGTTTGGTGGAAAATGCGGGATTCGGCGCCACTGTTGCCGCACCGATTAGCAGTCTTATGGCTGAATTCTATCTCAATAGGAAAGTTCAGCGCACTGATCTCGAAAAACGGATGAAAGAAATGAAAATCAAATAAACCATGCCGATACTGAATCCCTATAATAAAATATCTAAAGGTTTTGATGTGAGGCTGATATGCTACTATCTGGCGCTGGTTATCATCGGCTGGATCACTATATATTCCACCTGCTACACTCCTAACACTACCGCTATTTTTGATTTCGGACAACCCTACGGCAAACAGATGATCTGGATTGGGACCTCCATCGTGTTAGCTATTATCATTTTACTGATAGACAGTGGAATTATACAGCATTACGCCTACTTTTTCTACATTTTCTGTCTGCTGCTCATGATTTTAGTGCTATTTATAGGAGCTGAAATTAACGGTGCAAAGTCTTGGATCAAAATCGGCAGCTTCAGCATACAGCCCACCGAATTTATGAAAGTGGCCACGGCACTGGCACTGGCCAAATTCATGCAGGAGGGTAAAACGGCCACCCAACGCCGTTATGTTTGGCTTGTTCAGATAGCCCTCATCATCATACCCGTCATTGTGGCCTTGCTCCAACATGACGCAGGCTCGGCTCTCGTATTCTTTTCATTCGTTATCCTTTTTTATCGTGAAGGCCTAAGCGCGGAATTTCTGGTAATCTGTATTATAGCGGCCATCCTCGCCTTTATTACGCTGAAACTCAATGAAACCTACTCTATTGCCTTAATTACGGTGGTGTTTATCGTATTTATGATTCTCAATCGCTCGCAGAAGAAAAAAATCCGTCGGAACATCTTTGTATATGTGGCCAGTATCGTTTTCGTCTTTTCTGTCAATTTCTTGTACGAACACGGATTCGAACCGCACCAGAAACAACGTATTGACACTATTTTGGGTAAAACCTCCGATCCGTTGGGCGCTGACTTTAACCTCAACCAATCGAAAATTGCTATCGGCTCCGGCGGTCTATTCGGGAAAGGTTATTTGAAAGGCACCCAAACGAAACTCAACTTCGTACCAGAGCAAAGCACTGATTTCATTTTCTGTGCCATCGGGGAGGAATGGGGATTCTTCGGAACCTTAGTTGTTTTCGGTCTGTATGGAGCCCTCGTTTATCGAATTTTGAAACTCGCTGAAAAGCAACGAAACCCATTTGTGCGATATTATGGTTATGGTATCGCCGGCGTCTTTGCCATCCACTTCTTCATCAATATCGGCATGACCACCGGCCTACTTCCTATCATCGGCATCCCCTTACCCTTTATCAGTTACGGCGGATCCTCCCTTTGGGCATTTACGATTATGTTGTTCTGTTTCATCAAACTAAATGACAACTAATGGTTAACGGTTAACGGTTAAAGAGGTTTAATGGTTTAATGGTTTAAGAGTTTATAAGTTTATAAGTTTAAGTGGTTAAATGTTTATGTATCAAATAATTAGATAATTATCGAAGAACCATATATATGAATAATTTCCTTGAGCAGGCTCGAAGGGGAGATATGCGCGAAGCGCAAGTAACCCCAAACAAGCAAAGCGCAGTGTGGGGCTCCACAGATACAGTGGGCACCACAGATATCCTAATCCAAATGGCCGCCGCACACGCCGGCACCGCACCCGTCACATGCGTCCCGCTGGCGCAGTCGGGATCGCACCGGCAATACTACCGCTTCACTTTCAAAGACGGCAATACCCTCATCGGCGCCTATAACGACGACGTGGCCGAAAACCACGCCTTCTTCGAATACACCCGCTTCTTTGCCGCGCAAAAGCTGAACGTCCCCGCGCTGCTCGCCGTTCACGAAGACCAAAAACACTACCTGCTCAACGATCTCGGCCACCAGACCCTCTACGATAAACTGTGCGAAATTCGTAAGGATAACGGTGATTTCCAAGAAGTTATGGATGATTATCGGAAAGTGGTGGCTGCCTTGCCCAAATTCCAGATGACCGCAAAAGAAGGGCTGGACATGTCGGTGGCCTACCCCCGCGCCGCCTTCGACCGCCAATCCATGCAATGGGATCTCAACTACTTCAAATACTATTACCTCAAGATGGCCTACATCCCGTTCAACGAACAACTGTTAGAGGATGACTATCAGCGATTTATGGACTACTTGCTCGCCGTGGACGACGACTATTTCCTCTATCGCGATTTCCAGTCGCGAAACATTATGGTTTTCCAAGATGATGTCTGGTTTATTGATTATCAAGGCGGTAGAAAAGGTGCCTTGCAATACGACATTGCCTCGCTGCTCTACGATGCCAAGGCCGACCTTTCGCCCGAAATTCGCAACGAACTGTTGGAATGCTATTTAGATAATTTGGAAAAACTGATTCCCGTTGACCGCCAAGCGTTCAAAACCGCTTTCAACGCTTTCGCGCTTATCCGCATTATGCAAGCGATGGGTGCATACGGCTACCGGGGCTATTTTGAGCGGAAGACGCATTTTCTGCAAAGTGTCCCATACGCCATCCGCAATATGCGTTACTTGCTAGAGCAGAATGCGTTGCCGGAAGGACTGCCCGAACTGCGGAAAGTGTTGCAAACGTTAGTGGACAGCTATGTGGCACCGATATCGGAAAACACTGACGTGTTGACGGTTACCGTACAGAGTTTCTCATACAAGAAGGGGATTCCGGAGGATAACTCCGGCAACGGCGGCGGTTTCGTCTTCGACTGCCGTGCCCTGCCGAATCCGGGCCGGGAGAAGCGATACGCCACCTTCACTGGCAAAGATGCCTGCGTGAAAGAGTATCTGGAGCAATACCAGGAAGTGGAAACCTTTGTGAAACACGTGTGTGCGTTAGTGGATATGTCGGTGGACAACTACCTGGAGCGCAAATTCACGCACCTGACGGTTAATTTCGGCTGCACTGGCGGACAACATCGTTCGGTTTATTTCGCGGAGCGCACAGCGGAACATTTAAGGGAAAAGTATCCGCAGGTTGCGGTGGATTTGCGGCATCGGGAGCAGTAACGGTTACGCGCACACCACCTTCGGCAACAACATCGCACAGTAGTCGATGATTTCATTGGTAATTTCGAAGCCCCTATCGCAGATTTTCTTGTCCGTTGTACCATCATAGCCCATGCATAGATGGGTGATATCGTAGCCGTTGTTCACATATTTCAGCAACTTTCTGTCTCGGTTCGCGACAGCATCACGATACTTGTCAATGGATGGGCGACCTTTCCCTTTACGCACCTGAAAGACTGTGTCGAGTGCAATCAGACAGCCCTTCCATAGGATATCCCCAGCAGCCCGAACATATTTGCTGTCCATATAGGACTGTATTTCAGGGTCATATTTGGCCTTTTTAATTGTTTCTTCAGCATTGGCCACATACCTTCTGGCCTCTTCGATGGAATAAGTGATTTCAGAGTTTTTCATTTTCTTGAGCGATATAGATTAACGCCGCAAAAATACACTTTTTCCAATACGGTCAGTCAATATTATTGAAATATTTTTTCAGAATATTATTTAACAATTAACTATTAAAGTCAAAAAGAACGAAATTATGGCAACCCACAAAGTCAAACAATAACGACCTGCAAATGCACCATTCCGTTTGGCCTCCCTCCCCTACCGAAAACAACACGCATTACCGACACCCACCGCCTTAACGAAAAAGCGAGACTTTGTCCGGCCAAACGGAACCTGGAACTCGCAAGGGCAGGAACAAACGGGACCAGCGCAACCCGCAAGGGCAGGAAACAACGAAAGAGCCCCTCTCCCGCCAGCGCCAGCCCTGGCGGGTCCGGGATTCCGTTTTGCAGTCCTGTTCTCACGAGCCAGTGCCTGCCTTGACGATGACGACCGCCCTTGCGATATAATGCCACCCTCTTCCGGCAAAACGGAATGGTGCATTGATTGCACGCCAGGGCAGGGATTAACGACAACAGCGCAACCCTCCAGCGCAAACATTTACGAACAGCAAAATGCACCATTCCGTTTGGCCTCCCTCCCCTACCGAAAACAACACGCATTGCCGACACTCACCGCCATAACAAAAAAGCGACGCATTGCCCGGCCAAACGGAACCTGGGACTCGCAAGGGCAGGAAATAACCTCACACCAACTCCTTCCATTCTGGGTTCACCGCCTCGATAAGCGCAATCTTCTCCGAACGGCGCATATTCTTCATTTGGTTCTCCCGCCGTATGGCGGACTTGTAGTCGGGGAACGACTCATAGTAGACACACTGCTCACAGTTATATCTGTCTGTGAACGAGCCTTTATAGAAATGACTTTTGTGCTGCGCCACCCGCCAGGCAAGGTCAATAGTGCAACCGACATAGAGCACCGTGTGACGTTTGTTTGTCATGATGTACGTATATCCTGATTTCATATCTGGTTTGTTTTGTTTATAAATCTTTTTATAACGTTAAAAACAATTTGTTATTATGTGGTCTCGTTTTTTTGACAGAAACAACAAAGGGCGCGACCGTCACGGCCGCGCCCTCATTCTTCATTCTGCATTCTACATTCTGCATTGGTTTAATCGCGGAGACAGCGGACAGACCGACCGTAGTACTTGTAGTTGTAGTAACTGTACACGCCTGCGTCGTCGTAGGACAGGTTGCGGTACCACGCGTAGTACTGGTAGTTCTCGTGCTGGGACGAAGACCAGAAGTAGGTGCGCTTGCCACCCGCGTAGTCGAACGACGAACCGCTGCAGTGGCCTGCCGGAACGGCGGAAAAACCCGTGGCGTTGTTCGCGCTCTGGTCGTTACCGACAACACAAGCGTTCGTGTGGCTGCTCCACCCAACACTGTCCGCCAACGCCTTGGCTATATAACTAGTGTTTCCTCCGCACACATACTCGCTTTGGCCGCTCACATAGTCGGTCATCGCTGTCCATTCCGCATCGCTCGGCAAATGCCAACCTACGGGACAAATACCTCTGCGGTGGCCATTAAACGTCACGGACACTGCGTTGTAGGTGCTGGTGTTCACGCTTGTCTCCCCGTAGGCTGTGTTGAACGTATCCATCGCCGCGTTCCAGTTGTAAAGTAACCCGTAATTCATCACCGCATAGGTGGCCGAGTCGTTGTTGTACCAACGGGCCTGCTTGCCAGTCCAGGTGTAGCCAGCGGTAGTAGCAGGAATGAGATAAGTCCCCGTGCTCGGCGAGGTGGTCGTGCGCAGGTTGTCCCGCATCCAGCACTGGTTGCCGATCTGCAGCGTGTGATAGACGTTGCCTTCGTGATCAGTCACAGTGGAGGTGCCACAGGTAAACGTAGTGTTCCCTTCGAGTGAATCCAACCTTGCCTGCATCTGCGCCATCTGCTGCTGCAACTGCGCCAACTGGTTTGCAAGGGCGCAGATGTCCACATCGCCACACTGCGCCGCCGTGATATAACCCGCATCATTGTTCAACTGGCTCACGTTCGTCGGCACCGTCGGGATAGCAGGAATGTCGTTGTTAGTGATATAGCCTGCATCATTCGTGAATGCGCTGACATTGGTCGGAACAGTGGGGATAGCCGGCTTGTTCGTCAGCGAATTGTAGTCGCCATCGAAACCCGCGGGCAATTTCACGAAACTTCCGCCCGTAAGGAAGAGCGTGTCGTGGCTGATGCTCAACACCTGCTGCTCGGTGAAACTTGTCAAATAGCCGGCATCATTCGTAAAGGCACTCACGTTGGTGGGAACCGTCGGGATGGTCGGTTTGTTGGTCAGGTCATTGTAGTCTTTGTCCCAGGCGTTGAACTGCGGGTCGGTTTCGGTGTAGGAGGTGAGGTAGCCCGCGTCGTTGTTAAATGCACTGACATTGGTCGGGATGTTTGCAGCCTCCTGTACGTTCGCCGCCGTGATGTAACCCGCGTCGTTGGTAAAGGCACTCACGTTCGTCGGCACCGTCGGGATAGCAGGAATGTCGCTGTTTGTGATATAGCCTGCATCGTTTGTGAATGCACTGACATTGGTCGGAACAGTTGGAATAGTCGGCTTATTCGTCAGTGAATTGTAGTCGCCGTCGAAGCCCGCAGGCAGTTTCACAAAACTGCCGCCCGTCAGGAAGAGCGTGTCGTGGCTGATGCTCAGCACCTGCTGCTCGGTGAAACTCGTCAGATATCCTGCGTCGTTGGTAAAGGCGCTCACATTTGTCGGCACGATGGGAATTGTCGGTTTGTTTGTGAGGTCATTGTAGTTCTTGTCCCATGCATTGAATTGCGGATCGGTTTCTGTGTAGTTGGTAAGATAGCCGGCGTCGTTGTTGAAAGCACTCACGTTCGTCGGCACAGTGGGGATAGCAGGAATGTCGCTGTTAGTGATATAGCCGGCATCGTTCGTGAATGCACTGACATTGGTCGGAACAGTGGGAATAGCCGGCTTGTTCGTCAGCGAGTTGTAGTCGCCGTCGAAACCCGCGGGCAGTTTCACGAAACTACCGCCCGTCAGGAAGAGCGTGTCGTGACTGATGCTCAGCACTTGCTGCTCGGTGAAACTCGTCAGATAGCCCGCGTCGTTGTTGAAGGCACTCACGTTGGTCGGTACTGTGGGGATATCGGGTTTGTTGGTCAATGAGTTATAATTACCATCAAATAATACAGGCTTGTTAATCAAGTCGTTGTAATCCTTGTCCCAAGCGTTGAACTGCGGATCGGTTTCGGTGTATGAGGTGAGGTAACCCGCATCATTCGTGAACGCGCTTACATTGGTCGGCACAGTCGGGATGTCCGGCAGGTCATTCGCCGTAATGTAGCCCGCGTCGTTGTTGAAGGCACTCACGTTGGTCGGTACTGTGGGGATATCGGGTTTGTTGGTCAATGAGTTATAATTACCATCAAATAATACAGGCTTGTTAATCAAGTCGTTGTAATCCTTGTCCCAAGCATTGAACTGCGGGTCGCTCTCGGTGTAGCCAGTGAGATAGCCGGCATCGTTGGTAAAAGCACTCACGTTTGTCGGAATCGCCGGAACGGAATCCATAGTGATATAACCGGCATCGTTGGTGAAGGCACTAACATTAGTTGGAACCGTGGGAATTGCCGGCTTGTTGGTAAGGTCGTTGTAGTCCTTGTCCCAAGCGTTGAACTGCGGGTCAGTCTCGGTGTAGCCGGTGAGATAGCCAGCATCGTTGGAAAAGGCGCTCACATTTGTCGGCACAGTGGGAATAGCAGGAATGGCTGCACTGGTGATGTAACCCGCATCATTCGTGAAAGCAGACACATTCGTCGGAACTGTCGGGATGGCCGGTTTGTTGAGGATTTCAGCCGCACCCGTGGTGGCGTTCCAGTCGGCGTTGACCTGCGCGGGCACGTCCCCCAGCGTGATGTAATTCGCATCATTCGTGAACGCGCTTACATTCGTGGGCACGGTCGGAATAGTCGGCTTGTTGGTCAGGTCATTGTAATTCCCGCTGAAAAGATTCGGTTTGTTGAGAATCTCCGCCGCTCCGGTGGTGGCGTTCCAGTCGGCGTTAACTTGCGCGGGCACGTCCCCCAGTGTGATGTAATTCGCATCGTTCGTAAATGCACTCACAGTTGTCGGCACAGTCGGAAGCTGCGGTGCATTGGTCAAATCGTTGTAGTCCCCGCTAAAAGCATTGGCAGCCTCTTTTGCGTAGAGCGCATACGGCACACTCAGCAGCTGCTGCACGCTCGTAATCGTATAATCGTTGCCGCCGTTAGGATCGATGTCCGTTTTCAGGAAGTACGGCCCGTCGGACCAGTCGATGCCCGAAAAGCTGCCGTGCAGCACGCTGCCTCCGCCAATGTTCACCGTAACAAGCCCGTTGGTGTTGGTGCTCGCGATATGCGACTCCGAATAGACAGTAGTCCCGGAGGCCGTACCTTGCAGGATGTTCACACGCACACCCACCTGCGCGTTGATGATCAAGTTGTTAGTGGCGTTGCGTACCACCGCCTGGTAGGTGAACTTCTCCGGTGCTTGCGCGAAAAGGGCGACCGCGCAGAAAAGGACTGCGATTAAAGTTGTAAATTTCTTCATTTTGACTATGTTTGGTAAAAAAAATCTGATTGGTTTGATGTACAGAGGAAATATAGTATTTTCAGAATGGCAACCCCTTCTGGTTTCGCACCAACTGCCCGCACGCGGCCGCAATGTCCTGACCCTTGCTCTGGCGGATGTTCACCACCATATTACAACGCTCCAAAACAGCAATGAAGTTTTGGCGGCGGGTCGGATCCGACTTGTGAAATAGCGAATCCGGCGTGGAATTGTATTCGATAATGTTGATTTTCACGGGGAACGGACGGCAGAAACGAGCCAACTGCTCAGCAGCCTTTTCCGAATCGTTAACTTTGGAGAGCAGCAAGTACTCAATGGTGATGCGCTCGCCGGTCTTCTGATGATAATAAGCCAGCGCGGCCTGCAGGTCGTGGAGCGGGTTGCCCTCCGTCACCGGCATAATCTGACCACGCACGGTCGGGTCGGCACTGTGCAGCGAGATGGCCAGTCCGCAACGGAAACCTCTGTCAGCCAATGTTTTAATTCCTTTAATAATACCTGCCGTGGAGAGCGTAATCCGTGTCGGCGATAATCCGAAATAGTCCTTGCCGGTCAGGATGTCAATGGCCGTCATCATATTGTCGAAGTTGAGCAACGGCTCGCCCATGCCCATGAAGACGATATTAGTAATGTGCTGGTTATAAAGTTCTTGCGCACGATTGTTGAGCAAAACATATTCGTCAATAACCTCGCTGTAGTGGAGATTGCGGATAAAGCCCATAGTGCCGGTAGCGCAGAACGCGCAGTGCAAGGGGCATCCGACTTGCGTGGAGAGGCACGCGGTAACGCGATCCTTGCTCGGAATAAGCACACCCTCAACCATCTTGTCATCGTGGAACTGCAACAAAAACTTGGTTGTTTTGTCACTGCTATGCGCCTCTTCGACAATTTCCGCCCTATGAAACGTGAAATTCTCCTGCAATTTCGTCCGCAAGGCCACGGAAAGGTCGGTCATTTCGTCAAACGACCCTGCGCCCCGCTTCCATAACCCCGTCCAAATCTGTTTCGCCCGGAATGGCTTCTCGCCGTTGGCCGTCAAAAACGACACCAACGCATCAAATCCGATATTCCGAATATCATTCATCATTCAACATTCAGCATTCAACATTCCCCTAATAATGTCGCTGGCGTACATTCCTTCACCGTCACATCCACATATTCGCCAATTTGGTGCTCGCCACGCGGAAAAATAATCACTTTATTCTGGCTGTTGCGGCCAAATAATTGGTTATCAGAACGTTTTGAAACTCCCTCAACCAACACGCGGAACGTTTTGCCCACATCGCGACAGTTGCTCTCCATCGAAAGCACACCTTGTAGCGCGATAACCTCCTCCAAACGGCGAGTCTTCTCTTCATCGGGTATGTCATCAGGATACTGTTTGGAAGCCAAAGTACCGCCACGCTCGGAATACTTGAACATGTAAGCGTACTCATAGCCGACTTCCCGCATTATAGACAATGTATCTTGGTGATTTTCAAGTGTTTCACCACAGAAACCAACAATAATATCAGTAGTGATAGCGCAATCCGGCAACACTTCCTTAATCTTCCGCACCCGCTCCAAATAACTCTCCCGCGTATAGACACGACGCATTTTCTGCAACATTTCGTCACTACCCGACTGCACCGGCAGGTGAATACACTTGCAGATATTGTCGTAACGGGCAATCGTCTCAATCAACTCATCCGACAAGTCTTTAGGATGTGACGTGGCGAACCGCACGCGCAATTCCGGTGACATCTCCGCCACCATCGCCATCAGTTTCGCAAAGGAGACCTCTTCGTCGCCATCTTTCCAATAATAGGAGTTCACGTTTTGTCCCAACAACGTGACTTCTTTGTAGTTGTCTTTCAACAAATCCTCAATTTCACTGAGAATGGTTTTCGGGCTGCGACTGCGCTCGCGACCACGGGTGTAAGGCACCACGCAGTAGGAGCAGAAATTATTGCAGCCGCGCATAATCGAAACAAACGCCGACACACCGTTGGCGTCATAGCGTACGGGCATAATATTATCGTAAGTCTCTTCTTTTGAGAGCAATACGTTGAACGACGTGTGTCCGTGCTGCGAATCGGCAATCAACTGCGGCAAAGAGCGATAAGCGTCGGGGCCGGCGATGAAATCCAGCACCGGCTCCGTTTGCAACAATTCCTCTTTCATCCGTTCCGCCATGCAACCAAGCAAACCGACCTGCAACGTCCGTTTTTTGCGCTTATAAGCCTCTAATTCCTTCAAACGCTTGTGGATGCGCTGTTCGGCCTTATCACGGATGGAACAGGTGTTTATGAGGATTAAATCGGCCTCATGAATCTCTTTCGTCAGCACGTAGTCATCCTGCAATATGGACGCAACCACCTCGCTGTCCGCAAAATTCATCTGACAACCGTATGTTTCTATGAACAATTTTTTCATTGATTAAACCATTTTGTAGGACAAAACCAATTTGTAGGGCTGTCATAATATGACAGCCCTACAGAAAATATTATTTCTTCCTAAAATAAATCTCAATCGGCACCCCTGAGAAATCCCAGTTCTTGCGGATCTGGTTCTCCAAAAAACGTTTGTAGGAATCCACCACGTACTGCGGCAGGTTGGCAAAAAACGCAAACGTCGGGTAGGCAACTGGCAATTGCGTAACATATTTGATACGGATTACCTTATCTTTGTTCATTGGCGGCGGCGTTTCCTCAATGATGGGCAGCAACGTGTTGTTTAATTCCGAGGTGGAAATCCGGCGCTGGCGGTTCTGATAAACCTGGATGGCCGTCTCCAACACCTTGTAAATACGTTGTTTCTCTGTTACAGACGTGAAAATGATTGGCACATCCGTGAACGGCGCAATGCGTTTCTTCAGCGCGTCCTCAAAATTCTTGTGTGTGTGCGTGTCTTTCTCAACTAAATCCCACTTGTTCATCACCAATACAATGCCTTTATGGTTCCGGGCGCACAATCCGAATATATTAAGATCTTGGGAATCAAAGCCTTGCGAAGCATCAGCCATCACAATGCAGACATCGGAATTCTCTATGGAGCGCACGGCGCGCATCACGGAGTAGAACTCCAAACTCTCCTCCACCTTGCTCTTTTTACGTAAGCCAGCTGTGTCGATGAGGTAGAAATCGAAGCCGAAGCTCTTGTAGCGGGTAAAGATGGTATCTCGGGTGGTTCCTGCCAACGGGGTCACGATATGGCGGTCTTCGCCGAGAAATGCGTTGATAATCGAGGATTTACCGACATTCGGTTTTCCCACGATGGCAATGCGCGGAAGATCATCAGGGAGATCGTCCTTATCTTTGGAGAAGTGCTTCACCACTTCATCCAACAACTCGCCCGTGCCACTACCGGAAACTGCCGAAATGGGATAGATCTCTCCAATACCCAGCGCATAAAACTCTGTGTAGTCAAAGTAATTGCTCGGGCTGTCAATCTTATTCACAGCCAAATAATAAGGTTTCTTCGATTTCCTCAGAATGTCGGCAATCTCTTCGTCCAAAGGAGTCAATCCCTCGCGACCGTCAACCATAAAGATGATAACATCGGATTCTTCAATAGCCAAAGCTGCCTGTTTTCGGATCTCAGCTTCGAAAATATCGTCGGAACCCACCACGTAACCACCGGTGTCAATCACGGAAAAATCATAACCGTTCCAGTCGGATTTGCCGTAATGCCGATCGCGCGTCACGCCGGCGGTAGCATCCACAATCGCCTCTCGGGCTTGTATCAAACGATTGAAAAATGTAGATTTCCCCACATTCGGCCGACCAATTAATGATAATATGTTTCCCATTTTATTTCAATTTACAATGTACAATAAACAATGTACAAATACCCCCTCAATAAACCCTAACCACTAAACCGCTAAACCATTAAACCTCTAAACCGTTAACCATTTTATAAAACATTTGCCAGCTGCTCCTTCAATTTCTCCAACTCGTCCTTCATGCGCACAACAATCTGTTGGATATCGAAATCGTTGCTCTTTGAACCGAGCGTGTTGATTTCGCGACCGCACTCCTGCACGATGAATCCGAGTTTTTTCCCGTTCGACTGGTTTTCGTTAAGTGTTTCGATAAAATAGTCACAATGTTTGCGCAAACGAACCTTCTCTTCCGTCACGTCCAGTTTCTCAAGATAGAAAAAAATCTCCTGTTCAAGGCGGTTTGGATCATATTGCACTTTCGGGGCTAGTTCTTTCAGTGAATTCTCAAATTTTTCGCGTATTTTGACGATGCGTTGTTCCTCAAACGGGGTTACTTCATCAATCATGTCACGGATGAGCGTGATTCGTTTCACGAAGTCGGCCTCCAACACTTTGCCCTCGGAAATTCGGAACTCATTGAGTTGGCGACAAGCATCAAGAATGGCCGTTTTAAGTCTCTCCCACAAATCGTCGCTGACCTCCTCTTGCGGGGTGGAGACCACGTCGGGCATACGCAGCACATGCAGGAAAATGTCGCTTTCCACAGGATTGCCCACAGCCTTGGACAACTCGGCAAGTGTCTGATAATAAGACATGGCCAACTCTTTATTAATAGCCACAGAACTGTTCACGGAACGGTTTTCCACCGTTATTGTGAAATCAGCTTTTGCACGTTCCAACTCCTTGGACAGGATGGAACGGATATCATTCTCATAATTTTTGAACAGCATCGGAATACGGGTGTTCAGGTCCAGTTGTTTGCTGTTCAAAGTGCGAATTTCAACCGTGATGCACTTGCCGTCGGTCTCTAATACCGTCCGGCCAAAGCCGGTCATGGATTTAATCATAAGAAAAAGTATTAAAACAGAAAAAAAAGGCAGGTCATATTCCGGCCTGCCTTTTTTGGAATATCGGATACTAAATTATCTCACGATCAGTTTTTGGGTAGAAGTACCCTTGCTGGTCTTAATGTTCACCATATAAACGCCAGCGCGGAACTGGTTGACCGGAAGGTTCACAAAGTTGTAGCCCTCGTTCACATTCACATTCATGGTGTAAACAGTCTGACCCATGAGGTTCATCACGCTAAGCACGGCATTTGAGCCCTCTTCGGAGGAGAAGGTGATGTTCACAGACTCAGAAGCCGGGTTCGGATACATCTTCATACCGGAGATGATTTGGTTGGAAATGCCAGCGGGATCAATCCACAAACCCTGCCAGATTTCATCCGTATTGTTGTAGACACCGATTTCGTTGGCATCGATGCTCATACCATAGATGGAAGACTCATGCTGAGCCATAGCCGTGCTATTCTGTTTGATCTCGCAACCAGCGAAATAGTCTTGCTGCCACCACATTTGAATTTTTCCATTTACTACGTTAGCAGCAACTGCCGGGAACACGCTCTCGCCCGTAGTGGTAACATCCATAACGTCACCAATTGTAGCGGTGGTGTCTTCCAGCCAAGACCAATCGTCAACATAATAACAATCTTTATTATAAGAAAGCCAGCTCACGCCACCCCAGTTTTGTCCATTATCCGGTGACTTAGTGGCAAAAATACCACGGAAGTAACTGCCGTTTTCATGATCCAGGAAAGGCCAATCCAACAAGGCTGCGTATGTCAAATACACATTATTTCCATTACAGACGATTTGCGGCATAGAAACAGCTGTGACACCATAACTTGGCAAGTCATAACCGTCACCACCAAAATAGGCACCACCGTCATTATTCAAGTCAGAGCGCTTGAAAACCGTATAACCAGCGGCAATAAGAGTGTCAGGATCCAACGTATTACGATTAGTATTGAGAATAGGTTGCATATCCTCGTTCCAATAGAGCATACCGACAACACCGGGGAAATAACTAGTCTCTCCATCTGTAAGATCATCATTCAGCAGGCGGGTGAGACCAAAAGCCACATGTGCTTTACCATTGTCATCAATAGCAACGGCGCAAGAACCATCAGACACATAGGGCGTGTCTGTAACCAACGTAACGGATTCATTGAAATAAGGATACGGATGGGCGGCAACAGTGATTTTGTTGAAGTTTACACCATTATCGGTAGATTTCCAAATGAAAACATCAGAATAGCCATTGGAGTTCAAAATAGCAACGGTATTCCCTTTGGCTGCGATAGCGTATGCATCACCACTGAATAAGGAAACATCTGCGGAGGTGAGATTACCGACAATGCGGGGACTTTCCCAAGTAATTGTATTAGTAGCAGCATCAAAAGTACCACGGTAATAGAGCAAACAGACGTGAATGCCCTCATAGAGGTAACCAGGATCGGACTCCGTGCAGGCAATCAAATGAATTGTATTACCAGAAGAGGCAATTTGGGGCCATAGGAGGCAGGTGCTGGTACTGGTTCCATTGCTTGCAACAGGTCCTTGCAACGTAGAAAACGTCCATTCTTGAGTACCCTTTTGAGGACAGATACCAATCACAAGGGCATTAAGACCATTATGGGCGGCCACGATCTCGGCATTGCCGACAGAGGTGATGGTTCCCCAACCTGTTTTAGTACTCTCAATACGGTCAGTACTGGAAGGATCGTTAACCCAGCTGGTTCCATTGAAGTAGTTGTAACCGGTACCACGGGTTGCAGCAGTGGCACCATTGGTAGTCCAAACAGCTGAAACAGTACCATCTGAATGAGCCAAAATCTTTGGAGCCTGAGAACCATTGGTCTGCAGATCATAGAAGGTGGTTCCAATAAAATTGCGGCTTTGAGCACGCATCAGAGGGGTCACATTTTGAGGAGCAGCCTCTTCACGACCGGTGATAGTCTTCTTCACCTGAGCCACATTTTTGAGGCTGGTGGGTCCCACTTGTTGGGCGAAAACTGCGCTGACTAAAAACAGAGCGCAAACAGCAAGTAAAATTTTTTTCATAAATATTGACTTTTGATTATTAAATGAATTTTAAATACAAATTCAGGGCAATGGCATAGCATCACCCTGAATGATAAGACTTTATATTAGTTGTTCACAACTTTCTTGCCGGCTGCGTAGTTGATTTTCAGCGCATTATTGGCACGCAGCTCTTGCTTGATAGTGTTCACATAACGCATTTGAACATCCTTGTCCACCTTCAAGGAGAAGGTCAGACGGTCTCTGTCCTGGGCATCGCGGGATTCTTTCTCCGTACCGATAAACTCGCGGACGTCTCTCTTAAGATCCTCAGCTTTGACGGTCTGGTCGTTCAACTGAACGGAAACCTCGCCAGGAGGCAGGGTGTTCTCATTTTTGGCGATAGGCGCTCCGATATAGATGTTAGCCACGAGAGACTTTTTCTCAAGTTTCTGGATTTCAGTGGCTTGCGGGGGTTGAAAATGAACCTTCAAGGACGCCTCACGCATGGTGGTAATCACCATGAAGAAGAACAGGAACATGAAGATAATGTCGGACATAGAACCCATGTTGAGTTCCGGGGTCTCTTTTTTTCCTTCTTTTCTGAATCGTGACATAATCTTGCGTTTTTAAAGGTTATTTAGTAGATTTACTATAGTCAATCGGCGGAGCTTCTGAGATGTTCATAGGAATTGCCGTGGAGACAGCACGTTGGGCTGCGGAGTCCAAACCGTCATACTTCTTGCCGAAGTATTGCAGGGCGGTCTCGTCACGCAATTCATTCACAGCGCGTTGCAATTCGTTCTGCACTTGAACATACATATTGTAACTGGTTCCCTGGTCGTTGGTCAGCGACACCACACCTTTAGAAACTTGGAAATCACCAATTCCATCGATAGGTTTGCTGATTTTTTCCGGCAGAGAGGGATCGTTGTTGGGATTGGCGAAGAACTCCTTTGCCTTACCCTTCAGGTCGCTTATCATGATGACATCACCGTTCACAGAGATTTCATCACGGAAGTTCACCAGCACATTCAGCACATTTCTTCTGTTAATATCCACCTTCACATCCTGAGCGTCCTCCTTTTTTGGCGGCGGGAGCTTTCTCGGGATACCCTGCTCCGTGTTAATGGAGGAGGTCAGCAGGAAGAAGGTCAACAGCAGAAATGAAATATCTGACATTGCGCCTGTATTCAAGCCGGGTGTTTTTCTTTTGCTCATGTTAGTTTCTGTTTTTAACGGCGTTCATAATTAAGGATGCGATAATAGCCACAATAGCACCGAACAGGCACATATAGACAGTAAACACAGCGGCGTTAACCATCTTGTAACCCGAAGCGGTCATACCTGCTTTGATAGCCGACTTGCTGAGGGTTGGTGAACCTATAGCATAACCAATAATGAAAACCACAATCAGCAAGACCAAGCCCAACAATATCTTGTAGGAGGACTTGAAATTGGTTATCATATTAAGCACCAGGAAGAACACCATAAGTGCAGTGGCGCCGATGACCAGTACATAAGCTAAGATAACGAAGAAGTCCAGCAACGATGCGCTTTTTCCGAAGCCCTTCAAATCTTTTTGAAAAGATTCCAATTCAGTAGCTTTCTTATTAGCATTGGCGGTGGTGTTGATAGCGTCGGCACGACCGATGAGAGCATTGGCGGACTTGATATAATTGCGTTCGACCAGATAATTCTGCTTCATCATGTTGTATTCATCGTTCACCTCTTCAATGTATTTGTCAAGGTCTTTGAAAGAGCCCACACCGTTAAAGCCGTCCACATATTTTTGCTTATTGTCGCATTTGGCAAAAAGAGCGTCAGCGCGTGTTGGAAAATTGGCTTTATATTCGTTGAACTTTTGCTCGCTGTCTAACGCCTTCAAATCCTGAAGATAGGTATACACGATATCCTTCTGAATCTGGGCGTTCCGAAGGTTGTCGCTACGTTCTTGGGTCTCCTTCTGATATTTCTCAATCACGGAGGGGAGGGTCTCTACGGTAGCCGTCTCGAAGTCAGCCACCATTTCGGCGGACTGTGCCTTCACTTCCTGAGCCTGGATATAATTCTCTTTTTTCTCTGAATCGAAAGAGAAGAAAGAGAAAGTAATAGCCACAATACATGCCAGGATAGCGACTACAAATATGACGATTTTTACAATTCTATTCTCCATTATACAACGTATTAAAAATTATTGTATATATATAAGTAAGGATTAAGCCCTAAAATGCTTATTTATTCTTCACCAAAATATCCATGAAAGAGATGGTAGCGTCTTCCATGTCATTGACGATGGCGTCGATACGGGTGAGGAGGTAGTTATAAAACACTTGGAGAATCATAGCGGTGATCAAACCGAACACGGTGGTTAACAGAGCCACTTTCATACCGCCGGCGACGATGGTCGGGGAGATATCACCTGCGCGCTCAATATCATCGAAAGCCTGCACCATACCGATGACCGTTCCCAAGAATCCCAAAGACGGGGCAAGAGCGATAAACAGGCTAATCCAGGTCATGTTGTTCTCCAATTTGGCCATTTGTACGGCACCGTAAGAAGTGAGAGCTTTCTCAACGGAATCAAGACCTTCGTCATAGCGATCCAAACCTTGATAAAAGACAGCGGCGAGGGGGCCTTTCGTGTCGCGGCAAAGTTCCTTGGCTGCCTCAACACCTTTGGTCTTAAGCGTATTCTCAACTTTGTCCAGCAGTTTTTTGGAATTCACTGAAGAGAGGTTAAGATAGAATATACGTTCAATAACAAAAGCCAAACCCAAGATCAAGCAAATCAACACGGGGGTCATCCACACGGCACCACCCTGAATGAATTTGTCTTTCAAAGTATAGTGTAAACCTTGGTTTATGGAATCATCCGGATCTTCTGACAGCTCAGCCTGTGCGGCGGCGGGAGCCTCAGCAGCCTCCTCAGCAACTTGCTCGGTGGCGGCAGCTTCGGCAGATTTTTCTTTAGTTTGAGCAAATGCTGTGTTGGCAATACCGAAGGTTAAGAAACCGAAAACGGTAAGTAAGGCGATAAGCTTTTTCATAATTGATTTTGATTTGTTGAAATTAAATTATTATTACTTTACTGAATTTCAAACTTTTACGTTGAGCGGAGAGAAAGGGATTCGAACCCTTGAAGCGCTTTTGGCGCTTACGCGCTCTCCAGGCGCGCGCCTTCGACCACTCGGCCATCTCTCCGAAAATTTCAGGGTGTAAAAATACACTTTTTTTTAATCGGCGAACATCTTTCCTCAAAAAAAATTTCATGCTTCAGAAATTACACTTTTGGTCGCAAATTTTATATCTTTGCCGCACAATTTGGAAATATTTATATCACCTTAAAAAAATAACATATTTTATTGGTTATGAAAGAAGTACACAATTTTAACGCTGGACCGTGCGTCCTTCCGAAAGAAGCTGTTGAATCCACAATCAACGCCATCCGCAACTTTGACAACACTGGCGTCGGACTGATGGAGATTTCCCACCGCACCCCGGGTTGGGAAAGAGTTATGGCAGAAACACGTCAACTTTGGCGCGATTTGCTCAACATTCCTGACACTTACGAGGTGCTCTTTCTCGGCGGTGGCGCCAGCACCCAGTTCTTCATGGTGCCCGCCAACCTGCTGAAAACAAAAGCCGCTTACCTCCAAACCGGCGTCTGGGCCAAGAAAGCCGCCAAAGAAGCCAAAAACTTTGGTAAAACCGAAATTATCGCATCTTCTGAAGACAAAACTTACAACTACATCCCGAAAGGATGGACTGTCCCCGCTGATGCCGACTATTTCCACATCACCACCAACAACACCATCTACGGCACTGAGATCCGCAAGGATTTTACCGCTGAAGAGTGCAACAACGTGATGCTCGTGGCTGACATGAGCTCCGACATCATGAGCCGCCCTGTCGACGTGACCAAATATGGGCTCATTTATGGCGGTGCACAAAAGAACGTTGGTCCTGCCGGCGTTACTTTCGTCATCGTACGCAAAGACATTCTGGGTCAGATCGGCGACCGCGCCTACATGAATCCTCTGCCCACCATGATTGACTACCGCACCCACGCCGCTGAGGAAGCCAAGAACATCTCTATGTTCAATACGCCTCCCGTGCTCCCCATTTTCGTTATGCACGAAACGCTTCTCTGGCTCAAGAACACCATCGGCGGTGTTGCTGAGATGAACAAAATCAATATGAAAAAATCCAACCTGTTGTATGACGAAATCGACCGCAACAGCATGTTCGTGGGTACTGTCGCCGACAAAGCCGACCGTTCCATCATGAACCACTGCTGGGTGATGGCTCCCGGTTATGAGGACAAACAGGACGCCTTCATGGCCTTCGCCAAAGAGCGCGGCATGATTGGCATCAAGGGCCACCGCTCCGTCGGCGGCTTCCGCGCCTCCCTCTACAATGCCTGCACGGTCGAAGATGTCGAAGCCCTCGTCGCTTGCATGCAAGATTTCGAAAAGAACAATAAGTAAACAAGTAAACCTATAAACAAGTAAACATAATGAAAGTTTTAGTAGCAACCCAAAAACCTTTTGCAAAAGCCGCCGTGGATGGCATCAGAGCCATCGTGGAAAAAGCCGGTTATGAATTAGTTTTGTTAGAAAAATACGAGACCGTTGAGGAACTCTATGCCGCAGTGGCCGATGTGGACGCTATGATTGTGCGCTCCGACAAGGTGACGGCTCAGGTGATCGACGCCGCCAAAAACCTCAAAGTGGTTGTGCGCGCTGGCGCCGGCTTCGACAACCTTGACCTCGCCGCCTGCACCGCCAACAACATCGTGGCAATGAACACCCCCGGCCAAAATTCCAACGCCGTGGCTGAACTGGCCCTCGGTATGATGATCTATATGGCCCGAAACACCTTTAAGCCCGGCACCGGTTCCGAACTGAAAGGAAAGAAAATCGGTATTCAGGCCTATGGTAACGTCGGTCGCCTCGTGGCTGAAAAAGCCCGCGCCCTCGGTATGGAAGTGTGGGCCTTCGACCCCTTTATCCCGAAAGAGAAAATGGAAGCCGAAGGTGTCACTGTCCCCGACACCTTGGAAGACCTGTACAAAAACTGTAACTACATCTCCCTCCACATCCCCGCCAACGATCAGACTAAAAAGTCCATCAACAAGGCGCTGGTCGGACTCATGCCCAAAGGCGGCTGCGTAATCAACACCGCACGTAAGGAAGTCATCAACGAGGAAGAGCTCATCGCCCTGATGACAGAACGCGAAGATCTCAAATATTGTACCGACATCGCCCCTGATGCAATGGAAGAGTTCAGCAAATTTGAGAAACGCTTCTTCGCCACCCCGAAGAAACAAGGTGCCGAGACCGCCGAGGCCAACATCAATGCCGGCCTGGCCGCCGCCAACCAAATCGTCAATTTCTTCGTTAACGGCGACAAGAAATTCCAGGTCAACAAATAAAACGACCGAGTATTTTCCGAATATTTGTAGAGACGTGCCATGGCGCGTCTCTACATTTTTTCTATTTTTGCCGCCGTTTAAAAAAATAAATTATGGCTGAAAATAAGAATTTTACAATTGGCATCACACAAGGAGATATCAACGGCATCAGCTACGAAGTGATTATCAAATCACTGAATGACAATAGAATCATGGAATTGTGCACACCTGTGGTATATGGTTTGGCAAAAGTGGCCTCTTACCACAAAAAATATATGGATCTGCCGGATTTCTCGTTCCAATTCATCAAAAGTGCCGAGCAAATTTCCACCAAACGTCCAAACCTTATCAATATATATGAAGAAGAGGTAAAATTGGAACTTGGCACCTCCACCCGGATTGCCGGTCAAATGGCCGAGCGTTCCTTGTATGCCGCCGGACGTGACCTCAAAAACAAACTGATTGACGCCATCGTCACCACACCTATCAATAAAAGCAACATTCAATCCGAAAAATTCAAATTTTCCGGACACACCGACTTTTTCGAACACTACTTTGGCGGAAAAGAACATCCCGCACTGATGCTGATGGTAGCCGACAACCTGCGCGTCGGATTTGTTACTAACTATCTGCCTATCAAAGAAGTATCCGAAAATATCACGACCGAAATCATTCTCCAAAAATTAGATATCCTCAACAATTCACTGAAACAGGACTTCGGACTCAACAATCCCAAAATTGCCGTGCTGGCTCTCAACCCACACGGCGGCGACAACGGGTTACTCGGCAATGAAGACAAAGACATCATCCAACCCGCTGTGGTTCAGGCTTTCCATGAAGGTATCAATGCTTTCGGCCCATTCCCCGCTGACGGCTTTTTCGCAGCAGGCTCTTACACAAAATTCGATGCCGTGCTGGCCATGTATTATGACCAAGGTATGGTACCGTTCAAGTTGCTCGGCAAAAATGGCGTGAACTTTACCGCTGGACTGCCTATCGTTCGCACCGCCCCGGCCCATGGTACCGCTTACGATATTGCCGGCAAAAATATCGCCGACCCGCAATCCATGCGCAATGCCATCTATCTGGCTATCGACATCCTTCGTAACCGCGCAAACAATATGGTTTAAAACATTGATTATCAATATATAAAAGATAATCCATATTGAATCTGGTCATTGATATAGGGAATACGCTTCGTAAAGTGGCTGTCTTTTCAAAAAAAGGCGTTATATTACGACTTTTTTTTGAAAAACAGTTGTCTATCCCCTTTTTCGAACATCTTTTTAAAGAATACGAAATACATCACACCATAGTCTCGTCCGTGGGCGCCGGTGACGACAATGTTTTGGAATGGCTGGATGCCCACACCCGACTCATCCTTTTTTCCCACAAATGCAAACTACCTATCCGATTGGCTTATGCTACCCCGGAAACCTTGGGTACGGACAGAATCGCTAACGCGGTGGGTGCCAACGCCTTATTCCCAGGCAAGAATGTTCTTTCCCTGATGGCGGGAACGTGCCTGGTAGCCGACTTTGTTAACGCGGACGGGGAATATCTCGGCGGAAGCATCGCCCCGGGGCTGCACATGAGACTCCAATCCCTTTCCTGTTTTACCGCCAAACTGCCGCTTGTGGAATCTGAAAACATCGAATTTCTAATAGGCGACACTACCAAAAACTCCATTCTGTCAGGTGTTATCAACGGTATGGCATCGGAAATTGATGGACTTATTGACCGCTATCGGAAAGTTTACCCTAACTTGAAAGTGCTATTTTCGGGCGGTGATTCAGACATGCTTCAAAATTACGTAAAAAAACGTATATTTGCCGCCCAAAATCCGATTCTGCTCGGACTACATAAAATACTTGAATTGAATGTGTCAGAAGATTGACTTTAAAATAGTTTGGATATATGCGTTTTGCTGCTTATGCCTATTATCGGCGCGAGCTCAGAACGAAATCAGCACTCCCTATTCCAGCTATGGGATAGGCATACTGAACCGCTCTTCAAATGGCGTTTTGGATGCTATGGGCGGAACCTCTTATGCCATGCAGAATCCCTATTACATCAATTTCCGGAACCCGGCCTCTTATGCGGCCTTTGACTCTCTTTCATTCATTGCTGACGCCGCCGCTTCCGTTTATACTTCACATCTTGAACAGGTGCAACTCTCTCAACGCAACACTTGCGCCAAGCCTGGATACATAGCCATCGGTCTTCCAGTTACCCCACATTGGCGTACAAGTTTGGGTATCCTTCCGTTCAGCGATATCGGCTATAACATCGAAAATGCCGACTATATTGATAATGTCGGAGGGGTTACCTACAAATATAGCGGCAAAGGTGGTGTCAACCAATTATACTGGGGCAATGCTTTCAAAATATGCAAAGGCCTTTCCATCGGATTGAACGCCAACTATATGTTCGGATCTGTCTATAACTACAGTAATACCGAATTTGATGGAAACAACCTCTTCAACACCTATGTCAACGACGCCTATCACGTGAACGGCATCTATTTGAACGCGGGTATCCAGTATTTTTTCAACATCGGTGAAGACCATCGTGTCGGACTGGGAGCCGTTTACAGCAACACCGTTTATATTTGGGCCAAAGAAAACCTCATAGCAAATTCTTATTCAGGAAATTATATTTCGACCACCTTGTACGATACAATCATCTATAGAGAAGGGGTCAAAGGCAAGTTAAACATTCCGCAATCGGCGGGCGGCGGCTTTAGTTATACCTACAAAGACAAAATGACTGTGGCCGCAGATGTCACATGGCAGAATTGGGAGCGTTACTCCTTTATAAAACCCACAAACGATTCGATGTACAATTCGCTGACATCTTCTCTGGGCGTCCAATTCATTCCTGATCCGAACTCCAACAAGTTTTTCCGGAAAATGGCATTCCGACTCGGCAGCAGATTCTCCACCGGGGAATTAAGACTGCGCAATAAACCTATCACCGAATTCGCAGTCTGTGTAGGTGTAGGAATTCCTCTAAACACGTTCAACACTCATTCGTCTATCAACATCCTATTCGAATATGGAAAAACCGGAACCCTCGCCAACGACCTGGTACGACAGAACTACTTCAGATTCTCCTTTTGCTTCACCTTACAAGAACGCTGGTATCAACGAGTTAAGTTAGATTAGAAATAAAAACCCTATAAAAAACGAAAAAATGAAAAAGATCTTAGCAATCGTCGTCATGGTTATTAGCGGAAGTTATCTCTTCGCGCAACAACCTTGCTCCTTTAAATATGGAGCCAACGAAACCGACTCCATTAAATGCTTGGAGCAAATCACCATTTTCAGAACATTCTACAATGACAAAAACTACAAAGATGCCTATGAAGCCTGGCAGTATGTCATCCAACACAGCCCGTGCGCTTACGATGGTATCTACACCAACGCACAAACGCTCTTCCAAAATCTGATCAAGGCGGAGAAAGATTCTGCCCATCGCGAAGTACTTATCGATTCACTGCTTTACACGTTTGATGTCCGCAGCACTTACTTCCCCGATAAATTCACAATAGGTTCAGGATTGGGATTCAAAGCCTATAACACCATTCGCTACCGGAAAGATCAATACGAACAAGCTTATAACTGGTTTGTGGAATCTGTGGAACTGGAGAAAGAGAATACTCAACCCGCTATCTGGGACGCTTACTTCCAACTGGCTGAAAATATGACCAAGGCTCAAAAGGACACCTCCATCGTGATCGAGGCCTACGAGCGTGCCACCGACTACATCGACCTCTCCATCTTGAACGCTACAAAGTCCTACGAGACCAGCGTCGATGCTTTGGATTCACTGCAAGCTTTGTTCGACAAGGCTGAAATCGACCGCCTTGTTCTTGACAAACAATCCAAGAAGTATGTTGCCGATACGACCCGTCAGGCCAAGTTGATTGTCAACTACCGCAAAACCTTGGCTAAGATTAACGACAAGGTGACTCCTTACGCTTCTTGCGATGTAATGGAGCAACTCTACACCAAGAAGTTTGAGAAAATCAAAGGTGACCTTGCCGCTGTCAGCAAAATGGTCAACACCATGTACAAGGGCGACTGCACCAAAAGTCCGGTGTTCCTTGAAGGTCTGTCCATTCTTCACAAGGCCAGCCCAAATCGCAACACGGCCTACATGATGGGTAACCTCACACTCAAGAACTACGCTACAACCAAAAGCGAAGAGGATTTCAATGCCACTATCAGTTATTTTAAGGAAGCTGTAAGACTGAGTGAAACACACGAGCAGAAAGCCGACGCCAACTACATGCTGGCCATCACCTACATGTATAAAGGCGCTAACTCAGAGGCTCGCTCAGCCGCCTATGAAGCGCTTAAAGCAAGACCCAACATGGGCAAGGCTTACATCTTGATTGGAGACCTCTATGCTCGCGGATGCTCCGGTTCCGATGAAGTTCCAGGCGCCTACGCTTGGGCTGCCGCCGACAAATACACCAAAGCGGCTGCTGTTGATCCCTCTTGCGCCAATGAGGCCAACACCCATCGTGCTAAACTGAGATATCCCAGCAAGGACGAACTGTTCAAACGCGGTCTCAAAGCCGGAGACTCCGTGCATGTGGGCTGCTGGATCCAGGAGAACACGACCGTGAGATAATCTCCGATGTCTCTTAATTGTAAATATTTAACCCAAAGCATCATAATCGCCTCGTGCATTATGATGCTTTTTGCTGCATGTAACTCCGAAAACCGAAATTCCCAACTGCTGGAATTCGAAGGAAAATATCCTGACGAATCCGCAGAAAACATGACCATTACAGTCAGTGACTCCGGAAAAACTGTTTTTATTGTAAAAACACCGATGCTCAACCGTTATAACAGTCCCGACTCTACCTATCTGGACTGTCCTAAAGGTATCGTTATCAATTCCTTTAATGATTACGGAAGAAAACAAGCGGTCATCACGGCGAATTATGCCTGCCAAGTCAACAACAATCTCTATAAGGCCACGGACAATGTCATCATCTACGACCTCATCAGCGGAGACTCCGTAATAACTGACGAAGTAATTTGGGACCAACGCAAACGTTCCATCTACTCCACAAAAACAGTAAAACAGGTGAAACGAGACGGGTCTGTAAACTACGGTGACGGATTTAACGCAGACGAGCGGTTCACGCGATACACCATCATCCATCCGCACGGAGAAATGGTTGGGTATGATTTTTAACCAAATGTATTGAAATTCATTCTGTAGAGACGCATAATTATGCGTCTCTACGTTGTAGTCCCGCTGGGAATCGAACCCAAATTTAAAGTTTAGGAAACTTCCGTTCTATCCATTGAACTACAGGACCCCTTTGCGAAAAAGCGTGCAAAAATACAACTTTTTCGGTATCAGATAGACATAAAAGAAAAGGCGCGGAATTGTAAACCGCGCCTTATTTGTCAACTATTTGAAAATCAACACTTCGCTATATTAATAATCACCTCTGTGGCTTTCACCATTGACTCTAGCGGTACGTATTCGTATTTGCCGTGAAAATTGTGTCCGCCGGCGAAAAGATTAGGACATGGCAAATTACGGAACGAAAGGTTTGCCCCGTCGGTTCCGCCACGAACAGGCACTATCACAGGCACCACACCAGCCTCCTCCATCGCTTTTACCGCACGATCTACAACATAATAGACAGGTTCTATCTTCTCTCGCATGTTGTAATATTGGTCTTTAAACTCACAAGTGATGCAATCGTTGTATTTGACATTCAGAAAACGGATGATTTCCCGCATAAGCGCCTTCTGCGACTCAAACGTGTCTCGATTATGATTCCGAATAATGTATGACAATTCGGTCTCCTCAACCGAACCTTCGATATGCGTAAGCAAATAGAAACCCTCGTGATCCTGCGTGTGTTCAGGACGCTGGGCAACAGGCAGTAAACCATTGAGTTCCATTGCAATAAGTTGCGAGTTTATCATTTTATTTTTGGCATATCCGGGATGAATGTTCCGGCCTTGAATGTGAATTTTCACAGAGGCGGCATTGAAGTTTTCAAACTCCAACTCCCCAACGGCGCCGCCGTCCACGGTGTAAGCAAAATCGCAACCAAAAGCCTCCACATCGAAATATTCCACGCCATTTCCCACTTCCTCATCATGGGTAAAAGCCACTTTGATATCACCATGTTTAATCTCAGGATGTTGGATAAGAAACTCCATCGCACAAACAATTTCTGCCACACCGGCCTTGTCATCCGCACCAAGTAATGTCTTGCCATCGGTAGTGAGCAATGTCATCCCTTTATAATCCAGCAATTCCGGAAAATCATCAGGAGAAAGAACGGTGTCGGACTCTTTGTCAAGAACAATAGTGCCGCCGTCATAATCGGGAACAATCACAGGCGCGGCAATACCAGGCATATCCGGGGCAGTGTCAAGATGAGCCAAAAAACCAATCACGGGCTGCTTTCCCGAAGTATTAGAAGGCAGCAAAGCGGTTACATAACCGTATTGGTCTTTTTTAACCTCCGACATTCCGATGCGCTGTATTTCTCCCACCATCACATCGGCAAAATCGAGGAGCGCCTGTGTACTCGGATAGGCATCTGAATCCGGAACCGAAGTGGTAGCGTATGAAATATATTTGCTGAATCGTTGTAACAAAATGTCCTTCATTTTTATAAGAATTTGTCTTTTAGATACTTGGATATCAAAAATATTTTTCAGAAAAAAAGCAAAGGTACAATTTTTTTAAGAAATTTTTCTAAAAAAACACTTGACAAACGCTTAAAAATATTGTATCTTTGCGCGCCAAAATTTTAGTGGATGAAATTATCTGAATTTAAGTATTATTTACCTCAGGAACTGATTGCTCTGCACCCTGTGGAAGAGCGTGATGAAGCACGCATGATGGTGCTCGACAGAAAAACGAAAACTATTGAGCATAAGTTATTTAAAGATATTATTGACTACTTTGACGAAGGTGATTTGTTTGTGATGAACAACACCCGCGTCTTCCCCGCATTGATGTACGGTGAGAAAGAGCAAACCCGCGCCCAAATCCGGGTTTTTCTGCTGCGCGAACTCGATGCTGAAAGCCGTCTTTGGGACGTGCTGGTTGATCCCGCCCGCAAAATACGTATCGGCAACAAACTTTCCTTCACCGAAGACGACAGTCTTGTAGCAGAAGTGATCGACAACACGACCTCCCGCGGCCGCACCTTGCGATTCCTCTTCGACGGCGATCATGACGCCTTCAAGAAAAAGCTCATGGAAATCGGCACTACCCCTCTGCCTAACGACATCCAACGCCTGCGTGATATCGAACCCAGTGATGAGGACGACTACCAGACCATTTACGCCACCGAAGAAGGTGCCGTAGTGGCTCCCGCAGCCGGATTCCACTTCAGCCGATTCCTTCTGTCCAAAATGGAACTCAAAGGAATTGAACGCACCTATATCACCCTACACGCCGGATTAAGTAATTTTAACGATATTGACGTCGAGGATTTGTCAAAACACAAACCCGATTCTGAACGGATGATTATCCGCGCTGCCGTGGCCGACAAAATCAACGAAGCCAAGAAAGAAGGCCACAAAATCATTGTAGTGGGCACCACCACTATGAAGGCGCTCGAATCATCTGTCTATGACAGCGGCATGGTGAAAACCACTGAAATGAACGGCAAAGAAGACATGTGGACTAACAAATTCATCTATCCGCCTTACCGTTTCAAAGTGGGCAACGCCATGGTCACTAACTTCCATGCCCCGCAAAGTTCTATGCTTATGATGGTGGCAGCCTTCGGCGGCTATGAATTCGTAATGAAGGCTTACAAAGAGGCTGTAGCTGAAAAATACCGTTTCCTCACGTACGGGGACGCTATGTTGATTATTTAACGTTTTTTAATACGAATAATTTATGTCAAAAGCTTATCAGGAAGCAGGCGTACAGTTGGAAGCTGGCTATGAGTCGGTGCGCCTCATCAAAAAACACATATCCCGCACCAACCGCCCCGGTATGATGGGCAATATCGGCAGTTTTGGCGGTATGTTCGACCTCGCCTCCCTCGGCTACAAGGAACCCGTCTTGGTCAGCGGCACCGATGGCGTGGGCACAAAACTCAAACTGGCGTTCATGATGGACCGCCACGATACAATCGGTCAAGATGCTGTAGCCATGTGCGTGAACGACGTGCTCGCCCAAGGCGCAGCTCCTCTCTTCTTTCTCGACTATATCGCCGTGGGTAAGAACCACCCCGCCAAGATTGAAGCTATCGTGAAAGGCGTGGCCGACGGTTGCGTCCTTTCCAACTGCGCCCTCATCGGTGGCGAAACGGCCGAGATGCCTGACATGTACGATGAAGATGAATACGACATCGCCGGATTCACCGTTGGCGCAGTCGAAAAATCCAAACTAATTGACGGATCGAAAGTTAACGTAGGTGATGTGCTGATTGGTCTGGCCTCTTCAGGGGTCCACTCCAACGGATTTTCCCTCGTGCGCAAGATTGTCTTCAAAGACAATCAGTTAGACCTCAACACACAATACGATACGCTTCCCGATACGCTCGGCAATGTGCTGCTCACCCCCACACGCATCTACGTGAAACCCGTCTTAGAAGTGTTAAAAAATGTTGACATCCACGCTATCTGCCACATCACCGGCGGCGGCTTCGATGAGAACATCCCGCGTGCACTGCGTTCTGGGCAAGGCATCTTCGTAGATGAGCACAATTGGGAAAAACCCGCCATCTTCCCATTCCTAGAAAAGTATGGCAAAATTGATCACCGTGAAATGTTCAACGTCTTCAATATGGGCATCGGCATGGTCCTGATGGTTGACCCCAAAGATGCCGACCGCACCGTCGCGATGTTCAACGACTTAGGCGAAAAAGCCTGTATTATCGGTAACGTCACCGACCGCGAAGGCGTTGTCGATATTAAGTTAATATAATTCCAAGAGGGCCGCAGGCCCGACACGTGTCAACCCAGGGTGAACGCAATGAGCTCTAGGAATTCCAAAAAGTGCCGCATGCCCTAAATACGTCAACCCAGGGTGAACGCAATGAGCTCTGGGAGTCAATGGTCAATAATCAATAGTATGAAATACCTTGGTCCTCATGTAAGTGCTTCAGGCGGCGTAGAGAACGCTCCGCTGAACGCCATGCAGGTCGGCGCCACCGCTTTCGCCCTGTTTACCAAAAACCAACGGCAGTGGTTCTCCGCACCGCTAAGCGAAAAATCTATCTCCGCATTCAAGGAAAACCTCAGCAAATCAGGAATTTCCGTGGATTACGTGCTCCCTCACGATAGCTACCTTATCAACCTCGGCAGCCCCGATGCGGAAGGGTTGGAAAAATCCCGCAACTCTTTCCTCGAAGAGATGCAACGATGCGAGCAATTAGGGTTAAAAATGCTTAATTTTCACCCGGGAAGCCACCTGAAACAGATTTCGATGGAGGAGTGCCTGACCCGCGTGGCCGAAAGCATCAACCTTGCATTGGAAAAAACGAGCGACGTGACGGCTGTCATTGAAAACACCGCCGGACAAGGTTCTAACGTCGGCTTCAGTTTTCACCATCTGGCTTATATCATTGACAAAGTGGAAAATAAGAGCCGCGTGGGCGTCTGCCTGGACACCTGCCATACTTACTCCGCCGGCTACGACCTCAAATCCGAATCGGGCTACAAAGCTACTTTCGAAGAGTTTGAAGAAGTTGTTGGATTCAAATATCTACGGGCCATCCATCTCAACGACACCAAGAAGGAACTTGCGAGTCATGTGGACCGTCACGACAGCATCGGAAAAGGCCTCCTCGGCATGGAATTTTTCGAAAGATTTATGAACGATTCCCGCTTTGACAACATGCCCCTCATCCTCGAAACCCCGGACGAGACGTTGTGGTCGAAAGAAATCAAACTGCTGCAAGGCCTTGTAAAACCGTTGTAGAGACGCGGCGCGCCGCGTCTCTACGGTCGCAGACGCCTCCCAAGAAAAATTTTGCTCAGGTTGGCCGGCATATCAAAAAAAAGTGTATTTTTGCCGCCGATTTCAACTGCTGCGTTCTTCTAACGGTTAGGAATCAAGATTCTCAATCTTGCAATACGAGTTCGATTCTCGTACGCAGTACAAAAACAAGGCCATCTGTCAGTTACAGATGGTTTTTTTATATAAATCCTTAAGCAGTCCTGAAGGGACAAGATTTTAATAACCCCACATAAGGCGAAGCCGCAGTGTGGGGGTAGTCAGAAATATGAAAAAACTCCTCTACTGGATCCAAAACGCACGAGCCTACGCACTTCCACAAAGCGTACTGCCGGCACTCGTGGCCGTCTTTATGGCCGCAGACAACGAAAACTTCTCTATTGGACTGAGCATCGTGGCGGTGCTGGGCGTCATGCTCGCCCATCTTTCCGTCAACCTCTTCGATGACTATTTCGATTTCCAGTTCCATAGCGAGGAGATGCGGCAACAGACGGCAGCGGAAGGACAGCGTGCACGCATCGCCAAAAGCCCCTACCTCACTTCCGGCGAAGTGACCCCGCGACAGCTATTTCTCGTGGCTTCCCTATTCGCGCTCGTCGCAATACTATTGGGTTGCATCATATTCGTAAAACGCGGACTTATACCTCTTTACATTGCCGTATCCGCCGGCTTTCTTGGCTTTTTCTATTCGGGGAAACCCATCCGGTTCTGCTACCGCGGACTTGGCGAACTGGTTACAGGTCTCATTTTCGGTCCCCTGCTGATGGCCGGTGTGCATTACGCCGCGTGCGGCACCCTCACCACGGGAATATGGGTCGTTTCCGTCGCAGTGGGACTTTGGGTGGTCAATATATTATTTACACACTCCGTCATGGAGGTTTCGACAGATAAAAAAGTGGGTAAAAAGACGCTGGCCGAGGTGCTGAAGACCAAACCCCTGCAACTGGCAGCTTCCGCAATTTTCAATTTCACCCCGTACATTATCTTGTTGATTGCCCTGATATTCGGTCACTTACATCTGGTTTTTGCCGCCATATTCTTGGTGTTGCCACGTTCTATCGCATTATTCTACCTGCTTTGGCAGTTTTGCTACCATCCTGAACGCGAATTCAAACGGAAATGGTGGTACGGTCCCATCGAACATTGGGATGCCATTTCGGAGAACCACCTCGAATGGTTCGCCATACGTTGGTTTTTGGCCCGCAACATCCTGCAACTGGCCAGTCTCTGCTTCATTATCTGTTCTTTGTTGTAGAAGCACATCTCAACAAAATTCGACAATTGTACAATCAAAAAAAATTGTACCTTTGCGCCCTGAATCGGCCCCGTAGTTCAGCTGAATAGAACGTCAGATTCCGGTTCTGAAAGTCGTGGGTTTGAATCCCGCCGGGGTCACAAAATACAGTCCGTATGAACATCGAAAAATACGACGAAATCCGGGCTTCCCTGCCTTCCGGCGTGCGCCTGGTCGCCGTCTCCAAATTCAAACCGGCAGAAGATATTGCCGCGCTGTACCAACATGGGCAGCGCGTTTTTGGTGAAAATCATGCACAGGAGATGAGGGCGAAGCATGAAATCCTTCCCCAAGACATCGAATGGCACTTCATCGGGCATCTGCAGACCAACAAAATCAAGTATATTGCTCCGTATGTCGCACTGATTCATAGCATCGACAGCTTTTCCCTTTTGAAAGAGGTCAACAAAGCCGCTGTCAAAAACGGACGCACCATCCCTTGTCTTCTGCAATTCCATATCGCCGACGAAGAGACCAAGTTCGGTTTTTCCCAAACGGAATGCGAAGAGATGCTCCAAAGTCCAACTTTTAAAGAATTGAAAAACGTTGAAATCCATGGTGTCATGGGAATGGCCACCTTCACGGAAAACCAAGAGCAGATCCGTATGGAATTCCGACATCTTCATCAAATTTTCGACCATCTTAAATCGAAATACTTTTCTGATAATGCTGATTTCAAAGAAATTTCGATGGGCATGACCGACGACTATACAATCGCCATCAGCGAAGGCAGCACCTTGATTCGTATTGGTAGCGCAATTTTTGGACCCCGAAACTATCAATTATAGACTTAAGACTTGAGACTTAAGACTTAAGACTTGAAATTTGAGATGACAGATGTTTTGAAGTTACAATTATTACAACATGAAACTAATTGAAAATCAAAATCTTAAAGAATATAATACCTTCGGGATGGAGGTGTATGCCAGACGTTTTGTGGAGTTGGAAGCGGCTGAGGAAACCCCTGCTGCGGTGGCCGAATACCTGCAACAGTGGCCCTTCTACATCTTGGGCGGTGGCAGTAATACCTTGTTCACTAACGACTTCGACGGAACAATCGTGCATCCTACCTTCCATGGCATCGAAATGATGGAGGAAAACAGCGAAAGCGTGCTCCTGCGCGTTGCCGCAGGCGAACCTTGGGAAAATCTTATTCAATACTGCATTAAACATGAACTCTATGGTTTAGAGAATCTTACGGCTATTCCCGGGCTCGTAGGCAGTGCGCCTGTGCAGAACATCGGAGCCTACGGCGTGGAAGTGAAAAACACCATTTGCAAAGTGCAAGGTTACATCCTCTCAACCCGCAATCCCTTTGAACTCTCCAACGCTGAGTGCCACTTCGCCTATCGGAACTCCATCTTCAAACAGGAACTGAAAAACGACTGTATCATCACCTACGTTTGGTTTCAACTTTCTAAAAGAAAGTCTTTTACGTTAACCTATCAAGGTTTGGCGAAAGCCTTGCAAGAGCGTGAACTTCCCTTAACTTTGCGTAATGTATCCGATTGCGTCCGCAAAATTCGAGATGCCAAACTTCCCGACCCCTCCCTCATTGGCAACGGCGGCAGTTTTTTCAAAAATCCTGTCGTCTCCATTGACAAATACTTGGAATTGCTAAGCCAATATCCTCATTTAGTGGCATTTGAAGCATCGGAAAACCAAAAGAAACTCTCGGCCGGCCAACTCATCGAAATGGCCGGATGGAAAGGAAAACGCGAAGGCAACGCCGGCACATGGAAAAACCAAGCTTTAGTGTTGGTAAACTACGGCAACGCAACCCCGAAAGAAGTGCTCCATGTAGCCGAATCCATCGTGAATGATGTCAATACGATGTTTGGCATTCAATTAGAAATGGAAATCAATCGTTTATAATTGACTTCGGTAAATTATTGCCCAAATAAGAGAGTGCTTGTTACGGCTACTTTTCTTATCTTTGCAGCGATATTTTAAAAAATGTAAAATATTGATAGAAAGGATTTTGATGTTATGAATACAATGAAAGAAACCGAAGAGGAACTCATTCAGGAATTCGAAATGTTCGACGACTGGATGGACAAATACAACTATATAATCGAATTGGGCAAGGAACTGCCGATGATTGACCCTCAATATAAAACCGAAGATTTTCTTATCAGCGGATGTCAATCTCAAGTTTGGCTGCACCCTGAAATGAAAGACGGCAAACTCTATTTCTCTGCCGACAGCGACGCCATCATCACGAAAGGCATAGTCAATCTGCTGGTCAGAGTCCTGTCTGGGCACACGCCCCAAGAAATCCTCGACAATGATCTCTCTTACTTAGACACGATAGGACTAAAGAATCATCTTTCCCCAACTCGTTCCAACGGACTGGCCTCCATGATCAAACAAATCAAATTGTATGCATTGGCTTACTCCGCCAAACAATCATAAAAATAGTTAAAATATGAAAGAAATCATCTGTTCATTAGCATTATTGGCTGGAATTATTTGCTTTTCTTCTTGTAGGATGAAAGAGTGCAAATGCTATTCCACTAACGTTATCATCCAAAACGACAGCATTATCCAAAATGCTACGGATACCGTGAACAATTTCACGCGAAACACGTGCGAAGAATTCAACAAGGACGAAACACTTAGGATGGATTCCGTAACCTTTGTCCACCATATTATCCTTTGTTCAGAAAACTAAATTCAGTAGAGGTTAAAATTCCTTAATAATGGGAACGGAAAACAGCAAGGGGATTGCACTTGTTACAGGTGCTGACGGAGGCATGGGGCGCATACACACAAGAGAGCTCGCTAAAGCTGGATATGAAGTTGTCATGGCTTGCATTGACATTGACGCTGCACGCCCAATAATGGAGAAAATACAACAGGAGACCGGCGGCCGCATCCACCTGATGCAATTGGATCTCGGCAACTTAGCCGACATTGTCCGTTTCGCCGACGAGTTGAAAAGCCGTTTCCCTGTTCTGAAAGTTCTGCTCAACAACGCGGGGGTGCTCCCAAGCAAAACAAAAACCAGTGTCAATAATGTGGAATACACAATGGCTGTCAACTACTTGGGACACTATACTTTAACCCATCTGCTCCATCCCATTATGGGACCCGGCACGCGCATCGTAAGCATGATTTCTATAGCATACGTATTAGGGAAAATAACCCCGGATGTCTTCAAACCGAAATCCGAACGCGAATACAACCGCTTCACGGCTTACGGCAGTTCAAAATTGGCTCTATACTACTTTATGCTTGACGCTTCCGACGCATGGAAAGACGAAGGCATCTGCTTTAACGTATCCGATCCTAACATCGTGAGCACCAATATTATACGAATGGACAACATAGTAGTGGACAAACTTTGCGACTGGCTTTTCCGCCCATTCATCAATACACCGGAACAAGGCGCCGCCACCATGCTGACCGCCGCCATTGATCCGCAATACCAAAACGTCACTGGACAAATCTTTAAGAACTGCAAAGTGGGGAAGCACAAACAGCGTTTCTATAACAATCTTGAACAGCGTAAATTATTGAAAGATTTGACTTTGCAAATCCTCAGTGACAATAATATCGCATTATGATTATTCCGCTCTATCTTACTCCCGGTGACACTGTCGCACTTGCGGCCCCAGCACGAAAGATTTCAAAATCTGAAATCCAAGCCGCTGAAAAGTGGCTGAAAAGTGTTGGTTTTAACGTTTTTTATGACGACCGTCTGTTTGCCGAAAATCATCAGTTTGCCGGTAGTGATGAACTTCGCACCCGCTATTTTCAAGATTTATTAGACGATGATAGAATCAATGCGATTTGGTGCGTCCGTGGGGGATATGGTTCAGCCAGAATCATTGATTACATTGACTTCTCCCACTTTTGCCGCCATCCGAAATGGATTTGCGGTTACAGCGATATCACTGTATTCCATAACCATATCCAACAGCACTTGCAGATAGCAACTCTTCACGCCACCATGCCGATCAACATTACTGATGACAACACGCAAGCCGCTGCCGCACAAACCTTCCTCGACGCACTGACAGGCAAACTGCTGACTTACAAAATCGAAACTCATCCACTGTCTCGGCCAAAGGATTTTTCAGGAATTTTAACAGGAGGTAATCTTTCCATGCTTTACTCCCTCATCGGCTCCCCGTCCGATATTGACACAAAAGACAAAGTGCTGTTCATCGAAGATCTGGACGAATACCTGTACCATATTGACCGGATGATGCTCAACCTGCGCCGCAGCGGCAAACTTTCCCATATCAAGGCCCTGCTGGTGGGATACTTGAGTGACATGCACGACAATTCCATACCTTTCGGGAAAACGGCAGAAGAGATTGTGGCTGACCAATGCCACGATTTGGACATACCTATCGTCTTTAACGTCCCTGCCGGCCACCTTCCTGACAACAGAGCACTGAGAATGGGGTGTACTATCGAAGGCTCTTTTATTAATAACAATTTCATTATCAATAGTTTAAATCATGCTTAGATCATTCCTTTTCAAATATATTTTCCGACTGAAAACCATTGATTATCCGGACCCAAACGGGACAATTCCCAAAAGTGTGCTGATAATGGCTCCACACACCTCAATCATGGATTTCATCATAGGGCTTCCCGCAATGAAACATTATGATTTGCATGCCTGTACCATCATTAAAAAGGAGTTTTTCTTTTTTCCTTTGAATTATATTTTGAAAAAGCTAGGTGGAATACCCGTGGATCGAAAACATGTCCGCAATTTTGTGAACTATGCCGCCGACATCATCAAACAACGGGATCGCGTCACGTTGATTATCTGTCCTGAAGGTACCCGAAAACGCACCGACAAATGGAAACGCGGTTTCTATCAGATTGCGATGGAGGCCGGTGTGCCTATCAGTTTGGGATATATCGACTACAAAACCCGCACATGCGGTATCATGTCCATTTTCCATCCGACGGGGGACTACGACAAAGACATTCAAGAAATACAAAAGCAATATTACGGCCTTCAAGGTTACCGGAAGGGGCAGTTCAACTTGGAAGATAAGCCGCACGCACACCCGGAATGGTACGATCTTGACCGTTAGGAAATAATATAAGAAATAAACAGAAATTTGATTATTGGGTTATTCGCTCCAATTTTCTGGCTTTTTTCTCTTTGCAATTTTTAGCCAATTCATCAAAATTAAACGCCAGATCTATGCAATTTGGCGTGGCACCCAATGCATAATGCAGACGGGAGAAACCGAAACGCACCCCTTTGATGTTTAATTGGAAACCATACGAAAAACCGGCCAGCGACTTGCGCGACAACACCTTCATTTCTTGATGGATATTATGATTATATGCCACTTGCAGAGAGAAATACTTGATAGGTTCTATCTCAAGGGCGAAAACAAAATGCCGGAAAAAGTTGTCGGCAAACTGCGCCGCTTTGGAGGGGTACTGGAGCTCGCCGGTGATGGCGTCCGTCTCCAAAAACGGGTTGTCATAGCCATAGTGGTTCATATTCCACCGGTAAAGTGAATGAAGCGTGATGTGGTAGCGTATTGGCACATGCTTGAGCCGCTGGGAGATGGCGAACTGAAGGTCAAACGGCAACATCTCACGATTGCCCGGTGCATACGAACACAGTTGCAATCCGACATTTTTCGCCAACAATGTCAAGGAAAGATTATGCTTGTCATCGAAGTAACTCCCTGCCAAATCCAAGGCCATTCCTGCGGAAAAATAGGAGTCGTAATGACTGAAAATGGTCTTGAGATTAGCGCCGACAGAGAAATGAGGCGATAGTTCTCGGCCCCAGCCGATAACCAGTGCATAGTCGCCGGCGGTAAACCGGCCTGTTTCCACACCGTTCTCATCCGCACCACGAAACGAGCCGTATGCCAAAGCTTGGACTCCCACAGCAAAACTGCCCGCTTTGGGAAAAGTATACGAATAGACCGCCGACATAGCGCTGTTATGGGTAAAGTAATCGGTATAGTTCAAAGCCATCGTATTGTGGTGACGCTCACCGATATAGGATGGATTCATCAACAACAGCGAAGGGTTGTCATCCCGTACAGAAATCAAATTTCCGCCGAGAGCCATCATTCTGGACGAATAGTTGAGATTCAAAAAATTATATACGAACCTGCCACCGGTTTGCGCCTGAATTCGCAACATTCCGGACATCAACAACAATATCCATATAAGGTGTCGGCCGTTCATACTATTTGAAAACGCAAAAATAAAAAATCTTCCTTTTCGCTTTTGTGTCACTAGTAAAAATTGGAAAGGCTACTTCCGTTCCACCGAAAATCCAAACTTGCCAAGTTTCTCGCCCAAAGCATAATAATGACCATGCGAATACGTCACCAAATCCGCATGCTGCAAATTGATGGCATCCGTTTTCGGTGAAAACAGATTCTCATTGACATGAACCGCCACCACTTCAGCAAGAAAAAGGTCGTGCGTTCCGAGCGGAATAACCTGCGTCACGCGGCACTCCAGATTCACAGGAGACTCCTCTATCATGGGGGCATTCACTATGGAGGCGCGTACGGGTGTCAGCCCCGTTTCCAGAAATTTGTTGTATTTCTTTCCAGAACGAACCCCACACCAATCCGCAACCGAAGTTAAATTCTTGTTAACCAGGTTAATAACAAACGATCCTGTATTTTTGATAATTTCATAGGAATGGCGTTGAGGTCGCACAGAAATAGAACACATAGGCGGGTCGGAATTAACCGTTCCCGCCCATGCTACCGTAATGATATTGTATTCGTCAAGAGTGGCGCCACAGGAGACCATGACCACCGGCGTGGGATTGAGCATGTTGCCCCCGCGAAGCGTCCGTTTGCGTATCTTTGCCATTATCTGCCAAGACCTACCGCTGAAATATTGGGGATAATCAGCAACGGCATTTTGGAAGTGCTGAGAATCTCAGACATGTTGGAACTTGACGTGAAATCTGTTTCACTCTCCTCGCGCATAATCACAATCAGATTGGAATCCAATTCGTGAGCATGGTTCAGCAAGGATTGCACATAATCTTTCTGCACCGTCAGCGGGATCATCTCATGGCGGACATTCTTGTCTTCGCACATATCTGAGGCGTGACGCATTTGCACATTAATGATATGACGCGTATCGGCATTGTTCGGGTAATAGATGCCGACAATAGAGATTTTTGCGGCAAATTTTTTAGCTAAATACGTGGCATAGCGCATTTTCTGCAATGTTTCGAAACTCAAGTCTATAGGCGCATAAATGTTATGCAGATCCCGATTAATCTCAATGTTTTCGCGCATAATCAAGATTGGCACAGGGGAAGCTTTGATAAGACGGTTGGCATTGTTGCCGATGTACCCTTCTTCGAAACCGGAAGTGCCGTGCGTACCCATCACAATGATAGTGTTGGATTGGTTGGAGGCAAACTTGAGGATTTCGGCGTGTACTTTGCCTTCCAAGATAACGGTGTTAACCTCAATGTCAGGAGCTTCCATTTTGCATTCATTCTTCCATTCCTCCAAAGTCTGCTGAACTTTATGGATGTAGTTGTCACCGCCGTCCTCGGTCACGTTGTTTGATACGCCTGGGGTCTTCACCCACACGAGATGCACCGAAGCACCCGTTTTTAGGGCGATAGAGACCGCGTGGCGCATAGCGTTGTGGGAGCTATTGGAGAAGTCAATACCTACTACGAGATTCTTTTTATTCATAACAGTTTGATTTATTGATGATTATTAGATTTTATTTTGATTCGCTGGAATAGTTGGGAGCCTCGCTGGTGATGGTGATGTCATGCGGATGGCTTTCCAGCACACCGGCATTGGTGATACGGCAGAACCGTGCCTCGTGAAGTTTTTCAATATTCGCGGCACCACAGTAGCCCATACCGGAGCGCAAACCGCCGGCCATTTGATAAACCACCTCATAAAGGTCTCCCTTGTAAGGCACGCGGCCTACAATACCTTCGGGCACAAGTTTCTTGGCATCTTCCACATCGCTTTGCATATAACGGTCTTTGGAGCCGTGCTGCATCGCTTCTAAGGAACCCATTCCTCTATATGTCTTGAACTTACGGCCGTTAAACAGTATCGTGGTACCCGGCGATTCCTCCACACCGGCAAGCAATCCGCCAAGCATTACGGAATCTCCACCAGCAGCAAGAGCCTTCACAATGTCACCAGAGTAGCGGATGCCACCATCGGCGATAAGAGGGATATCATAACCTTGCAAGGCTTTATAAACATCATAAACTGCGCTGAGTTGGGGCACGCCGACGCCGGCTACCACGCGAGTGGTACAAATTGAGCCAGGGCCGATACCCACTTTCACTGCATCGGCACCCGCATCGGCGAGCATTTTGGCCGCTTCTCCGGTGGCAATGTTTCCAACCACCACGTCTACACAGTTAAAGTTTTTCTTAATCTCCTGCAGCGTCGAGATAACATTTTTGGAATGTCCGTGCGCACTATCGAGCACAAGGGCATCCACGCCGGCTTCCACGAGGGCTGCCGCACGCTGCACCGCATCGGCCGTAATCCCCACACCGGCAGCCACACGCAAACGGCCCTGTGCATCTTTGCAAGCAAAAGGTTTGTCTTTGGCTTTTGTTATGTCCTTGTAAGTAATTAATCCTAAGAGTGTTCCATCGGCGGCAACCACCGGTAACTTTTCAATTTTATGCTCCTGAAGGATGTCTGCGGCTCGGTTAAGGTCGGTATCACGAGTAGTGGTGATAAGGCCTTCTCGGGTCATTACATCACAAATATTACGGTTGAAGTTTTTTTCGAAACGCAAGTCGCGGTTGGTGACAATGCCTACGAGAACGTTGTTCTCATCCACCACGGGGATACCACCGATATGGTAATCCGCCATGATACGCAACGCATCTCCCACAGTCTTGTCAGGGGTGATAGTCACCGGCGCATTGATCATACCGTTTTCGGCACGCTTGACGGAAGCCACCTGCTTGGCCTGCTCAGCGATAGACATGTTCTTATGTATCACACCGATACCACCCTCCCGCGCAATGGAGATTGCCATCTTCGACTCCGTGACAGTATCCATAGCCGCCGACACAAAAGGTAAATTCAGCCGGATGTTGCGGGTGAACCGAGTTCTCAAATCAATCTCTCTGGGAAGCACTTCCGAGTATGCCGGAATCAACAGCACATCGTCAAATGTCAACCCTTCTAATGCAATTCTTTCTGTGATAAAGGACATAATGACTATATTTTATTTTCGTGCAAAAATACGAAAATTATGGATACGGCACCAACTTCAAACAAAAATAATTACCGTCCCACCCTTTTGCCCCGGCTTCTTTCGAACTCAATCGACATAGAGTATCTTTGTCCGCACATCTTTAAACCCCATCATTGTCAAACATTTTTGATATTCAGCCAGTTGCGCTTCGTATTTCTCCTTATATTCCCGACCTGTCTTATAATCAATAATCATCACGTGGTCAGGCTTGAACACAATGCGGTCAGGACGCCGAACTTTGTCCGAAGCCATGATAATGGGAACTTCGTTCAACACCCTATCCCCCTCGCTGATGTAGAAATACGGACTCCAGGCCGAGTCTTTAGCCACTCTCTCGAACAACTGATGCAGTCGCACACGAATTTCCTCCGGCTCGGAAACGGTCACGGCGTTGCGCTCCGCCTCGGTGGAAGGAAAGACTGTTAATTTTTGCAAAAAATCGTGAATGTGTGTTCCTGTTTCCAAAGATTCTGTATCCGGTTCCCGTTTAATCACCATAACCGACGGATTGTCACAAAAGGTCATATCCGAAAAGGATACTCTAAATTCTGATTCTGTTGGAAGACCCTCTTCCGTTACTTTATCAACCTCTGCCGCTTTTTCATCCGGTTGTCCTTTATCTTTCCACCAATCATGGTCTCCGTAATAATATGTACCATCCACATGGTCTATGCTGTATGATTCCTCCCCTTCCGTTTCTGCATTTTCATCCGATTCGTTTGGATTCACAAAATAACGCAGTGCCTTTTTGACATTCCATTTGTCATTCTCGTTTTGAGGGATTGACAAATCGGCCAAAATATACAACATTTGCTTGGCTCGCGTAAAATCAACATACCACAAATTGAGTGCATCCAAATTTTTCTTATCCTCCTCTTCTTCATAATCTTCCTGAAAATCAGAATATTGCATACTTTTTTCATGTTTCACATAGCATCCTTGACCACTGCTCTTGTGGGTTACCCAATAGTAGGTGTCGCGACCGCCTGGCGAAACACTGCAATAGGTGATAACCACTGGAAATTCCAACCCCTTAGACTTGTGAACGGTCATCAGTTGCACAGCATCAGAAGAACCGGAAAGTGAAAGTCGCGGTATGGAATCTCCATATCGGTTAATATCATCCCACCAATAGAGAAAATCGGATATCGATGCGATATTTCCATGGGAAAAATCTACTGTAAGATCCAAAAAATCAGCCACAAAGGGGTCGGCTTCGGGATCAAGTTCATAGAAACGGATAATATCCTTTACCGTTAAAAGAAAAGGATCGCACAACCATCTGTCAACAGTTTGCTTAAAGTTCAGAATGCCAAAATGCTGTTCCAGGATTGTGGACAACTCCTCATGGTTGCAACTGCATAAAATCTCATTAAAATCCTGATTCCGACTACGAGCGAAATAATCCAAAATAACCGTTTGAGCCAACGTATCTTTTTGATTAATCAAATAACGTAAGGTACTGATTATGAGATTAATATTCGGATTGTCACAAAGTTGTAGGGATTCCGTGGTGACGACTGGGATACCCGCCAGCATCAGGCATTGGGCAAAATCGGTGCACTTCGTCCGGCCGGTAAGCAGCACGGCCATGTCCCCATATCGGTATCCTCGCTGCTTCGCATCCATAACGGCAAATAGAAGCGCCGCCTCTTCTTTCCGCATCTTCATATAAACATCTTGGTAAAAGTCCTCCGAACAGTCGGACCAAACCCGACAAATGTCTCTTTTGTCATTCTTGGCAATATCAAAAATTTGCACCAGACCGCCTTGCTTCTTCTTCACACTACGCTGCTTTACATCTGTGTAGTAATCCGATTTTCCCAACTTTTCTGCAAAAAATCGAAAAAAACGATTGTTGAAACTCACGACGGCCGAATAGGAGCGGTAATTGATTCGCAATGGCTCGAACCGATAGTCTTCTGCATTTCGAAGTAATTGGGCTATTTCTTGTTCTGTATCAGCTGCTTGCAAACGCCCATAATCCGACAACCGGTAAAAAAGATCAACCTCCCCGTTGCGAAAACGGTATATCGACTGTTTCACATCGCCAAAGAGCGTTAAATTTCCCGCATTACTTAAAACATTTACAATCAATGGTTTCAAATCTTCCCACTGCATTAAAGAGGTGTCTTGAAACTCATCGATAAAAAAATGTTTGTAGAAACTCATCTTCTCAAATACTGGCAACCCACCGCTATCCGATTGAATTTCATCGTTCAGCAGTGGATTGCTCTCGACCAGAAAAAAGGAATCAGTCTGATTTTTGATGTCATTAACAAGGCTTTTCAGTGCATTCAACACCAAAAGCTGGTTAGCATTCTTCGATAAAACACGGTTGGAAAAATATTCTTTAGCGTTTTTTAACACTATATCTCGAACCTTATAAAACAAATCTTTGATTTGTTCCGCGTACCCCTCTTTTAAGGCAATTATGTCCTTTTTTTTGCTCTTTGTTGTAAAAACCTTGGTTTCGTCGAATTCTTGAATACACTTACTCTTATCGAACCCTTTCTCGGTGTTGAAAGGATCGTCCACCACCTGGGCAAACCACAGATTCCATTTAGACTTTCCGTTGGGGAATATCCCCTCCGTTTCAGCGGTCTTAAAAAGAGTCGCAGCCTGTTCTGACAACGGTTTCAACGACTTTTTACATTCGGCCAAAATTTGTAATGATTTTATTCTCCACTGTTGCACAACAGCCAATAAATCAACCATTTCCGGAAACTTTTTAACGTATGGATGGCTCTTTTCTGCATCGTAATAGAGAATATCCAAAGCTTTCGACAAAAAACGGTTGACATTCGATTTGCCGTCGTCCTCCAACTGTCGCAACAATTCGCTTACTATAATATCAAACTGTTGGTGGTCGGACAACAAATTACCTACATATTGTTCTATCGCTTTCTGATAAAAATCGGTCAGGTGAATTTGCACAGCATAGTTCATGCTGAGGTTCAGGTAGAGCGCCGAAGAGCGTATTACACGCTGGATAAAACTGTCAATCGTAGTGATACTAAACCGTGCATAATCATACAAAATACTGTGCAACAATGTTTTAGAATTCTCATGTATAAAAACAAAACAATCTTGCCGCGAGATTTCCAAATCTTTGTCGAAAACTTTCTGGCATAAATTGTCAAAATCATCGGACTTCAAATCGTCAAAAGTTTTCGCAAAAACGAGTCGGTTAAGAAATTCCACCACCCTTGCCTTCATCTCAGCGGCGGCGTTATTGGTAAAGGTTATTGCCAGTATTCCCCGGTAGCTGTTGCAAGACGTGCACACATAACAGTCCCTATTCTTCATTTTTAAAAACATGGGAAGATTATGCCGGAAACAGGTGGCGAGATAGTCAAGCACCAGATTGTAGGTTTTGCC
>Ga0310696_10000837_pt1 | contig 45690 bp, 39 predicted proteins | sample AusTroGonzalo_MG_4_FD_203885 | JGI IMG/M metagenome (GOLD analysis project Ga0310696, IMG submission 203885) | Bovine rumen microbial communities from tropical cattle in Woodstock, Queensland, Australia - Gonzalo_02 (v2) (version 2) | ecosystem: Host-associated > Mammals > Digestive system >... | reverse complement strand
CGTCCCTTCTCCGCGAAACTCGATATGCCTCGCGGGGACCCCGAACCCCTGCGGGCGCGAAGATTACCGCCGCTTTTGTGCCGCAGGCGCATATCGCGTGCGAGCAATGCGCGCTCGTATAGCGCAGGAGCGAAGCGACTGCATCTCGCGTTTGCGGAGCAAACATATCGCGCCGACCGGGCGAAAAGCACGGTCGGCATTTTTCCGTTCTCCGCCGCATATAGTGCAATGAAAAACGCCCGCCGAGCGGCGGGTCGACGGGGGGATAACAGAATGAAGACCAATCGGTTCCGGCGGCAGAACGAGCGGGGTTTCGCGGGGAGTCTTGTCCGGGGATTTCTGCTCGCGCTTTTCTTTTCGGGGCTTTTGCTCCTGTGCCTGACTTTGATCTGCTATAAGAACGACGATCCCTCGCGCCTCGTCCGCCCCTGTGCCGCCGTCGGGTTCGTCCTCTCGTCCTTTCTCGCGGGGTTTCTGCCCGCCGGATTCTATAAAAAGCGGGGGCTTCTGATCGGGCTGGCGGGCGGGGCGATCCTGGCGCTTCTGTTCGCGATCCTCTCGCTGATCCTCGGGGAGCCCGGGAAGGTCGCCGCCGGCGCGCGGCTGATCGCCTATCCGGCGATCCTGCTGCTTTCGACCCTCGGCGGGCTGCTCGGCGGGGCGAAACGGCACGTCAGGCGCCGTCCGAAACGGTTCTGACGCGGGCGCCGAGCGCGGTCAGGTTGCCGACGTAATCGGCGTATCCGCGCTCGATCAGATCAAAACGCGAGATCACGCTCTCGCCCTCCGCCGCAAGGGCGGCGAGCGTCAGCGCCGCGCCGGCGCGCAGATCGGGGGCGATCGTTTCCGCAGGAGAAAGCCACGGAACGCCGGTTATTCGCGCGAAGCCGTCCCCGACGGCGATTTCGGCACCGGTCCGTTTCAGTTCCGGAACGTAGCCGAAGCGGGTCGGAAAGATCGGGTCGGCGATCACACTCTCCCCGTCGGCAAGGCAGGCGAGCGCGGTCAGCTGCGGCTGGAGATCGGTCGGGAAACCGGGATAGGGCGCCGTCGCGACCGAGACCGGACGGGGTCTGCCGGAAACGGAAAGCGACAGCGAACCGACCCCCGCGCCGACCCTTGCGCCGAGTCTTTCAAACAGCGGGAGGATCGGGGCGAGTTGTTCCGGGGGAAAGGCGCGAAGCGTGACCTCCCCGCCGGTCGCCGCCGCGAAGGTCAGATAGGTGCCCGCCTCGATCATATCGGGACAGATCCGGTAGGACGCGCCGTGGAGCCGCCTTACCCCGTCGATCACGAAAACGCCGGGCGCGGGGAGCGAGATCCGCGCCCCCGCTTTTCGCAGGAAAGCGACGAGATCGAGGACGTGCGGTTCGCGCGCCCCGCCGGTCAGAACCGTTCTGCCGTCGGCGAGGACGGCGGCGAGGATCGCGTTGACCGTCGCGCCGACCGAGACGGTCGGAAAGCGGTAAAAAGCCCCTTTCGGGCAGCCGCGCACGAAAACCCCCTCCTCATCCTCGGAAACCGAGAGACCCATCGCCCCGAGGACCGCGAGATGCAGGTCGATCGGACGAGCCCCGAAATTGCATCCGCCGGGGCGCGGGAGAAAGATCTCTCCGAGCCGTCCCGGGGCGGCGCCGAGCAGATAAAGCGAACCGCGCAGCGCGCCCGAGAGCGAAGGCGGGACCGTCCTCCCGTCGGCGGAGGTGGGATCGAGCAGGATCCTGCCCCGTCCGGTCACGTTCGCCTTAACGCCGAGAGAGGAGAGCAGCGAGAGCGCCGCCGAAACGTCGGTGATGGCGGGAAGATTCGAGAGTTCGATCGGTTCGGAGAAAAGAAGGGACGAAAAAAGGATCGGAAGGGCGGCGTTCTTCGAGCCGTGGATCACGACCTCGCCCGCCAATCTCTCCCCGCCCGTGACGACGAGTTTTTTCATTTTCCCCGTCCCCTTCCCGTCAAGTGGGCGCGATCGGAACCGGATCGCTCCCCCTGTCAGTATATGGCGGTCGGGTCGACGGCGTCCCCCGCCGCGTCGGCAAGGAAACGGCGGCAGGCGAGGATCGGAAAGAGATCGTAGGAGGGCGACGAATCCCCGCCGCGAAGACGGATCGCGGCGGCGTTCCCCTCCCGCACGGCGGAGGCGGGGTTCCCCGTCGGCAGGATCGCGTCGAAGAGAAACAGATCCTCGCGGACGCGAGGAGAAAGCGACGAGAGGATCGCTTCGCGCGACGGGGACGACAGGAGCGGGAGAACGGCGTCGAGCGCACCCGCAAGCCCGGAGTAGCGAAGGGCGGGATCGGGGGAGGCGGCAAGCGCGACGTAGGCGGCGTAGGACGCCTCGCCCTCGGGGAGGATCCCCGCCTGATGCGCCGCCTCGTGCGCCGCGGTAAAGGCGAGGGTGTAGGCGGGAGCACCGGGGTCGATCACCGCCTCGCCGGTCAGGGCGGCGTGATAACCGAGCAGACCGAGGCGGGAAAGGAGACGGGGAAAAAGGGTCGCTTTCACGCGGAACGGCGGGATCGGGGCAAGGTTCGCCGCGCGGAGCGCCGCCGTCACAGCCCCTGAGAGTTCCGCTGCGCTCGGACGGGCGGGCGGCGTTCCGCGCCCGGGCGCGGGGGGAAGGGTCGCCTCGGCGGCGTTCGCCCCCTCCGAGAGCCAAACGGCGAAAGACGTCAGTTCGGCGTCTGCGGGCGGCGTCGGATCGGGCGGCGCGGCGCGTCTCGAGGGGAGGACGGACAGCAGAAGAAAGAGCGAAAAAAGGACGCCGGAGAAAGAGAGGACTCGGCGGAAGAAAACGCGGGGGGCGGAGCGGACGGCGGCGTAAACGAAGACGGCGGGCAGCAAGAGGAGCGCGACCTCAAACAGCGGAAACGGAAAGGGAGACGAGGCGAAAACGAGCAGCCGTCGAAGCGGATCGGACGCGACGCGGCAGACGGCGGAAACGGCGGAAGGAGACGGCGAGACGCCCGCCGTAAGAAGTGCGACGAGGGCGCAGAACGCAAGGATCGGCGCGCTTTTTTTCATACCGCCCCCTCCTTTCAAAAACGAAAAACCCGGCACACCGATAGTGTGCCGGGAAACGGGCGGATTATCAGAGGAAGATCGGGGAACGCGCACGCGTATTTACCAATGAAAAAAGATCAAGTGGTCGGTCGATCCTTCTTTTTGAACGAAGGGATAAACAGAACGGCGATCAGGCAGAGCATCAGGACCATCGTGGCGGCAAGCCCGCCCTCGGGTCCGAAGGTCCCGCCGTTGGTGGCGGTGCGCCCGGCGTCCGCCGTGACGGTGAACAAACTCGTCGGCGAAGCGAACCCGCTGACCGCGCAGCCGAAGACACGTCCCTCCGTATAGTTCCACGCCGCGTGGAGCGCCGCCGCGCCGAGAACGCTGCCGGTCCGGATCACGAACAGCCCGAGGAAGACGCCGAAGAGGAAGACGTTCAAGAGCGAAAGCAGGGTCACGCCGTTGTTGAAAACGTGGAGAAGCGCGAACATAAGCGAACTGAACAGAACCGACGGCAGCCAGCGGAAGCGGCGGGCGAGGTCCGTCATAAACAGCCCGTGTATCAAGAGTTCCTCCGCCGCGCCCTGGATCAGATAGCCGAAGAAGGAAAAGACGACGACGAGGTAATCGACGTCGGGGGACAAGCCCTCGAAGGTCGCGGCGCGAAAGACGACGGAGACGAGCACCGTCGCCCCGCAGAGGGCGGCGCCGAGCAAAAAGCCGAAGACGCAGCGCTTCGCGGCGCCCCTCTTCTCGATCCCCATCGTCGCAAGCGAACGGCGCTGGATCGAAAGGCAGACGAAAAGAGCGGCGGCGATCGCCCACGCCTGACCGAAGTGTTCCGCGATCCGGTACGCCTCGCTTCCCGAGATCTTTTCCGCCAGTTCTATTGCCGCCTCTCGGTTCAGCGCCGCGGCGCCCTCCGTCGAAGCCGCCCCGATCCCCTCGCTTATGATGCGGGAAAAGCCGTTGAGCCCGAGAATAACGGTGGCGAGCATTCCCGGTACGAGCCCGGCGAACAGCTGAGCGGCATAGACGATCGCCCAGACGATCAGAACGTCGGCAAACAGCCGGAATCGGCGCTCGCCCGGCGTACGGCGGGCAAGCAGCGGCGACGATGAAAAATCAAACACGGCGGTCTCGGTATCCTTTCCCGGGTCTCCCCGTTTTTCTCTACCGATATTGTACCATACGCGAGCCGAATACGCAAGCGCGTCTTGAAAAGTTTACACTTCCCTTTCAAGAAAACCAGCGCGAGATCAACTCGAGTGTCTTGAAGCGGACGCTCTTCTTCCCCTCCGTCATCAGGCGGTATTCGGCGTCGGAGAGCCCGAGCGGCACCCCCTCGACCGACGCGGCGGCGCAGAGCGGGGGAAAGAGGACGCACCACCAGTTCTTTCCCTTCCCCTCTCCGATCACGACGCGGAGCGACAGGTAACGCCCGGCGGGAAGCGAAAAGGTTTCGTAATCGCGCGTGGGATACTCTTCATAGGAAAGGGAGACCGTCACGCCCTCGGTTTTTCCGCGGGCGGAAAGGGTACGCAGGGCGCAGGTCCGGATCGATTCGAGAAGATCGCCCCGCAGCGCCTCCTCCGCCGCCGCGCGGTCGGAAAAGCCGCGGAAGACCTCTCCGAAGTCGCAGAGGATCGCGTCGCGCACGGCGAGCTTGTCGTCCTGATCCCCCTGTTCGTCCGACGCGGCGAGAACGTGCAGGCGGATCACGTCGTCGTAGATCGCCTCCTCCCCGGCGACGGGGCAGACGTAAAGGACGAGCGCCGCAAAAAGGACGAGAAGCGCCGTCGCCGCTCCCGCCGCAAAGCCGTTCTTCCTCCCGCTTTTTTTGCGCGCGGTCGTTTCTTCGGTCGATTGGTTCCTTATCATACGTTTTTTCCTCCGGTTGGTTTCGGTAGACGGAGGATTCCCCGGTTTTTCCGCGTTTATTCGGTCGGGATCGTTTTTTTCGGCGTATAGCCGCCGCCGAAGCGGGACATCCTTTCGGTTAACGACGAAAAACGAAAAAGGAGGATTCAAAATGAAACGAGCGGTAGTGATCGGCGCGGGTATGGCGGGGTTGACGGCGGGCATCCGTCTCTCGGAGGGAGGATGGGACGTCACGGTACTCGAACAGCAGGAGGGCGGGGGCGGAAACCTCAGAAGCTGGACGCGGCAGGGACACGTGATCGACAACTGTATCCATTGGCTGAACGGGACGCGCGAGGGATCGCGCCTCTTCGCACTCTGGCGCTCGATCGGGGTGCTCGGGGACGGGGTCGGGATCGTCAAGGCGCCCTTTTTCTACCGTTCCCGGACGGAGGGCGCAACGCTGACGTTGTGGCGCGACCCCGACCGGGCGGCGGCGGAACTCGCGGAAAAGAGTCCGCGCGACGCGAAAGCGGTCAACCGCTTCTTTTCCGACGCGAAGGCGCTCGCGACGGGTTCCCCGATCCGACGGGCGGCGGTCGTCCTGCGGTGGTTTCGGACGTCGGTCGGAGATTTTGCCGATTCGCTCTCCGATCCCGATCTCTCGGTCTTTTTCTCGGACTATCTCGGCAGGGAGTACGCCGCGCTCGGGCTTCTTTTCGCCTATTCCGCCTTTCTTTCGGGAGACGCGGATCTGCCCGCCGGAGGGTCGCCCGGAGTGGCGAAACGGTTGGAGGACAGACTGCTCTCCCGCGGCGGGAAACTGATCGCGGGCGTCCGCGCGACCGGGATCGTCACGAAAAACGGACGGGCGACCGCCGTTTTGACCGACCGGGGAGAGGCGTATCCCGCCGACCGGGTGATCGCCGCCTGCGATCCCCACGTCACCTTCTCTCGCCTGCTCCCGCGGGAGTACGCGCCGGCGGCGCTCCGACGGATCGACGAAGACCCGCGCACGCCGCATCTCTCGTCGCTGCACGTCGCGCTCTCGTTTCCCGATCCCCTGCCGCCCGGCGCGGCGTGGACGACCGTGATCGGGGGCGATCCCGCCGCCTTCCCGAAACGGACGGGTGGGCGGCTGATCCTTCGTTCTTTCGGGTACGAGCCGTCGTTTGCCCCCGCGGGGAAAACCGTCGCGCAGGCGATGTGTTTCCTGTCGGGAAAGGACGCCGACGGATGGCTCGAGTGCGGCGAAGGGTACCCGGAACGAAAAGAAGCGCTCTCCCGGGCGGTCCTCGACGCGGTCGGGCGCGCCTTTCCCTTTTCGGCGCCGACCGTGATCGACGCGTGGACCCCCGCGACCTACCGACGCTACACCGGCGCGGATCGGGGAGACTATATCGGGTGGGTCGTTTCCGCCGGGATCGTCCCGCCGCGGCTGCCGGAGCGGGTCGCGGGGCTTCCGAACGTGACGGTCGCCTCGGGCTGGTGCCGGATGCCGGGCGGTCTTCCGACGGCGGCGCGAAGCGGGGCGAGAGCGGCGGCGGATATCCTGCTCTCGGATCCCCTGCCCCGCCGCGTGCCCGGCGTGACGTTTCCCGGGAAAAAGAAAAAAAGGAAAAATATCGATCTCCCTTCTTGACAAACCGGGAAGGGTATGATAGAATACCGATTAACAAGATAGAGGCGCGCCGCATCAGGAGTAACCGCGGGGGTTCGACCGACCGAGGGTTTTGCCGCGGGAAAGGGATGGGCGCCGAAGTGTCCGGAGTCTCGATCGCCCGGATAGCTGGGTCTGCGGAGAACATCCGCAGGACTGTCGCGTTTCGCGGAGTGCTATCGGTGTTTTGTCGTATTCGTCGTATTGGGACTAATAGACGCCGATCCGTATTTTCGCGGATCGGCGTTTTCTGTCTGAAACGGTCAAAACCGGAAGAAAGAGGTACCGATATGAAAAAGAAAACCGTGTTCCGCGGGATCGCCACCGCACTGATCACGCCGTTCAAGGACGGACGGATCGATTTTGACGCCTTTGGGCGTTTTATCGACTGGCAGATCGAAAACGGGATCAACGCCCTCGTCGCGTGCGGCACGACGGGCGAATCCTCGACGCTCTCGGATAAGGAACACCGCGCGGCGATCGCCTACGCCGTTCAGCGGGCGGCGGGCAGAGTGCCCGTGATCGCCGGGACCGGATCGAACGAGTTCGATTACGCCGTCGATCTGTCGAAATACGCCGTCTCGGTCGGCGCCGACGCGATCCTCGTCGTGACCCCCTACTATAACAAAGCGACCCAGAACGGGCTGATCAAGATGTATTCCGAGATCGCCGACGCCGCAAACGCGCCCACGATCCTCTACAACGTGCCCTCCCGCACCGGGGTGAACATCGAGCCGAAGACCTACGCCGCGCTCGCCGAGCATCCGAACATCGTCGCCTTCAAGGAGGCGAACGGCAATATCTCGAAGATCGTCGAGACGATGTCCTACGTGCGCGGGAAAATGGATCTGTATTCGGGCAACGACGACCAGATCGTTCCGCTGATGGCGATGGGCGGGATCGGCGCGATCTCGGTGCTCTCAAACGTCCTGCCGCGCGAGACCGTCTCGATCTGCGACCGCTTCTTCGCGGGCGACGTCGCGGGCGCGGCGGAACTGCAATGCCGCTACCACGCGCTGATCGACGCGCTCTTCTCGGAGGTCAACCCGATCCCGGTCAAAGCCGCCGTGTCGGCGATGGGCTTCTCGGAAAACTCGCTCCGTCTGCCCCTGACCGAGATGGAGGAGGAACATAAAGCGAAGCTTCTCTCCCTGATGCGGAAGGAGGGGCTCGCCGTATGATCCGCCTGATCCTTTTCGGCGCGGCGGGTCGGATGGGCAAAGAGGTCGAAGCCGCAGCGAAAAAGACGAGCGACGTCGAGATCGTCGCGCGGGTCGACGTCTCGGGCGCCGACGGGTGCCTTTCCTCCCTTGACGAGGTGACGGAAGCCGCCGACGCGATCGTCGATTTCTCGCACCACGCGGCGACCCCGACCCTGACCGGATACGCCGTCGCAAAGGGGCTTCCGCTCCTCGTCGCGACGACGGGACAGAGCGAAGAAGAACTTGCCCTGATCAGGGGGGCGGCTGCAAAGATCCCCGTTTTTTTCTCGGCAAATTACTCGCTCGGGATCGCCGCGCTTACAAAAGCGGCGAAGGCGATCGCCGCCCTGTATCCCGACGCCGATATCGAGATCGTCGAAAAGCACCACAACCGCAAACTCGACGCGCCGAGCGGCACCGCGCTCTCGATCGCGCGGGCGGTCTCCTCGGTCCGGGAGGGTGAAACGGCGTTCCTTTTCGGACGCGGCGGGCAGGTCAAACGGCAAAAGAACGAGATCGGGATCCACGCCGTCCGGCTCGGCAATATCGTCGGCGAGCACGAGATCCTGATCGGCACCGATAACGAAACGATCACCCTGAAGCACGAGGCGCACAGCCGCGCCCTCTTCGCCGACGGGGCGATCGCCGCCGTGCGTTTTCTCGTCGGACGGAACGCGGGGCTGTACGCGATGACCGACCTTGTGGGTGACTGATATGAGCGAAACGCTTCGTTTTACCAAGATGCACGGGGCGGGCAACGACTACATTTACTTTAACTGTCTCGATACCGAACTCTCCGACCCCGCCGGGGTCGCCCGCGCCCTCTCCCCCCGCCGTCACGCGGTCGGGGCGGACGGGATCGTCCTGATCTGCAAGTCGAGCGTCGCCGACGCGAAAATGCGGATGTTCAACGCCGACGGAAGCGAGGGAAAAATGTGCGGCAACGCCATCCGCTGCGTGGCGCGCTACCTTGTCGAGCGGGTCGGCGGATACGGCGACGATCTGACGGTCGAGACGCTTTCCGGGATCAAGCGGCTGAAGATCAACCGCACGTCCGACGGGGCGTTCGCTTCGGTCTCGGTCGAGATGGGGCGCGCCATCCTCGAGGGACGGAGCATCCCGGTCGACGCCGACGGGCTGATCCGAGATCTTCCCCTGACGGTTGGGCGCAAAACGTGGGATATTACCGCCGTTTCGATGGGAAACCCCCACGCCGTGACCTTCGTTTCGGATACCCGGCGGCTGGATCTTGAAAAGATCGGACCGCAGTTTGAGAACCATCCCTTCTTCCCCGACCGGGTCAATACCGAGTTCGTCCGGGTGCTCTCGGAGGACGAGATCGAGATGCGGGTCTGGGAACGCGGAAGCGGCGAGACCTTTGCCTGCGGGACCGGGGCTTGCGCCGCGGTCGTCGCCGCCTGCATCACCGGGCGCTGCCCCTTCGACCGGGCGATCGCCGTCAATTTGCGCGGCGGGACTCTTACGATCCTCTGTCGCTCCGACCTCACGGTGCAGATGACCGGCGGGGCGGAATTCGTGTTCGACGGCGTCTGCCGCTACGGGGCGTGACCCGCCGCATCTAAAGAAAGGCGATCCCGGACGGGATCGGAGAACCTTATGAATCTTCAGTTGAACGAGAACTTCGGGAAAATCAAACCGTCCTACCTCTTCTCTGACGTGGCGAAGAGGGTGCGCGAATATTCCGCCGCGCATCCCGGAAAGAAGATCCTGCGCCTCGGGATCGGGGACGTGACCCTTCCGCTTGCGCCGACGGTGATCCGGGCGATGCACGCCGCGACCGACGAGATGGCGGACGCCGCGACCTTCCGCGGTTACGCGCCCGAGTACGGCTACGACTTTCTGCGGGAAGCGGTCGCGCGGCACTACGCCTCGTTCGGGGTGACGGTCGCCCCGGACGACGTCTTCATTTCCGACGGGGCGAAGAGCGATCTCGGGAACTTCGTCGATCTGTTCGGCGACGTGCCGGTGTTGGTTCCCGATCCGGTCTATCCCGTCTACGTCGACTCCAACCTGATGGCGGGGCGGACGGTCGCGTTTATCGAGGGAAACGAAGAAAACGGTTTTCTTCCCTCTCCCGCGGGACTGTCGAAGTCGCCCCGGCTGATCTACCTTTGCTCGCCGAACAATCCGACCGGCGCCGTCTACTCGAAAGAGGGGCTTGCCGAGTGGGTGAACTACGCCCTTGAAAGCGGGTCGCTGATCCTCTTCGACTCCGCCTACGAGGCGTTCATCTCGGACGACTCGCCACGCTCGATCTACGCGATCGAGGGGGCGGAAAGGTGCGCCGTCGAGTTCTGTTCGCTCTCGAAGACGGCGGGCTTCACCGGCACGCGCTGCGGCTGGACGGTCGTTCCGGCGTCGCTCTCGGACGGGACGCTCTCGCCCAAGAAGATGTGGGAGAGACGGCAGGCGACCAAGTTCAACGGCGTGCCGTACGTCGTGCAGCGCGCCGCCGAAGCCGCGCTCTCGGACGAGGGAATGGCGGAATGTATGGCGAATATCGCCTACTATAAAAGGAACGCCGCGCTGATCGCGGCGCTGCTCGAAAAGAAAAAGATCCCCTTTACCGGCGGAACGTCGTCGCCCTATCTGTGGCTGAAATGCCCCGGCGGGCGCGGGTCGTGGGAGTTTTTCGACTACCTGCTCTCCGAAGCGCAGGTGGTGGGCACGCCCGGCGCGGGATTCGGCGCCGCGGGCGAAGGGTATTTCCGGCTGACGGCGTTCGGGTCGCTTGAAACGACGAGAGAGGCGGTGCAACGGCTTGACAAACTGCTCTGAAAAAAGCGTTCTTCACGACAACGTAACGGTGGGAGAGAACGGGCGGCTCCGGTTTGCCGGGGTCGATACCGCCTCGCTCGCCGCCAAGTACGGCACCCCGCTCTACCTGATGGACGCCGACCGGATCAGGTCGCGGATCGCGCTCTACCAAACCGAAATGAAAGCCGCTTTCGGCGGCGCGTCGCGCCCCGTCTACGCGGGCAAGGCATTCTGCGTAAAGGCGATCTATCGGATCATGGCAGAGTGCGGGGCGTCGGTCGATCTGGTGTCTCCCGGTGAACTTTTTACGGCAAAAGAGGCGGGGTTTCCGCTTGAACGCGCCTTTTTCCACGGAAACAACAAGACCGACGCCGATATTGCGCTCGCGCTCGACTCGGGCGTGGGCTGCTTCGTGTGCGACAGCCGCGAAGAGATGGTCGCTCTGGATCGGCTCGCGGGGGAGCGCGGAAAACGGCAGACGGTCCTGCTCCGCGTGACGCCGGGGATCGACCCGCACACCTTCGCCGCCGTGACGACGGGAAAGGTGGACTCGAAGTTCGGCTCCCCCATCGCGACCGGGGCGGCGACAGACCTTGCGAAGCTGGCGCTTTCGCTCCCGCACGTCGATCTTGTCGGGTTCCATTGCCATATCGGGTCGCAGATCTTCGACGTTCTGCCCTTCGTCGACGCCGCGGGCGTGATGCTCCGTTTTATCGCCGACGTGCGCGACGCGACGGGCTTCGTCGCCTCGACCCTGAACCTGGGGGGCGGATTCGGCGTCCGCTATACCGAGAGCGATCCGGTCTTCGATTACGCCGCCGCGATCCGCTCGCTTGCCGCCGCGGTACAGCGCTCCGCCGCGCAGTACGGGGTGCCGGTCCCGACCGTCCTGCTCGAGCCGGGGCGGAGCGTCGTCGCCGACGCGGGGATGACGCTCTACACCGTGGGGACGGTGAAGGAGATCCCCGGCTTCCGTACCTACGTTTCGGTCGACGGCGGGATGCCGGATAATCCGCGCTACGCCCTCTACCGCTCGGTCTATACCGTCGTGAACGCCACCCACGCCGACAAAGCACCCGATCGCGCCGTCACCGTCGCGGGGCGCTGCTGTGAGAGTGGGGACCTTATCGCCGAGGGCGCGCGGATCGCCACCCCGGAGCGCGGCGACCTGCTCGCCGTGCTCGTCACCGGGGCGTATAACTACTCGATGGCGTCCAACTACAACCGTATTCCCCGCCCTCCCGTCGTCTTTCTCTCGCAGGGGAAGGACGAACTCGTTGTGAGACGGGAGAGTTACGAGGATCTCGTGAGGAACGATCTGTAAGGACGAGGGGACGAGGAGTAGGAGTACGCGCGCTTTCTTTCGGGGCACGACCGCATCCCCCGCGCGGGCGTGGTAAGGAAAGCGCGGCAAAGAACTTCAATAATGGAATATTGAAGAGCAAAACGCCGTTTCGACGGCGTTTTGCGGTTTCAAAAACGGAACTGCAATCGTCCGCTGTGCTTACGGTCTCTCCGGGTGTTGCGCTTGATAGTATAATTCACCACGGTAAAAACCGCCGCGCGGCAGAATAGTAGTGACGCCCGTGCGGAGTTTCCGCACGGGCGTCACGTTATTTGTCGGTAAACGATCGGACAAACGCGTCGGGATCGCCGAACAGGTCTTTCCTGCTCTCGATCTCCTCGGGGGCGCGTTCCCACCATTTCGTTCCGAGCAGTTTTTTGACCGTCTCTTCGTCAAACCGATACCGTATCAATTTGGCGGGACAGCCCGCAACGATCGCATAGGGCGGCACGTCCTTCGTCACAATCGAGCCCATACCGACCACGGCGCCGTCCCCAATCTTAACGCCGCCCTTGATCAAGACGTTCCGTCCGATCCAGACGTCGTTCCCGATCTCGCAATAATAGCCGTTTTCGGTCGTCAAGAACTGCTCGTTGGTCTCAAAATGCGGGTGTGACGAAACGAGATCGGTCGAGTGCGTCGCGGGTTCGACGACGACGTTGAAAGCAATTGAACTGTAGCGCCCGATCTTCGTTTTGGGAAGGAACGATCCGCTTCCGACGTACGACAGATATCCGATCTCGGAGTCGTTGACCGTCGCGTGGCGGATCTTGTTTTTGCCCTCGAGAACCGTTTTCTCAGTCACGGAAGAATCGAAAGACACGGAGTTCCCCGCCGCGTTCAGTTTTTTGATCAACCGGTACGATTTGCGGTGGAACAGCATCATACCGAGTTTTTTATAAAAGCGCATTCTTTTTTCTCCAGTTCACGCTTTGTCGGTGGTTTCCGTCTTGTTTTTCTTATCCTGCTCGAACTTCTCGGTCGTGGCGTTGATCCCTTTTTTGTGGAACCCCTTGTTGATCGTTTTGTCAAACGAAAACGCTTCGTTCTTCCCGAATCGGATCATCCGCGAAAACATCGGAAGATGAGACATTCCGGAAATGATGCCGCCGCAGGCGGCGAGCCCGTACGCGTCAGAGAGCGCGTTGATCCCCTCCCGGCAGGGTGAGATCTCGTCGTTGAACGCCGCCTCCTTGTGGATCCCGAGAACGCCCGTTCCGCGGATGACCGATCCTGAATAACGGACGTCGACCGTCTTGTAATGGTCAAGGAACTCGGACAGGATCCCGGCGTCGTCGGTGGCGAGAAAGATCCTCTTGAATCCGTGCGCGGAAATCGCCTCGTCGATCAGCGGATAATAATCCGCCGGCTCGACAAAGATCGGATGATTCTTATACGCTTTCCGAATGTCGGTTCCGCGGATATGCACGCCGAGCGTATCCTCGCCGATCTCGGTCTCGCGAACGAAGTTTTTGACCGCCTCCGCCGCGGCGTCGGTCAAGGTGAGATACTCGCCGACCATCTTGCCGGTTTCGCGAAGAAACGCGTCTCCCGTATCGCTCAAATACCGCGCCGTGATAAAGGCGCGCGCCGCCGTCAGGCTTCCCGGCGCGTAATCGACGACCGACGCCCCCTCCGGGATCGAAGAGATCCCGCCCGGCTGCCGGTAAAAATACTCGAAGGGGTTATCGGTATCTTTGATCGAGGAATCGTAATAATCCGAATTGCTCCACAGCAGCAGAGGCGTAAAGCCCATCCGGTCACAGTAGTAGAGGAACTCGGCGGCGCGGCGAAGATAGGCGAAAAGACCGATCTGATCCTTCGCGTCGAAGACACAGACCGGCGCTTTGCCGAGATTGCCGGGCTTCGCGTCGATCTTCACGACCTGCTGCATCTCCGAGAAATGAGCCAGATACGCCTTGTCCTTCCTATGACTCCATACGGCGGAAAGCGAAAACAGGAAGGGATGCTTGGATAAGAACCGTTTGATCCCACTCATAGAAAACTCCTCTTGTCAGAATCGGGGCGGTCGACGCCCCGAAGAATACAGGTACAGTATAACATAAAAGGTCGGCTCTGTCAATCTCCCGCCGCCGTCATCGCGCGGGCGGTTACAATACTTTGCTTCATTTTTTCCGGACAAAGCGTGCCGTCGGGGTTGAAGCAGGAACATTCGAGCGTGATCGCGCCGGAATAGTTGATCTCGTCAAGCAGAGAAAGGAAGGGCGCGAAGTCGATCTTTCCCTCCCCGAGGTGCAGGACGCGCAGGTCGGAGAAGTCGCCGGGCGTGCCGGCGTAGTCGTTTAAGTGGACGTGCGCGATCTTCTCGGCGAGGGCGCGGCGGGCGGGCGAGACGATCTCCCCCATCCGGTCGTGGAACGCCGCCATTTTGGTATCGAAGGTGAAGCGCGCGGCGGGGTAGCGCGCCGCGATCTCGTCGAGGCGCGAAAGCGGGTCGGAGACGGCGCAGATCACGTTCTCGACGGTGAGGAAAAGGTCGTATTCGGCGGCGATCGCGTACAGATCGGACAGCGCGTCGAGGTGCCGACCGAAGTTTTTGTCGGAGGGAAGCCCGTTCCAGAGATGGAAGACGAGCAGGCGCGAACCGAGTCCTGCGGCGGCGCGGCAATTCACCCGGAAGAGGTCGCACGCGCGGCGGTATTCGTCGGGGTCGCCCGACGAAAAGCCCTCGCCGATCGTCTTATCGCAATGGAAGGTGGGGAACGAAACGCCCGCCGCAAGGAAGCGCGCGAGGATCGAATCGAGTTCGGGGTACCAGGCGCGGTAGTTCATAAACTCGAAGCCGTCGCACTCGAAGTCCCGGCAGAACGAAAGGAAACCGTCGGGCGAGACGTTGTTTTTCCGACCGATGAACGCGCCGGACGATACGTAGAGAGGACGGGTCATTTCGTCTCCTTTCAGTCGGTGATCCCGCCGTGGGAGAAAAGCACGCCCCCGGACGAAAGGGTCAGCAGCCCGTAGGACGGTTCGCCCCGCGCGGGCGACGAGAGCGCGCCGGGATTGAAGAGCCAAAGCCCGTATTCGGGAAGGTACTCCTCGTAGGGTTCGTGGGTGTGTCCGAAGAGCGCGATATCGGCGCCCCGCCGTTTCGCCGCGGCGACAAGACCCCCGAGTCCGCCCTTCACGCCGTACTTGTGGCCGTGGGTGAGAAGGATCCGACGCCCCTCGAGGTCGAGGATCTCCTCGTCGTTGAGCCCGCCGGAAAAGGGCCAATCGCAATTGCCGCGCACCGCGACGGCGGCGACCGACGGGGGCAGGGTCGAAAAGACCCGGCAGGCGCCGTGAGTGCCGTCCCCGAGATAGAGGACGAGGGAGGCGTCGGGATGAAGCCCGATCGCCCGCTCGATCCGGCGGTCGGCGCCGTGAGCGTCGGAAAGAATCAGGATCTTCATTTTTTCTCCAAAATCGGAACGTTCCGCCCGTCCTTCGCATAGAATAGAGCGAAACACGAACGGAGGTCGGAATGATGAAACTGGATCGGGAAACAATGTCGAAACTGGCGACGGCGGACGACGCGGCGCTCTGGGCGACCGTGCGCGGGATCGCGCTTGAAAAGGGATTCCGCCTGCCCGAGGCGACCCCGCCGCAAAAGACGATGGAACGCCTTCGCGCGACCCTGTCGGGGAACGGGACGCTTTCGCTCGGAGAGGCGGTCCGGGTGATCGCGGAATACCGCCGGGAGCATCCGAACAATGGATGAAGGAAGCGGAACCGATCTCGCGGCGCTGATCGGGGGGCTTGCCCCGGTCATTGAAGCGGTAAAGGGAAACCCGGCTCTGCTCTCGGGAGCGCTCTCGCTCCTTCGTCCGGGAGGAAACGACGAACCGCCGCCCCCGCCGCCGCCGCGCGACCGGGAGGGCGACCGACGGAGACTGCTCCGCGCGCTCTCGCCCTATCTTTCGCCCGAAAGACAGCGGATCCTCTCGACGATCCTGCCGCTGCTCGAGGCGTGGGAGAGCGTTGCGCCGCTGCTCGACGCCCTGAAACAGCCGTTACGAAAGGAGTGAATCATGTACCGAAAGCCGGAACCCCTGATCCCCCCCGACGGTTATTCCGGGACGGCGCTCCGCGCTTCCCCGCCCTGCGAAGAGACCGAGGGCGGAAACCGACCCCTGCCGCCGCGGGGCGGACAGGAAGAGGCTCTTTTGCTCGTTCTGCTTCTGCTCGTCGCGGGGGAACGGGACGAGGTCGACCGGACGCTCGTCCTGATCCTCGGTGCCCTTCTGCTCCTCGGACGGAGTGAGCCCGGGCTGCCGTTCTGAAGCGTCAGAAGAAACTGAGTTGGTTGGTCTCGCTCAGACCGTCGAGCACGCCCGCGCCCCTGAGGACCTCGACGACGGCGCGGGTCAGCCCGGCGCGCTGACGGAGATCGTCGACCGAGAAGATCTCGCCGGCGTCCCTCGCCTCGACGATCTTCTGCGCCGCGGTGTCGCCGACGCCCGACAGCGAGTTGAAGGGCATCCGGATCATCCCGCTTTCGGGGAGGAAGAGGGTCGCGTCGGATCTTTTCAGGTCGGGGGGCAGGAAGCGGATCCCGCGCGCCAGGCACTCGCCGACGAGTTGCAGGGTCGTGACCGTTTCCTCCTCTTTCTGGGTGGCGTCCTGCTTCTTCGACAGTTCGCTGATCGTCGAGAAGACGGCGCTCTTCCCCTTCATCACGATCTCGGCGTCAAAGCCGCCCGGAGCGACCGAGAGGAACGCGGCGTAGAACTCCATCGGATAATGGATCTTGTACCACCCGAGACGGATGGCGGACATCACGTAGGCGGCGGCGTGCGCCTTCGGGAACATATACTTAATCTTCTTGCAGGAAGAGATGTACCAGTCGGGAACGCCGTTCTCGCGCATCTCCGCCTCCCACTCGGGGGTCAGTCCCTTCCCTTTCCGCACCGCCTCCATGATCTTAAAAGCGTCGGCGTTCGGAAGTCCGTAGCGGATCAGGTCGAGCATAATGCCGTCGCGCGTCCCGATGACCTTCGAGATGTCGCAGACGCCCGCCTTGATCAGATCCTGCGCGTTGCCGAGCCAGACGTTGGTGCCGTGGGTCAGCCCCGAGATCTGGAGCAGATCGGCAAAGTTTTTCGGCTTCGCGTCCATCAGCACCCCCTGGATAAAGTGCGTCCCCATTTCGGGCAGACCGTAGGTGCCGAGTTGGCACCCCCCGTTCTCTTCGGGGGTAATACCGAGGGGTTTTGTGCTTTCAAAGAGTTGATAGACCGCCGGATCGTTCATTTTGACGTCGAGGACGCTGGTGTTCGTGTAGCGCTCGAGCATCTTGTACTTGGTCGGGATATCGTGTCCCAGCTCGTCCAGTTTCAGGATCGTATCGTGCAGATACGAGAACTGGAAGTGCGTGGTCTTGATCTCCGAATCGGCGTCGTCCGCCGGGTGCTGGATCGGGGTGAAATCCGAGACGTCGTACTCTCTCGGTACGACGATGATCCCGCCGGGATGCTGCCCCGTCGTGCGCTTGATCCCGCAGCAGCCGGCGACCAGACGCTCGATCTCGGCGCGCGGCAGGGTGATCCCTTTTTCTTCGAGATACTTCATCACGTAGCCGTACGCCGTCTTCGAGGCGAGGGTGCCGATCGTGCCGGCGCGGTAGACGTTGCCCTCTCCGAAGAGCTGTTCGGTGAACTTATGCACTTTGCCCTGCACGTCGCCCGAGAAGTTCAGGTCGATATCGGGCGATTTGTCGCCGTAGAAACCGAGGAAGGTCTCGAAGGGAATGTCGTGTCCGTCGGTGATCAGCGGTTCGCCGCACTTGGGACAAACCTTGTCCGGCAGATCGAAACCGGAACCGTAACTGCCGTCGGTGACGAACTCGGAATACTTGCATTTCGGGCAACGGTAGTGCGGCGGAAGCGGGTTGACCTCCGAGATCCCCGCCATACTCGCGACGATCGACGAGCCGACCGAGCCGCGCGAGCCGACGAGGTATCCGAGGCTTTCGCTGTAGGAGACGAGTTTTTTCGCGATCATGTAGAGAACGGCGAAGCCGTGCTCGATGATCGAGGACAGTTCCTTCTGAAGCCGGGCGGAAACGATCTCCGGAACGGGGTCGCCGTACCAGTCCTTCGCCCTCTCCCAGCAGAGCCGGGTCAGTTCTTCCTCCGATCCCGGGATCGACGGAGGATAGGTCCCCTTGGGGATCGGACGGATCTCCTCGATCGAGTCGGCGATCAGGTTCGGGCTCTTGATCACGACCTCGCGCGCGAGTTCCTCCCCGAGATAGGCAAACTCGGAGAGCATCTCGTCGGTGGTGCGGTAATAGAGTTTGGTGTCCCGGTCGGCGTCGGGGAACTTCATCCCTTTGAGCAGGATCTTGCGGTAGATCTCGTCCTCGGGATTGAGAAAGTGCGCGTCGCAGGTGGCGACGCAGGGTTTGCCCTGCTTCTTCGCCAGCGCCACGATCTTTTTATTCAGTTCCATCAGCGCCTCGTCGTCCTTGACCTTTCCCTCCGCGACGAGGAACCGGTTGTTCGAGAGCGGCTGGATCTCGAAGTAGTCGTAAAACGAGGCGATCTCGTCGAGCGGCTCGCCCTCGATCCCGTTCAGCACGGCGCGAAAGACCTCGCCCGATTCGCACGCCGAACCGATCAGCAGCCCCTCGCGGTGGCGCTCGATCAGACTCTTCGGCATCCGGGGAAAGCGCTTGTAATAGTCGAGATAACTCGACGTGATCAGTTTGTAGAGGTTTTTCAACCCCGTCAGATCCTTCGCGAAAAGGACCATATGATAGGTCGGGAGCCGGAGCGGGTCGGCGCGTTCGCTCATCGCCGCGTTCATTTCCTCGAAGTTCGTGATCCCCTCCTCGCGGAGACGGTCGCACATCACGAAGAAAACCCGCGCCAGCATCTCGGCGTCGTCGGCGGCGCGATGGTGGTTGAAATCGCCGAGTTTATAGTGCTCGGCGATCGCGTCGAGCTTGTGTTTTTTCAGTTCGGGATTGACGTAGCGCGAGAGCGCGACGGTATCGAGATAGGTATTCGGGAAGGGGATCTTTTCTTTCTGCGAGACGACGCGAAGAAAACCGGTATCGAAGTTGGCGTTGTGCGCGATCAGGACCCGGTCGCCCGCAAAATCGAGGAACCGTTTCAGCGCCTCGCCGGGGGTGGGCGCGCCCTTTACCATCTCGTCGGTGATCCCGGTCAATTCCGAGATCGCGGGCGGGATCGGCATCCCGGGATCGACGAAGGTGTCGAAGCGATCGAGGACTTCCCCGTCGCGGACGAGAACGGCTCCGATCTCGGTGATCCCGCAGGAACGGTTGTCAAGACCCGTCGTCTCGATGTCGAAAACGACCATTTCGTCCGAAAGCGATGGCGACGCCGTCCCGTAAACGGCGCGTTCGGTATCGTTGACGAAATAGCACTCGATCCCGTAGAGGATCTTGACGTTCGCCTTCTGTTTCTCTTTGGCGAGCATCAGTTCGGGGAAACTCTGCACGTTTCCGTGATCGGTGACGGCGACGGCGCGATGCCCCCAACGCTCCGCCGCGGCGACGAGCTCGTCGGGACGGATCAGTCCGTCCATCGTCGACATATTGGTATGAAGGTGCAGTTCGACCCGCTTCTCGGGGGCGTCGTCCGAACGCGGGATCACCCGGATCTTCGCGACCGCCTTCGGAGAAAGGGTCAGATCCTCCTCGTTCATCCGGTCGCGCAGCATCCTGCCCGAAACGGCGATCGTTTTTCCGGGCGTCAGCCCGTCAAGCCACGCTTTATCGTCGGGAGAAACCGTCTTTTTGATCATCAGACTGGACGTGCCGTCGGAAAAGCAGACCGTGTAGGTGATCCGGTCGCCCGCGCGGTTAGCGCGGTTGGTATTCGAGAAGACCGTCCCGTAAACGAGCAGATCGGAACGCGCGTCGGTGACCGTCGCCATCGGGGTCGGCGCGTCGAGCCGGACCGGAAGACCGAAAACCCACTCCGCGCCCTCGGTTTCAAAGACCGTCGTTCCGACGCGGAAGCGCGTTCCCTGCTCGCGCATGACGAACGCTTTTTCCCCGCCGGTGAGCGAGGTCTTTTTGGCGAGGTTCTTCTTTTTTTCCTCTTCTTCGCGGGCTTTGCGCTCTTCCTCCGCCTGCGCCCGGCTTTGTGCGAAGAATGCCTCTTGCATCGCGCGGTTCTCGGCGTCGTAGCGGGCAAGCCGTTCCGCCGTCCTCTCGGCGGCGTCTTCGCAGGAGCGGATCACGATCTTTCTTTTCACGCCGTAGCGGCTGGCGAGGATCCGTTCGATCAGATCGGCGGTCGAGGCGTCGTTGACCAGATCCACGCCGGGGGCAAGGAACGGGAGTTCGCAGACGATCGTCTCGCCGTCGTCCCGATACGCCGCGTCGTAGAAAAAACCGTGCGTGACCGCGCCGATCCGGGTCGCCTCCTCGGTAACCTCGTGCATACAGAGATCGGCGCGAAAACACTCGGGCGGCATATGCGGAAAGATGCGAAAAGACGCCGCGGAATAGAGATCGCAGAGATCCCGCTCGATCGAATGAAGAAGCCCGACGTCGACGCGCCGATCAAAATGAAGGTCGACCTCGACCCGCAGGGGATCGCGTTTATAACGCATACCGATCCATTCGGACGACGCGAGAAGATCCCGCCGCGCTTGCGACGGGTTGTATTTCTGAAACTTATTCAAAAAAGTCGTTTGTTCGTTCTGCTGTTGATCCATCGTGTCCTCGTCAGTCGGGAAATGTTTTTTCGATCTCGTCGAGCAGTACCCCGACGATTTGGTCGGCGGGATATTTGGCGACGGTCTTTCCGCGCTTGAAAAGAAGCGCCTCTCCGTCGCCGCCGGCGATCCCGATATCGGCTTCGCGCGCCTCTCCGGGTCCGTTCACGGCGCAACCCATAAAGGCGACCTTCAGTTTTTTGTGCCGCAATCCGCGCTCGTCAAGTCCCTTTTCAAATGCCGCCAGCAACGGGATCAGGTCGATCTTCGTCCGTCCGCAGGTGGGACAGGAAACGACGTCGATCCCCGCCCGGGGGTCGAGTCCGAGCGCGGACAGGATCTCGCGCGCCGCCGCGACCTCCTCGGTCGGGTCGGCGGTCAGCGACGTCCGGACAGTGTCGCCGATCCCCTCGGCAAGCAGGGTCCCGATCCCGACGGCGCCCTTGACGGTCCCGCGCTTGAGTCCCCCCGCCTCGGTCACGCCGAGATGGAGCGGATACGCCGTCCTCTCGGCTAAGATGCGGTTGGCGTCGATCATCGTTTTAACGTCGGAGGATTTGACCGAGATCACGGTGTCGTAAAAGTCGAGCGATTCAAGGATCGCGGCGTGCCCGAGCGCGCTTTCGGCGATCGCCTCCGCCGTCGGGGCGCCGTACTTTTCAAGCAGGGGGCGTTCCAGCGAACCGCCGTTCACCCCGATCCGGATCGGGACGCCCGCCGCGCGGCAGGCGCGCACGACCTCGGCGACTTTGTCGCGGGACCCGACGTTGCCGGGATTGATCCGGATCTTGTCCGCTCCGGCGGCGACCGCCTCGAGCGCGATCTTGTGATCGAAATGGATATCGGCGACGAGAGGGACCTCGATCCCCTGCTCCTTGAGAAACGAAAAAATCCCCGCCGCCCCTTTGTCCGGCACGGCAAGCCGGATCACGTCGCACCCCGCCGAAACGAGCGCGCGCACCTGACGAAGCGTCGCCTCCCGGTCGCGGGGGTCGGTATTGGTCATCGATTGCACCGTGATCGGGGCGTTTCCCCCGATCGTCAGCCGCCCGACACGGACGGCGTTGGATCTGCGGCGTGCGGTCATTTCCGATTCCTTTCTTTTTTCGTCAGAAGAAGGCGAGGATATCCTTGACCGTGATGAAGAGAAGCAGTCCGAAGAACAGGAGCGCGCCGACGGCGTCGATCGTCCCGGTCACTTTCCCGGGCAAGCGGCGGCGCGAGACCATCTCGATCACGGTATACGTGAGGTGTCCGCCGTCAAGCGGCGGGATCGGCAGCAGGTTGAAGATGCCGAGGTTCATCGAAATGATGAGCGTGAGATACAGCAGGGTCGCCCCGCCCGATTTCGCCGCCTCGGTGATCGCGCCCGCCGTGCCGACGGGTCCCGAGACCGCGTTGATCGAGTAGCGCCCCGTCACGACGTCATAGAGCGATTCCCAGATCATCTCGACGACGTAGGTCGATTTCCAGAAGGTCTGACTGACGACCGTTCCGAAAGTCTTTTTCACCGCGTAGACCTTGAAATCGGCGCTGCCGAAAACGACCCCCTGCTCGGTGACGGTCGGGAAGGTCACGAAGACGTGTTCCTTTTCCCCGTTCTCGTGCCTGACGTAGAGATCGAGCGGCTCGCCGCGGTAGCCCTCCCGCATGATCTGATAGTAAAGTTGATCCGAGATGTGCACCTTATGCCCGTTGACCGAGAGGATCGTGTCGTTTTCGTGCAGAACGCCCTCCGAGGTGACGGGGTTGCCGTCCCCGTCGGTCGCGGGGGGATTGAACTCGGCGATCTGCGTTCCGCCGACCCGGATCCAGAGCGTCAGGATCAGAGTCAGGATGAAAGCGAGCAGGATATTCATCGCCGCGCCCGCCGCGTGAACGATCAGCCGCTGCCAACCGGGGCGCGAAACGAGGGTGTTTCCGTAGTTGATGACGTAGTCCTCGTCGCCGGGTTTCGGGGGTTCCTTCGGCGTTTGGTTCTCCCGTTCGTGCGGGATCGCCTCGTGGGCGAAGGGGTTCTCCGGCTCGTATTCAGCCGTTTCCTCGTCGAGTTCGCCGCGCATCGAAACGAAGCCCCCGAAGGGGAGCAGACGGATCGAATAGCGGATCCCGGTCTTCTTTGATTTTTTCGAGAAGAGTTTCGGTCCCATACCGATCGCGAACTCGGTGATCTCGACCTTGAAAATCCGGGCGGCGACGTAATGCCCGAACTCGTGGATCATAATGAGAAGCCCGAAAATCAGGATGGCGAGCAGGATATAGAGAACCATACCGTTTCCTTTCTTTTTCGGTCAGAGGAGCGCCGCGGCGACCGAACGCGCTTCGCGATCGGCGTCCAGCAGTTCTCCGACCGTTTTCGCCGCGCGGCGTCCGGTCATTTTTTCGACTGTTTCCGAGACGATCCGAAAGATATCGGTAAAACCGATCTTTTCCTTCAGAAACGCCGCGACGGCGATCTCGTTCGCCGCGTTGAGCACGGCGGGGACGCCGCCCCCGAGCCCGATCGCGCGGTAAGCGAGCCCGAGCAGCGGAAAAGCGTCGGGATCGGGCGGATAGAAGTTGAGAGAGCCGACCGCGAACAGATCGAGCCCCGGGGTCAGACCCGGAAGCCGCCGCGGATAGGTCAGGGCGTACTGGACGCAGAGACGCATATCGGGCGTAGAAAGCTGAGCGACGACGGCAGAATCAATATATTCCACAGCCGAATGGATTATACTCTCGGGATGGACGACGACCCGGATCGCGTCGGGCGAAACGTCGAACAGATGCGCCGCCTCGATGACCTCGAATCCCTTGTTCATCATCGTCGCCGAATCGACCGTGATCTTCGCGCCCATTTTCCAGGTCGGGTGGGCGAGCGCGTCGCGGAGCGTGACCTTTTCAAGCCGTTCCCTCGTCATACCGCGGAAGGGACCGCCCGACGCGGTGAGCAGGATCGAACGCACCTCGCTCTTGTGCCCGGCGTGCAGGCATTGGAAGATCGCGCTGTGTTCGCTGTCGACCGGGATGATCTCGCACCCCGTCTTTTTCGCCTCGGCTTTGACGACGTCGCCCGCGACGACGAGCGATTCCTTATTCGAGAGGGCGAGCCGCCGTCCGAGCGAAACGCAGGCGAGGGTCGGGAGCAGTCCCGCCTCTCCGAGGATCGCGTTGACCGTGACGGGAGAGTCGACCTCGCAAATCGCGTCGCAGAGCGCGTCTTCCCCCCCGCGGACGGAAACCGAAGTATCTCGCAGACGGATCGCGAGATCGCGCGCCGCCGCCTCGTCCGCCATCACGCAGACGCGCGGATTATGCCGGCGCGCAAGCCGCTCCATTCCGACGGAGTCGGTATTGGCGGTAAGGAGATCCGACGGGATCGAATGCTCCGCCGCGACCTCAAGCGCCTGCCGCCCGACCGAACCGGTCGCGCCGAGTACCGAGAGCGAGGCGGGCAGCCCCCCCTCGTTCTCATAAGACGATTTGTCCCGTGCGGTGTTCATCAGTGCGTATCCTTTCCGGGGGTTTTTACGACAGGAAGGCGAAAACCCCGTTGATCTCGCCGATCTGCATCAAAAGCCAAAGAAGGATTGAAGTGGTGAGTACCGAGTCGAATCGATCCATCACGCCGCCGTGACCCGGAAAGATCTTTCCGTAATCCTTGATCCCGTGCTCGCGTTTGATGAGCGAGGCGATCAGGTCCCCGATCTGCGAGATCACGGCGACCAGCAGCCCGGCGACGCCGAGCATCCAGTAGTTGACCGAAAAGTCGTAGCCGAACTGCATCACGATCCCGAACACGATATAGCCGACGATACAGAAAACGGTGCCGCCGACCGAGCCCTCGACCGTCTTCTTCGGGCTGACCTCCGGGATCAGCTTATGCCGTCCGAAGAAGCGACCCGTGAAGTAGGCGAAGGTGTCGGTGACCCAGGGACCGATAAAGGCGAGCAGGCAGAGATAGGCGCCGGAAGGAACGCCGTAGCGGATCGCCGACAGGGCGGCGAAACCGATCGAGATATAGATCACGGCGGTATAGAGCGCCGCCGCCTCCGAAAAGGCGAACGTCCCGCGGCGGAAGACCGTCACCGAGATCACCCAGAGCAGGTAGACGAGCGCCGCCGCAAGCAGGATCTTCGCCCCGAAATCGGAGAAATAGAACCCGAAAGGCAGTCCGACGGCGATCGGGTACGCCGGGATCGAGAGCCAAAGATCGCGCCCTCTGCCCATCGCCCGGAACGTCTCGAAAACCGCGACTCCGGCAAGGATCGCCCACGCGATCGGATAGGCGAGAGTTCCCGAGAAGATCAGGATCAGAACCAGCAGGGGGATCAGAACGCAGGCGGTAAGGATTCTTGTCAGCATAATGCGCTCCTTTCGTTTATCCGACCGTCAAAGCCCGCCGAAACGGCGATGGCGTCCGGAGTAATCGGTCAGTATCCGGTCGAGTTCGCGTTCGTTGAAATCGGGCCAGAGCGTATCTGTAAAAAAATACTCGGCGTACGCCGATTCCCAAAGCAGGAAGTTGGACGTCCGGAAATCGCCCCCCGTGCGGACGACGATATCGGGATCGGGGCGCCCGGCGGAGTCGAGCGCAGCCGAAAGGGACGCCTCGTCGCAGGGAAGTTTCCCCTCCCCGGCGAGCCGGTTGACGGCACGGACGATCTCGTCGCGCCCGCCGTAGTTCAGGGCGATATTGACCCGGGTCGACCGTCCGCGGCTCCCGTTTTCGAGTTTTTCCATCTTCTCGACGAGCGAGGGCGCAAGCCCGTCCCGACGACCGAGGAAAACGATCTCGACGTCACGGTCGGCGTACTGCGTGAAGGTATCCTCAATGTATCGGTCAAGCAGTTCCATGATCGCGTCGACCTCGCGCTTCGGACGGCGCCAGTTCTCGGTCGAGAAGGCGTAGACCGTGACGGTCGCGATCCCGCGTGTAATGCAATGTTCGACGATCCGCTTGAAGGTCTTCGCCCCGGCGCGGTGCCCCGCCTCGCGCGGCAGCCCTCTCTTCTTCGCCCATCTGCCGTTTCCGTCCATAATGAACGCAATATGGGAGACGGCGGGCGGCGCCGTCTCCTCCTTTTTGCGGCGGAAGAATCCGAACATCAGATCTCCATGATCTCCTTGTCTTTCAATTCGGTAACCTGATCGACGATCTTGATATACTTGTCGGTGAGATCCTGCACGAGTTTATCGCTCTGCTTGACCTCGTCCTCGGTCATCTCGCCGTCCTTTTTCAGTTGCTTGGTCTTGTCGTTCGCATCGCGGCGGATGTTGCGGATCGCGACCTTGGCGCCCTCGCCCATCTTAGCGATCTGCTTGGTCATTTCGCGGCGGCGCTCCTCGGTCAGCGGCGGGAACGAGAGACGGATCACCTTACCGTCGTTCTGCGGATTGATGCCGAGATCGGAGGTCAGGATCGCCTTCTCGATCGCGCGGGTGATCTGGGAATCCCAGGGCGAGATCGTAAGCGTGCGCGCGTCGGTCACGCTGACCGAGGCGACGCCGGTGATCGGCGTGGGAACGCCGTAATAGTCGACGCGGATGCGGTTCAGAACGTCGGGGGTCGCCCGTCCCGCGCGCATAACGGTCAGTTCGCTCTTGTAGGATTCGACCGTCTTGTTCATCTTCTCTTCGAATTCTTTGGTGTCGAGTTTCATAGCCTTCTCCTCTTTTCTTTTCGGATTTCGGTCATTTGCCGTTTTTCGGGGTTACGATCGTGCCGAGGTGATCGCCGACGATCGCGCGGAGGATATTTTCGGGATCCGACAGACCGAACACGAGGATCGGAATGTCGTGCTCCATACAGAACGCGGTGGCGGTGGCGTCGATGGCTTTCAGCCCGTGAGAGAGAATGTCGCCGCAGGTGATCTCCTCGATCTTCTCGGCTTTCGGGTCGACGTGCGGGTCGGCGGTGTAAATGCCGTCGATGTTCTTCGCCATCAGCATCACGTCGGCGCCGATCTCGGCGGCGCGAAGCGCGCCCGCCGTGTCGGTCGAAAAGAACGGAAGCCCGATCCCGCAGCCGAAGATGACGACGCGCCCCTCCTCGAGATGGTGGATCGCGCGGTCGCGGCTGTAGGGTTCGGCGTAGGGACGGAGTTCGGCGGCGGTCATCACCCGCGCGTCAAGTCCCGCGTGACAGAAAGCGTCCTGCAACGCGATGGCGTTGATCGCGGTGGCGAGCATCCCCATCGAGTCGGCGCGCACGGGATCCATATCCTTCCCCTGCCTGCCTCTCCAGATGTTTCCGGCGCCGACGATCACCCCGATCTCTGCCCCGAGATCGAGACAGCGGCGCACCACGTCGGCAAGCTTGAAGAGAAAGGCGTCGTCGTAGAGTTTTCCGCTTCCGGCGGAGAGCGCCTCTCCCGACAGTTTGAGCAGTACCCGTTTGTACCTGAGTTTCGTTTCCATAGTCGTCCTTCCCGGGCGGGCGAACCGTTTCGCCGTCCGCCGGCTTTCGTTTTTTTCTTCTCTCCTATTCTACCGTATTTTTGCTTTTTTGTAAACCCTTTTTTCGTTTTTTTCGTGCGCCCGTACGCGCGATGGGACGAAAATGGGAGGGGGGCGGTTGCTATTTTTTCGCAAATGACAAAAAGAAAAGGCCGCACGGTTGTGCGACCTTTTCGCTGAAATCGAAGGGTGCGGATTATTTCCCGCCGACCATCTTCGCGACTTCCGCCGCGAGGTCGTCCTCTCTCTTCTCGATGCCCTCGCCCTTGTCGAAGCGGATGCATCCGGTGACCTTGATCGAACCGCCGAACGCCTTCGCGGTCTGCTCGACGTACTTGGCGACGGTCAGCGAATCGTCCTTGACGTACGCCTGCTCCATCAGGCAGTTCGCCTCGTAGAACTTGCCGAGCCGTCCGGTGATGATGCCGTCGAGAACCTTCTGGGGTTTGCCCGCCATCTTGGGATCCTGCGCCATCTGCGCCATAAGGATCTCGCGCTCGGAGGCGATGACCGATTCGGGAACGTCGCTCCGATTGACGTAGGGGGTGACGTAAGCCGCCGCCTGCAGGGCGATGTTCTTCGCGAATTCGGCGAATCCGGCGTTGTTCTTAGCATTGTCGTCCGCCTCGAAACTGATGATGACGCCGGTGGCGCCGAGACCGTGAATATAGGTGCTGACCAGACCGTCGACGATCACGAAGCGGCGGACCGACAGTTTCTCGCCCATCGTGAAGGTCTTCTCCTGCACCTCTTCCTCAACGGTCTTGCCCGAGGAGGTCTTGCAGGACAGAAGCGCGGTCACGTCGGCGGGACGGTTGGCGATGATCGCCCCGAGGACCTCACGCACGAAAGCGCGGAAGGACTCGTTCTTGGCGACGAAGTCGGTCTCGGAGTTGACCTCGACCATAGCGGTCACGCTGCCCTCGGTCAGGATATCGACCAGACCGTCGGCGGCGATGCGGCTCGCCTTCTTCGCGGTGGCTGCCATTCCCTTCTCGCGAAGGACCTTGATCGCTTCCTCAAAATCGCCGTTGGCGGCGACGAGCGCGTTTTTGCAATCCATCATACCGCAGCCGGTCTGCTTGCGCAGTTCGGCGACGTCTTTTGCGTTGATAGTAGCCATTTTTCTCTCCTTTTCAGTCGATTACTCGGCGTCGGCGGTCTCGGGCTCGTCCGCGGCGGGTTTCTCCTCCGCCTCGGTGTCGACGATCGCCTCGCCGCCCTTGCCCTCGATCACGGCGTCGGCAAGCGCGCCGGAGATCAGTTTCAGGGCGCGGATCGCGTCGTCGTTGCCCGGGATGATATAGTCGGCGTCGTCGGGGTCGCAGTTGGTATCGACGATCGCGATGACCGGGATACCGAGCTTTTTCGCCTCTTTGACGGCGTTGGCTTCCTTGCGGGTGTCGGCGATGAACACGGCGTCGGGGAGACGATCCATATTCTTGATACCGCCGTAGATCTTTTCAAGATCCTCGATCTCCTTGACCTTCTTCGCCGCTTCCTTCTTGGGAAGGAGGTTGAAGGTTCCGTCCGCCTGCATCTTTTCGAGTTCGTTCAGACGGCCGATCGAACGGCGGATGGTCTTGAAGTTGGTGAGCATACCGCCCGGCCACCGGACGTTGACGTAGTACATGCCGCACTTGATCGCCTCTTCGCGGATCGAGTCGGCAGCCTGCTTCTTCGTTCCGACGAAGAGCAGCGTGCCGCCCGCCTCGGAGAGGTAACGGACGTAGGTGTACGCCTCCTCGAACTTCTTGACGGTCTTCTGCAGGTCGATGATGTGGATGCCGTTTCTCGTGGTGAAGATGTACTCGGACATCTTCGGGTTCCACTTCTTGGTCGGGTGACCGAAGTGAACTCCTGCCTCCAGGAGCTGCTTGATGGAAATGCCGAACATTGTGTTTTCCTCCTAAAATAAAATGGTTTTCCGCCGCAAAAGGAACCGATCGTCCACCGTCCGGGAGAAACGGGCGGCACCGGGCGATCCACACCCTCTTGCGTGAGAATTGTGCCGAGGCACGTCGTTTATAATAACATATTATTTCCTGTTGTGCAAGTGGTTTTTACCTTTTTTCGTTTCGTTCACGAAAAATTAACATTTTCGGCAGTTTTTTCGTTCTTCACGGGGGGACGGAAGCGGGGGACAGCCCTCGGCGTCGACCAGGATCACGTCTTCCCCGATCTTTTTGATCCGACACCATGGGATTTGCGTCTTTTCGCGTTTCCCGAACCCGAGAAAGCCGGCGTCGCCCGAAACGACGAGTCCGGTGATCCGCCCCTCGCAGGGGTCGAACTCGAGCGCGGTGACGCAGCCGATCCGCCTGCCGCATCCGACGTCGATCACGTCCTTTTCCTCAAAGTTTTCGGTATTCATCATACGCACGGTTCTGCCTCCGATCTGTCGTTTTCGGGTCGTTCTTCGCCCTTACGCGGAGCGCGGCGCCGCGTAGAGCGGCGCGCGGAACAGCAGCGGTCGGATCTCGCACCAAGTCGGGACGAACGCGGATCCGGGCAGCGGATTCTTCCCCGCTCCGCACTCAACGGTGAAAGCGGGAACGCCGATCCGTCCGACCGCCCAGTCGGTCAATCCTCCGTACGCGGCGGCGCCCGTCGGCACCGCGGCGCGGTAACCCGTCATCGCCGAAAAGCGCGCGGCGACCGCCGCCTGTCCGGGGAGGCTCCGTCCACCCGACGTGAAATAGATCTCCCGTCCCTGCGTATGGAGAGAAAGGATCATCGAGAGCGGGACCGAACGAATGAAACGGGCGAGCGCCGCCGTCTCGGGTTCGGATTCCGGATACTCCCCGCTGTAGCGGGTCGGAGCCCCTCCGACGATCCCGAGGGATGCTTCGACCCCCTTATAGGCGTGAAACCCCGCGTCGTAGTTGTGGTTCAGGTCGACCCCTCTGGCGTTTGCCTGCCACGTGGAGACCTCCTCGCTACCCCCGTTCATCCGTCGGACGCGTTCGGAGAAGAGCCCCGCGGAAAAGAGCCCGCGTTCGACGAGTTCGACCCCGTCCGGGTTGAGCGCGGGAACGATCCAAAGCGTCCGCACCGACAGAAGGAACACCGGATCGATCCCCTCGATCGATCTGCCCGCTCGATGGGCGGTCAGAAATTCGGAAAGGAAGCGAAGAAGGAAAGCCGCCGTCATCCCCTCCGCGCCGTGATGCGCGCCGACGTAAAGAACGTGGGTCGCCCCCTCCCCGAGGCGGAGCAGAGGGATCTCGCGTCCGAGCACCGAGCGCCCGAGCGTTTCGTGGGACAGGGCCGGGTATTCCCGTTCAAGTTCGTCGATAAGTGCGACGCGGGCGGCTGCGTCCGGACGGGGCGGGATCGTCGTCATAAGCGTTCTTTCCTTTCGGTTGATTCATCTTTTCGAGTATATGCGAAGCGAAGGCGGGAGATAACCCGGTCGGCGCACAAACAAAACAGTCCCGGCGGTTTCCCGCCGGGACTGTTTATCGTCGGTTCGGATCAGTCGGCTTTTCCGACCGAGCCGAAGAGTTCCATTTTCTCCTTGACGGTCGCTTTGATCGCCTCGACGCCGGGTGCGAGGAGTTTACGGGGATCGAAGCCCTTGCCCTCGAGATCCTTGCCCGCCTCGATATATTTCCGGACGGCGGCGGCAAAGGTGAGCTGGCACTCGGTATTGACGTTGATCTTCGCGACGCCGAGCGAAATGGCGCGGCGGATCATATCGGCGGGAATGCCCGTACCTCCGTGGAGAACGAGAGGCATCTTTCCGGTCTTCTCCTGGACGGCGGCGAGGGTCTCGAAAGAGAGTCCCTTCCAGTTGGCGGGGTACTTGCCGTGGATGTTTCCGATCCCGGCGGCGAGCATCGTCACGCCGAGGTCGGCGATCTTCTTGCATTCGTCGGGATCGGCGCACTCGCCCATTCCGATCACGCCGTCCTCTTCGCCGCCGATCGCGCCGACCTCCGCTTCCAGGGACATCCCCTTCTCGCGGCAGATGCGGACGAGTTCGGAGGTCTTCTCGACGTTTTCCTCGATCGGATAATGCGAACCGTCGAACATAATGGAGGAAAAGCCGGCGTCGATGCACTTGAAGCAGCCCTCGTAGGTGCCGTGATCAAGATGGAGCGCGACCGGAACGGTGATCTTCAGTTCGCGGATCATCGAGGAGACCATCGCGGCGACCGTGCCGAATCCGCACATATACTTTCCCGCGCCCTCCGAGACGCCGAGGATGACCGGGGAACGAAGTTCCTCCGCGGTCTGAAGGATCGCCTTCGTCCATTCGAGATTGTTGATGTTGAACTGACCGACGGCGTATTTGCCCGCCACCGCCTTTTCAAGCATTTCCTTTGCCGAAACCAGCATTTGTATTTTCCTCCCTGCGAAGTTATTTTTTCACTTATTATTTTACATCAGCGCCGACGAAAAATCAAGTGGTTTTTCGCTTTTTCGGGACGCTTTCGGATCACGTTTTCCGCCGCGCCGAAAAAAGCGAACTTTTTGCCGCTGCTCTTGACAGTCGCGACTAAAGAATATATAATATAGACAATACTGGGTGAGTATGCACTTTCCGCAAAACGCAGGAGACGAATCCCAAGTCAGGAGGACTCTGGTTTTGGATACCATCGCGACCATATCGGCGCTGTTTTCCCCGGTGATGAACTTTGCGCTTCAGCAGAGCGGCATCCCCGTTATCCGGGAGATCAGGATCAAGAATATGACCGGCCGGGCTCTGTCCGGTCTTTCGGTGTCGGTGACGAGCGATCCCGCGATCTTCCGTCCCGCCGTCTTCCCCGTGGAGGAGGTGCGCCCCCGCACCGATTACGAGATCCTCTCTCCCGACCTCCAGATGTACGCCTCCTCCCTGATCACCCTGACGGCGGCGACCGATACCGTGATTCGCGTTTCGCTGCTTCTCGACGGAGAGACCGTCTCGGACGTCGAATCGACCGTCCGGCTTCTTGCCTACGACGAATGGGCGGGTGCGAAACTCTTCCCCGAAACGACCGGCGCCTACGTCCAACCGGGTCATCCCTACCTCGCCGATCTGATGAAATCCGCCTCCTCCAACCTCAAACGTCTGACGAAAGAGAGTTCGTTCCCCGGATACAAAAAGAAGGATTCCGGATCGGTCCTGAAACAGCTTGAAGCGATCTTTCTCGCTCTCCAGGAGGAACTGTTCCGGGTAAAGGAAACGACCGGGACCTACGAGGAACCGGGACAAAGGATCCGGCTTCCCGAAACGCTGAAAGTGAAGCGCGAGTGCGGAACGCTCGATCTCTCGCTGCTTTTCGCCGCTTGTCTGGAAGCCGCCGATCTCAATCCGATCATCGTTTTCGAGAAACGCACCTGCTACGTCGGCGTCTGGCTGATCGACACCTTCTTCTCGGAGAGTATTCAGGACGACGCGACTCAGCTGACCAAACGGACGGCGGAGGGGATCGAGGAACTCTGCTTCGTCTCGCTGAACGGTTTTTCCGAAAGAGCCAACTTTACCGCCGCCGTCGCCGCGGCGAACGCCAGACTTGCAGACGAGGAACGCTTCTGGTTCGCGCTCGATCTCCGGCGCGTTCGCGCCGGCGGGATCCTGCCGATGCCGCTCCGGCGGCTCGACGCGAAGGGCAATCCGCTCTTTGATTTCGTGCCGTCGACGGCAAAACGGACGGGTGAATCCGACGATCCGACCGACGCGAAACGCGCGGCGAAGCGGACGGGATCGTCCGAAATAACACGCGAGCAGCTCTGGCAGAGAAAACTGCTTGATCTGTCGCTGCGCAACACGCTGCTCAATTTCTCGTTCTACCGTTCCTCGGTGCAGATCCTCGTCGGGCAGAGCGAGGAACTCTTCGATCCCCTGACGCGCGAAGACGCCGAGTACGCCGTACTGGGGCGCCCGAAAGAGCCCGAGATCCCCGTCGGGGACGGACGGAACCTCATCAATCTGCGTCACGCCGCCGAACCGATCCAGAACTTTCTGCGTTCCGAGTTCCGGCAACGGCGGATCCACACGACGAACGACCCGGAGGACCTTTCCGGCACCCTGAACAATCTGTTCCGCACCGCGAAAACGGGGCTTGAAGAGAGTGGCGCGAACACCCTTTTCCTCGCGTTCGGCTTCCTGCGCTGGTACGAAACTGCCGCCTCGCAGAAACCGCACTTCGCCCCGCTCGTCCTGCTTCCCGTCGAGCTCGTCCGCGCCTCGGTACGTAAGGACTTTCTGCTCCGGGCGCGTGAAGACGAGCCGCGGTTCAACATCACCCTGCTCGAAATGCTCCGCAACAACTACGGCGTGACGATTCCCGACGTCGACCCGCTCCCCCAGAACGAGAACGGCGACCGGAGTCTTCGCGACGTGTTCTCGGCGGTGCGGAACGCGGTGATGAAGATGCCGCGCTGGGATATCTCGGAGTCGGTGATCCTCTCGAACTTCTCGTTCTCCAATTTCATTATGTATAACGATCTGCGGCAGCGTTCCGCCGATCTGAAAACGAACAAAGTCGTCTCTTCCCTGCTCTCCGGTCGGCTGACCTGGCGGGACACCGACAATTTCCTGCCGCCCGAGGAACTCGACGGCAAAATCGATCCCGTCGACGTAGCGGCGCCGCTTCCCGCCGACTCGTCCCAGCTCTCCGCCGTCTGCGCGGCGGGCGAAGGCAAGACCTTCGTTCTGCACGGACCCCCGGGGACCGGAAAATCACAGACCATCACCAATATGATCACCAACGCCCTGTATCACGGGAAGTCGGTTCTTTTCATCGCGGAAAAGATGGCGGCGCTCTCAGTGGTGCAGAAGCGGCTCGAGTCGATCGGGATCGCCCCGTTCTGTCTTGAACTGCACTCGAACAAGGCGAAAAAAGCCGACGTGCTCGGGCAACTTGACCGCACCCTGCAATCGGCGAAGATCAAGACCCCGGAGGAGTTCACCGCCGAGGCGGAGCGTCTGCGCCGTCTGCGCGCGCAACTGAACGAAACGGTCAGCGCGATCGGACGGGTGCGCCCCTTCGGCTTCTCGCTCTACGACGCGATCGTCCGTTTCGAGCAATATAAGGACGCGCCGGATCTGAAGATCTTCTCGAGCGAGGCGGTGGCGGCTCTCACAAACGACGCGCAGCGGCGGCACGAGGCGATCATCGGAAAACTCCGGGTCGCCTGCGACGCGGTGGGCGGCGTACACAAGAACCCCTTCTCGATCTATCAGAGACGGGACTACTCGCTCCAACTGAAACAGAAATTCGCCGACGCGCTCACAAACGTCGCGGAGAGCGGCGCCGATCTGCAAAAGCATCTCGTCTCGCTCGCCCGGCTGATCCCGTTCCGCAATCTGCACACCTATCAACAGATCAAGTCGATCTCGGAACTCTGTACGATCCTCTCGGAGGTCAATCTGCTCCCCGCGGGTCTGACGACCAACAAGAATCTGCCGCTGAACCGCGATCGCATTCTCGATATCTGTCACGCGGGACAGACGCGCGACGATCTGCACGCGTCGCTTCTTTCCCGGTTCTCGGAGGGAATCCTGAACTTCGACGCGGCGAGCAATCTGCAAAGGATCAAACAGGCGCAGTCGAGAAGCCCGATCTCCGGCTTCTTCCGCCGCCGTTCGATCTGCCGCCGGCTCGCCACCTTCGGAAAAACGGCGAAGCCCTGCAAGATCCGTGAAACGGTGAAGATCCTGAACGATATTCTGAATTATCAGGAATCTGCCCGCACGGTGCGCGAAAACAACCTCTGCGAGGTCATCTTCGGCGAGGTCTGGGATCGCGGACGCTGCGACTTCCGGATGCTGGAACGGGTGTTCCTGCAAGCGGTGGATATCATCCGCCTCTGCGGCGAGATCTGCACCAATCCCGAGAACCGGTCGCTCGTGCTCGTCAAGATCGGCGCGCTGACCGAAGAGGGGATGTTCGCCGAGCGTACCGCGCTCTTCCGCGCGGTGTCGGAATCGTTCAATCGGTTCATCGAGGCGGAGGACGCGCTCGCCGCCCTCTGCGAAAACGACGCCGAACGCTGGCGTTCGCAACCCGGCTGGATGATCAATCAGAAGAAACTTGCCGAAACCTGTCTTTCCAGGATCGACACGCTCCGCGACTGGAACGGTTATCTCGGCGTCAGAGAAGAAGCGGAGAAAGCCGGACTCGGCGTACTCTGTCAGGCGCTTGAGCGCGGAACGATCGAGAGCGAACAACTGATTCCCGCCTACCGCCGCAACCTCGCCTACTCCTGCGCCGCTTTCGTCATCGACGGCGAGGAGGCGCTTTCGGGCTTCAACGGCGCGCTGATCGAAGAAAAGATCCGGCAGTTCGCGAAGATCAACGCCAATTTCGAGAATCTCACCAAACAGGAACTCGCCGCGATGCTCTCGGCGAAGATCCCGAACGCGATGGACGACGCGTCGGCGTCGTCGGAGATCTCGATCCTGCAGCGCGCGATCCGTTCGGGCGGGCGCGGGACGGCGATCCGCAAACTCTTCGACAGCATTCCCAACCTGCTCCGCTGTCTCTGCCCGTGTATGCTGATGTCCCCGATCTCGGTCGCGCAGTATATCGACCCGTCCTTCCCGAAGTTCGATCTCGTGATCTTCGACGAGGCGTCCCAAATGCCGACCTGCGAAGCGGTCGGAGCGATCGCGCGCGGCAACGACCTGATCGTCGTCGGCGACCCGAAGCAGCTCCCGCCGACCAGTTTCTTTATGACGGTGCGCAACGACGAGGACAACGTCGAAAAGGAAGATCTCGAAAGCATACTCGACGACTGTCTCGCGCTCGGAATGCCGGAGGAACACCTGCGCTGGCACTACCGGTCGCGGCACGAAAGCCTGATCGCTTTCAGCAACCGGCAGTACTACGACAACAAACTCTACACCTTCCCCTCCCCGAACGACCGGGTCAGCCGGGTCAGCCACGTGAAGGTGGACGGCTTCTACGACCGGGGAAAGACCAAGCAGAACAGGGCGGAGGCGCAGGCGATCGTTTCCGAGATCGTCCGCCGTCTGAAAAAACCCGAACTCGCCAAGCAGAGCATCGGCGTCGTCACCTTCTCGTCGGTGCAGCAGCTTCTGATCGAAGATCTGCTGGAAGCCGAGTTTCGCAAGAACTCGAAACTGGAAGAGGCGGCGCTCGGTATGTACGAACCGATCTTCGTCAAGAACCTTGAAAACGTGCAGGGAGACGAACGCGACGTCATTATGTTCTCGGTCTGCTACGGTCCCGATAAGAACGGGCAGGTGGCGATGAACTTCGGTCCCCTGAACCGCGACGGCGGCTGGAGGCGTCTGAACGTGGCGACCTCCCGCGCGCGGCGCGAAATGATCGTCTTCTCGACCCTGCTTCCCGAGCAGATCGACCTCAACCGCACGACAGCGGAAGGGGTGATCGGTCTTCGCTCCTTCCTCTCGTTCGCAATGAGCGGAAACAGCAGTCTGCCGACCCGTCCGGGCGACCGCGCCGACGGCGAAGGGATCGCCGAGAACGTCGCGGCGGCTCTCCGGCAGCTCGGATACGAGGTCGACACGCACGTCGGGTGTTCGGAATACAAGATCGATATCGCGATCCGCGATCCGCTCCGCGAAGGCGAATACCTGCTCGGCATCCTCTGCGACGGAGAAAACGCGGGTCAGGAGACGGCGCACGATCGCCTGATCCTTCAGGATCAGATCCTCGCCTCGCTCGGGTGGAAGATCCATCGGCTCTGGCTTCTCGATTGGTGGGACGCGCCGGCAAAGGAACTCGAAAAGATCCGCAACCTCGCCGAAGAGGCGAAACTCCGCCCGATCCTCTACGACGCGCCGGCGCCCGCCGCGCCCGCCCCGACCGTTTTCGAGACGGTGGCGCGGACCGACAAAAAACCCGCCGCCGAGGTCTTTCCGGTCTATCCGGTCACGCAGTTTGAGGACATGGACGAAACGATGGCGGGAGCCGACCTCTTCTGCGACGTGATCAACAAGACCCGGATCGTGATGCAGATGGATAAGATCCTGCATCTCGAGGGTCCGATCAGCCGTTCTCTCTTGATCAAGCGGTTGCTGACGGCGTGGGGCATCCCGCGCACGAGTCCGAAGATCGAGCGCTCGATCGACGAAAAACTCCGCTTCATCGATCACAAGACGACCCAGACGGCAAGCAACCACTTCTACTGGCTCACCGATCCCGAATCGACCCCGATCTCGCCGCGGATCCCCGATCCCGCCGACCCGAAGGGGCCGTCGCGCCGCGATTTCAACGACATCCCGACCGAGGAGATCGCCGCCGCCGTACGGTCGGTCGTCGTCCGGCAATACAGCCTGACGACCGAGGATCTTTACAAGGAGGTCTCGCGCATCTTCGGCTACAACCGACTGATGCAGACGGCGGTCCCCTTCCTCGCGGAGGGCGTCACCTACGCCTCCTCGCACGGTTGGGTCGCCGAACTGAACGGTCGGATCTTCGTCAAAGTCAAATAAAAAAGCCGAAAAAAGGCCCCCCGGCTTGCCGGGGGGCTTGTTTTATCGGCTTATGCAATTTCCTCTCCGGTTCGGAGGTGGTCAAAGGTCTACTACGGTGACGCCCTCCCCCTCTTCCGCGCGGTCGTAAAGCCAGTCGGAAAGCGTCTTCGCGTCGGAGAGGAACCGCTCGCGGCGTCCGAGCGTGACGGCGGTGAGCAGGCGCTCGGCGCGGTCGGTCGGAGCAAACTCGTAGATCGCCAACTCGGATAGCAGATCGCTGAAGGTCGAAACCGATTCGGGAAGGTCGGACAGCGCCGAGAGCAGGTCGAGCGCCGCGCGGGCGTCCTCACATGAAAGGCGCCAGACCCCGCCGTTCTGATAGCGGTCGTCGAGGACGTGGGCGAACAGCACCCGGAAAGGGAAAAAGCCGTCGCGGGTAAAATAGAGCGAATCGGGACGTTCGAAGCGACCGTCGAAGTCGCCGACCTGCAGTTCGACGAAAACGCCGTCCTCGCCGCGGCAGTCAAAGGTCATCAGCGCGGGATCGCCCTCGGGGATCTCGTGTTCCTCCTCGTTGACGGGAAAGGGCGACGCGATCCCGACCCCGTGATCTTCGATATCGTCGAGAAAATCCTCGAGTGAGAAGAAAAAGGTCTCGTCCTCGACGAGTTCGTCGTAGGGGTACAGTTCCATCCGGCGGATCAACAACGAATCGGCGGGTCTCGCCAGCGGAACGCTGACGCTCATCTGGACGGCGCGCCCCTCCTCGGGACGGTTCATCATCACGTAGCCGTCGGAAGCGAGGTCGATCCGGAGTTCGGATTCGTAGTTCGGACTGAACTTCTCTTCCCCTTCCGCGGGGGGAAGATCGGCGCGGGAACGGTAGACCGAGACCGAGACCGAAACGCCGAGATCCTCGGCGTCCTCGACGCAGTCGATAAACCGCTCGTCCGCGTTGAGAAAGGAAACGACGTTCTCCTCGTGCGCCGCCAGTTCCCCGTTCGACATTTTCCCCCAAGATCGGATCATTTTCGCGTCTCCTTTTCTTCATTTCCTTTTTCAGTATAACACGCGGGACGAAAAAAAGCAACCGGACGGAGTAAAAAACTCCGTCCGGCGTTTTTTCGGGGAAATCACGCCTCGCTCGTTTGTTTTTCGCCGCCCTCGAACTGCAGGCAGTAGAGTTTCCAGTAGTAGCCGTGCTTTGCGAGCAGTTCCTGGTGCGTGCCGCGCTCGATGATCTCGCCCTTTTGCAGGACGATGATCTGATCGGCGTGCTGGATCGTCGAGAGGCGGTGCGCCACGACGAGCATCGTGCCGATCGAGCGCATCTTTTCGAGCGATTCCTGGATCAGCACCTCGGTTTCGGCGTCGATGTTCGCCGTCGCCTCGTCGAGAATGAGGACCCGCGGACGGTGAAGAACGGTGCGGGCGAACGAAAGGAGCTGGCGCTGTCCCTGCGAGAAGTTCTCGCCGCGTTCGATGACCTGCGCCTCGTACTTGTCGGGCAGTTTTTCAATGAAACTGTCGGCGCCGACGTAGCGGCACGCCTCGACGATCTTTTCGTCGGGGATGGTCTCGTCGTGCAGACTGACGTTGGTCTTGATCGTCCCGCTGAACAGGAAGACGTCCTGCAGCATCTGTCCGATCGCGCGGCGCAGCGACTTGATCCTGATCTTCGAGATATCCTGTCCGTCGATCTCAATCGTCCCGCGCTGGATCTCGTAATTGCGGACGATCAGCGAAAGGATCGTCGTCTTGCCGGCGCCGGTCGCGCCGACGAAGGCGCAGGTGTCGCCCGGTTCGATCACGAACGAGACGTCGCGGAGAATCCAATCCTCGCCGACGTAGGCGAACCAGACGTGCTTGAACTCGATCCGTCCCTTCACGTCGGTAAGGTCGACGGCGTCGGGCAGATCGCGGACGTCGGGCTGTACGTCGAGGAGGTTGAAAAGCCGCTCGGAGGCGGAGGTCGCCTTATGGATATTGTTGAGTTGGTCGGCAAGCTGCTGGACCGGGTTGAAGAACTTGCCGAGATAGAGGTAGAAGGCGACGACGCCGCCGGGAGAGAGCCCGTACTTCACCCCGAAATAGAAGATCAGGGCGATCGTCGCCACGTAGACGAAGGTGACGAAGGGGCGGTAGATCCCGAACCCGAGCACGATCCGGAAGACCGAACGCCGATGGCTGTCGTTCTTCTCGTCGAACTCGGCGGCTTTCTTCTCTTCACGGTTGAAGATCTGCGTGATCTTCATCCCCGAGAGGTTCTCGTTCAGGAAAGCGTTAAGATCGGAGATGCGCTTCCGCTCGTCGCGGAAGGCGCGGCTCTCGTAATGCGAGAAGACGAGCGAAGCAAGGAAGATGACCGTGATCGGGATCAGCATCAGGCAGGCGAGCTGCCAGCTGACGAAGAACATAATGGCGTAGACGCCGACGATTGTGACGAGGTTCCGGATCACCGAAACGATGACGTTGGTGAAAAGGTCGCACATCGACTGCGTATAGGAGGCGACCCGCGTCACGAGACTGCCGACCGGCATCTCGGAGAACTGGTTCTGGCTCATCCCCTCGATATGCGTGAAAACGTCGGTGCGGAGGGTGTAGATGATCCTCTGCCCCGCCTTCTGGAGCACCATCGATTCGACGTAGATAAACAGATTGTTGACGACGCCGACGACGAACGCCCCGACGGCAAGCATAATCACCAGATGGAGATCGATGACCTCGCTCGTCAGCGTATCGGTGATATGCGAGAAGATCAGGGGGATCGCGACGTCGAGAACGACGTTCAGAAGGAGCAGGAAACCCGCGAAGATAAACGAGCCGATCTCGGGGCGCACGTAGGCGAGCATCCGGCGGAGAAGGACGCGGAAGGGGATCTTTACGTCGCCTTTCAGCCGGTCTTTTTCTTCTTCATCGTAGAAATCAGGCATTCTCTTCCCCTCCTTCCACTTCTTTTTCCAGTTCCTGCAGATAGACCATCTTTTGATAGGTGGGAGAGATCTTCAGCAGGTTTTCGGGGGTGTCGAACGCCTCGACCCGACCGTCGGAGAGGACGATGATCCGCGAAAAATGCGAAACGGTGGAAACGCGCGAGGCGACGACGATCGTCGTCCGACCCGCCCGTTTTTCACGGATATTTTTCAGTATTTTTTCCTCGGTTTTGAGGTCGACCGCCGAAACCGAGTCGTCGAGGATCAGGATCGGCGCGTCTTTCAGGTAGGCGCGGGCAAGCGAAACGCGCTGTTTCTGTCCGCCCGAAAGGGTGACGCCGCGCTCTCCCGTCACGGTGTCGTACCCGTCCTTGAAGTCCTCGATATTCGAGGCGACGTCGGCAAACTCGGCTGCCTCGCGCACGCTCTCCATATCGGGGTCGTCGCGCGAGAATCCGATGTTGTTCTTTACGCTGTCCGAGAAAAGAAAACTGTCCTGCGGAACGAAGGCGACGGCGTCTCTGACCGAGCGGAGATCGCACTCCATTATATCCTTCCCGTCTATGAAAACGGTCCCGGGCGGAACGTTGTAAAGGCGGGTCAGGATCGTGACGAGGGTGGTTTTTCCGCGTCCGATGCGGCCGACGACGCCGATCGTTTCGCCGGGCTCGATCTTCAAGGTGACGTTGTCAAGGATCGTCGTATCGACCCCGGGATAGGAAAAGGTGAGATGACGGAACTCGACCCCTCCCCGAACGTCGGTCAGGGCGACGGGGGTTTCGGGATTTTTTACGTCCTCTTCAGCGTCGAGGAACGCAGAGACGCGCTTCATCGACGTTTTCGCCCGGCTGAACATCGTGACGAGCGATCCGAGCGCGATCATCGGCCAGATCAGAGTGTCGAAGTAGCCGAAGAAGGTAACGAGTTCGCCCGCCGTAAGGGCGATCGGGTGACCGAAGACGGAGATCGGTTCGCCGTTGACGGCGGCGTAGACGAACCAACCGCCGAAGCCGAGGATCATCGCCGAGATCAGCGCGATGATCAGTTCGATGATAACGTCAAAGAGAACCGAGACGCGCACGAAACTCACGTTGCTGTCGGCGTTCTTTTTCGCGACTTTGGCGAAGGCGTGGATCTCGCTCGTCTCCTTGACGAACGCCTTGATGACCCGGATGCCGGTAAAGTTCTCCTGCGTGAAGTCGTAGAGTTTATCGTACTCGCCCTGCCGTTCCTCCCATTTCAGCGCCATATACTTCTCGACCAGACCCCCCCAGATGATGATGAGCACCATCGGGATCAGCGAGAGGATCGCGAGCGCCCAGTCGAGCCGGAACATCCGGATGATGACGAGAACGCCGAGGAAGAAGCCGTCGACGAGCTGCACGGTGCCGAAGCCGGTGAACTCCTCGATGGTCTCGAGGTCGGTCGTGCACCACGACATGATCGAACCGACCTTGGTCGCGTGATAGTAGGTCGGAGAGAGCCGCTCGCTCTTGTGGAACATTTCGCGGCGAAGCCCCGCCTGGATGCGGAGCGAAGCGTTGAAGAGGGTATAACGCCAGAGCATCCGCCCGGCGAACATGATCCCCGCGACGATCAGCAGTCCGGAAACGATTTCGACGACCGAGGAGAGCGTCGCGGTCCCGTCCTTCAGACCGTCGACGAGTTTTCCGAGAAACTCGGGCTGATAAAGCTGTACGTAGTCGACGGCGATCAGCGCAAAAATCCCGACAAGGAAGAAGTACCAGTATCGGGCGTAGTATTTGTTCAGACGTTTTGAAAGCAGCATGGTCGGGTATCCTCGTTCGGTCGGGCGCGCCGTGCGGGCGCGCGGGTTGGCGGGTAAAAGTCAATATATTATAGCAGAAAGCAAGGGGTTCGTCAACGGTTTTCCCCAAAAATGTTCGGTTTTCCCGCTTTTTCAGCCATCCGTACATAAAAAAGGCGGTGGCGTGCCAAACTACCGCCGTCCCGGAAAGGAGAAAAAATGATGAAACCGAACGAGAACAGAACCGAAAAAAAAGAGCCCGAGCAGTTTCCCGGGCAGGTCCCGGCAACGACGGTCCCGCACACCCCCGAGATCCCCGATCCCCCCGTTCCCAACCGGGCGTGGACCGAAATGAAACTGGGGCGGGATATCGACGACCTGACGCCGGAGGAAAAGAGCGACCTCTATATCGGAAAAGACCGGATCCTCTGAAAGATGCGATCGCGACGAAAAAAAGAGCCGTCGCGATTGCTTTTTTATTTGCGCCGTGCTATAATGAAGAAAACGATCCGAAAAGAGGTACTTACCTATGCTGATCATGTCGAACAACATCTGGAAGTGCGACGACAACCTGCCGTCGTGGAAGGAACGGGGCGGCGACTGCTCTGCCGAAGTGCGCGTCAAGGGGCTGCTCCGCGTTTACCGGGATCTGCTTCCCGACGTTCTTGGATTACAGGAATCTTCGGTCAAAATGGCGACCCTCCTGATGGCGGGGCTCGCCGACTGCCCCGACGGGAAGGGCGGGGTCGCCCGCTACGAGTTGATCACGGGCGGCGACACCCCGATCATCTACCGTCAGGACAAGCTGAAACTGATCGAGAGCGGATTCTTCCGCTATTCCGAAACGATCCCCGGGCTTCCCTGCGAATACAACAACGGGGAAACCAAATCCTACTGCTGGGGGCTGTTCGAGGATCGCGAAACGAAGGCGCGGGTCGCCGTGACGTCGACCCACCTTTGGTGGCAGTCGCACGAAAAGGTCCCGGGTTCGCGCGAAGCGCGCGAATACCAGATCCGGCAGGCGGCGGCGAAACTGGAAGAAGTGATGAAACGCTACGACTGCCCCGGCGTTCTGATGGGCGACTTCAACGCCGCCGCCGACACGTTCGCCATCGCGGCGACGAAGGAACTCGGTTGGCGCGACGCGCACGATATCGCGACGGGCGACCGCGACGAGACGAGGGGGCACCATTGGTGCGACCGGACGTGGTACGGACGGCGCGACGACGGCGGCACGTTTGATCGGGCGATCGACCACATCCTGCTGAAGGGCGAAAAGCCCGGCGCCGTCAAATACTTCCGCCGGATGAACGAGGAATGGTACGACCCGATCTCGGATCACTATCCGCTCTATATCGAACTGGAACTCTGAAAGGCAGCCCCGAAAAGAGGGGGGTGACCGTCAAAAAACGAGCGATCCCGCAAGAAAAGCGGGATCGCTCGTTTTCACGCGCCGGAGGGCACTTTATTTTTTCTTCGGAACGAGAAGCTCCGTGCCTCCCATATAGGGGCGAAGGGCGACGGGGATCTTCACGGTGCCGTCCGCCTGCAGATTGTTTTCAAGGAAAGCGATCAGCATCCGCGGCGGGGCGACGACGGTATTGTTCAGCGTGTGGGCGAAATACTTGTTTCCGTCCGCGCCGTTGACGCGGATCTTCAGCCGGCGCGCCTGCGCGTCGCCGAGGTTCGAGCAGGAGCCGACCTCGAAATACTTCTTCTGCCGCGGGGACCACGCCTCGACGTCGACGCTCTTGACCTTCAGGTCGGCGAGGTCGCCGGAGCAGCACTCAAGCGTGCGGACGGGGATATCGAGCGAACGGAAGAGGTCGACGGTGTTCTTCCAGAGGCGGTCGAACCAGACCGGGCTCTCCTCGGGACGGCAGACGACGATCATTTCCTGTTTCTCGAACTGGTGGATGCGGTAGACGCCGCGCTCCTCGATGCCGTGCGCGCCCTTCTCCTTGCGGAAGCAGGGAGAGTAGCTCGTCAGCGTGTAGGGGAGATCCTCTTCCTTTAAGATCTGGTCGATGAACTTACCGATCATCGAATGTTCGCTGGTACCGATGAGGTAGAGATCCTCGCCCTCGATCTTATACATCATGGCGTCCATCTCGGCGAAGCTCATCACGCCGGTCACGACGTCGGAACGGATCATAAAGGGCGGGACGCAGTAGGTGAAGCCGCGGTCGATCATAAAGTCGCGGGCGTAGGAAATGACGGCGGAATGGACGCGGGCGATATCGCCCATCAGGTAGTAGAAACCGTTGCCGGCGACGCGGCGGGCGCTGTCGAGGTCGATCCCCGCGAAGCTCTCCATAATATCGGTATGGTAGGGGATCTCGAAGTCGGGAACGAGGGGTTCACCGAACTTTTCGCGCTCGACGTTCTCGCTGTCGTCCCGTCCGACCGGGACCGACGGGTCGATAATGTTCGGGATCGTCATCATATCCCGCTTGATCTTCTCCTCGAGTTCGGCGCACTCTGCCTCGAGCGCGGCAAGGCGCTCCGCCTGCTCCGAGACCTGCTTTTTCGCCGCCTCGGCTTCCTCACGCTTGCCCTGCGCCATCAGCATACCGATCTGTTTCGAGATACGGTTGCGGTCGGCGCGGATATCGTCGCCCTCTTTCTTGGCGGCGCGGCAACGCGCGTCGAGTTCGATCACCTCGTCGACGAGCGGCAGTTTCTTGTCCTGAAACTTCTTTTTGATATTCTCTTTTACGATTTCGGGATTCTCCCGGACAAAACGCAGATCCAGCATTTACCCCTCCGATTGTCATCCGCCCGCGGGCGGAACGTTTCGTATAGAATGAATGATAGCACAAAGCGCCCCGGTTGTCAAGCGTCGGGGCGCTTTTTCGGTCGGGAAGCGGTCAAGCCTCCGCGGGCGCGGGGTTCGCGAGGTCGTTTTTCGCGGAACGGTTCGCCAGCCACTCGAAAACGTGCGCGACGATCAGCGCGATCACGTAGGCGCCGATCAGCGCCGGGAAGAGCGCCGCGATCGAGGAGTCCGCCATATCGCCGAGCGCAATGAGCAGAAGAATGACGAGACTGAACACGGGAACGGTCAGGATCTTCAGGATCAGGGAGTAGATCACCGCGCCCGTCTTCGGCGGCGCTTTGAGGCAATGCGTTCCAATCACGAGCCCCGAGAAAAAGTCGACGATCCCGAGCGGGACGAGAAGGATCAGGATAAGCGGCAAAAACAGGATGATCCCGAAGACGAAGCCCCACGCCTTGCTCTCCTCTTCTTTCTTTTCCTCTTCCGTTTGAGACGCCGCTCCCTCTTCGGCTTCACTATCCGCGTTTTTCGCCGCCTTCGTCAGGATCCCGAAGTTCCCGACGGTGAAAAAGAAGACGACGACGAGGGCGAGAAAGACCGCCGCGGCAACGTTGACGATCCCGGCGACGCGCGAGTAGGTTCTCGTTTTCCCTTGCATATTTTTCTGATCTCCTTTGCGGTTTCGTTTCCGGGATCGGAGCGTTCGAGCGATCCCGTCGGAGTCTCTTCGTTTCGATTATAGCACTCCGAGGTCGTTTTGTCAAGGAAAGCGACGGCTTGACAGTTCCCCTCGCGCGTGATATAATAAGAAGAGATATAGATTTTGAA
>Ga0310696_10000836_pt1 | contig 45710 bp, 74 predicted proteins | sample AusTroGonzalo_MG_4_FD_203885 | JGI IMG/M metagenome (GOLD analysis project Ga0310696, IMG submission 203885) | Bovine rumen microbial communities from tropical cattle in Woodstock, Queensland, Australia - Gonzalo_02 (v2) (version 2) | ecosystem: Host-associated > Mammals > Digestive system >... | reverse complement strand
TTCGCATCTGCTCCAACACTTCGGCTATCTGCGGAAAATGTCTGCCGGTCTTTTTAAGGCAAAATACCGAATCAGAATGTGCGTTTCCTCTTGCATCAATTAAATCAGCCATGTCCTGCTCATTTATCAAGGTAACAACTCTAGGATATGGATTATATTTGTCATAAACCTCATCCCCGACCTTGATTTCATCATCGGTCTGCTTTGGTTGCCATTCTCTATAATCTTGTGCAGGACAAAATAGTTTTGCGTAACACGGTTGTTGATTTTTGCAGTTTTCACAACTCTTTTCACTCTGCCGTTCTTCGTAGTCCTTGATTTTCTGCATGGTTTCTTGAACGGTAAGGTTTTTAAGAACAGGTGCGCCTTTTCTTGTATCAAATATTTCTTCAAATTGTTCTCTAGGCATACCACCATTGTATTCAGAAAGCACTATCTTCCTCGCACATTCCCACGCATCGTTAAGACCTTTTTCGTAAAACGTGTACTCGCCATCTCTTATCTCTTTTGCCTTGTCCTCATAGCCACGTCTGTACGCTTCGTCAATAGCGTTATCTGTCTTATACTTCAAATCTCCGTTCTTTTCTGTCATTTCTTCCACCTATCTCCCGTCCAGTACACAACTGCCATTACCGCAAACCAAAATAAAAAGTAGTATGTCCATGGATCGGTCAGCAGTTGTGTCAGGAACCGGGTTAAACTTCTTACCATGCCGTTGCTATGTCGATCTGATCTTTGTTGGTTTCCGCAAACGCTCCCGTGTCTAGCACTATTCCCGTACCAAGTGATGTTTCTACGTTTGAGCCGTAAGGATGTACGTCATACGGAGCTGCTACGATGATGTATGTTCCGTAGTATTTAACACCACGCTCGTCCGTCCACCGCTTATGGTGGCTACCAAATACCTTGTCTGCGTTATCCATAACTCTCGTCATCGGCAAGTTATACCATGTCTCTTTTGTGCCGTTAAAATAGTTGACCCCTTTCCTTGCTGTCAGGATCGTGGTCACTAACAGCAAGTTAATTATCAATTTTTTCATACATCCCCCTTAATATTTGATTACCTTGTCGCTATGCTGTGCGATCCAGTCTATTGCCTGGCGCATCGTATAACCATTATTCGATGCGATGTCGATCAGCGAATACAGTTTTGGGTGTGTTCTCTTTAATCCCGGAAATCTGTCGCTCTCATTCGATAAATGCGTTCCGAATCCACACAACACGCATCCCGTTCTTGAGCATCCCGTGCAATGTAGTGGTTGTCTGCCAAGATCAAAAAGTTCCATTCCTTCATAGTCAGACAACTGCATCTGACCCATTTCTTCGTCATCCGATACTACTTCCCCGTATACAGAGCATATTGGCAATTTCTTCTCCTTTATGTATAGAAGGACATCCTGCTCCGTCCAAAAACTCATCGGGTTGCTGATAGGGTTTTCTGCATCAAATGCGTTGCATCCAGTTCTCATCCACACTTGCGCCCTTAATGCGCTTTCGCTTGCCATCTGCGCTGTTATCGGCATCCTTCCAGTTTCCCTTGCGTACTTATGCGCAGGGTCTTTTTTCATGATGCTACAGCACTTATTGCTGATCTCAAACGGAGCTTCTAGCATGAACTTATAGGACTCTAGGCTATACTTCGATCTGTCTTTGCTAGGGATATTCGCCTTGATCTCGCCACTCTCTGTCAGCATTCCCAACATGATAGCCAACCTCTGGTTGCTCCCACCCTTTCGGTTTTTCATTCGATCGTTTAGCAAATTCGCCAATCCCTCTAGTTCTTCTGTACTTTCTGTCATACCCCCCCCCTGACGGGTTTTTTAGGCTTTTCTTATCTGCCTTGGCATATTTTCCCTGACCGCACACTCTGTCATACCAATACCCATATGGGGAGTTTTCTTGATCTTCGCTTAATGACTTCAGATACTTTCTTGCTCCTTGTACGCACTCCGATATTTCCTTGCTGAAGAATGGAAACCCATACTTCTCACATACTTCCACGAATCCGATCTTCGGTCTCACAATATCAACATTGTCAAATGTCTTTACAAACTGCCGGAGTTCAGGGTACTGCGTAGGAACGTCCACAAACATTGCCTTTGCGTTTGGGTAGTTCTTTCTGACAATGTCCAACAGCACCGTGCTGTCTTTACCACCACTAAATGAAACATAAATTCCGTCAATTCCGTAGTGGTTTACCCATTCCCTGATCCTATCTTCAGTCATTCGTATTTTCAGATTGAGAGGTAATGCCTGGCGCATCTGCAGCTCATCAATCGTGAACTTTGGTTTATTCATTATCTGGAAATCTCCTTTTTGTTACTGCGATCGGGAACTCTTCTATCTCACTTGCCCAAATTGGTTTCGCTCCGGCTCTTTGGAATACCAATGGAAAACCACCGATACCGTCAAACAGACTTCCCATTGTGGGATTTTCAATTCCATCTTCCTTGAGCTGCTTAACTATTCTTTCTGCTAACCAAGACCAAAACGGCAATGCTATAGAATTTCCCAATGCCTTGTATCTTGGAGAGTCGGCAGACTTATGTTTCTTTCCGGCACTATCTATCCACTCTCCGATGTCTGTCCATCCGTCAGGATATCCCTGCAATCTTTCTCCCTCTGTAGGTGTTAATCTTCTTACAACTGCATCTTTCAAGTTACTGCCCCCCCCTACGACTAAAGGCTGATTGTTGCCACCCATTCCCCAAGTTGCGGATACTGTTTGGCATATATTTCCGAAAGGTCTGTATCGTGTATCCTGCGAATGATTTTCAAATACGCTGAATAATGCACTTCCCGTCTCTGACATATTGGTTTCCTGCTCCCTTATAATCAACAGCGCATAATGCTCCTACTGTATCACTAACGTTTCGCTGCCCCCCCCCTATGTCTCCACCGTTTGCTTTAAGCGTTCCGAATCCTTCTTTGTAGTTTCCGAATGATCCTAGTCCATAGCAAAGTTCGCTTGTATCATCAGCGTTTCCTTTAATGTTTGTGGCAGCTCCTTCCCTTTTGCTTCCGCTCGTTTCAAGATTCCTATGCAGGCTTGCACACTCAATCTGTACTTTGGATCGGGATTCGTCTCCAATACCAATGACAGTTTGCTCGGTTTCGGTATCAATGGTTTCTCTCCGCAGTTCAAAAAGTATCTTTTGCGCGGTGTCTCCATCGAAGTCAGCGAGTAAACATATGCGTCTTCTTCTTTGGGGAACTCCCCAATACTGTGCATCATGGACTCGCCAAGCAATGCTAAATCCGTTACCCAATATGACTCCTGCGTTTGCCCATTTCCCGTTAGGTCTAGGAACATTGGCGTTTTCGTCTTTAACTTTGGCTGTTTCTTCAAGGACGACTCGGAAGTCATCTCCACCGTTGCTTGAGAGTGCGCCAACGACATTTTCCCAGACCATATACCGAGGTCGAATATGCTCATCTGCCCCTCGCATTGATAGTTGTCGAATACACTCATTTCGCATCTCCTTAATGATTCTTATCTGTTCCATGAACAGTCCTGATCTTTCGCCTGCTAACCCTGCTCGGTTTCCGGCTACGGAAAGGTCTTGGCAAGGACTACCACCAGTTACTACGTCAACAAAAGGAAGGTTGCTACCGTTTAGTTTGGTTATATCTCCGTAATGTCTCACTTCATTTCCTTCTCTAGTTCATCAAAGTTGTAATTTCTACCTTCAAAGTTGTTGAATTTGTTTACTTTTTGGGCAGAAAAATCCTTGCTCCTTTTTTTATCAGACCGCTCCCATGTTCTAACAGCAGCTTTCCAATCCTTCATCTTGTTTTTTCCAATCATCCAGTTCTTCGATTCATAGAAGTCAACAAAGGTTTCGGGATCAACATTGTTGTTTCGTTCTTGGCAATAGGCTCTGACTTCTTCAACGGTCGGTTTTTTGAATGTATTATTATTCTTATCTATACTATTCTTACCTATACTATTCTGTGGCAACCGATCGGCAACCACTTGGCAACCATCTGGCAACCAAGTATATGCTCCGTTGTCTTTGAGACCTAGTTTAGCCATTTCTTCTTGAAAAGCGGTTGGTGTGTATCTGTCCTTTCGCAGGGCGTTTGCCATTCTCCAATGCTTGATGACTATTACTCCGTTTTCGAACTGATAAATGTATCTCTTTTCAAGCAATGCCTGCAAGTCCTGGACACTTGCATGAGCCTTAAACATTGAAGAAGATACCTGATTACAAAAGCCATCGTCATCTGCACTCATTGACAAATGAAGATATAACGCTTGTGCCGAAGAAGATAGGCTCATGAAGTTATCATCATCGGTCACTTTCTTTGTAAACATCCTACGTTCTGCCATATCTACCTCACAAGTCTGTACTGTGCTACCCTGCTAACGTCTCCGTCTGCGGTCTTAACTTCGACCATGTTCGTAAGGATGTCGTATCCCTGATCTCGCAAGTCATAGATTCTGCCGGACAGTCTCAAGCACCCGAACTTCTGTAAAGCCTGCAACGGTGTGATGCCCGTCTTGTGTGTCTGTAAGTATTTAAGGATCATTTCGCATTGTGATTTCGTTCTCATATTTTTCTCCCTTCTTAATCGCAACTGTCACTCATGTTATATGGAATGTAGTATTTCCCATCTTTCTCTTTTGGTTGGAATGCGACCGCACCATATCCGATTATCTCTGCTTCCGAGAAAAAATCATCAACGTCTTTCGCGCCTGCCAAAATTGCATCGTATTCTTCTTTGCTTATTTCTCTTTTGTAGTATCCGTACATCGTTAACCCCTTTCTTCAATTTCGATTTCGATGTATGGTTCGTCCTCAATCCAGGCGAACTCATGTGTTGTGTTTTCAATCCAGTCAGGATTATCGTTTTCGATAACTCCTGCCTGCTGTAGAGCATCTTCAAAGAACTTATCCGCGAGTGTAAATATATTCATCACATCCCTGCGCTTGCCCTTCTTATGCTCAAAAAACTTGTAGTGCAATATAACTGGTGGTTTTGTTACTTTCCACCCTCTTAAACAACGTCTGATAGCCGAAATGCAGGGTTTTGTGTAATCAGCCTTGAATCTACCGCCTGCCTTTGGATTTCGCCCTATTTCAGCCAAATAATCGTTTAGGCTAGGTAATGTACGGCTACCGTAGTACGTTCCCCTTATCGTGACTTTCGGCTTTCGTTCCTTAATCACAGCACCCCCTATCTGCCCGGATGTCGCTCCGGGCAAGCGTTGATGGCATATAAGTTTGTGATACACATATGTCGCATGAGCGGTTTCTTTTGGATTTCTCCAGGTGTTTCAACCTATCTCAAGCCTAATTTCCGTTCAAGTTCCTCGTCATAGGCTCGATCCATCATTGCTGACAATTTCTGTTCCTGCGTGTACTCCCACGCATCAATTTCGTGGACACAGTTTTCGCATCCTACGATTTCGTTTCCATCTTCGTTTTGGTAAAACAAATTGCATTCGCTCCCACAAACTGGGCATTCAGCCATGTCTCTCATAGATTTCTTACCTCATAGTTGTATTTTTCTTGTTTTGTTCCCTTAATAGCTGCGTTTCTCAAACTTATTGCTTCTTCAAGAGACGGTTTGCATCCGATATATCCACCTATTTGAACCAAATAATATCCTGCCTTTGTTTTGTGTATGTACGGCTCTTTCGTGTTTGAATGTCTTGTGCTGTTCATGTTGTTTTCAGAAATAGTAACGATCCGCAAATTGGATTTTCTGTTATCTAATCTGTTTCTGTTTATATGATCCACTTGAAGACCATCAGCGCACGATAAAACAAGTTTGTGTATAGGAGTTTTATCAGACGTATATGCGTAACCATTGCGACCAATATAAACTCTCTTTGGAGAAATCTTGTCGAGATCGTCTTTATCAATAATCACTTCACGCTCTCCAACCTTAATGTATAAAGTGTCTCCATCCTCTCTCGTTTCGTTAAATCCACGGTAGCCTGACATACACCCACAGCCTTTTATGTGACCGCTTTTAATTGAGTTTCCTTGCACAACAGTTGTATTTCCGCAGTCGCATTGGCAAAGCCATGTAACAGACTTCATTCCACCTGGTGCTACATAAGTTCCTGCTCTCTTTATGACAACTAAATTGCCAAATCTCTTTCCAGTTAAATCAATAAGTTTCATACTCCACCTCACAAATAGGATTTTGAATATCTCTGCGTAAAGTCTATCCTTGCTTCCGCAGGCAACATACCTTCGTATATCTTTTGCTTTTCATAAGCCAACTGTCCGATTATCTGACAAAGGATATTCAGTTCCTTTTTCTGATGAACCGACATATTCCCACGATGATGTTCAGGACATAACGGGAGTAAAAGTTCGTCTTCCGTGCATAATGCTCGTTGCTTGTTTCCCTTGAAGATGTGGTGCATTTCAGCAGGCTTTCCGCAGATGATGCAATACTCGTTAAATTCTGTAATCATGTCACACCTCGATTAAATCTGCTATGTTGATTACTTCTTCGATAGGCTCTGTGGCTTTGCAGTAGTCACATTTTCCGCATGGTATTGGGTCTACTTCTCCGCTCTTGACCATCAACACTCCTGCCATATTCATTTCAATCTCGTTGAGTGCGTGGTCTAAAGACATCTGATCCACATAGCATAGTTTCAGTTCGGGAGAATCTTCTTTTGTGACGAAAGCCAAGATGCAGGGAAGTTTCTCTCCAGTATTGATTTCAACGATCTTTTGATAGACAGCCATCTGTAATGTGTAACCCCAATACTCCGCGCAGTTTGCGTATCCGTAGTCCTGAACTTTCCATGCTCTGTGAAGGTTGTCAGAACTCGTCTTGAGATCAACGATTGCCTTGTGCGGAATGTAGGAATCCATCTTGATTTTCCAATCGCATCCGAACAGATACCCCGTCATGATGACTTGCTTTTCCCCGGACATGAATGCTTGAAACTTTTTGTCCTTCAGAGACCGCTCAATCATCTTCTCTGCCTGCTTATAAGCTGCTTTCAGTTCGCCCTTCTGCGTGAAGATGTCAGGATTTTCCTGCTTGAACTTGTCCAAAGTTCCTTCGTAGAATGAATCTACATAAGACCCAACCATCATTGCGGTTGATTTTTCTTTCACATACTCTCCACGCAGGGATGCCATTGCTCTCTTCTCACAGCCTTGGACACCCATGTGACCACAGAAATCCAGGTACTGATGCACACTCATGTAATTTTCATTGGCTTCTTGCGAGTAGTAGTTATCATTTGTCAAAACAAAATCGTCGTTCATAAATAACTCCTATGTTGTTGTGTGGTGTATTGATGTAGTGTTTACTGTTTTTTATTGCTCTTTCCTTTTATGTATTTTCATTGCCTTTGAGGGCATAGCACCGACATTAAGTGTTCTGTTCTGTTTTGTTTTTTAATGTGGTTTACTGCATTGTTCGTTGCTTGTTTTATCATGTCCTTTCCATAGTTGTGCTATATTGTATGCAACTATGCTGTTCTCACGGCTTAATGCCGATCCTATACCCTCAAAGGCTGATGTTTATTTCATCCCTTCCGGGAACTCCATCTGCTCCATTTCAGCTTCGATAATCTCCACTTCGTTGTTTCCAGAGACTTCCTCAAACGGATCAATGACTTCTTCCTTGTCGCTGACTGGTGTTGTCGCTGTTCCGAAGTCCACTCCTGCGCTGTCAGTCCATGCTGTCTGTGCTTCAACGCTTTCAAAGTCAATGGAGATATGCTTGCATAGTCTACGCAGGACGGTCTTCTTGCACATTTCATCAAATGAATACTTCCATGCTTTTGACTGACTAGCCTTTGAGTAGTTCTGTCTCACGGACTGGATGTCATCGACAGACATGACCTCATATAACATTCCACCATCCTTAAAAAGTACGATTGCAAACGCACCAATGATGTCGGACTTGTTAAATGCCTGCGGTCTGAAAGTTATTGATGGGCGACCGTCTATGATTTCCTCAATGAACTCATCACCATCTCTGACCACCTTTGCGTATATATCCAGGATTGGTCTTATCGAATACTTCCGTGCGAATTTGGTTTCGCCACGATAATCGGTCTGGAAATTAACCGTATTTCCGTAAGGAATCAAATACGCTTCACGGTTCATGAAGTCCAATCCGAGGTATGCGCCTTTGAGAAGACCTTGAATAGTCTGCGCAGGATTTACTTTTGCCAACTGCGGATTTTCATTTAATACCGCCAAACAGTTCTGCACGAACCGTTCTCTGTTAAAGTCCTTTGGTAATGCGCTCTCAACGCTTATCAACTTGTCTGTTAGTTGTTCTGAAAATTTAACTGCAACCTCGTTAGCCATTATTTCCCCTTTCATTTTTTTGTTGTAATGTTCTTTATTTTCCTAGGATTTCCTTATCTGTTCTTTCATGCGTTTGATATTAGCGCACATCAATGATGTGATAACGCCCATAGTCGCTGTTTCTGCCACTTCCTACGCCTAACCCAAATCCGGCAAGAGAAATGACATTCACGATCTGTTCAAGCGAATAAACATTCTCAAGGAAACTGATCTTAAATGTTGCAGTCCATCCGCTAAACCGATTCAGTTTAACCAAAACGGGTGCGCCCTTCTTCGGACTCATCAGTTTCTCGTCAAGGTGGTACTCCGTAAATTGAATCGGGATCAGATTGTCTTTATCTCCCAAAACATTTACTGTTGCTCTGAACTCCGTTGAATAAGTGCTGATTTTGTTTCTCGTCAACGCTTCTCCAAAACTCTTTTTCAGACCAAACGCTGTGATGCAGGGCGCGTTCACGTTAGGATCAAGGTTTTCTTTAAGCGTTTCTTCTGAAAACTCACTCGGCTTTCCATTCAGCCAGTGCATAGATGTGATAACCGCTTCCCACTCGTTCGGTTTCGTAAGGTCTTTTGCCTTGTCTTTCCGGGCATCAGTCAACTGTCTTGTGGTTACATCGTTCATTTTGTTGAGGATCAGGTCTGTGTCTCCTGCAATCGTAATCTCAACTGTCTTCGGTTCGATTGGCTTAAACTCAATAACTTCTACATTTTTCTTCATTGCATTTTCTCCTTCGTTTGTCTTGTATTGTGCTGTTCAGTTCTCTATTGTTATTTGGTGTCTTGTTATGCCTTGATAGGCATGATGCTGACTTTATGTTCTGTGATGCTCTGTGCTGTTATGTTTTTTTATGAACCGTCCTATCATGATTCGTTTTATAGTTCGTGGCATAAAGCCAACATCACACCTACCAAGGAATTTGCTATGCTATCAAACGATTAATAGCTTCAAATACTTCTTCAAGTTCCGCTATGGAGTTATATCTGCGTTCAAAGTTCCGCAATTCTTCCTTCGCTCTGGCTAACAGCGCAGCGTATTCATCCGGCTGTTGCACGATAACCCTTGTCGGAAGGTATGTATTCTTTGTTGTACTAATCTGATAAGTGCGGATAGGCTCTCTCTTTTCGTCACTCGTCTTGTACTCGACAACAAAGTGTCTGATTACATCCCTTGCCTGAATGAGTCTGTACTTCTCGGATGCAACGCTGTCATCCCATTCGAAGCACTTGTGAAGTTCCGTACTGTCATCCCTTGCTTTTTCAAGTACGTTTTCAGGTGTTACTTCTTCAAGTGACTCACACTCTCTGTAGCACTTTTCTGCGTTCCCTTTATGCGGAAACGACCATCTGATTACTTCCATATTGTTCTCTCCTTATTTCATTCGTTGCTTAAATACTCTGTTCTCGCCTTTGTGAAATGTGTTGTGCCACTCTCTTTCGGATCGGTATCCTGCACCGTATCCAAGGTTTTCCTTGTGTTTTCTTTCGTGAATCTCCGAACGTTCTTTGGCGTGGATGTCAACGTAGTCTGAATACTGTTCGCAGGATGAGTGACACTCTGCGCTTCTTTCCGTGCATCTGAAACACGGACTCTCTGTCCTTCCGTAATGCGTCATACTCTGTACTCCGTTGGCTCTGTAACGTATCCTTTGATTTCTCCGTCCTCGATGATTAGTCCTGCATTAAGTGACTTACAGAAAGACTGCCACTCGTCCAGACCCCATTGAATGTTGTGCAGAATAATGTCTGCTCTCTGACCCCCAGTTAATTTTTCCTCTCTCATGGTTACCCCCTCATGCTTGATTGATTACTTTAGTTGCTTCCTTCTGTTTGACTAACTTTTCAACATAGTTTCCAAGTGCGTTATATGCGTAAGTCCATCCTCGTTCGACCAACGCTTCTGCCACGCATTCAAGTTCCTGGTCGTCATAAGCCATGACCTGATCGTGTAAGTCTCGCAAATGTTTCTCATCGTACCGTTTCATGTCTTGGTCTGAAATGTTCTTCAATGGATCGCTGTCAAACTTCGGACTCGGTATCATGTTGATTACGTCTAACTGTCGCTGTCGTTCTGCGATATTCTCCTCATTGAGAATCATGATTAACCCCCTTTCTTCGGCATCCATAGCAACAATGCCACTATCAGGATTACCGATATGATGATTCCTTCTCGCATTGCACCACCCCTTATCCGTCTGTGTAGTTCATCAATCATCAGTCCATGCCCACCAATCTGTTCAGTTCCTTCTCATCCGGCTTAAAGAAGTGGATAATTCTTACAAAGTCGTCAAAAGAAAATTTCTTTTTCCGCAACTTCTGCGATAATGCAGGCTGACTTATCCCCATCTCTTTTGCCAATGTTCCCTGCGGAATACGTCTCGTCTTCAGTTCCCCATAGACGTATGCAGACAGCCGTTGATCAATTTTGTCTTCCAATGTTAGATATACTGTTGGCATTTTTCACTCCTCTGTTGTGCCTAATCACAACTTTCAACGCAAAAAATTTTAGGCTGTTCCTGCTCCGGGATGTTCAGGATGTCGCAAATAACATAGACTTCCGCTGCTCTAAAGGCAATGCTACCCTTTCTTTTCTTATCAAAAGCCTGCCTTGAGATTCCGAGTTTGTCTACCAGATACCCGATCTTAATACCACTATTTTCAATATAAGAAGTAAGGGCATCAGAATCAACATATTGCGTTTTTACCATGGTTTACATATCTCCTTTCCACAATATTTTGTAGTTGTGTTTTCGCACAACCCTTTTTCAGAATACCACAATTTTTGGTTTTGTCAACACCTTTATTGATTTTTTTCACAATTTTTGTTAAAATGTCCATAAAAGGGGGTATTAACCATGATTACAGTTGGAGAAAGAATAAGAGAACGCCGTCAGGAACTGAACCTTACACAGTCTGAACTCGCAGAAAAAGCAGGCGTTGCAGACAAGACGGCAATAAGCCGGATTGAACACGCAGGAAACGATGTTACTATGAGACAAATAAGAAAACTCGCTCCTGCTCTGCAGACAACGCAGGCATATTTAATGGGTTGGGAAAATCAAGACGAACCCGAAGAAAAACGAGAACGTGAAGAACCCAACATCGAACTCATGAGAAAGGCTCTTGAACTGTATAATCAGTACGCAAATGCGTCTCCTGATATTCGTAATGCGGTCGAGCTTCTTCTAAACACTCCTCGATCAGATTCCTAATTTCTTCACTTGATTCTAAAAACTTCTTAACAAATTCATGTTTATCCATGCCGTTGCTCCTTTCAACAACAATGGTAGCAAAGGTATAGTCCGTTATAAAGTTCTTTACATGAAACAGCCGTTCGATTTATGTAACATAGGAGAAACATATGACAAATACAAAAGATTTAATCCTGAAACTGAAGGAAGTCCGTGAGGAAAAGGGTCTGTCCTATACAGACATCATGAATCTCATGGAAAAGAATAACGATTATCTGTCAAAGGCTACGCTATCCAGGGTCTTCGCAGAGGGATCAGAAGAAAACTCGTTCAAGTATGAAGAGACTATCCGTCCTATTGCAAAGGCTCTGCTTGATATGGAGACCATTGAAGATGAAGATGATATTACATTGAGCGGTATCAAGACCGTTCTTAAATATAAAATGCAAATCATTGAAGACCAAGAGAAACAGATTTCTGATTTACAAGCAAACTGAACAAGCAAAAGATTGAATCCAATGAAAAGTTTGAGAAAGAACGTGAGACATACAGCAAGCGGATAGACTTCCTGCTGAAACAAATAGAACTGAAAGACCATCGCATGGATTTCCTATTAGATTCCGTGAAACAGAAAGACGAACTGCATAATCGGATGTTGGAACGGTTGCTATCATGTTCGGAGTGCAAAGCATCAAAGAGTGAGGGCAAGTTATGAAGAACAAGTTATCCACAATAGCCTGCATAATTGCAGTTGTCCTGCTTGGACTTTATATAAGCAGTTGTTCAGCGAATGAACGCAAGCAGAAAGATGCCATTTATGAAGAGGGATATCGTGACGGCTACCGTGATGGGGAATATGACGGCTATCACAATGCCCTGCGTGAATACGGAATCGAAGAATGAAGATAGAGAAACTACCATCCGGCTCTTACCGGGTACGAAAACAAATAAATAAAAAGTCAATTCAACTCACGTTTGACCATAAGCCTACGGAAACAGAAGTCATTGCAGAACTTGCGAAGTATATGGACTTGCCAGTATGTGATTTGACGTTTCACGCTGCAGCTACAGAGTACATCCGCATGAAAAAAAACGTCCTATCTCCTAGCACGATCCGCAGTTACAACATGATCGTCAAGGGAATATCGGATGAATTTGCTGTTACAAAAGTGGAACAGATAACGCAAGTAGATGTTCAACGAGAAATAAACCGTCTGGCATCCGACCATTCTGCCAAGACCGTATATAACTACCACGGCTTCATATCGGCTGTTTTAAGGACTTATCTGCCGAACTTGGTATTACATACCACCTTGCCACAAAAACGTGAATATGAGCCTTATATCCCTACTGTCGAAGACGTTAAGAAAATCATTGAATACTCCAAGGTCAAAAGCCACGGAGATTTTTTTGTGCCTATTATGTTAGCGTGTTACGGAATGAGACGTTCAGAGATTTGCGCTTTAACTCCAGACAAGATAGACGGCAACGTAATTACAATAGACTGTGCGCTTGTACGCAATGAAAACAATGAATGGATCAAAAAGGATATGCCAAAGACGGCAAGCAGCGTTAGGAAAATCCCGGTTGCGCAGGAAGTAATCGACAAGATCAACGAGCAGGGGTATGTTTTCAAACATCATCCTAACGAGATTACGAATTTCCTAGCAACAGCCTGCGACAAATTAGGCATTCCAAGATTCAGCGTCCACAAAATGCGCCATTATTTCTGCTCTCAACTGTCTGCAAACAACGTAGATGTCGAGACTATTTTATACTTTGGTGGATGGAAAACAGATTTTGTCATGAAACGGACGTATCGTCATGCCGTTTTGGAGAAAAAAGAGGAACTTGAGAAACGTCTAAATTCCGTACTTTTTCATGACAATTCATGACAACTCATGACAAGTCGGGGTATAAATAGTGCTTATAAACCGCATAAATACGTTATAGAAAATTGTCATGAACGGTAAAAGTAAAAACCCTTGAAAGCCAGTAAATACGGTACTTTCAAGGGTTTTCTTATAGTGCGGATGGTGGGACTTGAAAAAACCATTCGTCCACCAAACCCCTCATTATTACTGTGTTTGTAAATTACTCATGACAATTTGTGACAACCGTGATACCCGGAAAGAAGAGAAACGGGATAAATATTCGTTCCTCTTCCTTCCTATTATATCATGATTCCTTATACATTGTCTGTAGCGTCTTGACTTCCAGAGCCTTTTCAATCTGTTCCTTATGAAGGTAATCATAGACTGCCATCATTTCCGCAGGCGGTTCACCGTTTGTTTCACGATACCGCTTAATGATCTCTGTAGCTTCATTATGTAGCATCGTCTTGTGATCCATTTCCTGCATGGATAAATTGTAAAAGGTTCTTGATAAATCGGGGTACTCTTCTTTGTACTCTATTGCCATCTTCGCGTATGCTTTCGCATCGCAGATTTCTTCCCCGATCTTCTCGCTCAAAATCTTGATTATCTTCATTTTTCTTACCTCATACGGGAGTGTACGTTCCTAACTGCGACAAGAGATACTGCGACTGTGCATTGATTGCGTTTGTTGTCTGACTTGTCAGCAGAGCCGTCTGTGCGTCCTGAAGTCTGTTTTCAAGCATCATGGTCTTGATACCACAGCAACAGTTCTCAAGTTTGTAACCCAGGTCTGCGATCTGTGCGCTGATGTTTGAGAACCCGCCCTGAACGCTAGAACTGATCTGGTTAAATCCCTGAATTGCGTTCACAAGGTTGCTGTTCTGCTGATTCATCATTGCCATATTCTGACCAGAGATCAGTTGTGCGGTCTCATAGTTGTTGTTTGCAGACGAGAGCAGGACATTCTGTGCGTTCTGCTGTGCCATTGCAGCATTGATGCTGTTCTGTACCTCTGCGGTTGTAGCAAGTCCTGCCATAGCAGCGTTACCGCCACCAAAGCCACCGAAACCACCACCGAAAATGCCAAGTAACACGATCAGACCAAAAATCCAACTGCCTTCGCCAAATGCTGATTCACCCATAGTTGTTCTCCTTTCATAGATTTTTTATGCCAAACCGTGTGCGCATCACGGAAGGGTCACGTCCTTAAACTGTTGCATGAACTCATCCACGTTGATTCCTCTCTGTGCGCATAACTGCCGTACCCATGTTTCTGCGCTCATCCCCTTCTGTGACAAAAGGCTCTTAACCATATTCACTTGTTCAGGAGTTACTTTAGGCATCTGCCCCATCTGATTTCCCAATGTAAATTGATTCATACTCCACCTCACTCATTGTCGTAGTAGCATTCGCCGGAATTGATTATCTTGAATAGGCAAACTGCGACCCGGAAGATATACCTAAACGGAATATCTTGAATATCCTCTGATTCCATTAACTTGTCGTACAGTTTCCCCATGTCCATGTCTTAATTTTACGCACAAAAAAAGACGCTCGCCATGCACTAAAAGCGCACAACAAGCGTCATATAAGTCTACTCAAAGTACCTTCCCTATTTTGGTGTTGACCTTTTTGCTGATCTTCTTTATGCCACCTACGGACATATTCAGCATTTCGGCTATCAGTTCCAGGGGAAGACCCTGACTTCGTAACTCAAACACATCCTTCTCTGTGTTTACAAAATTGCATTGTTCTCGCAGAACGTCCAATTCCACGTTTGTAAAATCTGATATAACCATGACCGCACCCCCTATTCAATGTACCCTTCTCCCCCACGCTGACTATATCACTAGGTACATCAAATAGGAAGTTACAGTTATGATACGGGTTTCACAGACCGAACACTACTTGAACACCCCTGCCAGAGCCATGTTCAGCAGGAAGCCTACGATACCAGTAAGTATGCAGGCTACTACTGTCTCCCACCGTTTCGCAGGCTTCCCCTCGATCTCTGCGAGCCTATCTCCCTGCTTTGCTAACTCTTTTGACATCGTGTCCATGTTGACCGCTAGGACTTTCACGGATGAAACTAACTCATTTATCTGTGCCTGCCCCGTTTCCAGGATCGAAATGCGATGATTCTGTCTGTCATTCTCCTCATCTATTCTCTTTGCAAACTCCTCATGTACTGCTTTTGTTACAAACTCGTCCATGACTCCCCCTTAATAGTAAGACTTCCATACTCCGTCTACGTTCTTTATTTTTTTGCGTTCTCCCTTTTTGTTAGTGAAGTCGCTGAACATATACCAAAGGTCTTCAGCTTCGCTCGGATCGTCATACTCAAAACTGTTAATGTAATCAAGGATTTCCTTTTCCTTGAGTCCGTTTGAGCCGTCCGTGTTCATTTCACTATACGTTTGAGCAAACTCGTTCGGGTCTATGTCTTCATAGTCCTGAAGTGCATTTGCGTATGTGTACATCGCGTTGGTCGGGAGACCCATGCCTGCAAGAACTGGAAGAGCCTGCTCTGCTTCTGCGGAATGCTGTCCGGCTTTCTCAAGCACCTTATCGTATGTAGACGTTTCAATTCCAAGGCTCTCTGCGGTCTGCTTATTTTGTGCATACGCAGTTGCACCACCATCGTATTCAGCTTCCTTTTTCTCATAGGTAGAAACTTGCATACCAAGCGCATCCGCTTTTGCTTTGGTTTCGTAATAATCTACAACAGCATTAACGCCCTTCTCGCCACCGCCTGCTTCAAGATACTTCTTGGCTGCTCCGCTCTGTTCCTTGCCATTGTACTTGGACTGCAGGGCATTGCGGATAGCGTTATATGTATTCTTGAGCATCTGAACTTTGGTTTCGTCATCGGCATTCTTATAAGCATCAGAGTTAATGATCTTGTTTCCTGCCGTTGTCATGTCGCCATAATACTGTTTCTGATAGTCTGCCCATTCATTATTAGTAAGAGTATGGCTATCAGTATCAACGTACTTACGACTTGCTTTCGGCATATATCCGTCTGCTGATGTTGTAGCATCTTTAAGTCTCTGCGCTTCACTATTCAATGCGCTATACTCAACTTGCGTAATCTTTCCGGGAAGAATCATGTCCTCAAATATCTTGCTGATTACATTTCTGCCCTGGTTCTCTTTCTCAAGGTCTCCAGATGTATTGACTTGCGGTGCTAATACCATTTCCCTTAATATAGGAATGTTGTTTGCAAGGCTGTTCAGGTCATAGTTATCCATGAATCCTGCGGATTTGCCCTCGTTGCTGTACGCAAGGTCTCTCTTATAAGGGTCACTGACTTGTGCGATCTGTCTAGCAAGAGACGGAATAGCCTGACCAAAGCCTGACTTGACCACGTTTGCCATGTTTCCGACAATGCCCGTGTCAGTATCATAGGCTTCTCCGCTACCAAACAATCTCTGTAATCCTTGGAACATTGACTGATCGAATAACGCCTGACCGCCTGCTTCCACACCGCGAGCCATGTTCGACAGAATGTCGCCATCTCCGTTCTTATATGCTTCGTATGCAGCATCTGCAGCGACAAGGTTACTTCCTAATACGGGAATCCAACCAATATCCATCTGCTTACCGCCCGGAAGATTAAGCGCATATTCCTGCATACCGCTTTCTTTCTGCGCTTTCTTCTCGTCTACATCGTCAGAGTATGCACCACTCATGCCCCCTGCAGCTCCGAGACCAACACCGCCTGCCATGAGACCCGTACCGATAATGTTTCTTGATGTCTCGTTGACAAATCTGTTTTGGTCAAATGCGCCTGCAGCTCGTTCTTTCCCGGTTCTGAAAGCATTTCTCACGAATCCAAGCGGAGAATAATCGATTGCTCTCTCTACTACGTTAGCAGGAGTCTTTACAAACGGCATGGAGAACTGCGAAAGAATATCAGTTCCGACAATACCCTCGGACAGTTTACCGACAGACTCTTTGAAGTTCAGCAGGGCATTAGACAACTTGGAATCCTGCTGATATACGGCTGCCAAAGCATTCATTTTAGCTGCTGTTTTTGCGTACTCGTCAAAATCTGCGTCACTTAAACTCTGTACCAGTTCGCCCATCTGACCGCTTGCTCTTAATCGAGCATAGTCTCCGAGTGTCTGATTATATACCGCTTCGTAGAACGGACGGTCGCCTATCGACAATCCCGTCTTTACAAGGTTGTCGAGTTTATCCATGACACCGCCCTCTTTGAATACATGGCGGTTACTTCTTATTGCTTCGTCAATGCTTGCTTCGCCTGATCTAGCCGTATGCAGTTTGGTCTTAAAGTCTGCTTTTTCGTCCTTTAAGCCTTTTGCAAATCCGTTGATGTACTCCGCAAGACCTTCTCTTGAAAGTCCTGCTTGCGTTCTCTTTCCAGTCTTTTTAGCAACAGCCTTATCGAGAAGAGCTGCAAGCGGTCTCTGCGCTAACTGCTCCATTGCGTTCAGACCAACGTTACCGCCTGCGTTTCTTGCGATAAGAGTACGGAAGTTACCAAGCATATTGTCCATGAGAATGGTCTTTGCTTTTTCCCCAATAGTTGAAGGAAGTTGCGAGTTGACCATTCTGCCAAGATTTGCCAACCCTTCCTGATACTCTCTTGAGTTAGGATCAAGGTTCTCAAGTTCCTTTGCTCTCTTTAGGAAGTCTTTTACAAACTCGTCAGAGAACTTAAATCCGTTCTTCTGCGATTTTGCGAACTTGTCAAGAGCCTTTTGAGCTGCAGATTTTTCCACCTTCGTCTTGCCGTTAAGGATACTTTCTGCTCTTGACAGCATACCTTCGGGTGTATTCCTGCTCCATTTAGCAAGAGCCTGCAAAGCCTGCGCATTGCTTGTGGACTGCTCCTGAATCTTTCTGAATACTCTAATGGATTCAGCCCAAGCTGCTGATGCGTCCTGCCCGGATGCTTCAATATCTCTAGCCTGCTTTGCCAGGATGCGCCATTCCATCATGAGACCATCAATCTCTGCTCCGGTCAAACGTTCCTTATCCATTACACGGTTCTTGAAGTTATCAAAACCTTCTTTCGACAGCATTCCTGCAGCTTCGTTTATGCTCTCTTCTTCGCTCTTTGTTTCGTACTGGAACTGCGATGCGTTTGTCTTGGTCTTATATTCTTCTTCAGTCCAACCTTTACCACGTTTTCCAGTATTCGTGTAGGTTTCAGAAGTCTTCGTCTTTTTTCCACTGCCATTAGGTTCTTCAACGAACGGAACTTTCGTAGGCGGTTCAGGCGGTACATCAGCAGGGGGATTGTTGTCAATAGGAGTATTCTCTATACGACCGTTTGTTTCATCAGTAGGAACGATTGCCCTATTCGGATTCCGAGTGTCTTCAAGTTCAATAACGCCCTGCGTTCCCGGAAGAATAATAGGTTCATCAGGTTTCTGTTCGATGCCAACACGATTTGCGCCGTCAAGTTCTGCACGAATCTCGGCTGCTGTAGGCGGTACTTCTACGTTATTTGTCTTAACTGTAGGAACTTCGTCTGCATTTCTAGCAGCCTGCTCTACTGCGTTATCCACATCTGCATCTAATGCAGGAACTCTATTGCCACCTAATACGTTGCCAATCTCTTTAGCACCACGCATTCCTGCGCCAAAGCCTGCGCCCATAAGTCCTGAAGAAACATACTGCCAGATACGATCCTGATTTACCTTTTTATCAGCTTCTTCCTCGGACATACCTTGAGCCATGTAGAGTTGCTTATTAAGATTAGCCTGACTATTATCCCCATAAATAAGGTCATCAAGCCAGTTATGCCCTACTTCGGATGCCACATTTTCAGCAGCACCTTCGACAGCACCTTTACCAAGATTCGCTGCAAGACCTTTGAGATTCTGTGCGCCAGGTATCTTATCAAGCCATCCACCGACAAGAGCCGTGCCTGCGCCCTCAATAGCACCATGACCCAATGCAGATAATGCTTTCTTCCTGCCATCCATATCAGGGCGCAATGCGAGATCATCCATCTGCTTGTTTGCTTCAGATAATCCTGCCATTACAGCACCGCCACCTTTTACCACTGCGTCTCCGGCAATAGTGTTAGCCATGCGGTCTCCAATAGAGTTAAGCATATCAATAGCCTTGTCTCCGAAATCTCCCGTGTTTTTCTTGACACCTTCACGAAGAAGTCTCTGATTCTCGGAGTTTTTGGCTCTCATCTGCTCATACTTTTTAGAAGTATCGTTTTCAGGGTCGACAAGATTTGTAATCAGGCTCGGAACTGCAACCAAAGAAACGGGGATGGAATTGAGAGCAGTTCCTACTTCCGTAAGGAACGGGTGGCTCTCGCCCATCTGCATTGTGATATTTTTCTGATCGGCAAGGAAATCGTTAAGGATTTGGTCATAGGACTTGCCATACTTCTGTTCCCAATCCTTTGTACGGCTACTCTGCTGTAAGGCACGTCTTGCGCCTTCTTCGCCAAAGTTGTCATAGATTCTCTGAAGATAATCCTGGTCACTCTGTTTCCAGTTCCACCAAGAATCCCTTTTCTCAAGAGTGTTATTCTTCCTAGCCTGCTCGTCATACTCATAGGACTTCTGACGGTCATCAAGATTCTGCTGATACTGTCTTGCGTTTTCTAGGCTCGGAATATCAGTATTAGCACGCCATTCCTTCTTATTAAGAAATCCCTGCTTTGCCTGCTCATTCTGACGAGCTGCAACACCACTCTTACGGAAGTCCTGATAATTGCCGGACACAAGTGCGTTAAGTGCATCTTGTGAATATGCCTGCGATGGTGTGGAATATGATAAAGAAGGAACTTTATTCTCTTGTACTTGTACTTCGTCCTGATTCTTTCTTCTGCGAGCCATGTTTTCTCCTATCTATTGAGAAGATTTGCTAATGCTTGAATGTAGTAGTTTGGTGTTAATCCTGCTCCTACTGTATCTCCGTCATACCCATAATCGACCGTGCCTAACGGGGTGTTGAAACTACCATCGTAAACACCGCGATACGGATTACCGACATTATCAATGCCGATGCCAATGCGACCGTTGTTGTTATCAACAAACCCCATTCTCTGCCCACCAGAGTAGAGTGCAGACGTGCCAGGGTAATTCTGAACGTATGGTGCTTGGTATGACAGATAACTTGTATCTCCGTCATAGCCGTATCCAAGAGAACCGAGTGGTGTGTTTATTTCCCGATCCGCAACACCCCTATACGGACTGCCAGTTCTGTCGATTCCGACTCCATAAGTGGAACGTCCGTTTTCGTCTGTCCTTTTCTGCACGAATCCAAGTCGGTCGCCATTCTTGTCTCTAAATGTTCTTGACTTTTCGCTTGCCATACTTATGCTCCTCTCTGTGCGTAAATCTGTGCTAACATCTGTGCGAGATCGTTGTTTGTAGTAACTGGACTATTCAGCGAAATAGCTGCGCCACCGCCCGGTGTCTGCTGTGCGTTCATCAGAGCCTGCAGAGCTGCGTAATTGGAATTAGCCGTAGGCATTGTACCCTGCTGAACTGCAACGCCCTGAACAGCGTTATTTGCGCTTGTAGGGGTATATGCAAAGTTCGCACCGTTTGCAATAGCAGTTTTAAGAAGGTCAAGGTAATTCTGATTCTCTCTCTGCATCAAGGACTGATAATCTCCGAGTGCGGAAATCTGGTTATTAGCCAGAGCGTTCTCAAGAGCAATAGCCTGCTGTGCTTTCTGCAAGTTAGCATTAGCAACTGCGCTGTTGTAAGCCTGCTGTGCGGATGCCAGGTTATTGTTGTAGTTATTTTCAAGGTCTGCATACGAACGGTTTGCCGTAGTGTTGATGTTGTTACGGGCATTTCCGTAGTTATTCAGCATTCCGGCTAACGTGGTTTCAGTTGCACCACCGCTTAATCCCTGCGCTGACATCTGCTGACCAAGGTTTCTCTGCGAGTTCATTCTGTTAATGTATGCCTGACGTAAGGAATCTGCTGCATCGTTAGCAATGTTGTTTCTGGAATAGTTGTAGTTGTTAAGCAACTGATTCCGTGCGGATTCAAGATTGCTGTTCAGGCTATTCATCTGTTCGCCATACGCATCGTTTAATGCGCCCATTCCACGATCATACGCAGCCTGCGCTGCTGCTTTCATCTGATTAAGGTAATCAGAATAATCGTTCTGTCTGTAAGCTGCTAACAGAGCATTGTACGCATCTGCTGTGGAATACCCGGATGCAGAACCGCCTGCTCTTGATGTGCCACCCGAACTCTTTGTAGATGCAGTTCTTGCTCCGCTCACTCCGCTAGTCGGTGTATAAGATGCAGGGAACGCCCTGCTTGTAAGATTCCCACCCTGACTAGGAAGAACTTTCATCTGCGATGCGATTTCTGATGTTGTTTTTCTTCTTGCTTCGCCTAATGCGTCAGAACCTTTAACCTGTGCCATTCTTTTTTCCCCCTTATAGTCCTATACTTGCCCACGTTTGCTTTCCAATGACTCCATCAGGATCAAGACCGTGGGATGTTTGCCATTCTTTTACTGCTCGTTCTGTATTTATACCGAAAATCCCGTCCTCTGCTCCACAAAAATAGCCGTTGAGATTCAACATTTTCTGCCAAGCCAGAACGTAATCTCCACGACTACCCTTTTTAAGAACGGGAAGATTTTTCACATACGTTTCTCCGGGCGACTCGCCTAGCACTTCTTCATCCCACCGATACAATTGGTATTTGATAATGCAGGATAGAAGTGTCTGTTCGTAGGAAGGACTTGTAGCATATCCGTCCTGCGCCACATACTTGCAGGCTAATCGGTAATCGGTCAGACCCCGTAGATTCTTGTATCGGTCTAATCGGTTAAACAATGACGAGTGATCGTTGACGGATGCCTGCCAATCGGGATACATCCGAAAGTCAGCCATTACCTTTTGCGCTACGCCATTGTAGTATTCGGTAGTCCACATCTTAATGGACTGTCCGTTGTACCGCCCTTTCATACCAAATAGGTTATTCGCTTTTTTCGTTAAGTCCGAGTCTCCGTGTCTGGATTCAATAAATCCCTGCGCCCCGGTTAGAGACGCAAGGATTTTACTGGACTTCATATCCGCTATTGCTAACGGCTTAAATTCAGCAAAGAACTGTTCTATGTTCATTCTTCGTCCTCGTCTGTCAGATAAAACTCCGTAGTCTGATGATCTCCGCTATCTGCAAGACCTTCGCCCAAAACATAGCCTACAATGCTTGCCCCTGCCATGATTAACGCAGCCACTTGAGCAGCCTGATTTTCTGTGTAGTTAAGTGCTACCATGAGCATACTGATAAAGGATGCCACAGATAGCCACAGTTTACGCGAACATAATTTTCTTTTCCAATCGATATTATTCATCTTTCCCTCTCCTCTCAACAAATTCGTACCAATTCAGCGCAAACAAGACTAACTCGCAAGCGCAGAGTATAATGATAAGTGCCATGATTTACCCCCGATTATTTGCAATAAAAAACCACCATACTTTTGTATGATGGTTAGTATATATAGACGGGAATGGATTTGCACCATTCATGTGTTTACCAGACACAGACACTCTCCTTGCCGTGATTTTCTCTTGTTGGTCAAGATAGAATCACGTTAATTCGGACTTTCACCGCGTTGACGGCTGTCATACGTTTACCTATTCCGCCACCGCCTATATATATGTTATTATATCACGTTTCAGTAAGCCGTAGCAACAACCATCTGCACCGTAGACCCCGATAACTCAAAATTTGGTGTCACAAATGATGTGTCCGTCACAGTAAATGTTCCCGTAACGTCATAAGTGGAATCATGCGTACCATTATTGTAGTATTCCATTATGCTAGGACTTTCTTCTGTCCAATAATAATACTGTGTTGAGTATATAAGCATGACCGCTCTCGGCTTATGCGTTAAATCTGTAACGGATATATTGCTTGAGCCACCACCCGTTTTTTGCTTTTGGCGGTACTCCATGCCGACAGAACCACCGCCCCCACCGTTAGCGCAATTCATTTTTATTAGCATTGTGTTTTCTCCTTTAATAACCTATACAAGTAATTTTCCACGGAGAAGAACAGACGTTATAACTTGTCGTTCCTTCCGTTTCCATTACCGTTGTTTTGAAAGCAGAAACCTTTGACGTGATACCCGTCAAAATGACTACTTGTGGCGCGGTTGTTGTACCGTCTGTATCAACAATTCCGTACTCCGTATAGGACGATTCTCCGTCGTACTGCAATTCAATTTTCAACTTGCTTGGTGCGTTGAAACCGTCCTTGCCTTGCTCGTACTTAAGACAAAATACAAGTATTTGTATTGCTAAAGAATTAGTCAGCGTAGAAGTAGAAACACCGCCAAGACGTGAACTATATTCTCCATCTCCGCGCATAGGACTAATTGTAGTTGTGGGTGTATCAGTAGTTAAAGTACCACCACCGCCACCGCTACCGCCCATAGGCATCATTTCTGTGAACATAGGATACCCCCTTATGCGTTCTTTGCAGGTTTGTTGATTCTCTCGGTCAGACCGTCAACAACGTCCATGTTCTCATCTACCAACTGCACGATACCCTTGACCGCACCTTCGTCATTCCACAGAAGGGAAAGCCAATTATGGTAGTTGTATTTAAGGGAATCAAGATTTTCCCCTTCGTACTTAACTGCAAATGCTCCGTTGATAAACTGAATAACTGCGTATTTCATATCCTCTCTCCTCTCTTACTGAACCATGATAGTTACGTTTGTTTCTGTTTCTAAAGCAGGGAATCCGACCGTCAGAACGTCCTCGATTCTGCTGACCGTGTATTCTCCGTCATATCGATCGAAATAGACCGTCACAACACCGCTAGGAACTCCATAGAACCGCTTTTCCTTCTCTCCGTAGTATGCCGTTTTGCTATCCTTAAACGGTGTAATCTGTGCCACATTCCTAGACAACTGACTTACCTTTGCGTTTAATCTGTCAAACGCAGTAGGCTGAATCGGTGCGTTTCCACCACTAGGCGCGACATACTCATCTTCCTCATTAGCAAAAACGTTCGGCTTATAGATGTATGTGTAGTCAGAATAATCTGCTACCATCTCATCTTCATCGTTGTAATACTTAAAGCCTTGTGTCGTTTCGGGGAAATCCCCTATGACCTTTATCGCACTCTTTCCGTGTTGTGTCGTACACGGCATCAGTCCGACTTCATATTTCTTGCTTTGTCCGTTTATTTTGACGTACATGGAATCTCCTTTCAGTTTATCGTGCCGTTATGGTAACGTATGTTTCATAATTAGCCGTTGTGGAATTACCTGCGTCTACCTTTGTTACGGTCGCGGAATTGCTACCGCATACGACTACGTTTATATCCACTTTAGCCGTAATGGTAAACGTAGAAGAAGTTGCTGATACTGTCACAACGTCCGTGTCCAATAACGTCTGCGAACCACTTGAAACCCTCGTTTCTGTGCTTACTGTTGACGTTTCGCCGTCTATGGTAACGGTTTTGTATCCCGTGTAACTTGACGCGGATGCCGAACTGAACGCGACATAATATTCGCTGATTCCACCGCCACCACTAACATTCCCGTAGTCTACTTTAATTATGCTCATTAGACCACCTCATTTCTTGTGTATGTGATGTCTACCGCGACTTTGGCTGATGCCATGTAATCGGTAATGTCATTGGCGAACTTTATACAAATCTTGCCCGTTGTCGTATCCCATATATAGCCACCTAATACAATAGGCGTTCCATCCGATAACGGCTCAAAAAGTATCTTTATCTCTACGGAATCTTCGTCAACTCCACTCGGAATAATAAACGCTGAATCCGACCACCAATCTGTTTCAGTAGGCGGTGTATTGTCATCCCACGTTCCTACCCCCGTTGCTCCCGTTCCCGTCTTGGTTCTGCGGTAGGTAAACGTGTTCGTATATCCCGAAATCGCAACACCGCTCTGTGCGTTCGTGCTTGCACCGTTGAATGTTTGGTCTACTGTCGGGATCGTAGGCTTGTTCTTGATGTAGTCCTTCGCTGTCGTGTCTGCCTGATTCCAATCACTCTGGATTTGAGCTGCAGGGATTGAGGGTTTATTCTTGATGTAGTCAAGTTTCGTATTATCAGCCTGATTCCAGTCACTCTGAATTTGTGCAGCAGGAATGGTAGGAGTGCCGGACAAATCACTATACAGTCCAGTTGTTGCCACCGTTGCAAGTGACGGTGTGTTTGTCAGGTTGCTATACGATCCAGTTAAGGCTACGTCTGCAAGCGGTTCATTTCCCCAGGTGTGGGTTGTGCCATTATAAACGAGCGTGTCCTGATCTGCTAAAGATGCAACTGTGACATCGTTAATGTCTTTTAAGTCAAGTACAACTGTACCCGTCTGACCGTTTACGGAGTCTACTGCTCCACCGCCACCACCGCCACCGCCAGTAGGTGCATATACGTCTGTCGGTGTGCCGTCAATCGTTACCGTTGCAATCTTCTGCCCAGTTGTAACGGTCTGCGACCATGCCACCGTGGACTTCGTTGCTACTGCTCCTGCTACTGCCGTACCGCTCTGTGCGTTTGTGGATGCGGAATTATATGTCTGGTCAACAGCAGGAATGGTAGGCTTATTCGTTAAGTCACTATATGAACCGCTTGTTGCAACTGTCGCTAATGACGGTGTTCCAGTTAAGTCTGAATACAGACCGCTTGTCGCTACGCCTGCTAACGAGGAAGAATCTGCTTTCGCTGACAATGCGTTTGCTAAATCCGTCTGATCGGCAAGGTCGCCCGTGATAGTTCCCCATTCTCCACCACCGCTTACAATAGGGTTTCCGTCATATAACGGGTTTCCTTCGGAATCTTCACTAAACTTGTCAATGACAGTTTTGTTTGAGTGGCTATGCGCCTGCGAAGATGCCGAAGATGCTGTAGCACCGATGGAGTTCAAAACAGCCTGCACCGTACTCCCGGTAAATCCCGTAGGAGCAGTTGCACCTAATGACGTTGCGGATGTCGATGCTTCCAGTTCGTCAATCAAGTTGTTTACCTTCGGTGCTACTACGTTTTTAGCAGGAGCATCAAACTCCTGCTTTAATGCCGTAGCAGAAATCGTAGGCTGATTTGGAAGTGTCGTTGCACCCCTGGAGTTCAGTTCTGTGTTTGTGATTTTAGTAAATCCCATACTCTCTACCTCTTGTAATTTCCGCTCTCGATGTATTCCAGAGCAAGATCGAACAAGCCAAAAGGCTCATTCAGTTTATCGTTCTCCACACGGAATCGTGCTTTATCGACCTTCTTGACACGGACTTTTGTATGAACAACCTTCTCGGAAGTGTCCGTAGAAAAAGAGAACAGTTCAAAGTCAATGTTCTCAAAGTCGAAAACAACACCGCTTGAAGTGTCCTCTTTAATGAATGACCATGCACCTAACTTCTGCGAATAAAGTTTCACGGAAGTCCTTAATGCTTTCATCATCCTAATAGCAAAATATCTGAAAGTCTTATTTTTGTAGAACAGTTTTCCGTCAAGGTCAGGCGTTTCCCAACAACAGTAAATCGGTTTGCCGTCATCGTTGTAGGAATCCAGAGCTTCAATATCCGTAGCGAAAACGCACACCTTACCGTCTGTTGTACCAAACCATAATCTATCGTCATCTTCCCACAAGCAAATAGCCGGAACATCGGTACAATAAAAACCAACGTACTGCCTTGTGGAATACGGCTCTGAACGGTCAGTTCTTGTAGCCTGCAAGCCGTCAAGGATGTATAACTTTCCGTTGACAGCAAGGATATACATATCATTGAATGTCGTTGCTACTGCATCTTCAAGGTTGTTTTCCTTGGTCAGCATACCGTTCAGATAGAACGATCTATTCTGTGAGTATTTCTCGCCCGTGATGTCCTGCGCTGTGATAGCATAGATACCAGACCTTGTAAGGAATAACGGCTCTGTTGTCAGATAGCCAAACGCATACGGAGCAATTACACCGTCTCCCTGCAGGGTGTTAATCAGTTTGAATGCAGGCTCGGAAACTCCCGTGTCCTCATTCTTTATCAAATCCCCTTCACGGATAAATACGGACTGTGCTGTGTCAAATCCGTCCTTGAACGCTGCAAGATAGTTGTTTACAATCGCATATCCTACAATCGCACTCTGCTCTGAACCTAATGCAGAATATCCAGTGTCAGGGAAATATGTCGGATCGTACTGCTCTGAATAGAAATCCCAGTTTGGATAATCGGGATTACCCGTCAGGAACAGCCTATCTTCTGCACCGCCTACACCAAACAGTGTGCCGTTTGTGCATTTCGTAACTCTCTCTCTGTATCCGGGAACAGTTCTATATGCAAGGATTTTTACGTTGTCTTCGCCCGTAATCGGAGAAGGACCTGGCGCAGGGGTAAAAATGACACATCCTATACCCCTATTTACGATAAAGTCTGTTCCTTCAACCTTCTCAACCCAATTTCCGTTTTGATCCATTACCCATGCTTTCACGGGCGTGTTGTCCAAATTGCCAAAAGACAAATAAAACAATGACAGTTGGTCTTCGCCTTGGAACAACTCGATGAATCCCGGTTGGAGCATATTCAAAGGCTCATACGAAACACCGCCACCACCAGGCTTTTTAGCAATAGTAATGGTCGGGATATATCCGGTCTCTTCATCAATCGGAGAAACCGTCTCGTCTCCGCTTGAATAAGAATAAATGTTTCTCCCATCCATGATGAACAGTTTTCTGTTAAACTGCCATGACTTACTTAAATGATTATTGGCATCCTGATACACAACAGTGAACGCATCAGAGTTACTTGGTCTTAAATAGAAATCCTTGCCAACGTGGTAGATATACTGTTTAGAAGAAACATCGTAGTTAGTCTTTGGAGCAATCTGATTTATTGTAATGTTTGAAATATACGTCCATACTCCTGCCCCACCGTCAGTTGTGAATGTGACCTTGATACACTTCGCGTAATAACTAGCATTCGCTGCGGAAATATAGAAGTCATAATGCTTGCTATTCATATTCTCTGTGTACGTCTTTTTCCAGAGATATTGACTCTGATCGTTGTCTAATTCAACAACTAAAGAAATCAAAGGCTTATAGGAAGACGTATGAAGGTCAAACGATATATGAGAGAATCCTTCTACATTAGATGACGCATCCGCTATGTTCGCTGTTACTGTAACGCTACCGCCTGCTGCAATGCTCTGGTCATCAAACGACTCCGCAATCGCATAGTTCTTTGACCCAAGATAGTATGTATCTTCAATCGGGAACGTTCCACCGTTGTCTTCGGGAGCTGCCGACCAATCGTATGTATTCCTATCCACCTCATATAGAGCGGAGAAATTGCTAATGTCAATCGTAGCAGTACCGTCAGAATACGCTTTTATCTTTGTCTCTGTGTATGTGTCTGTCAGGATAGACGTGCTAAAGTGCTTTGTGGTTGTCGTTTCTTCTGTGACAGAACCGCTACCGTCTCCACCGATACCAAACCATACCTTGTCGCCCGACAGTTTGTAGTCGAACTCTATGTAAACCCTGCGACCCGGATACGGAATTTCTCCCATATCATACAAGTCTACGGGTGTTCCACTTACTACGTTGTATGTTGTAAAAGAACTGGACGTACCTAATGCACGGTTTACGTTCTTGACTCTGTTGCCGTCAAACGTACCCGTCTTCATTACATGGAATCCGTACACTGGATCGTTATTTGCTCTCTCTACAAAATACTTCGGAGCAGGAGACCATGAGTAAGACGAGTCTTTTCCACACATTACGGACAGATTCTTAATGTAAATATCCTGCGGAACTTCAGACTTGAAACCAATCTTGTCACAAAAGTCTGTTGCAGCCACATGAATGATATGGCTATGATGTGTCCACTCTTCACTTGCGGTTACAGAAACAGCGTACCCTGCAGCGTACTTGAAGTCTTCCGTAGCCATGTAGTCAAATTCAACATAGATGTCAAAAGCGTTTCCGTCTTTGCTCTCGATCTTTTTGATGACTTCGTACACATAAATCCATGTGTCAACGTCAGCATCTTTTATGATGATTTCCTGCTCTGTGGACGAAGTACCTACCGCATAATTGACGTTTACATCCTTGCCAAAGATAATCTCTTTCTGAAATCCAGTCCTTTTCCTGACCTTACCCGGCACATAGCGAACCATATTCGGAGCATTCGGGGATCGTACATCGTCAATGTTTGCCCCACTGTTCGTGAGGTCAACACCCATGAAATTGTCTATTACAAAGATGTCTCTTTTCGGAGACTTCGGAATCTTGAAAGAAACTGCCATTTACACCCACCCACTCTCGGAAGTGAATTGTTCGTATGCTGAAAGGTTCGCGGAATTTACAAGACGTTCAAACCCTACCTCATATTCGTTGCGGTAAGAAGTGGCTATGCCATTATCGTCATCCTTATATAGCTGCGATGCCATGTATAATGGAAGCAAAGCGTACACTTCAGGATCGATAGGAAGTTCGTATGTATCGTCTGTATCCGCGCTTATCTGAACCGGGTACGCTCTATAGTAAACCGTGAAATTCCCTATCATATCACGGTCTAAAATGAGAAGTTTAGTTCCTTCTTGGAAGAAGTCACTTGTCTGAAGATATTTAGGATACGCCCCCTCATAGTAAATACCCTGCGGATCGATCATGTAGAAGTCTTCCGCAAGTTCAGTCATGTCGTACTTAATCTTGGACGTAAACGGAGCGACATCTTCTGCTGTCGGGAAATTCTCCGCATACACAGCGAAGTTCTTGACTCCCATCGGATATGAAGTTGTGAACGTCAATTTGACTTTCTTCTTGTCGGGATTTTCGATAAGACCCTTGAACACTTCATAGGAATTGAGATTGTCTATGTCGATAGTATCCGCTAATACGTCATCAACATAAATCTCGCACGTTCCCACGCCGGAGCATTCAAAGTAATAAGACTGCCCTTCGTCTACTGTCCATGTAAACGTGTCTGTGAACTGAATGATCTGGTCGTACACGGATTCTGCAACTAGGTTGTTAATCTCTTTCTGTGCGATTTTCACGGACTTTGTGACAAACTTTCCTGCCGTAGCAAGCATTGCCAAACCTTCATTCGCGCATTGTGGCATTGCAGCTATGTATCCTAACGTGGACTCATCCGCGATGATTACATCATCTGCTGCAAACATTTTCTGTAAAACTGCTAGTTTCAGATCGTACCATGTAGCCATTTATTAACCCTCTAATCTTGCGATTAAATCTGCTTTCGTGCCTTTTGCATCAAGACCTTTTTCCGCACAAAGTTTCTTTAACTGTGCGTACTGCATTGATTCGTAGTCAGGAGTTTCTTTCTTCTCTTCGACCACAAGTTTTTCTTTCGGCAAAACAGCCGGAGAGGGTGTGGAATCCCACACCCTTTCACAACTGTAATATGAGCCGACAATACCTACTACCTTGAACTTGTATCCGTTCTCTTCGAATACGTCTCCAATTTTTCTAGGTGTTGCCATACGCTACCCCCTTCTTACAGACTAGAACCGTTCTGTGCTCCTCCGAGAATATAAGCAGCCCAAGAATTAAACCCAGCACTCCAACGAGCATAGCCAGACCACTCAAGGTTTCTGGACTTGTTCAGAACTTCGTTAGAAACATCTAACGGAACACGGTCGAAGAATACGCCTGCGTTCAGTTCTCTCTGTGCTTCGGAACTCATGATGATGTAAGGCTCTGTACCCGTAGCTGCTTCCCATCTGTGGTCAACAACAAGTTTCCAGATACCCTTCTGTGTGTTGATGTCATTGTAGTCAGAACCTACAACACCTTCGGAATGGATGATTCTCTTGATGAGGTCTTCCAGTCTCGGAGCATTGCCCGGAATGATGATCGTATCGAAGGTGTAACCCATTACGTTACCAGACTGGTTCTTGAAGTTACGTCCGATGTTAGCCAGTTTGTAAAGAACTGTAGCATCATTACCGAACGGTGTAACAAAGACGTTGGACTGAACAGCCACGCCCGTCTTCTTGCCGGGATGATCCTGCGCGAACAGAGCCTTGCCGTCTCCAGTAGTCTTGTCGTATGTCTTACCTTCGTATTCAAAGGTTGTACCTTCTGCGGTAAGAGCATTGGATGCGAACTGTGCGCGAGACCTCTTGTAGGCTCTTACGAAGTTTGCAGCCGTCTGCTTCATCAGATCGATGTTGCCGTCATCGCGTGCCTCGCGAGTACACATGAAGGTCTTGATGAACTGATGATGCTCGATCAGTTTGGAGAATCCCATGCTGTAGTCATCAGCCAGACCGTTATCTCCTTCTGTAACCTCTCCGAAGTTACCGAACTCGGTCATGCTGCCCTGCTTCTCGCCAAACTTCTTGGAAGTCTTAACGTTCAGGAAGGACTTAACAAGTTCATCATCCTTATTCTTCTCTGTATCTGTGTCCTGGATAACCATGGACAACTCGGTATCAATTACTTTCCACGCTTCGTCATTCTGACCACCGTGTTTGCTAAAAATAACTGCCATAGTCTTTTATCCCCCTCTCTTATGCAAATCTGCCTACTGCTTTAGAACCGCTTGCGCCACCGTCCTGCAGCAACTGGAAGATACCAGATGCCGTAGTAGCCGTAGCCTTTTCGCCATCAACTGTAACCTTCATGCCTGCCTTAACAGCCGTAGCCGTGGTAGCAAATACGGTTTCAAACTCATACTCCGGCAGAACCGGGATAGCTGCTAACTTCTCGCCAGTCTTTGCAACAGTATCTTTGCCCGTGTAGACAAACTCTGCATTCGTAGCGGTCGTAACTGCTGTGCCTGCGCTACCGAAAGCAAGCAGGCAACCATGGTTGTAGGTTGTGCCGTTCGTGGCAACGAGTTCTTTCTCGATCGGAGCAGCATCGTTTTCTGCTCTTAAAAATTCAAATGCCATACTTCTTTTCCCCCTTATGAAATGTGAAGTTTACTTGTGACACTCTTGTAGAGTTCACGAATCTGTTTCTCTGTCTTTCCCTCGGACTTCCAACGGCTCATGATGTCTGCAGGAACTTCAACGTACTCTTCGTTAGTAGCCACGCCTTGTGACTGACTAGGAAGATGCTGTTTCCCACGCATCTGATTGATAGCCTGCTGTCTCGCAGCTTCGTTGGTGTGTTGCATAAAAGCGTCAAAGTTTGCTGACTTATAGGCATCCAGTAACGTCTGACCTTTGCTAACACGATCAACGATCTCCGGGAAATTCGGCATAGCAGCCAAATCGTCAATGCCCTTGATGTTCGGGTCATACTTGGAAATACTTGCTATGTCATTCTGTAACTGCTGTTCAGCCATTGACATTTTGTTCTGTTCAATGACTTGCTGTGCCTGCTGAACTACGGGGTTCTGCGCTATCATCTGGTCGATGATGCGTGGGTCTACTCCTTTGTCCTGCAGTTCCCGTTCTCTCGCCTGACGCTGTTGGATTTCAAGAGCATCTAAATACTCATCTTCCGTAGTGATAGGCTTACCCGTAACGGGATGTGTGATACCCTGACACATAGCTGCGATTCTCTGATTCCGATTTCTCTGCTCGGACTCATATCTGCGCCTAGCATCTTCTTCTGCTCTGCGCCTGATCGCTGCGTATCGGGCGTTGTCCTCGGCACTCTGTTCTTGTGGCTCATCGTTTCCACTCTCTTCTGCGACTGTTTCAGAACTTTCGTCCTCGGATGTTTCTTCTTCGGGAGTGGCGGTCTCCTCGACTTCGTTTTCGCCTGCAACTGCTTCATCCTCTGCAAAGATTTGAAGGTCATAGTTGAGAAGTTTTTTCATATTCAGTTTTCCTTTCTTTTGCCATGTTTACGCTCTCGGACTTGCGGATTTATCAACTAAAAAAACACCCTTGCGGATGTTTTTAGCCAATCGGTAATTCATTTCTGACTGTCTGCACTACGGTTTCGTAGTTGGCACAAGTCTTATTCATGCAAGATAGGTCTTGCTCTACATATAGTTTTGTCTCTTCGTTCGGTGTGTCATCGTTTACGACAACGTTACGGGATTTGGTAATCCGCATTTCCACCTGGCATAACGGGCATTTCATTCGGCATTCCCCCTTGCATTTCCATCATTTGCTGTTGCATCTGCTGTTCCTGCATCATCATGTCTATCTGACTTAAAACGTCTCCGGCATTCGGGTAGTGGTTCTTCTCCATCAGCGACCAATACAGTCTCATAGTCTCTAACGAGCCTAACTGACCAAATGCACCGCTCTGAAGTTTCATGTCTATCTGTTGCCACATGGCTTCTCTGTTCGCCATCATTGTCGATGTAGGATCGGTCTCAAACATGAACTCGTCATTCCAGTAATATTCCCCTGCGGAATCCTGCTTGATAAAGTCCTTCTTATCCAAAACGTCAAAGACTTGCTCTCCGTTCACACCATTCCCCGTAATCGGTAACGGGTCATCAGAATATGCAAGCCAGAACTTGAACATCATTTCGTACAGTTTTGCGTAGGCATCGTTCTTCATCACTCTCTTGGATTCCAAACGTCCTGCAGCCTGATTGATGGAATACTGCTTTGCCGTTCCTGACACCGCAGAAGGGTCATATTTGCCCTGAAAAGCATCTGTGATACCCAATGTACTACGGGCATCTTCATAAGCCTTATTGAGCCATGTAAGGTCTTGCTGAATGTTCACTTGCATATTCAGCACGTCAATCATGGACTTCTGTTGAGGATCGTCAAGACGAGCAATCTTCAACTCTTTATCTGTGGTCTCTAACTTGACCCCTCTAGGGAGAGTCACGATTGACCCACCCTTCAGGGTCTTTTCAGCAGCTTTACTGCCTACTTTCTTTATCAAATCCTGCTGATCTTCAATGATCTTGGCATCGGAATAACCAAGCAGGCTGTTTGCTTTTGACACGTTCTTACGGACGATAAGCGGAAAACAGTTAGGTTTGTAGTAGTCAATCTCGATTACTTCTTCAGCAGCAATCTGAATCGGCATTCCATTTTGGTCAAAGCCTGCTTCTCTCATGAGCGGAATAGTAATCTGCTGTACTTTGTCTTCGGTCTCTTCAAACTTCTTTGAACCGCAAACCGGGCAAACCTTTTCTTCTGTCACATATCCACACTCTTTGCACTTCCTTGTGATTCGTGCCTGATAATCGTCAAGGTCTTCCAGAGTATAGTCATCGCACCATACAAAACGACCAATCTTGTCATCGTTCTTGTAATAAACGGTGTTTACCGTGACTAAATCTGTATCTAAACCGTTTTCTCCAACAGCACCACGGATTTCTTTATACTCTTCATGGGCATCTTCTACGTCAACGTGGTATTTCTTTTTGACGGCATCCTTGGTCTGTGCGACCTGAACGAAGATGTAGTCCATGTCCTCGATCCGTGAAACACCCGGTTGAGGAATGACTTGTCTCGGAAGCATCTCTTTTACGTTCACATCTCCGTAATTTGAGTGGAATCCCAACGAGTTATCCCATTCTGTTAAGAAGAAATCTCCACCCTGCACGGGTACGATTCTCTCCATCTGGTCATTTAAGATGGATAACTTGAGCATTTTCGCTTTATTGACAAGAGCCTTTTCAATAGACCGTGCTAATTCCTCGTCTCCCTCATGAAGTGCCGTAACCTTCGGCATCGGGATAGAAGAGTCTACTTCGGTCTCGATCAGTTCATAGATGATGTTCCTTACGTTAATGGAAACGTCTCTAGCTGCGATACCCGTATTCGGATTACCGTTTACTTCCCTAGTTCCGTCATAAAGAGCCTGATATTTTGCAATGTCTGCAAGCGTACTTGAGTATGCGATCCTTGCGGTCTCAAGTTTTCCACGCCATTTATCTCTCTTTTTATCTTCGGGTGTCGGTGCTATTGTCTTCTTGGCTTTCTCCATGAGCGTTTTCAACCTCATACTGGCTCTCCGTACTTCTTCAACAGATACTCTCTGTCTTCGCCACTCGCATTCTCGATGTCCTCAAGGATGGAATTGTGGCATTTCGTTTCAATCGTCTGTATGTCTATCTCTGGACTTCGTACCCACCAAACACAAAAAGACCTCAATGAGTCAACATCGTGTGTCAAATCATGTGGGTCTTTAGCGTAGATATTAGGGCGTTTCTTGTCCTTTTGGATTTTCTGCAAACATCTATACAGATTAGGCGCACAACCGTCTAAAATCGTCAATTTCGGGTGTTCATCAATGACTTTAAGCCATTCTTTCATGGACGCACACCCGGCAGGAAAGTCTCGGCTCGTTTTTGTCAGGTTAATACCGTTTTCAGAGAACAAAACTGCCCTCGATTTACCAGTTTCCTGCGATCTTGACCACAAATCGGACGGTGCAAGCCAGTATTCTATCTTCTCTCCGTCACTTAATGACTGTAAAATATCACACGCTGCGCCAATCGTCTTGTCAGGAGCGTCATATTCTCGGTAAACTTGTGCATTTCCCTTGGAATCTACCTGAATCCAGTGTGCGGATAGCATATCTAAACCGTAATCAAGTGCGACATACCTACGCAATTTGCCCTCTAATTCATCTTTTACGATGTGGGTTTCCCTTTTTACTTCCGGGAAGAATGAACCGCCCGGAACTGTTAAGGCTTCTTCTACGGTCGCAGGGTACTCTTGCGTTATCATGTCGCCCATCGTGCGTTTCGTGTTCTCATACCATTCCTGATCTCGTCTCGGGTCTGCGTACCAGGGGATGAAAATCTTATTAAACCCGTTATCAGGATCGGTAAAGACCTTTTCAAAAAACGAACCGCGCTCAATGGTCGATAGACCTACTACTTGACCGCCACTTGGTCTGTTTATGGTCGGAAAGCCTGCTTTCCAAATGTCTTCGGCAAATTGTTGGAATGCCCATTCGTCAAAGACTATCAAATCGGCTGTAAATGAACGAGCTGCGTTCGGAGAACTCGGAAAACACTTAAAAACCGAGTCAGGCAACCCAGGAAAATGAAGGGTTAAAATGAGGGATGTATTCTCCCAAGTCGCATTGACCCAGTTTATTGGCTGATCGTTCTTCGGAGCGAACAATGACCTCATGTTGTCAAGGATGACCGACATTCTTCTTACAAGTTCCTGCGCTTCATCCTCTGTTCGTGAAAGTCCGATGACTGTTCGCCCTGGATTTATGAGTTTCCAAAGCGCATAATGAAGAACTAGCCACGTTATTCCTAACTGCCTAGCCTTCAAAATCACGTTCAGTTTGTGGTCTCTAAAGCCTCGGAGTGCTTTTCTCTGTTCATCCCACAGATTAAACGGCTGAATCAGGGTCTCTGCATCCTTGTCCTCGATATGACCGTACGTCTCTACGAAGTATTCAAGGTGTTCTCGACAATATGTATACTCTAATTCCCGTAATTCATGCGGTTTTTTCTGACTAATATCCATAAAATTCAAAAGAGACCGCTTTCGCGATCCCTTTTAGGAGTTGATACAATATGCAACGAAGAAAAAATGCAACCAAACCTTTTTCGACGGTATAAGACTAACACATAATTTTATCAATTAGTATCAAGTGAATCAGAAATTTCGCAATATTTATCCAAAGCATCGTTCATAAGTTCATGAGTCCACTGATATGACTTGTCTATCAATTCTGCTGTCTTCTCTAACGTGTTGTCCTGAAAATAGTAAAGCAGGAGAACTTTCCGCAAGGACTTCGGCTCAATCTGATTTACCCGGTCTAAACACCTAACCTTGGTCTGTACGCTCTCAAGTAGTAGGTTCGACAGTCTCCTTCTGTATTCTTCTACCTGGATTAGTGCCTTTTCTAATTTGTTCTCCGGCGAACCAGATATGTTTATCGGACTGAAACTTGTGGTCATCTTCGTGGCTACTGTCATCAGTCTTTCGATCTCCAGTTCCACGCTCTTGATGTCCTTCTCCATGTCCTTGATATTTCGCAGTTCTCGTTTCGCTTCTTTTCTCGTCATCAAATGCCCCCTTATCAATAAAAAATGATAGTCCTGAATTGAACTCCCTGATCTCAAATATCCTGCCCCTCGGTATCACATCAAACACCGCTTCTTCGTATGTGGCATTATATGAATTAAGTTTCAGACCTTGTATCATTGCTTATGTCCTCTGCTACTGCCAGTAATAAGGCTTCACAAAACGGATGATTATACTTCGCTCCGATTGCCGTGAATTCTTCCACGAATCTGTCATAATCCGGGTTTCCAAAATGCTTTTTATGTAGCTGCCATACGTCTGTATAGATTTGTTTATATGTTTCCCAGTTCATTTTTCTAATTGCGATTTTGCTGAAAGTTTACATTTTTTCTCTAAAATCCCGTGTTTTTATAAATAAAATTTCAACTTTTGGGGTTTTACTTTAGTTGGCTAAAGCGAGTTATTTTTTATATAAAATTTGTTAGCGGGTATGTGGGTTCCCTGCGCTCGCCGGGCGAACTCCAAGCACCGGGGGTGCCAGGGAGGGGAGAGGAAGGGGGTAGGGGGGATGGTGTAGGGAAGGTTGTGTTACATTATATATGCCCTTCAATTCTATCTATTCGTGAAAGATAAGTTTGGCGAACAGTTCCGAAACCGCGCCGATCCGCATAAACACGGGCGTTGTGCGTGCTTGCCCCCTTGCCCGTTGCGCGTATGGGTTACATAAATTTTCTCTCCAACCCTCTCGCGATCCTTGATCAAGAACAAACGTTCGAAATAGCTGCGTGTCACTCTTCGACCACTCGCACCACTTCGACACCTTGCAACCGATCGTTGATGGATCGCAACAAGTCACGGTCGGAATCTGTCATGATGTCTTCCGTGATTGCGATCTCTTTTCGCGGTGCATCCCCGTTTGTATCCCTAACATAAGTCATGGCATTGATTGAGCCGTCAAGTGCTTTCGCAACCGCTACCGCTTGCACCATGTCATATAATGTGGCGTTCGGATTGTCTCTTTTTACTCTTTCCGCTATAGCCGTGTCAATGTCACAACTTGCAATTATTTCGTCCGTGGCTTTCAGGGAGAGTATATTCTCTAATGACTCTTTCGCACTTCGTCTTTCCCCGTGCAACTCTTGTACCGCTTTCCCACCCATCACGGCGATTTCGTGCATTCTTTCTTTAGGTAATTGGTTAAAGGGTGTTCTCTTCCGTAGGTTTAATAAGTAACGCTCATTCGGCTCGGGTTCTATTTCGCCGTCAATAATCATGCTTGCACGGCTCTTTTCCTTTTTCGGTTCGTCTGTTTTCATTCGTTGCCCCTTCCGTTGTGCTTTTTGATATGGTAAGTTTAACATTTTTTACAACTTTTTTCAAGTCGCGAAACCGCATAAAATCGGCATTTCCGGAATTTTTGCATCAACTTTTTAAAAAAATTTCAAAATATGTGTTGACATTATTTACAACCGTGTGTTAAGATACCATCAGAAGTTGACACAACCACACAACCGATCCACACGAAAGGAGAAAAACAAAATGACACTCAAACAACTTTTCGAAACACTTTACATCTACAATGACGTAGCAATCGATCTCACAATTGACAACGGATGCGACTATATGACCTACAATGATTACTTCGAAATATGCGAAGAACTTATGAAAACCTACCTTGGCGAATCGATCGTTGAAGACTTCACAATAGGTAGAAGTCACGTCGAAATCAAAGCGACCGCGCCTGAAGTCGATCTTGGCGAACTTGAAATGACCGAACGCGAATTCGAGTTGATAATGGGGCATTGAAAAATGGAGAAAAAATTGATCAATCAAAACGAAAAGGAGAAAAAAACTATGACAAACGAAATTATGAACGAGGTTATGACAGTATTTGAACGCAACAACGAGGTGTTCGTGGTATCAAAATGTGATTCCGACACATGGGGAACGCTCTACGATTGGCTAGCAATTTCGGACTATACATGGGAAGAGTATTTCGGACAGCACGCCGAAGTAACGATCGAAAATATGACGGCGTTTATGAATGACGAAGACAACCAAACAATCATGGACGATGGCGCGGGGTGCGGTGGTTTTGACACCTACGAAGACGCACTCGAAGACATGAACGCATATATCAACGGCACGCACGAACTTTTCTAGAGAGGGGGCAACGACATGACACAATCGATCGAACTTTACACGGCACAAGAGGAAGAATTCATTGCATCGGTGTTAAACGCTTTAGAGATCGAATACACCACAGAAAAAACAAGCAATATGTCAAATACATACACTTTCACAGCCAACGACACGCAACTACGAGCCATAGCAAGCATGATGAAAGCAAACTACGAAAAAAACTACAAATAGGCAAAAATCCGGAATTTTTGATCAAGCAAAAAGGAGAATAAAAAAATGACAAAAAGAACAGTTGAAAACGTATTAAAGGTTTCTATTTCAAACGGGAATAAAAAAATGGGTTTCATCCCTTCGGTATCTCTTCCCCCCGTGGTAACTTGCCACAATTGCGAAACTTGCGCCAAAAAGTGCTATGCGGTTAAGTTGTGCCGTATCTATAAATCAGTTCGCGATGCATACAACCGCAACCACGAAATACTAATAAAGGATCGCAACGCCTATTTTGAGCAAGTGAAAGCGGTAGCAATGATTAACAGAAATTTTAGATGGCACGTTTCAGGCGACATAGTCGACATGGACTATTTAGACAGAATGTGCAAGATCGCGAGAGAGTGCAAGAGAACACAGTTCCTCGCCTTTACAAAGAACTACAACGATGTTAACGAGTACTTCACGAACCATCGCAAACCAAAAAATCTCCAGATTATCTTCTCGTTGCCTTTTAATGGTCAAAAAGTTGACAATGTACACAACTTCCCGACCGCAACGGTTATCCTTAAAGGCAACACGCCCGATCCTAGCCACAAGGTATGTGGCGGTAACTGTCAAGAGTGCGCTTGCCGTGGTGTCGGATGTTGGGAACTGAAAAAAGGCGAAACAATCGCATTTTTCGAACACTAATAAAAAAGCTGCTGTCCTATCGGCGTGACGGGGAGAGGGAGCAAACATGGTTAAAATTTCATGGAAGGTATACGGACTCAAAAACCAGGATCAAAAAGAAAGTTACAACGAATCAGAATATTACGATTTTTCGGATGATTCGGACGGCACAAGGATTTTAGAGGTTGAAAACTACGACAAAACGGGAACACATGAGTATGTGATAGTAAGAATTACCCGTGATAGTGAGTGCCAATGTTACGGAGAACTTGACGGACAAATAACGGACGGGATTTTCGAAAATTACGACGTAGGGGAAGTCGAATTGATCAACGCACAATTTACAACGGAATACTACCACTTTTTCAAGGATGATGATTTCGTGGAAAGCGTGAAATTTCCTGATTCTAAAAGCGCATTGTCCTACATGAAAAAAATGAAATATGATTACATTTTCGACGATAACGATTTTTACTATGACGAAAACGATATTTAAGCCTGGAGAAAAAAAGAAGGGAGCGAAAAAATGCAACTATTCGAAGGATTAAAAGAGGGAGAAAAACTCACGAAGACCAAAAAGGACGGTGCAATGTACGCCCTGGCAAGTTACGCCGACAAACTAACAAAACAGCCTGAAAGCGAAACGTGGCAAGCGGAAAGAGATTGGCAGCTTGCGGAGTTAAGGAAGTTTGGCACGGTAAGAGCCTACAAAGACAAAGCGACAAAGCACACAATCATGACAACATACGGAACTGTTGACGGCGTGACCGACTATTACGGGGTAGACGTAAACACGGGCGAAACGATCGACAACGACAAAGCAATGGAACTCTACCACAAATCAAAAGCATAAAGTAAAGGAGATTGAAAAAATGAATATCAACGAAGTTATGGCACAGTTAGCACAGTATCAGAGAATGCAAGACGAAACAACCGCAATCATTGACGGTTTACGGGATCAGATCAAAAAATACATGACCGATAACGGCATGGACACACTCACGGGAGACGAACACAAAGCAACATATAAAGAGGTCGCGAGTACAAGGATCGACACCAAGGCACTCAAAACAGAATTGCCGGAAATCGCGACAAGGTACACGACAACCACAACCACAATGCGCTTTACGTTCGCATAACAAAGACGAAGGGAGAAAACAGTATGAACGAAGTAAACAACGTAATCAAAGTATTTAGAAGTCCTGGAGCAATCGATTTTGTGATCAAGACAAAGGGAGACGATGATTTATGGATATGGCAAGTTTCAAGTCAGGATTGGGTTGACTATTGGCTGAAAAAAGGCACACCGCTGCAGAAATACAACGCGCCATACTTCTCAAAAGGAATGTGCATTCAGTTTGTTAACGATATAGACAACGACACGTTAGGCTGCAGCTGGGGATCGTACAAGAATCTTGACGAGGTTATAGAATTCGAAATGAACGAGGGGCAGCTTATAAGAAAAAACGCTTAAAAGGAGAAAACGCTATGAACGAAACATACAAAGGATATGAGATCGACACAACAACATTTTCAGGTTTGATCACGGTGTTTATTGACGGGGATGAACTCGCATTTGACACAGTACAGCAGGCAAAGGATTTTATTGACACTATCGCATGAAGGGAGAAAAAACTATGAGAGAAAACGCACAGATCTACCACAACCAAGCAGAAGTTGATTTTTGGGCAAAGCAGCCGGATGACCTGGCATCCAGGATCATCGAGACCACGATGGACAGAATTTTAGACGCATACGATGAGTTCATGCAGGATTTACTTGCAGAGAGTCAGGAAGCATATTAGGAAGGAGCAGAAATATGAAAGAAGCAGTAAACTTATGTTGGAATAACACATATTGTTTTGACCGCCATTACATTGTTGACATTTTCAAGGTTGATGACACTTACGAAGCATGGCTTTACAACAGAGAATACGGTATAAAGGACTTAATGTTCGGTATGCCAGTCGAGCAGCAGTCGTTTGATGAGTTTTTAGAGATAGTCGAAGCGAACGTGCCGGAATACATCGAATTATACAAAGTACAGCATGAAGACACCCCGGAGTAATCCGGGGTGCTTTTTTTATGCTTTGTACTTCTTGTCTATGATGTCAATAATCTTATCTGCGAACTTTCCGTACGCGATCCCGAACAGATCATGGCTATCATAAACCTCGGCTATTGCTTTAATCTCAAGTTGAATGTCATCAAGTATTCCCTGAACAATTACGTTTGTAATATCGAAAGTGTTTTCCATAGGCATTTTCTCCTTTCGATTAAAGCGTACCACAGCCGTCTGTTACAAAGAAGTCTCACTTGTGAAACAGCCGTTTCAATTGTAAAACATATAGGTTTTACGGTATCTTTCAGCTTCTTTGTTGCTAATCCTGATCCTGGACAAGTCAACATTTTGTTTCTGTGCTATTTCACGCAGTTTCTTTACTGTTTCATCGTATCTCTCGCATAATTCCCTTGTATAATCGTGTCTATCTGCCATCTTCCTTCTCCTCTCTCAAAATTCTGTTCCCGTACTCATATCCTAAACTGTCAAGCGTGTCCATCATCAGCTTCTTGATTGCACTCTCCTGCTGTTCCTTCGGAATCTCCGTCAGAATCTCCCTTATTGTCTCTTCGTATCTTCTCGCAGTAATCATATATCAGTCTCCCTTCTAAAATAAAATTATCAGTTATATTATTCTCCATTTTCTACCACCTTCTCGCACCATGTCGGGCAATGCCGTACGCTGTATTGAATTAGTCTCCAGGATTTAGTGCAAATCCGATTATCAGCCACGTTGTATGTTCCCATCACGTTTTTAACCTTGTGACAGTATTCACACAGATCGCAGACGTTTCTCGCGTTTATTTCCCTGCCGTATGCACCGTCACGGATTCTGTTTGACACAATATACGACCGTAACGATTGATACTCATAACCGGGCGGTAGTTGTTCTATCATCTGACGGATTGTTAGTCCTTCATCACACCACTTCTCTATTTGTTCCCTAAACGGACTAAACATGGATTGTCCTTTTCTCATTCGCACACCTTCTCTCCGATATGTCCTAGTTTCACATCACGGTCTATAAAAGTCATGTAGCCTATTCTCCTGGCTCTCAAGCAAAATGCTATATCTTCTCCTACGCCCTTAAAAGGCTCAAATAGGCTCTTATAATATTTCAGCATAGTTTTTAGCACGGAAGTCTTTATAAGCACAAATCCAAAGCCACACGCAGCCACAGAGCCAAATCCTGCTGCCGTTTCATCCACGATCAGTTTCGGTGGTCGGTACGGGAAGAATCTCCGAGTGATAACTTTACTGTACGCTACGTTTTTTCTCTCTCCAGACCTTGTAACGTATAATCCCGAACAGATACCTACCTGATGCGCTAACAGTTTCTTCAAGTCATCCGCACAGAATATCATGTCGGAATCTGCATACAAAACATAATCATATCCGTTGTTAACAGCAAACGTGGCTATCTCATCCCTTGCGGTATAGACTAGCGACCCTTCAATGAGTATCGGGTCAACCGTTCCCTTCTCGACCGTCTGGAGCAGGGAAATAACTGTTTTTGTCGGAATTTTGCCAACTGTCGGCATTCCTAAAAGTATTCTCATTTCCCTACCCCCTCAAACATCTTCACAAACCTTTCAGGATCATTCTTTGCGGTCAAGTATGCTTCGTAGTAGTACGGTGTGAAGTTCTCAATGTTCACATATTTCCAGTCTTCCTGCAAATCTTCCTGCACCATCTTGGCAAACTCTAGCCTATCTTCTCTCTTAATCCGTGACATATTCCACAGATAAGAGCCGAATCTACTAGCACACAATACTTCCCTGACTTCTTTTCCGTACTTCGGGTTATCATCGCACCACTTGGCTATCCTTCTGTACTCAACAGCAGGAGCAAACGGATACCGTGTTGATGCTGTGCTTGCATTCTCGTTGGTCTTGTTGTAGTGATACAGAATATCAGGAATCGTTACAACCTTTTCCGCTAATGCGTTTATCATGAAAACAAATGCCGTGTCCTGATAAGCTGCGCCCGGAGTCTCGTTCAGCCGGACTTTATGCTTTTCGATAAACGACCGTCTTATTAAGCACGTCCATATAGCCACTTGGGATGAAAAGAAAAACGTCTTTTCCTTCATCGGCAGTTTTCTCGGACAAAACTCTGCAGGGATCGTGGTGTATTGATATTTCTGCTGACCGTTTTTCAGTTCAAACACAAACCCACACTTAACAAAGTCAACGTCATCGTTCATGTACTCTAGCATCTTTTCAAGCATATCGGGTTCTATCCAGTCATCAGGATCAACGTTCAGAACGTACTCGCCATTTGCTTCTGTCAGCAGCTCGTTCATTGTGACCGCATAGCCTTTTTCTTCCCGTGTGAATACTCGGATACGCTCATCGTTCTGCATAAGTTCATGTAGAATATCCAGGGTTTCATCTGTTGACCCGTCATCCATGCACACGATCTCAAAGTCCTGCACGGTGCTGTCCTGAATTGATTTGATTGACCTATACAGATAGTTTCCTGCGTTATAGCAGGGCATCAGAATTGAAACCATATCACTCCCCCATTAATTTTGTTATTCCTGCGAAATATCCGTCCATCCTAGCACCGCAGAACGGGCAGTAGTTACTCCGTGTATCGTGGATGGTCTTGCACTCGGAGCATTTAGCGTAGTTCCAATGACCGTTTTCGTGATCTATCCAATGCCCCGTTTTTGGCTCTGTCTGAACGCTAAACAATGCTTGTAATTCTTTCCTTGCATTTTTCTCTTGATTACTCATCTTTATTATGTCTTTTGACTTTAACCATTCGATAATAACGTCTATGCTTACGGAATCTTCGCAAGGCTCTTGCTCTGCGTATTTGTCTATCAATTCACGATATTTTGCAACCTCTGCGTCTAAATATTTCTCGCTTTCCTCTATAGCACCGCTACACTCCCATATAACTGACATTTCTGTTTCTTCATACTTTTGTAGTAATTCAAGTGCTATTCTTTTAAGTGTTGTCATTCGCTCTCCTTTTCATCTACATATTCCCATCCGAGAATTAACTTAACCATCATTCTGTGAAACCAACTTGGCTTTTCTTTAACGTGGAATCTGTGATTTTTACCAACCAAATAGTAACCCACCGTAGTTTTATAATGGAAAACCATCATTCGCTCTCCTTTCGCATAACAAGAACTTCCATCACTACGCCGTTAGTGTCATCGTATCCAACAGCATCAACAGGCATATCCTTTTCCCTAAACAATTCATTGATAGCATTCATTATTTCTGCCCTTTCTTCTGCGGTAAAAACAGATTTTTCTTTAGTCATTTGCTCTCCTTTCGCATCTGCTCCAACACTTCGGCTATCTGCGGAAAATGTCTGCCGGTCTTTTTAAGGCAAAATACCGAATCAGAATGTGCGTTTCCTCTTGCATCAATTAAATCAGCCATGTCCTGCTCATTTAT
>Ga0310696_10000835_pt1 | contig 45737 bp, 33 predicted proteins | sample AusTroGonzalo_MG_4_FD_203885 | JGI IMG/M metagenome (GOLD analysis project Ga0310696, IMG submission 203885) | Bovine rumen microbial communities from tropical cattle in Woodstock, Queensland, Australia - Gonzalo_02 (v2) (version 2) | ecosystem: Host-associated > Mammals > Digestive system >... | reverse complement strand
CGAGGACGACAAAATTAGAAAATATTTGAACGCACGTCTGTTCAAAGCCGGAATCGCAAAAATTTACATTGAAAGAACACTCAAGCTTGTAACGGTTACCATTAACACTGCCCGCCCCGGTTTGATAATCGGTAAAGGTGGTCAAGAAGTTGACAAACTGAAAGAAGAGTTGAAGAAGATTACCAACAAGGAAATCCAAATCAACATCTCCGAAGTGAAACGCCCCGATTTAGATGCTGTTTTGGTGGCTCAGAATATCGCCAAACAAATCGAAGGACGTATCTCTTACAGAAAAGCTGTTAAGACTGCTATCGCCGCTACCATGCGTGCCAATGCAGAAGGTATCAAGGTTTCTTGCTCAGGCCGTCTCGGTGGCGCTGAAATGGCAAGAACCGAACACTTCAAGGAAGGAAGAACTCCTCTCCACACTCTGAGAGCCGACATCGACTATGCTCCCGCTGAAGCCCATACCACTTACGGTCGTATCGGTATCAAAGTTTGGATCTGCAGAGGCGTTGTTTATGGCAAGAGAGACCTCTTCGCCGCTAACAGCGAGGCTAAGGAACAAAAGGGTTCAGCTAAACGCTCACCCCGCGGTCCCCGCAAAGAAAAAAGAAGCTAACAGCGTTAACTTCACTAAAAATAGTATATAAACAATAAAATTATACAGCAATGTTACAACCAAAAAAGACCAAATACAGAAGACCGCAAAAGGGCAGAATGAAACGCATCACCAAGCGCGGTTCTGAAATCGCCTTCGGTTCGTTCGCTTTGAAAGCCCTCGAAGAATGCTGGATCACCGGTCGCCAGATAGAAGCTGCACGTCAGGCTATCACCCGTCACATGAAACGTGAAGGTCAGCTGTGGATCTCTATCTTCCCCGACAAGCCTGTGACCAAGAAACCTGCTGAAGTACGTATGGGTAAGGGTAAAGGTACCCCCGAATATTTCGTAGCCCGCGTTAGCCCCGGTAGAATCATGTTCGAAGCCGACGGCGTTCCCTTCGAAGTGGCTAAGGAAGCCCTCCGCCTCGGAGCTCAGAAGTTGCCCATCGCAACCAAGTTCATAGTTAGAAGAGATTATTCAGAAGAAAATTAATAGCAATGAAACAACAAGTAATACGTGAACTGACTACTCCTGAAGTGAAGGAAAGATTAGTCGAAGAAAAACAACAGTTGGTCAAGCTGAAACTGAATCACGCTATTTCTCCTATCGAAAATCCCCAGAAGATTAAAGAGCAGAGAAAAACCGTGGCCCGTCTGATGACCGAACTGCGCATGCGTGAAATGAAAGAAAACGAGAAATAATTAACCCGCTATGGAAGAAAGAAATAAAAGAAAAGTCAGAGAAGGCCTTGTGACCAGCAATAAGATGGATAAGACCATCGTGGTTAGCGTCGAGAGAAGACTGAAACACGCCAAGTACGGTAAGTTCCTCAAAAGAACTACCAAGCTGATGGCTCACGACGAGAAAAACGATTGCAACATCGGTGACAAAGTCAGAGTTATGGAAACCAGACCCTTGAGCAAAAGCAAGCGCTGGAGATTAGTAGAAATCATTGAAAGAGCTAAATAGTTATGATACAGCAAGAAACAAGAATGGCAGTGGCCGATAACAGCGGCGCAAAGGAAGTTTTGTGTATCCGCGTACTGGGTGGTACTAAAAAACGCTATGCCACCGTTGGCGATAAGGTTGTCGTCACCGTGAAAAGCGCCATCCCTTCAGGTAATATCAAAAAAGGTTCTGTCTCTAAGGCAGTGGTCGTCCGTACCAAGAAACATGTCCGCAGAAGCGACGGTTCTTACATCCGCTTTGACGACAACGCAGTTGTCCTGCTGACTCCAGCCGACGAACTTCGCGGCACCCGTATCTTCGGCCCTGTTGCCCGTGAACTTCGTGAGAAACAATATATGAAGATTGTTTCCCTTGCTCCAGAAGTACTTTAATTGTTGGATGCTCAACAATTTTATATATGGACAATTGACAAAGACCAATTGAAAAACAATTAAAAACAAAAGACAATGAAAATTCACATCAAAAAAGGCGACATCGTAAAAGTTATTGCCGGTGACTCAAAGGGCTCACAAGGCAAAGTGCTGATGGTGGATGTCGAAAAATACCGCGCTATGGTAGAAGGCGTGAACCTGGTGTCAAAACACACTAAGGCCAATGCCAAGAACCCCAACGGTGGTATCGTTAAGAAAGAAGCTCCGATCCACATTTCCAACCTGATGCTTATCGACGCTCAGGGCAATGCCACACGTATCGGCAGAAGAAAAAATGAGAACGGCAAATTAGTCAGATATTCAAAAAAGTCAGGAGAGGAGATTAAGTAATGTACACACCAAGATATAAAGAAAAATATACAAAGGAAGTTCTTCCTGCACTGAAAGAACAATTCGGATTCAAATCCGTTATGCGTATCCCGAAAATCACCAAGATCTGTTTGAACCAAGGTCTCGGTAAATTCGGTATCGCCGACAAGAAGTTAATCGACGCAGGTGTTCAGGAAATGACCATGATTGCTGGTCAGAAGGCCGTTGCCACCAAGTCAAAGAAGGATATCTCAAACTTCAAATTGAGAAAAGGTATGCCTATTGGCGTAAGAGTGACCCTTCGTGGTGACAGAATGTACGAATTCCTCGATCGTCTGATCTCTGTTTCTATCCCTCGTATCCGCGATTTCCGTGGTATCAGCGATAAGGGTTTCGACGGTAGAGGCAACTACACCCTCGGTATTCCCGAACAGATTATCTTCCCTGAAATCGACATCGATAAAGTGGCTAAAATTAACGGTATGGATATTACCTTCGTTACTACTGCCCATAATGATAAAGAGTGCCTCGCACTGTTGAAAGAGTTTGGATTACCATTTAAAAATCAGAAATAAGCTATGGCAAAAGAATCTTTAAAAGCAAGAGAAGTAAAAAGAGCAAAATTAATTGCTAAATACGCTGCAAAACGTCAGGAGTTAAAGAAGATCATTAATGGTAATGACTATGAGGCAAAGCAGGCTGCTATCGTGGCTCTGCAGAAACTGCCCCCCAACTCTAATCCGATCAGATTACACAACCGTTGTAAGTTAACCGGTCGTCCGAAAGGTTATATGCGTCAGTTCGGCATTTCTCGTATCAACTTCAGAGAAATGGCTTCCGCAGGTCTCATCCCGGGCGTAAAAAAAGCAAGTTGGTAACATTTAAAATTAGGAGAAAGACAATATGAATACCGATCCGATTTCAGATTATTTAACCCGATTGAGAAACGCCATCAGGGCTAATCATAAAGTGGTGGAAATCCCGACCTCCAAGACCAAACGTGAAATCACGAAGATTTTGTTCGAGAAGGGTTATATCTTAAATTATAAATTTGTCGATGACGTGCATCCTGGCATGATTAAGATCGCTCTTAAATATCATCCTACTTCCAAGTTGTCGGCTATCACCGAACTCAAACGCGTAAGCCGTCCCGGTCTTCGTAAATATGTAGGCGTTGACGAAATGCCTTCTGTAATGAATGGCCTCGGTATCGCTATCGTTTCTACTTCCCACGGTATGATGACCGACAAGGAAGCTAGAAACCAGAATGTCGGTGGCGAAGTTTTATGTTATATTAGCTAATAGGAGGAAACAGTTATGTCAAGAATAGGAAAATTGCCCATTTCAATTCCCTCTGGAGTTGAAGTTAAGAAAGACGAGAAGTCTAACGTCGTTACCGTTAAGGGTCCTCTCGGCGAATTGCACCAGTATGTTGATCCCGACATCACTATGGAAGTGGAAGACGGTCATCTGAAACTGTTCCGCCCCACCGACCAGAAACGCCACAAAGCATTGCACGGCCTTTACAGAGCACTGTTGAACAATATGGTTACCGGTGTTTCCAAAGGTTTCGAAATCAAGCAAGAAGTGGTGGGCGTTGGTTACAAAGCTGAAGCCAAAGGTCCTCATCAGCTGGACTTGAGCTTGGGTTACTCACACAATATCCTTTTCGATTTCCCCGATGAAATCAAGGTGGAGACCGTGAATGAAAAAGGTAAAAACCCCATCATCATCCTTAAGGGTATCGACAGACAATTGTTAGGCCAGGTGGCTAACAAAATCCGCTCCTATCGTAAACCCGAACCTTACAAAGGTAAAGGTATCCGCTTCGTGGGCGAAGTTGTTAGAAAGAAAGCCGGTAAATCAGCAGAAAAATAATATTGAAAATTTAAGAAGATGGCTTATAATAAGAAAGAATTTAGAAGAAACAGGATTAAAAACCGCGTGCGCAAAATCGTTAGCGGTACGCCTGAACGTCCTAGAATGTCCGTCTATAGAAGCAACAAGGACATCTATGTACAAATTATTGATGATAGAGCCGGCGTGACCTTGGCTTCCGCTTCATCTGTCGTTCCTGACATCAAAGCCCAGAAGGTGACCAAAACCGAGAAGTCTGCAATGGTGGGCAAATTGATTGCCGAACGTGCTAAAAACGCAGGTATTACCGCCGTCGTGTTCGACCGTAACGGCTATCTGTATCATGGTAGAATTAAATCTTTGGCCGACGCTGCCAGAGAAGGTGGTTTAACTTTCTAATACGAGGAGGATTATGTCAAACGTTAATGTTAAAAGAGTAAAATCAACCGATATCGAATTCAAAGATAGATTGGTTGCAGTGAACAGAGTTACTAAAGTTACCAAGGGTGGTCGTACCTTCAGCTTCTCAGCTATCGTCGTCGTTGGTAATGAAAACGGTGTAGTCGGCTACGGCCTCGGCAAAGCAAAGGAAGTTTCTGCTGCTATCGCCAAGGGTATCGACGATGCCAAGAAGAACCTGATCCAGGTTCCTGTTCTGAAAGGTACTATTCCTCACGCTCAGGAAGGTAAATACAGTGGTTCCCTCGTTTTCATGAAACCCGCTGCTCCTGGTACCGGTGTTATCGCTGGTGGTGCTATGCGTGCCGTCCTCGAAAGCGTTGGCGTGAAGAACGTGTTGGCTAAATCCAAAGGTTCTTCCAACCCCCACAGTGTGGTGAAGGCTACTATCAATGCCCTCGCTCAGCTGCGTGACCCCTATACCATCGCCAAAGTGCGTGGTGTACAATTGGAAACTGTTTTCAACGGATAAAAACACTTTCTCATAACCGCATATTTGTTTTTGAAAAGCTCCCGCTGGTTCCAGTGGGAGCTTTTTTTTACCTCACACTGACGTGCGAGGTTATTGAGAGTGTTGTGCCTTCGGCACTTTTGCAATACTGTTGGGTAAAATAGGAACCCTATTTAATTACAATTATATATATGTTGAAAATGAGGGTGGAGAATCAAAGGAATTTTTGTATTTTTGCAAAAAAATCAGACTATGGCAAAGGAAAACATCAACTATACCGAAGCTTTTGACGAATTACAACAGATAGTAAGTGAAATGGAGAATGCCGATATCACGGTGGACGAGCTGTCAGAGAAAATCAAACGATGCACGATGCTGATTAAGCTGTGTAAGGACAAGCTGACCAAGACGGAGGCAGAAATCTCTAAAATTATGGAAAAAGAGGACTAAAGCAGTCCTTACCCAATAGTTATTATCACTATGGAGACTTTAGATACTGTTACCGATGCATTGATAGAGGAGTATTGCGAGGCGCATACCTCCGAGGAGGGCGATTTGCTGTATCGCCTCTATCGCGAAACCCATCTGCATGGGGTGAAACCGCGTATGATTTCGGGACAGTTGCAGGGACGCTTTCTGGCGATGGTCTCGCGTATGCTTCGCCCCACGAATGTATTGGAAATAGGTACCTACACCGGCTATTCGGCCCTGTGTCTGGCCGAGGGGCTTGCCCAAAATGGGCAGCTTCATACCATAGAGGTGGAGGAGGAACTGGAGGAGATCATCCTGCGGTATGTGGCACAGTCGCCCTACAAAGACCGTATCCACTTGCACATCGGTGATGCCCGCCAGCTGATACCCCAATTCAAGTGCCAGTGGGACCTGGTGTTTATTGATGCCGAGAAGCGTAGCAGTCGCGAGTTTTATGAGTTGGTATTGCCGCAGCTGCGGAAGGGTGGGGTGATGCTCATCGACAATATGCTGTGGAGCGGGAAGGTGGTGGATGCCGAGGCCAACCATGACTTGGATACCAAGGCTATCGTGGAATTCAATGATTTTGTACAGCAGGACCCGCGGGTGGAGAATGTGCTGCTGCCCCTGCGTGACGGAATCATGATGGTGAGGCTAAAAGATTAGTTTTCGTTATGGTTTTCGTTATGGTTTTCGTTTTCGTTTTAAGATAGAGTTATGAGAATAGATATATTGACCTTATTTCCTGAGATGTTTACCGGCGTGTTTGGCTGCTCCATTATCGGTCGCGCGGTCAAAGGCGGCTATCTGGAGTTGCATACCCACGACATCCGTGATTACAGTACCGACAAGCACCGACGAGTGGACGACTATCCCTTTGGCGGGGGTGCTGGCATGGTAATGATGGTAGAGCCCATTGCCCGCTGCATCGAGCAGCTGAAGTCGGAAAGGCACTACGACCTGGTACTCTTTATGGCCCCTGATGGCAAGACCTTCGACCAGACATACGCCAACAAGCTGTCGCTGCTGGAGAATGTGATGATACTCTGCGGCCACTATAAGGGCGTGGACGAACGGGTGAGGGAGCTGTTCATCGACGAAGAGGTGAGTATAGGCGACTATGTCTTGTCGGGCGGCGAGATTGCTGCTATGGCCATCGTGGATGCGGTGGCCCGCATCATCCCTGGGGTGTTGCACGATGAGACCTCGGCCCTCTTAGACTCCTTCCAAGACGGCCTCCTGTCGGCCCCGGTATATACCCGCCCCGCTGATTATCAAGGACATAAAGTGCCTGATATCCTCCTTTCGGGCCATCAAAAGAAGATAGACGAATGGCGCACCGAGCAGCAGTTGCAGCGCACTGCGGCACGCCGGCCTGACCTGTTGGAACAAATTTAACAACAGTTTGTTCAAAAAAAATAGCGATAAAAAATATTTTTTTTCGTTTCGTATAAAAAAAATATGTATTTTTGCATGTTGAAATTGTAGTGTAGTGCAATCTCACGAAGCTAATATAAGTGTAATAAAACCAATAAAATAGAGGAAAATAAAGGAAAAAAACAATAACAATTAAATTCAAAAACGTATGAAAAAACTATTATCGATTTGCTTCTTGAGCATCTTTTTAATGATGTTTGGTATGCAAGCGCAAGCACAGACAGACTGCTGTTTCAAGCTGTTTAATCCTGGCGGCGACACCATTCACGGACTTGTGAATGTGCCTGGAGGTGACTTGCCACAGAATCACACCATGAATCCATTGGTATGGCAGAATACGGATTCGTATTCATTGCTGTTCAATGATTCAACTTGCTTGAGTATTACTGGCAACAGCAAGGTTTCTATCGAACTGGAGCTGTGGTTGGATGGCGAGAATGTTCTCGACGGTCAGCACAACTTGAGCGATTATTGCAGCATTACGATGCAGAGTACCTACAATGAATTGCATTGGGTGGGCTCACCAATGATTGGTAGCAACTATCCCTATGCTTTCGAGTATCCGGGTGCCATCCAGATTTTTGAAGGTACTTATAACATTAGTAATGTCAACTTCGACTATTTCTACTACAACTTCTTGATGCATGGTCAAACCAAGGTGATGATTACCTGGAATCAGATTTTCCGTAATGCCGTGTTGATTGCTCATGTAAGAGAACGTATCAATGGTACTGACCATGAATTGTACTGGGATGACCAGCAGAGACTGAATGTGGGTGGTCACCAGTCACAGCCTATGCGTATCCTTGCTTCTGATACCATCAGCACTGACAGATATTTTGAAGGAACCGATACTATTAAAGATTGTGAACCTGTTACAGTTGGTATGCCTCCTTATACTATGGACACCAGCGGTGTTTACAAAGTGGCTTATCTTGACGCTAGCGGTTGCAACCTCAAAGTTGACAGTATTATTACTTATTATTATACTCATTATATTCACCCCACTACTCCTACACTGCATGACTCTACTTACAGATATTGCCAAAAAGGTACTGCAGATCCCATCGTTCTGCCAGCAGAACCCAATCCTGCTTTGGCCGACCATGTGGCTGACATCGTTCCTTACTGGTATTTTGCAGAAGAGGATTCATTCAGATATGCAGCATCTTTCGTTCCTGTGACCGATACTACTGCAGGTACTTATGAATATTATGTAAAACGTCATGACAACTTGACGGGTTGCGAAAGCGAGATTGACACCTTCCATGTGACTATCAACGCCAACCCCTCTGATCCTGTTGTGACCAATCGTATTATAGAATATTGTGCAAATGCACTTGCTACTCCGTTGACTTATCCTGCTCCTACAGGTATGCAGGCCATTTGGGGAACTGATCCTGATGTTGACAGCTTGTCGGCAACCCCCATCACTCCTTCAACCCTTACTGCAGGTGAGACTATTTATTATGTGAGACTGCAAGATACCACCACTGTGAACCAGTGCGTGAGCGAGGGTTACGACTCCGTTATCGTGAAGGTGTTTGCTAATCCTGCAGTGACTATCACACATGATAAAGACTCCTTGTGCTACAACGATGTGGTGACCTTGACTGCTGATCCCAACAATCTGACCACTTATGCTTGGAGCAAGGATGGTATCCTTCTTCCCAACGATACCCTTTACACTTTAGTGGATACCAACAAGACCACTGTTGAAGCTTTCACGAAATATAGAGTAGATGTTACCGAGAAACATGACTCTGTAACTTGTATTGCTCACGCTATCGACAGCATCAAGGTTTATCCTTTGATTGGTACTCCTACTCCCGTGGCTCCTATCACTGCCGACACCGCTCTTTGCGGTCCTGGTCATTCATTGACCATGGAAGTTGCCAATGGTGCTAACGCTACTACTTCAACTTGGTATGCTTCCGACAAGACTACTGTTTTGGGAACTGGTACCACCTATACTCAGACCTTCAATGAAACCGATACCATTTATGTTTCTTCATCCAATGCTAAGGGTTGCGAAACTCCTGAAGACATGTGGTTGCGCAGAATCATCACCGTTGACACATTGCCAGTGGTTACCCTGTCAGCCGATAACAACGCAGAGGTTTGCGCCGGTATGGATCTGATTATCCGTTCGAACCCTGTTGAACCTTCATACATTTACATGTGGAGAGGCGATAGCTTGGTAGCTCCTCTGAACGAAGACAGCGTTACCTTCAACTCAACCTTGGCTGGTACATTCCACGACACTTTGAGAGTGACCAATGGCAATGGCTGTTTCAATGACTTTGACATCACTGTTACCGTTGACACCCTGCCCGTTTTGACTGTTGGTGTTGACTATACCGTAAAACACAATGAATTCTGCGTTAGCGCAAATGGTAAGATTACCTTTATTACAGAATATGTAAAATATAGTATTGATAATGGTACCAGTTGGAGAAATCATCCCAATCAGGTATTTGATACTTTGGCTCCTGGCATTTACAACTTGTTAGTGGAAGACGGCAATGGTTGTGTGAACAAACCTGCTAACACTGAAACTATCAATGATAACAGTGTTATTCCTGTTCCTCACTTGTCTTCAACTGCTAATACCCACTGTAATGCACCTTATGATGGTACGATTACTATTGATTCAGTTACTCCTGCTACTGGTGCTTATCATTACAGATTGTATACCCCGATTCCTTATACCAGCGCTTGGCAGACCAGTACCGTATTCGATACTTTGAACCACGGTTTCTATACTATATTCGCAGAAGATACTGTTACCGGTTGTGTGGGTAGTGATACCATTAGCATTAAATATAATGGTGTTCTTCCTGGTGGTACCGTTAACGGTCCTGATTTCATCTGCTTTGGTGATACCAACACCGTGTTCTCATTCGGCACCACTGAACCCAATGTAATCTTTAACATGTGGACTTACGCTGGTTCTGTTCCTCAGAGCACCATTGATCAATTCAGATTTAACCCGTCATTCAAGCTGATCGGTTTCCCGGCCGGTGCTCATTTGTTTGGCGCTGTTATCGAAGATACCATGACTCATTGTACTAACACTATCTTCGACACTATCCGTGTGATTTCTGTAAATGTTACTTTGATTGCTGAACCCAACACCACTGTTTGTGAGTATGACACTATCAAGGTTTACAGCCAGTACTTCCCGGATGATCCTACAAAAGATACCATTGATGTTTATGAATGGTTCAACCCCAATATCATACATATCACTGGTGTGAATGACACCGTTTATGTATTGCCTACCGCTGATTGGAATGTAATTTCTTTGACTGCAACCGACAACCACGGATGTTATCAGAGTACAAGTAAGGTATTGGATGTATGGAAGCTGCCTGAACTGATCTTCGGTGGTGACACTGCTTATTGCGAAAATACTACTACTAATCTTAATGTTACTATCAACTCTACCAACAATCCTTCTTATATTGAATGGTGGAAGGGTACTACTAACCTCAAAAATGAGACAAGCGGTTATTCCGCTCTCAACACCGCTGTTGGTACTTCCAATTTCAGTTTGGATGTAAAAGTAACAGACAATAAGGGTTGTAAGAATCAAGGTACTGTACAGGTGAAGGTTGTGCCTAATCCCGGTGCTCCTATCTTTGATCCTGAAACTCAGTATTTCTGCACTGCCAACGATATCTTTGTTGACACAACTCATCAGGCTTCTCCTCAAACCGGTACTTTGACTTGGGCTACTACCAGCCCTAATGTAGCCAAGGTGGCTGGTACTTACATTGCTCATTATGAACTTGCAGTTCAGTCTTCAACTTGTAGGTCAGCTAACGACACCGTGATTGTTGCTGTTCCTGGCAAACCTACCTTCAATATTGAGATGAAGTACAATAGTGATGCTGCTGCTACAACTGCTAAAGCAAGATGCTATGATGCAGCTGCTGGCGATACCATCCACATGACTGTAACAAGTGGTGCACCTGGTACTATGTCTTACACTTATCAGTTGAATAGCGGTGCTTCTCAGAATACTCCTACTTTCGTTATTACTGAAACCGAACCTGGTACTTATACTGATACTATCAGAATTAGTGCAGTACATACTTATCCTGATTTACGTGTTTGCAACTGGGATACTACCGTATACTACACTTTGACTATTGATACACTTCCTACCGCTCCTGCTAACTTCCCGCACGCTTACAATGGTGATTCAACCATCTTCTATTGCCAGGGTTCAACTGCTACCTATAACTTCACTCCTAAGGCTGGTTATACCTACACCTATAGTTCTGGTAGCAAACCTACCACCGCTGGTTCTTATAATTTGATTGTTACTGATAACAATACAGGTTGCGCAAGCACCTTCCCCTACAAGATTGTGGAAGTTCCAAAACCGACCACAACCTGGATTCATACTGCTAATAGCAAGAATTGTGGTGAGTTAACTATTAACGATACTATTGTAGCTTCTATCACTAACTCTATTAATCCTTCTTACACTAGATTCTTCGTATGGAATCCTGGTGATTCAGTAGCCAAGACTGTTAATGCTGACACTTTGTACCATACTTTCAGTTATCTTGGTGACACTATGGTTACTATAAAGATTGGTGTTCATGCTGAGAATGGTGAATATAGCGCTACTTGCTACAAAACTCCTAATGACACTGTGAAGGTTACCTTCCAGCCGCGTCCTGGCATGCCTGAGTTGAATCCTACTTACGCTTATTATGTAGATTCTGCTAATGCCGCTTATTGCTCACCCGATGCTTCATTCACTCTTACTGCATCTAACTTCTTGCCAATACCTGGTGCAACTATCAATATTGTGGGTTACACCACGATTACTACTGCTGGTGTTTACAAAGTGGTGGCTAATCACCTTGTAGCTCCTTACTGCCCCAGCGACACTCTGACTCTGTATGTGAAAGCAAAACGTACTCCTCTTGAACCTACCAACATTGGTGCTGGCAAGTACAACTACAATGTTTACTTCTGTGACGGTAGCACTCCAGTGTATAACTTCACTGCAGCAAATGCTAATGACGAATTCCTATACTCTACCAATCCTGCTACTACCTTCGTTACTACTCAACCTGACACTGCCGGTAGTTATATTCTCCGTGTAAGAGATATTGTTGACAGCTGCTACATTGATGTTAACTTCACTATCACTAAGGTGGCTAATCCTAACTTCAATATTACAATTGATCGTTATATGCCTTTCCCAATATTTGCTTATTGGGTTGACACTAATATGTGCCAAGGCTCAGCCTATGCCGGTTTATTCGTATCAACAGAAACAAGAGTTGGTACTATCGCTCCTGGTGCAACAGCAGATTATACTCGTACTTGGACTGGTGACATACATACTATCTATTCTCCATACTATAACTTCACTGTGACTGCTGATAGCAATATTGTGTATTCATACGTTGGTAAAGATACTATCGGTAATACGGGTTATGGTGTAGCTTGTCCGTTTGAATATCGTGACACAATTACTATTCACTACTTTGCTATGCCTGATGTTCCAGTTTATACTGGAGACACCACCTTCTGCGCTGGTGACTCAATCAAGATTGAGAATTCCAACTTCACTTTGGCCACCGGTACTGAATTAGTTTCAACTCCTGCTCTGCCTGTTACTTTCAAGGCTACTGGCGGAAATGTAGTGGTATATGCACAGTATCCTACCTTAACTTCTTGTAAGAGTACAAACAATACCATTAAAATTACCAAATACGATCTGCCTAGTGTGGCTATCGCTCCTCATGGAACTACTATCTGCCAGGGCGACACCGCAATATTGAAAGTTTCTGGTGCTGTCACTTACGAGTGGTCAACCGGTGCTATTATCGACTCTATCTTCGCTACTGACTCTATCAAGTATGCTGTTGAAGGTACCGATGCTCACGGATGTAAGAATGTTGATACCGTTAAGATCAACTTCCATCCTACCTTTACTGTAGAAATGAGCGCTGACACTACTGTATGTGTGGGTGGTACTGCTACTATTTCTGCACAAGCAATCGGTGGTTCTGGCGACTTCAACTACAAGTGGTATCAAGATGATGCTACTACTCCATTTGCTAATGAGGATATCGTTATCAGTGTTCAATCAGTTAATCCTCCTGCCAGCCCACGTGTAAACGGTTCATACGTTCCTACTCATTACAGTGTATTGGTAACTGATAACCTTTACGGTTGTACCAGCAAGGCTGCTGACAACTATGTTGATGTAACTGCTGCTGATGGTCCATACATCATTTTCCGTCAGATTGACAGCACTGAGTCTATCCGTCACATGCATGTGAACCAAGGTGACCAGTCTGGCTTCGAAATGTACATCTACGATAAGGGCGGATGTAATGCTGATCCTAACTTGAAGGTATTTGTTGACTACCAGATTTACAAGAATGGTGTGCCTATGACCAATGCTGAACTGGCTGAAATGATGGATGAATATGTTGGCTCTAACAACATGCTTTACGATTTCGATTTGAGCGTTGGTGCAGGTAACATCTCTACCTTGACTGTACAGTCAACCAGCAACACTGCTAACGGCTTCTTCCCCGACATTTCTAACCAAGAATGGATGGGTGGTTTGACCTTCTACTTCGACTGGTTCTACATGCACTTCATCTTGGGTGTTGAGAATTCAGATGGTGGTCACGATGGTCGTAAGATTACCGTTAACACCGGTATGTGGAAACCTGGTTCATCTGGTGTTTACACCTTCTCCTATGCTGTTGTAAGAGCCGGTATGGGTGCCGCTACCAACAACGGTCTGTGCTACGAAGGTACTAAGCTCCTCGGTGGTTATGGTTCACACAGCGGTCTGACCGTGAAAGATACTATCGTTTCCGACTTCTTCACTATCTATGTTGGCGACAGCGTTTACAGTGCTACTTCCAACTACAACGACATCGCTGCTCCAACCGATGTTACTACTTATCCTACCGTTTCCGAAGATAAATATGTTGACATGAAGGTTTACCCGAATCCGGCAAGCAACAATGTCAATGTGGTTCTCGAAGGTATTTCAGGTCAAACCAACATCATGGTTTACGACATGAGCGGCAAGGTAGTTAGCAGCATGAGAGTTGAAGTTGCTAACAATGGTCAGATTATCAACCTGCCAGTTGAAAACTACACTCAAGGCATCTACTTCATCAAGGCTGTGAACAACGATGCAGTGATGACTAAGAAACTGATCATCGCAAGATAGTGATGACCTATCAATAGAAATCAAAAAGGAGTTGCGTTCTCTGGCGTAACTCCTTTTTTTGTAAAACTTGAGACATGAAGGATTTGTATAACGGACGTTTTTTAAGTTATCTGCTGTCTACTTACTGGGCTAAGCTGATAGTGGTGTTCTTTTTCAACATCCTGTCCGTTGCCTTTTCCATCCTGTCGTTGATGTTGATTGAGCCCTTTGTGGCCATCCTTTTCGGGATGGACCTTTCGCGCCTGAGTGTGCTGGGCTCGCTGATGATGAAGTTCCTGTCGTCGTTTATCGACTTAAGCGCTGCTACTCAGCAGGTGACCGGTTTGGTTATCCTGGCGGTGCTCTTCTTCTTCCTCAAGAATCTGTTTACCTTCATGGCCCAATGGTTTATGGCACCGGTTCGCAGCGATGTGGTGCGCAACATCCGCAATGCCATCTTCGACAAGATACTGATACTTCCCCTGTCGTATTTCACCGACCAGAAGAAGGGCGATGTGATTTCTTGTGCGGTAAACGACACCCATGAGATTGAATACACTATCTTAACGGCCCTTAAGCAGTTTCTGACCGAGCCACTTACGGTGCTGATGTATTTGATAGCTCTTTTCATCATCAGTCCGCAGCTCTCGCTCTTTGTGCTAGTGCTGCTGCCGATAGCCGGTTTTGTCATCTCCTCCATCTCGCGCTCGCTGCGCAAGCATGCCAAGTATTCGAAAGTCTATCTGGGCAGCCTGCTGGCCCATGTGGAGGAAACCTTGTCAGGTCTGCGCATCATCAAGGCCTTTAATGCCTTCGACCATGCGCAAACTGCCTTCGAGCGCAACAACGCCAAATACACCCGTCTGCAGCGCACCATCTACCGTAAGGTGGACCTGGCATCGCCGTTGAGCGAGTTTATGGGCATCACGCTGGTGATGATTATCCTGGTAGTTGGAGGTATGGCAGTGATGCGCCCGGGGAGCACCCTCTCGCCCGAGCTCTTCATCACTTACATTGCCCTCTTTACCCAGATTATCAATCCGGCCAAGAACTTCTCGACCGCCTTCTCCAACTACCGCAGAGGTCTGTCGGCCATGGACCGACTGAAGGAGATACTGAGTGCGGACGAAAAGATTATCGAGCTGGACGATGCCTTAGACAAGACCAGCTTTGATACGAGCATTGAGCTCACCAACCTGTCGTTCTCTTACGACCAGCAGGAGATACTGCACCAGATTAACCTGTCGGTGCCCAAAGGCTCGCTGGTAGCCCTGGTAGGTCCTTCCGGTGCGGGCAAGTCCACCCTGGTGGACCTGTTCCCCCGCTTTTACGACCCCACAGACGGTGGTATCACTATCGATGGTGTGGATATCCGCCATTACAAAATCGACCAGCTGCGAGCCCTGTATGGCCTTGTGTCGCAAGATGTGATTCTGTTTAATGATACGGTGGCCAACAATATTGCCTTCGGCCTGCCCAATGTGTCGCACGAGCGCATTGTGGAGGCCGCCAAGACGGCTAATATCTATGATTTTATCATGTCGCTGCCCAATGGCTTTGATACCAATATTGGTGACCGTGGGGTGAACCTGTCGGGCGGACAGCGCCAGCGCTTGAGCATTGCCCGAGCGGTATTGCGCAACGCTCCCATCCTGTTGCTGGATGAGGCCACCTCGGCGATGGACACCGAGTCGGAGAAACTGGTACAGGAGGCCTTGGACAAGATGATGCAGAACCGCACCGCTATTGTGATAGCCCACCGCCTGTCCACCATCCAGCATGCCGACCGCATCTATGTGATGGAGGAAGGCCGCATAGTGGAGGAAGGCACTCACGACGAGCTGATGGCCGCGGGAGGCAGATATGCGAAGCTGGTGCAGATTCAGAATAGTTGATAATAAGGAATTATATTTGCGTCACTACCCCGGCCTTCGGCCACCCCTTCTAAAAGAAGGGGAATTTAAACTTTGAAACTTGAAACCTGAAACTCAATACTATGTCGAAAAATAAATTAGCGCGATTTGCGGAGAACTTAACCTTCCAGAACCTTTTTCAGCATACCTCTTATAACATCAGGGAAGAGGGGTTTCCGATGAAGGGCAAATGGAACAGCGAATACTTCCATAACGACTATCCCATTGTGTTGGAGCTGGGTTGTGGGAAAGGCGAATATACGATAGGGTTGGCCCAGCGCTATCCCGAGATGAACTTTATTGGGGTGGACCGCAAGGGAGCCCGCCTGTGGCGAGGTTGCAAGACAGCCTTGGAGCAGCAGTTGCCCAATGTGGCCTTCCTGCGTACCGCTATTGACGACATCTTTTACTACTTCGATGAAAACGAGGTTTCAGAGATATGGATTACCTTTCCCGACCCTCAGCCGGTCAAAGAACGCAAACGCCTCATGTCGCCCAATTTTGTGGCCAAATACAAGCATTTTCTGAAACCTGGGGCGCTGATGCACCTGAAGACCGACAGCAGGCTGCTGTACGACTATATACGCGAGACTATTCCCCAGCAGCAGTGGCAGCTGGAGGAGGATATTGAGGACGTGTATGCCAGCGGACAAGTGTCTATTTTAACGGAGATACAGACGTTTTATGAGAAGCACTGGCTGGCAGGCGGCAGCACTATCTCGTATGTAAGTTGGCGCGTGTAGTTAAATCGAGAAATAAAAAAGGTTGGTTCGGAAAACCAACCTTTTTTTATGAAAAAAGCTTTTGTGTATTTTAGTCATTGGCTCTTTTCACACATCTTACGCTGAATCCCATACCCGTATAAGTGGAATTGGTAAGGATAATAGGGCAGGTGTGTGTAATGGAGCAGCAAGTACCTTTCTTGGCTACAGGATCGCCTTCGCAGGTCCAGTAGTAGGCTTCACCCAAGAGGTTGATATAGTTGTAACCGTCTTCGGTATAGTAACCGCCAGCTACCGCGCCAAAGCCTATAGCATCGGTGCCAGTCATGCCGTTCAACCATGTCTTAGGATTGCTTGATTTGAGATTCTGGGTTCCACCGGCAATGGCATTCAGGTCGTTGTATGCGTTGAGCGTAGGCACTGCCCAACCAGTGGGACATACACCTTGTATGTAGGTGATGTTGCTAACCGGGTCGGTAGTAGTAGCAGGAGCGGTAGTGGCATCTTTGGTCAAACCTACGGCTGAATACCAAGTGTAGAGACGTCCAAAGAGGGTGTCGTTGGCAGGATTATTCTGGTAGATGAAGCTAGTGTCTGAAACGGTAGAAGTTCTTAGGTTGGTCTTGGTCCAGCATTCGCTACCTATACGTACGGTTTCATATTCGTTTCCATCCACATCGGTAACCGTCATACCATTGCCACACTTGGGATACAATACGATATAATGTTTGGTATAGTTGACATGGTGTAAGCAAGGATCTGAGATGGTCCAGATGATGGTAGTATCAGTATTTACGCTGAGTCTTCCCAAGATAGGACCAGCGTTAGCGCTGCTGATGTTGTTAGAGAGCACAAAATCATCTTTGTAAGGAGAGGTGGATGTATAAGTGGGAGGAGTTACATTATACAGAGTGTCGTAAGTGCCATAATATAAGTAAATGGTATCATTGGAATCGTCGAAGGTGATATCAGAGGGATCGAGTTCAGGGATAGCGGAAGGTGCGTTTACCCAAATAGAGATATTACGGGTATTCCCACATACGGTATGGAATTCTACATCCACTTTAACTTTGGTGCCAGTAGCCATTGTTGTGCCAGCAACTGGATTCTGAGTATAAGAGGTAATGAAGTGGCAAGAGGAATGGAAGCAGGATTCAAGGGTGTCTTTCAAATCGGGAACTACAAACGAGCAGATCGTCGGGTTGACTTCGGCATTAACCTCTGTAAAAGAAGCTGACCAGCCAGACTCGTCGGGGGTGGTAAATGAACCAATTACAACGCTGCTGAAACATCCGTTTTCATCCTTTACTCGCAATGAATAGGAGTAGGTATGGTCGCAAATTTCAGAAATATAAGCTGGAATGGTGTCTGCACTGAGAGAGTTTCCGTCAACGTCGCCATTCCAGAAATAGGTGGTAATAGCACCGTCGCCTGGGGTGATGTTGGGAGTGATGATGTATTCAGTCAAACCAGGGCAAGTATCAATTGCGGAAAGGCTGTTGATTACAGGTTTAGTCACAGCCTTGATGATGTAATAGTTGTTGGAAATTAGCTCGCAAGTGAGAGAGTAATGAATGGTGTGACGTACCCAAACATCTTGTGTGACGTTAGTTAAGGTTAAAGGAGTGACATCATTAGAAGGAACATCCACCCATGTGAGCCCGTTGTCATCAGACATTTGCCAGACTTTAGGATAGGTAGAGGTACTAGTAAGGGTCACTGAGAGGTCATTACCGATGCATACGGTAGTATCTGCATCACTTCTATTGTCGCTGATGATACCTGGGTCGATTTCGCCCGGATGTGTGACTTCCATAATGTCTGTGTATCCTTTGTTGTTACATCCGAGGGTGCTAAAACCTCTTCTATACCAACCGGTAGCCGTTGCAACATAGCTGTTGATGTTGGCACCTGCAATGGTTGACCAGTTGCTACCATTGTCAGTGGATAATTCCCAGAAATAGCTGCCTGGGATAGGACCGGCCTCTGTTAAACTGGTAAGCATAATGGTAGTATCAGGTATCAAAGAGCAAACCCAAGTCTCTTTGACGATTGTACCAGGGTCGATGACGATAGAAGCGCAGTCCTTGTAGGTAAGCAGTACATATCCGGGAGCTCCGTTACCGCCATTGGCGGGAATAATGGTTCCGGATACTCCGCCGCTACCACCACCGCCATAGTTGTTACCATCATTACCGTCTTGAAAGACAAGGTTATAATATTTTCCATCTCCACCTTTGCCGCTGTGGATGCTTCCAGTGGCAACAGTACCTCCGGCACCACCGTCGACACCGTTTGTACCATTTCCGCCATTACCGCCAGCACCAGCTGCACCACCGCCACCACCGGAACGATGGGTGAATACTCCAGAATTGTAAGACTGACCACCCGCACCACCAGAGAAGGTGACATCGCCTATACAATAGCTGGCATTTCCACCTAAGCCTGGGTCATTACCACTGGCACCACTGCCTCCTGCTGCATTGACAACTGTTGTGCTGTTATAGCTTACGTAGCTATTGCCACCGTTAGCATTAGCAGATGTTAATCCTGAACCACCTTGTCCTACTACAATGGTTAAGGAGCCACCAGGTTCCACTGTCAGCACTTTCTTGGCGTATGCACCGCCACCGCCACCTGGACCTGCTTTTAATGAAATGGGCATGTATTTACCAGCGCCACCAGCTCCCCAGCATTCAATGGTAACTTCGGTAACGCCTGGTGGAACTGTCCATGAGCCATTTGCCGTAAACGCTTTGGTAATGGTTCCCTGCGCAAAGCCTATTGTTGCGCAAAATATGAGTGCTACAGCTAACAACAAGTGTTTGGATTCTGTAAATTTTAGTTTCATAACTTATTGAATTATATTGTTTTTGTTTGATTTTATCTTGTGTTTGTTCTTTGGACTTGATGTATAAAATACAACTTGTAAAAATAAGGAAAATTTTTATGCGATGATAAATTCTGCTATTTTTTTTTCAACGAAATAGTGTGAGTATTTTTGGGGTTATTGAGCGTGTCGTGCCTGTGGCACTGAGAGGTAATTTTTAGTTTTTTTAAGAAAAAGACCGCTTATTCAAAAAAAATGTGTATGTTTGCATGTCTGATTATTGTATGATGGAAAAATATTAATATACTGAGAATCAAATATATAACAAATTAAGTTTTTTTAACATATTTAACTTTTTGAGCTTATGAAAGACATTTTTGAAAGAATTAAAGAGACTCCGGGACCCCTTGGTCAGTATCAGGCTAATGCCGACGGTTATTTTATGTTCCCCCGTTTGGAGGGTGAAATTGGACCCGAAATGGTGTTCAACGGCAAGAAAGTGCTGAACTGGAGTTTAAATAATTACCTGGGATTGGCCAATATGCCCGAAGTGCGTGAGGCCGACGCTCAGGGTGCACGCGATTTCGGTATGGCCGCTCCTATGGGAGCTCGTATGATGTCGGGTGACACCAAATATCATAAGCAACTGGAACAAGATCTGGCTCATTTTGTGGGCAAACCCTACGGATACCTGGTGAACTTTGGTTATCAGGCTATGGTTTCCATCATTGATGTGTTGACTAGCCGCCGCGATGTGATTGTCTATGACTCTGAATCACATGCTTGTATTATGGACGGTTTGCGTCTGAGCTTCGCCAAGAGATATGTGTATCAGCACAATGATATGGAAAGTCTGCGCAAACAGTTGGCACAGGCCTGCAAGCTGGCCGACGAGCAGGGTGGTGGTGTGCTGGTGATTACCGAAGGTGTGTTTGGTATGGCTGGTGACCTGGGCAACTTGGCTGGTATTGTGGCCCTGAAGAAAGAATTCCCCTTCCGTCTGCTCATCGACGATGCCCACGGTTTTGGTACCATGGGACCCAAAGGTGACGGTACTGCCGCTCACTTTGGCGTGATTGATGAATTGGATGTCTATTTCGCCACTTTCGCCAAGAGTATGGCCGGCATCGGTGCTTTCGTAGCTTCCGAGAAATATGTGGTGGACCATCTGCGCTTCAATATGCGTTCGCAGATCTTCGCCAAATCACTGCCTATGCCAATGGTAATTGGAGCTATGAAACGTCTGGAACTCATCAAGACTCGTCCCGAAATCCGTGAGAAACTGTGGACCATTGCTAATGCACTGCAGAGCGGCCTGAGGGCTGAAGGTTTCGACTTGGGCAGAACCCAGTCACCGGTAACTCCTGTTTACCTGAAGGGCGACCCAGGTCAGGCTACCAACCTGATTGTGGACCTGCGCGAAAACCACGGCATTTTCTGCTCTATGGTACTCTATCCTGTAGTGCCTAAGGGTGTTATCATGCTGCGTATTATCCCGACCGCTGCCCATACGATGGAGCATGTGAACCGTACCATCGAGGTCTTCAAAGAAGTGAAGAAGAAATTGGATGCTGGCGAATACAACAAGCCCATCCCGCAGATGAGCCTGGTGAGAGAGTAGTTTGCAATTGATAATTTGATAGTTGACAATTGAGAATTATATGAAATATTCGATTGTATGTAAAAAATGCGGTCATGTGACGGAGAACTTCGGGCAGTGGCTGGCACAAGACCAGTGCTGTCCCGAATGCGGCAGCAACTATGCCGACATCCGCTATACGGCCGATTACGCCCAACTGAAGGAACTGTACAAGCAGTCGGCCGACAGCTTCTGGTTGTATTTCGACTACCTGCCGTTGGAGCACCGCGAGAATATCATCTCTTACGGAGAAGGCGCTATTCCTATTGAGGAATGGGACTTCATGGAGAAATATGCCCTGGAGAAATTCGGTATCCACTGTCAGGTGATGGTCTATCGCAACGACCTGAATGGAGGTACCAACACTTTTAAGGATGTAGCTGCTTCGATGGCTGCCTCTATCTTCAAGGAAAACGGTGTGAAGGAATTCTGTGTGGCCTCGACGGGCAACACTGCCACTGCCTACAGTAAGTACTTGGCTAAGGCTGGCGTAAACTTCAACGTGTTTGTGCCTAACTGCGTGTGCCAGGATACCGTGGATGAAATCAAGTCGCACGGCCAGCATATCCATGTGGCAGATGGCGACTATGCCTACGCCAAGAAGCTGGCTGCCGATTACCACAAGAACAACCATGTGCTGATTTCAGCCGGCAATATCGACCCCATCCGTGTGGAAGCTAAGAAGACGATGGTCTTTGAGTTCATGCGTCAGCTGGGCCGCATGCCCGATGTTTATGTGCAGGCAGTGGCTGGTGGTACGGGTCCTATTGCCGTAGATAAAGGTGTGCGTGACATCTCTCCGGTATATCCCGAGGTGAAGTTGCCCCGTATGCTGTTGGTGCAGCAAGACACCTGCGACCCCATGGTGCAAGGTTGGGAGAATGCCGTGAAAGCCGGCTTCCCCGAAGGCTACGAAAAAAACTATCCCGTGATTGACAACCCGCAGACCAAGGTGTCGATACTCTCGACTGGCAACCCGGGTATGTTCCCCATTGTGGCTCCCATTGTACGCAAGAGCGGTGGTACTTTCCTGCGGGTGAAGGAAGCTGACTTGGTTGATCTGGCCCGTTTGGTGAAGAAAGAGCGCAATGTGGTGCTGGGACCCGCCTCCATCGTTTGCCTGGCTGGTTTCTACCAGGCTTTGGAGCAGGGCGAGATTCACGACGGCGAGATGCTGCTGCTGAATACCGGTGAGGGTGCTGCCCGAGCTAAGGATTTTGCAAAAGCATTGTAAATACAATAGTTATGCCTATATCATTCAAAGATAAGGTGGTATGGATCACCGGTTCCTCTTCAGGAATCGGTGAGGCTACTGCCTATCGTTTTGCCCAGGCTTCGGCCCGCCTGATACTGACGGCGTTGGAAGAGGACATCCTCACGAAGGTCAAGGAGAAATGCCTGTCGCTGGGAGCTCCAGCTGTGGAGATACTTCCTTTCGACCTCTCGCAGACTGCGCAGTTGGAAGAACTGGCGGCCAAAGCATGGGACAGTTTCGGGCGGATTGACGTGTTTTACAACAATGCAGGCATCAGTCAGCGAGGCACTACAGTGGAGACCCAGATGAGTGTGATCCGCAAGGTGATGGATGTGGACTATTATGCTCCGGTGATACTGACCAAATATGTGCTGCCGAAGATGATCGCGCAGGGTGGGGGACAGCTGGTGGTGACCACCAGCATTGCCGGCCTGTTTGGCTTCCCCTTGCGTTGCGCCTATTCGTCGGCCAAGCATGCCCTGTACGGCTTTTTCGAGACCGTGCAGGCCGAGTATTACCAGCAGAATATCCGAGTCACCATAGTCTGTCCAGGACGAGTGCGCACCAACATCTCCTTCTATGCTTTGGAGAAAGACGGCTCGCGTCACGGCAAACTTGATGCAGGCCAGGCAGGCGGGGTGACTCCTCAACAGGCTGCCGAAAAAATCGTGAAGGCAGTCTATAAGCAAAAACGCGAGGTGCTGGTAGGCCGCAAAGAGCTGATCATGGTCTACATCAAGCGCTTCTTCCCTGGCCTGGCCGCAAGAATTGCTCGTAGCATCAAAGCCATGTGATAACCAATTGATAATTGATAGTTGATAATTGAAAATTGATAATTGCGGGGAACCGCAGTCATTGTATATGAAAAAAAACTTTTTTTTCGCAGGAATACAGCAGGTAGGCATCGGTGTCGAACATTTCGAGCAGGCCTGGAAATGGTATATCGACATGTTCCAGATGGACATCAAAATCTTGGAAGACGACACGGTGGCTGCCCAGATGCTGCCCTATACGGGCAATGTCCCGCAGAAACGTCATGCTTGCATAGCCATCAACCTGCAAGGTGGTGGCGGCTTCGAGATATGGCAGTATTCCGAAAGGAAGCCCCAGCCCATCGCATTTGACATCCAGGTGGGCGACTTGGGTGTGTTTGTGGCTAAGCTGAAATGCACTGATGTGGTCACTTTCCATCAGCAGCTGGCGGCCAAATATGATAAGGTGGGGCCTATAGGCACTACTCCCGATGGTCAACTGACTTTTTTTGTGGAAGACCCCTTCGGCAACTATTTCCAGGCGGTGCACGAGGACTTCGTCTGTGTGAAGACCGACTATCCTTCGGGCGGTGTGGCCGGTATGATGGTGGGAGTGACCGATGTGGAGAAGGCGCTGACCGTCTATCAAGATATCTTGGGTTTCGATGAGATTGTATATGACCAAACAGGAAAGTTTGACGACCTGGCTTTCTTGAGAGGAGGCGACCAACAATACCGCCGTGTGTTGCTGCGCCATTCCCAACCCCGGAAAGGCTCGTTCTCGGGCCTGTATGGTCCGGGCTACATCGAGCTGGTAACCGCTTTGGAACGCCAGCCCCGTAAGATTTTCGAGGACCGCTATTGGGGCGACCCAGGATTCATCCAGATCTGTATGGATGTCATCAACATGAAAGAATTGGAAGCCTATTGTCAGGAGAAAGGCTATCCTTTCACCGTCGATAGCTGTGCCAACCAAAAACAGTTTGACATGGGCGAAGCTTCCGGCCACTTTACCTACATAGAAGACCCTGACGGCACCCTGATAGAGTTTGTAGAGACCTACAGGATACCCTTGGCCCGCAAACTGCACATCTTTATCGACCTGATGAAACGCGACCGCGAAAAGTCGCTGCCGAAGTTTTTCTATCGTTTAATGAGATTTAACAGAGTGAAAAAATAGACAATTATGGGAAACTTGCACGATTTGTTGATGCAGGATATCCGCTTCGAGGAGGCCTTGAAAGCCTGTATGAACTGCGGCGTATGCACGGCTATCTGTCCTGCGGCGGAGTTCTACGACTACGACCCACGCCGTATTTGCGATACAGTGCAGCGCAAGGACGAGGCGGAGATTGAGAATCTGCTGCGCTCGGAAACTATCTGGTATTGCGGCCAGTGTATGTCCTGCAAACCCCGCTGCCCACGAGGGAATATCCCTGGAGAGGTGATTTCGGTACTCAGAAAGCGCTCGCAGGAACTGGGCTATTTCAAAGACAGTGAGATGGGTAAACAGCAGGTTGCTTTGATGAAAGGAATAGGGGGCAATATCTTGAGAATCGGCTATTGTGTGCATCCCGATGTGGTTGACCCAGACTATCACCCAGAACAAGGCCCGATTTGGGCATGGTATTTTGAAAATATCGAGGAGATAGCCCCGAAATTGGGAGCAAACTATCATGGTGACGGTCCCGGTGCGCTGCGCAAGATACGGGAGGAGAATTTGGAAGAGATACGCAGGATTTTTGAGGTCACTGGTGGGATGGAATTACGCAAAAAAGTATTGGAGGGCGAGCCATGAGAAACATGAAATTCGGTTTTGCTGTATCCAAACCCCGCTCCATCAATCTGGATGTTGCTGATGAGCGTATGCTGAAAGAGCTGAAAGAAGCGGTGCCCTCGTTCAAGCGTTGCATGAACTGCGGAGCCTGCTCGGCCACTTGCTCGGCACGTCAGTTTACCGACTACAATATCCGCCGCATCCATTCGCTGTTTCGCCAGCAGCAGTATCAGGACTTGGAAAAGGAACTGCATTCGTGCATGCTGTGCGGAAAGTGCACCTTGGTGTGTCCCCGTGGGGTCAACCTTCGCTCTATGATTATGAATATGAGAAAAATATTAACTGACACAAAACGGAAAGACAATGAGTAAGTATTTCAGTCCCTTTGTAATTCCGTTTTGCATAGGCACGGTGCTGCTGTTTGCGATATGCATCTGGAAGTATGTCAGATGGTATCGCGGATTCGACCGTCTGCAGCGTGCCATCATACGGAAAAACATCCTCTCGTGGCGTTTCCTTCCCGCCATTTGGGAAATCATCATGGAGGCGCTGCTGCACCGCCGCATTTTCAAGCGCAACCTTGTGTTGGGCTATATGCATGCCAGCATCGCCTTTGGCTGGTTTTTGCTGATAGTGGTGGGCTTCTTCGAAGCGGAGTTTGGCATCCATGGTAGCAAGCCTTTCTGGGTAGCCATTTTCTACCGCTTCTTCCAGCACGAGCACAACACCTTCCCCTCTGCCGCAATCTTTACCCAGGTGATGGATGGCCTGCTGCTCTTTGTGCTGTCGGGCATTGCCATTGCCTTTGTGAAAATGATCTATAGCCGCATTGTGGGCATGAAGAAGGTGACCAAGCATGTCATCTTCGACCGCTTTGCCAAGATTTCGCTGTGGTGCATCTTCCCCTTCCGACTCCTGTCGGAGAGCGTCACTGCCGCGATGTATCACAACGGCGGTTTTCTGACCCAGAGTCTGGGCGACATCCTGCCTTTTGCCAACGAGTATGTGGAGATGACCTGCTGGCTGCTATATTCGCTGGCCTTGGGTGTATTCTTTACCTCGATGCCCTTCTCGCGCTACATGCACATCTTCACCGAGCCATTCCTGATTTTCTTCCGCCACTTGGGCGTGAAGGAAAACGAGCAGAAGTCGGGCTTCACCATGTATGAGCTCAGTGCCTGCTCGCGCTGCGGTATCTGCATTGACGCTTGCCCGCTGAACAAACAGTTGGATATCAAGGGCGTGCAGTCGGTCTATTTCCTGCGCGACATCCGCTACAAGATGCTGAAAGACGAGATTGCCGACAACTGCCTGATGTGCAGTCGCTGTGCCAGCGACTGTCCTGTGCAAATTGACCTGATGGCCATCCGCCGGCAGATGAGAGACAAGCAAGAGTTGGACACCAAGAACAACTACCGCTATCTGGACAACATCCATGCGTTCAATGCGATGGACAGAGTGGTGTATTTTGCCGGCTGTATGTCGCATCTTACCCCAGCCATCCCAGAGGCGATGGAGAAGATTTTTGAGACGGTGGGTCAGAAATACTGGTATATGGACAAAGATGCCACCATCTGCTGCGGTCGTCCGCTGATGCAGCAGGGTTTCCACACGCAGGCTGCTGAGTTGCGTAGGAAGAACACCCAGCTCATCAAGCAGTCGCAGGCCACCTTGCTGGTCACCTCCTGTCCCATCTGCTACCAGTCGTTCACCAAGGAATACAAGTTGCCCATCAAGGTGATGCATCATACCGAATACCTCAACGAGCTGATCAAGAGCGGTCAACTGAAAGTGAGCAAAGATGCTTCGCTGAAGGTGACTTACCACGACCCCTGTGAGTTGGGACGTGGCTGCGGTATCTATGACGAGCCCCGCGAGGTGTTGAACAGCGTGGCAACATTGCTAAAAACTCCCGAAGAACGTGAGAAGAGCCTGTGCTGTGGTTTTAACCTGGGCAATACCGTCATCGAGCTGGAACAGCAGGAGAAAATCCGCAATGCGGCGTTAGAGAACTTGCAAAGCGGAAATCCTGACTTGATATGTACCGCCTGCCCGATGTGCAAGAAAGCATTCACTCGTGCTACCGAGGCCAAAGTGATGGACATTGCCGAGCTGGTGAGTAAGAGAATTGATAATTGATAATTGACAATTGATAATTAATGGCTGCAATACAAAAACGTTTTTGGAACGAATATCAGAAAGACATAGCGGACGACCACTACTTCTATGAGAGAAGTTGTATCCGTCAGACCTTTTTCCCGGGCTCGGAGGCGGCATTTTTGAAAATCATGCGCGAGGAGTTGGGAAAGGACATTAAGGATGAGGCCAACCAGCACACTTGCACTGGTATTGGCTACCACTCGGATGTGGTGCCGATAGAGACTACTATGACGGTGGTGGCGCGACTGTTTTCGCTGATGACTGAAGACGGCTACGAGAATTATGTGCCTTCGTGCGTCACTTCTTTCGGGGTGTTTACCGAAATGGTGGAGATGTGGAAGAATGACCCGGCCCTGCTGGAGAAAGCTAGAAAATACCTGCGCGAGGCCACCGGCCGTGAGTTTGAATTGCCGAAAAACATTGCCCATCCGTCGGACATCATCTTCAAGTTTCGCAACGAGCTGAAACCGAAGATGAAATACCAACTGGTGAATCGATACACTGGCAAGCCCTTACGGGCGGTGGAGCATGTGGGCTGCCACTATGCCAAGATATTTCCTGAGAAGGGTGTGGGCAAGTCGGAATTTCCCCATGTGCTGTCGGGCATGATTGAGGCTTGGGGTGGAGAGGTAATTGACTATCCCGAAAGACGACACTGCTGCGGCTTCGGTTTCCGCCAGTATCTGGTGCAAGAAAACAGAGGCTATTCGGTGGCCAACTCTAAGAAGAAGTTCGAGTCGATGGAGCCCTACGAGCCCGACTTTATCCTGACCAACTGTCCCGGTTGCGGTATGTTTTTGGACAAGTGGCAGTACACCATTGCCGAGCTGGAGCATAAGACCTACGACAAGGAAGGCTACGGCATACCAGTGCTGACCTACGAAGAGCTGACCGGCCTGCTGCTGGGCTACGACCCGTGGACACTGGGCTTGCAGCTGCACCAGGTACAGTGCGAGCAGTTGATGAACAAGATAGGCATTGCCTACAATCCCGACGAGAAATACAAAGGCGTGTCGGGGAAAGTGCTGGCCATGCCCGATAAACCCACTGTACTGAAAGTTTAATGCTAATGTGCTAATGTGTTAATGTGCTAATGTGCTAATGAACAATCAGGCAATTACACAATCAAGCAATCAAAAAAGTCAAACAATTAAACATCATAATGAGAACCATCGCAATTATTGGGGCCGGACCGGCCGGTATAGAAGCAGCATCGATATTGGCTGCTATGGAAGACACCGAAGTGCTGCTTTTCGAGCAATCAGCCTCCAACTTGGATAATCTTCGTGACAAGGCCTTTCTTTTCCCTGACTTCTCATCTGCTGCCGACCTGGTAGAGGTTATGGAGTCGAAGTTAGACCGCGACAATATCAAACTGCATTTGGCTACAGAGATTACCTCGGTGACTTCGACAGGCGCTGCCACCGAAGCGGGTGGTATTATGGCTTGGGAGCTGCAGGATGCTTCGGGAGCGCGTTATACTGCCGATGCCGTGTTGGTGACTACCGGCTACAAGGTGTTTGATGCGAAGCGTAAGGAAGAACTAGGCTACGGCATCTACCCAGGAGTGATTACCTCCATTGATATGGAAAAAATGCTCAAGGAGGGTAAAATCCTCAATACGATGGGCGATACCCCCAGGAAGGTGGTTTTCCTGCAGTGTGTGGGCTCGCGCGATGAGAAGTCGGGCAACCACTACTGCTCGAAGGTTTGTTGTGTGACAGCCGTCAAACAGGCCATAGAGCTGCGCAAATTGCTGCCCGAGGTGGAGGCCTATGTGTTCTACATGGACCTGAGAATGTGGGGCGGTGGTTTTGAAGAGATGTATCGTGCGGCTCAAGAACAATACGATGTGCGCTTTGTGCGAGGCCGTATCTCGGAAGCTGCCAGCACCTTCGATGGCAAGATACAGATCAAGTCGGAAGACACTCTGGTGGGTCTGCCGCTGAAGATGAGTGCCGACCTGCTGGTGCTGATGGTGGGTATGGAGCCCTCGGAGGGTACCAAAAAGTTGACTCGGCAGTGCAACTGTGCTGATGCCTACGGCTTTGCCACCACTATGAATCCCCATTTGCGTGACAATGAGACTGCCCAGCCGGGCTTGTATGTAGCTGGCAGCTGCAAGCGCCCGATGTCCATCAACGACACCCTGACCGACGCCCGCTCTGCCGCTCTGAGGATTGTTGAATACCTGAGGGGGTAAGTTAAAACTCAAGATACCACTGTAGCTTCTCCTCTAGTTCGGGGTAGATGTGGGTGATTTCGCGGAGGTGGGCCATATCGCGGATGGGACCGTAGTGTTGGCGGTAGTGGAGGATAGTTTTGCAGAGGTAGCTGTCGATGTAGGGATGGGCAATCAGCGTTTGGTAGTCGCACTGGTTGATGTTGATTTTGCGGATTAGCGAGCGGTTGATGGTGAAGTATTTCTCCAAATATTCTTCATTGATATTCTGTAGGATGTAAATCTCCTGCAGCTGTGAGAAGTCGTGGAAGCCTCCCAGCTTGTCGCGGTATTCTACAACGCGCTGTGAGCGCTTGCTGCCGAACTGGGGAATGCGCATGATGTCGGTCGTGTCGGCTGTGTTCAACTCCACTTTTACGATGTCGTACAACTGTCGTCGGGGCATCTTTTTTAAGCTGTCGCCAGAGAATGCCTTTTCCCGTTTAGGCTTGGTGGTGTAGGGTGGCGACTGTGGTTGCTTAAAGTTGGCAGGCACGGATTGATACTTAGCTGTGTCGGCGTGGGCTGCAGCTGACTTATGATGGAGAAAATGAAACAAAATGCCTACCATGATTAGCAAGCATATCAGGGCAGACGCCGCCCATTCACCAGCGGTGAATCTGAAAAAGGATTTCATCTTTTTCTGTTTTTAGAGAAATTAAACATAAAAAAGTGGACGAATCGTGTAGAGACGTTCCTGTAGAAACGCCTCTACTCGTCCTGTGTGTTTTGCCTTTTACAGATGGCGGAATAGTCGCAATAGTTGCAGTGGTCCACATCGTCAGTCTGACAGAAAGGCAGGTCGGGATTGACGATGTCACGCAGTAGGTTGATGAGATGGGTTTCGAATAGTTTTAATATAGCTGGAGTAATGAGATGAGTCGAGGTTTCAGCTTCTAGGTTACAGGTTTCAGTGGGTGAGTCGTTGGTATCTTGGAAAGTGGGGTAGAGTTCGTGGGGTTTGTTCTGGTATAGCTGTTGGAAGCTGATGATACCGCATTGGTAGTTGACAGTTGATAGTTGAGAGTTGATAGTTGATGTTTGGTTGGCTGTTTGAGATTGGTTGTACAGGTAGGCGTACATGAGGAGCTGTAGCAGCTGTTTGTGTTTGGTGCCCGAGAAGATGTCATCGAACTGCTCGTATTTCAGTCCGTCAGCGTCCACCTTTCCGGTTTTATAGTCTAACAGGGTTACCAGTCCGTTTCGCAGGTCGATACGGTCGGCATAGCCTTTCAGTTGCAGCGGCTGTTGGTCAACATCCACCGTGCAGGTCAATTTCTGCTCGGTGGCCAACAATTTGAAGGTTTGCTGTTTTTTCTCCGCCTGCTCGTAGTCGTTTAGCCAGCTGGCCAGATAGGTTTTGACTGCTTTCTTAACTACCTCGGTCGCCAGATAGGTTTTGCCGTGGTCCAAGTCAATATGAAAGCTTTCAGGTTTCAAGGGTTGGGTGTCCGTTTTTCTGTCCGCTAAAATAGACTGGCGGATATGGTCTTGAACGAGGGCGTCTATTCCTTTGATATGGTTGAGGATAATCTGCTTGTAGGCGGTCTGTTGCTGCATCAGCTGTTGTCCCACCTCTTCCAAAATGCTATGGATGGCGTCACCGATGATTTTCTGCTCCACACTCTCAGAGATATCGTCGGCAGCTTCGATATGGGCAATGTGTTTCAGGTAGAATTGCAGGGGACAGTTGAGGTAGTCGTTCAGGTGCGAGTAAGAGTATTGTTTTTTTATCAGCTGCTGGAGCATGGCTTCATCCTTGTGGATGCTGATGGCTGAGGAGGTATTCTCGGTATTGACCAGGGTGGGCAGTATTCGCTCGTGGATGGTTATATTGCTGAGGTGCTGAGCTTTCACCTCAAAGTCGAGTTGTTTGAGGAAGCGGCTTTTCTCGGTCAGCGAGGTGTTGGAGTCGGTGTTGTAAAGCAAGTGAACCTGTTGGGCCCGTTGCAGCAGGCGGAAGAAGTGGTAACCATACACACTGTCTTTCTCTTGATAGGTGGGTAGGTTGAAGTATTTCTTGACCTCGTGCAGGATGAGCGAGTTGCTGCTGCGTCCGGCAGGCAGGATGCCCTCGTTGACCGACAGCATGATGATGTTCTTGAAATCCAGGGTTCTGGTTTCTAGCAGTCCCATGATTTGCAGACCTTCTGATGAGCTGCCTTTGAGAGGAATGGAGATACGCTGAATCAGACTGTTGAGTATGAGGACAGCTGATTTGAGGTCCATCAGTTTGGCCTCAAAATCGCGGAGGTGGCTCAGTGTCTGCTGTAGCTTGTCGATGAGCAGACCAAGACAGTAGTGGTCAAAATACCCATTTGTGTCAGCCTCGGTTTTGGTGGACAATAGGGAGAGGAAACGATGGATTTCTTCCAAAGTCTCGATGGGACTACCCGACAAGTAGGGGAAGGAGTAAGTGTTAAAATCCAGGGCCTGGCGAGTGAAAAAGATGCTGTTGAGGGCGGTCAGCTGATCTAGGAATTGCTCGTTGGCCTGTGGGTTAGGAAACAGATGGCTGACTACCAGGGGATTGCGGAAGAAGCTGAACACATCGCGATGGTAGTAGAGGAAATCACCCTGCTGCAGGCTTTGGAAGCGCTGGCCATTGAGGGCAGTTTCTATCAATATGGCTAGTAGTGCGTAGGCTGGGGTGGCGGTCAGTGGGTAACCCATGGTGAGGTTGGCCTTGCTGCAGTCGTAGCAGTGGATGAAGGGAGTGAGCAGTTGCTCGTCGGCCAATACAAGCACGGTGTCGTTCAGGCTGCCCTCCTCTTTTTCTATACGGTTCAGCTGCTCGATGGCATACAGAATCTGATTCATCGATTTGGGAGCCCCAACCATGTTAATTTTCTTGGGGATATCGGCATAGTCGGTATGAATCCATTCCAGCTCTTTTAGCTTCAGTTTGTCCTGGAGCGTACGGATAAAGGGTGTGTAGTTCTCGCGATAGAATTCGTCGATGTCGAAGTACAGCTCGGCTTGGTGTTCCTGATGGTAATACCTCACGATTTCCATTTCAGAAGGCGATAGGGTTTGGAAGCCAGCGAAGATATAGCGCTTGAAGTTGAACTTTTGGGCGTATTGAAGGATGTTTTCTGCTGTATTTTTATAGATTTTTCCCTCATAGGCCAACTGCGCTTCGTCTAAAAAACTGTTAAATTGACAATACAGGTCATAGAGGGTGGCATAAAACTGCAGGTAGCGCTGCTGATTGGCTGTCAGATTCTCGCGACCAAAGACAGTCTCCAGTTCTTTGATGTCAGACAGGTTGCCGAAAATCTTGGAAGCATCGGCCAACTGCATGTCTATCTCGCTGATATCGTGGATAAAAGTCTCTGCCCATGAAAGAAAGTCAGAGAGGTTCTCGCTTTGGGCGTGCTCGAACTGGCGGTAGGCTTTGAACAGGATATGCAGCAGGTCGATATCATCGCAGAGGGTGAAGTCGGACAGTTTCCGAATAAATTCGTCGATAGAGAAGATGGTGGGAGAGAAACAGGGCTGGGAAAGCGAAATGGCCAGCTCTTTCTGCAACATCCTTCTCGCCCTCTTGTTGGGAAGGACTATCAGCGTATCTTTCAACGAGATATCACTGCGTTGGAGGATGGCTTGCGAGAGTTGCTGCAGAAAGGTCATGCTTTGTGTTTTTCTTTTGCAAAGATAATGAAATTTTTTAATGTGTTAATGTGTGAGTGTGTAAATGTGTTAATGTGTGAGTGTGCTTTTTTTCTTGTTTGTATGGATTTTTTTTGTATTTTTGCACACTTAAAAAAAGTTAAAAGCTATACGACGATGGAATTAGTGGATATGTTTTCGGATGTGATGATTCCGGCACGCAGAAAAAAGACGAGAATGCGTTACAGAGTGGCGGTGATAGGTGGTGGCAGTTGGGCTACGGCCATTGTGAAGATTCTGTCGGCCAACCTGGAGCATATTCATTGGTGGGTGCGCGAGGATGAGATTGTAGAGGGTATCAGCTCATACGGCCACAATCCCTTGTTTCTCAGCTCGGTATATATCAACCCCAAGGATGTCAAGATCAGTACCGATTTGCGTCAGGTGGTGGCCAAGTCCGACTATGTGGTGATAGTCACCCCGTCGGCTTTCCTCCATAAGACGTTGGAGCCCCTGAAGAAGAGCAAGTTGGCCAACAAGAAGATTATCAATGCAGTGAAGGGTATTGTGCCCGAAACTATGCAGGTAATCACTGAATATCTGAAGACTGAGTTCAAAGTGCCCGCTTCCAATTTGGCCATTATCAGTGGTCCTTCACATGCCGAAGAGGTGGCGCAGGAGAAGTTTACTTTTCTGACTGCTGCGTCGGAGAATGAGGAATTGGCCAAGATAGTGGCCAAATTCTTCACCAATAGGTATGTGCGTGCCTCCGTGTCAAAAGACATCAAGGGAGCTGAGATGGCGGTGGTGTTGAAAAATATCTATGCTTTGGGAGCCGGTATCTATAGTGGTTTGGGCTATGGCGACAACTTCATAGCAGCTTATATTGCCAATTGCCTCAAGGAAATGAAACGTTTTGTGGGCAGCATCTATGCTTGGGACGACCGTCATATCTCCGACTCCGTGTATTTGGGCGACTTGCTGGTGACGGCCTATTCTATCTATAGCCGCAACAGGATGTTCGGTAATATGATTGGTCACGGCCTCTCGGTACGTGTGGCCCGTATGGAGATGAACATGATTGCCGAGGGCTATTTCTCCTGCCGCTGTATCCACGAAATGAACAAGGAATTCAAGGCAGAGATTCCCATCGTGGAAACCATCTATGGCATATTGTACGAAAGCAACAACGTTTCATCGGAGATGAAACGCATTGCTGAACATTTCGTATAGGAATTGTTTATTTTTCCTTGGGCAGGCGTATGATGCGCAGCGTCAGCGACTGGATATTGTAATTGTCGAATTTCTCTGAGTGACGAGTGAGGCGGAAATGATAGTCGCCCGAGCGGTTGAAGTATTTCTTGCTGTATAACACCCGTGTTTGGACGTTGCTGAGTTTCTTGGCCTGCTGGGTCATGCCTGACTCGTTTTCATCATCCACAAACACAAAAGCCGAGGGGACTGACGACATGCCGCCATCGGGAGCCGTCACGGCGAAACTCACCTCCATTTGGTCCACACGCTCGTCGTCGGGACCGTATTTCAATTCCATTTCGATGCGGTGGGGCGCAATGGTGTCGGTGATAGGAGCAGTGAACTCCAGCGTCCGTTGGGTGAAATCCCAGTTGGCGTTGGTAAACTCCACGGTTTGTTCAAATACGATATCGTTATGCTGTTTTTTGCAGGAAGACAATAAGATGACGCAGCAAAAGAGGCTGAAAAAAATGTTGATAAAATTTAGTGCAGAGGTTCTTTTCATACGTTATAGTTTTATAATTTTGGCACGTTGATTGAATGCAGATAATTGCGGCAAAGATAAGAAAAATTCACCAATAGTTATTCAATATGGCAGGAAAGAAAAAATATTACGTGGTATGGGTCGGACGCATTGCAGGTGTGTATGACGACTGGGCTACCTGCAAGACTCAAGTTGACCAATATGAAGGCGCGAAATACAAGTCGTTTGAGTCCAAACTGGAAGCCGACAAGGCTTTTCAGGAAGGCTATGAGCAGTACCGGAAACAGCAGCTGGCGACGGTCAAGCCTGCAGCGCTGAGTTTCCTCAGCAGCAGCGACCCTGTGCCGGTGTGGGATAGCCTGTCGGTGGATGCCGCCTGCAATATGGTGACCAAGCAAATGGAGTACCGCGGGGTACACACCTCCACCAAGAAGGTGTGGTTTCACCAGGGACCCTTTCAGGGTGCCAGCAACAATATTGGCGAGTTTTTGGCCATTGTACATGGACTGGCCTTGCTGAAGCAGATGAACAGCCCCATTCCCATTTATACTGACAGCATCACGGCGCTGGCATGGGTGAGACATAAGAAACACAAATCCATTGTATTGCCCACCGAGGAGAATGAGCGCATCTTCGACTTACTGAACCGTGCTGAATTGTGGTTGAACAACAATACCTATACCACCAAGATTATCAAGTGGGATACTCGAGCGTGGGGAGAGATACCTGCAGATTTTGGCAGGAAGTAAAAAAAAAACGGGCGCCTGCGCGCCCGTTTTTTTGTTTCAGGTTTCAAGTTTCAGGTTTCAAGTTTCAGGTGTTTTCTATAACCTTTAACCTATAACCTTTAACCTATTTTTTGATGAACTTCTTCGTAGCGGTAGCGTTGTCGCCGCTGACGCGTACGAAGTACATGCCGCTGGCCATGTTGCTGAGGTCGATGCGAGCATGATTGTTGTTCAGTTCAACAGTTTGAATCATCTGGCCGAAGGCGTTGAATACTACAGCTTCCTTCACCTCTACATTGCTGTTGATGGTGAGTTCGATATAGTTGTCAGCGGGGTTCGGCATCAGGTTGATGCTGCTGGCGAGCGTGAAGTTGTCAATGCTAGTTCCCGGGGCGGTGTTGAAGTTGCCGGTAATGAAGTCACTTTCGCTGTTAGCGCAGACGGCTTTCACACGCACGTCGTAATAGTGGTCGGCAACCAAGCCTTCAATGGTGTAGCTGGTGGCGGTCACGGTAGCTTCCTGCCACTGGCTTGCTTCATGTGATTTGTAGCCCACCTTCCAAGAGGTTTCGTCGCCACCAGCTGTCCAGGTCATCACGGCAGAGGTCTGGGTGATGTCGGTTATCTGCAGGTTGGTAGGAGCGTCGCAAGGCTCAACGGGAGCTGCAGCGGTAGTGAAGGTAGTGCTCACCCAGTCGCTGACGAGGTCGCCGCAATTGGTTTGTACACGCACTTCGTAGCCGGTTTCAGCGTTCAGACCAGAGAGGTCGCAAGTGGCTGCAGTCACAGCGATGCTGCTGCTCCAGCTGCCATCAGTTGTTCTGTACTGAACGTTCCAAGCAGAGCCAGTTCCTGCAGTCCAGGTAACGCTAGCTGAGTTGTAGGTTACGTTGGAAACAGTTACATTGGTAGGAGCATCGCAAGGTTCGGGCTCGTCGTTTAAGGTGGTGAAAGTCATTTCGCCGCCATAAACGGTAGTACCGTTGAAGGTGATGAATGCCTTGTAGGTATAACCAGTGTTGGCTGTCAAACCAGTGAGGTTAGCAGTAAAGGTATTACCAGTGCCAGTGCCAGCAATCTGAGTGTAGGTACCGCCGTTGGTAACTTTATATTCGAAGCCCTTAGAAGTGATGGTCACGTTGTCGGGGTTGGTGATGGTAGCATTCAGGGTAGCGGTAGTCTGGGCAACGTTGGTTGCAGCTGCAGTAGCTACAGTAGGATCGGTAACTACAGGGGCACTGCCGTTGGAGGTGACAATTACGTTGTCAATACTTAAGTAATAATTGTTGCTGGAACCACCTGTGTATTTGAATGCAATAAAGGCATCGCTGGCGGTACTTGGCACGGTACTGAAGTTTACTGAGTCAGTAGTCATAGTAGTAGTTTGTGCGAAAGTTGACAGCTCTGTGAAAGTTGTTGCATCGGTAGGATCGGTGATATAACCCACAGATAAAGTACCATTGTAGGCAGAAACGCCTTCGTTGCGGTAGGTGAATTTCAGTGAGAGAGACTGAATGTCTTCTGAGAACTCAGGAAGTATAGCATATAATGGAGTAGAGGAACTTGACTTAAAGAAGAGGCAGTTACCAGAAACTGCATAAGTGCTATACGAAGTCAGGAATGCTGCAGGGTAGGTAGTGCTACTTGTGCTTCTGTTCAGGAATGACCAGCAGAGAGGCATCTGATCGTTAGGATAGTCGCTAGGTGCTGTAGCAGAAGAGGAACTTGTAACATAGCTGTTGAAGTCTTCTGTATAGGGCACTGATATTGGAGTGCAATTGGTAGAGAATCCTACAACTTCGCTCCATGGACTCTCGTCACCACCGGCACAATTTTGTCTTACATATACGTCATACATGGTTGAACTGGTCAAGCCTGTCAATAGGGCAAAAGTGTCAGTGACATTTACGGTTGTTCCAGCAGCAGTGCCAGGTTCGAAACCAGCGGGACCGTATTCCACATCCCATGAGGTGCCTTCAGCTATGGTTGTCCATGAGATAGTGGCTCCATTGGTGCTAATATCGTTGACAATTACATTTTCAACCTCGTGGCATGTAGGAGCAAAAATAACGCTCACATCGTCCAAATACATATAATTTGAAGCGCTCGTGTCGGAAGCAAATGCAATGAAATGACCTTGACCGGTATAGCTGTAAAAATCAACTTTAAAGGTTTCCCAAGTGGATGTGGCAGAGGGAGAAACTCTGGCTATTTCCACAAAGGTATTCTTGTCGTTGGGATCGGTCATCACACCCACTTTTAGGTGATAAGCAGCAGAAGTCTTTCTCAGTTTAAAGTTGACTCTTAAAGTGCTAATGTCAATGGATTCATCAAATTCGGGTAAGGTTACATAATTGTAGGTGGTCGAAGTGGAGTAGAAATATAGAGAGCCGGGAGCACTGAAATTGGTTGTATTAATGTAGGGATATTGTGTAGTGGTGCTGTAAGTTGTATTTCTGTTCCAGCAATTTGGGAAAGCAGTGGTACCAGTACCATAAGTGTCGAACGATTCGGTATAAGGCAGTGTGTCAATCAGCAGACAGTCGGTTCTGAAGGAGCCCTTCATAGACCATGCGCTGCTTTCTTCAGCATCGCATACTGCTTTTACGTAGAAATCGTAGAAGGTGCCGGGTTCAAGATTGGTCAGGGTAAACGGATTCTCGTTTACTGTCTGTGAAACACCGGTTACATTCGGATTGAAGTTGGTGGGGCCGTATGCTACAACCCATTCGGTCTCGTCTCTTCCGGCACGCCAACTTACCTCTGCAGTTGTGGTGGTAAGGTTCTCCACCTCAAGATGCATAGGAGCTACGCAACCTGGGGCATAATCTACCACTACGTTGTCGATGTAGCAGGTATTGGTAGCCCCCACTCTTTGAGAGCGAATTGCAATATATCTTCCAGTTCCTTCATAGCCGGTGAACGCTACGGTAAAGCTATTCCATACAGCAGTACGAGGTTCAATGGTTTGGATTGGTTCGAAGGAGGAGGTATCGGTAGCATCTTCCATTACACCAACTTCAAGGAAGTAGCCATTACCCATAGCTGCCTTGAAAGCGAAGGACATCTGCAGGGTGTTGAGTTCAGCATCAAATTCGGGAAGAATGGCATAAGCATAAACAGTGGTGGAGGTGGTATTGAAATATAAAGCACCTGGCAGGGTTAGACCTGTGGAGGCTGACATGGCATAAATATACGGGAAATTAGTATTGTTGTTGATTTTTTGCCAGCAATCAGGATAAACCGTAGTTCCCGTACCGTAACTGTCGAAGTTCTCGCTGTATGGTAAAGACAATGGTGCGCATCCTGTAGTGAAAGTGGTAGCAGCTGTGTATGCTGAAATTTCACCGTTATTGCACAAGGTTCTCAGATATACATCATACGTGGTGTTGGGTTGTAAATCGGTAAGTGTGTAAGGATTGATGTTGATGGTAATAGGATCAACAGTATCCATTGAAAAACCGGCAGGACCATAAACAATCTGCCAATCAGTCTCATCTTCAGAAGCACCCCAGTTGACTGTAGCTTCAGAAGAGGTGATGTTGGTAATACGTACGTTGGTCGGCAAGAGACATTCGGGAGCGTAGTCCACATTGATATCATCCAAATAGAAGGTGGAGGCTTCTCCTGCAGGGGTCTTGAAGACAATGTGTTTGCCGCTTCCTGTGTAAGAATTCAAATATACAGTGAAATCTTCCCAAGTACTGGTGGCGGCAGGTGAAATGGTGGTGACAACAGTGTAGGTGTTTAAATCGTAAGGATCTGACATCACACCCACTTCTAATCTATTGGCTGCGGATGATTTTCTTGCCTTGAAGCTGACCTGCAAATCTCTCATGTCAATATCTTCTGAGAATGCCGGTAATGCGGCATAGCACCAGGTGGTATTTGTCGTTGTGGAGTAGAAATATAATCCTCTGCTAGGACTTACATAGTAAGAAGAGGAAACGTATGGATAATTGGTGGTTGCATTGGTCTGGCGAATCCAGCATTCAGGATAGTTGGCAACACCAGAGGCATAGCTGTCGAAGTTCTCGATAAATGGCAGCGTGTCGAGAGGTGTGCATAAGGTGGTGAAACTTTTTTCAATGGAGTATTCACTTTCCTGACCGTTATCGCAAAGAGCCTTGATTTTCACCAGATAGGTGGTTGCCGCATCCAGGTCTGTAAATTCATAGTTGTTGTCGCTAACCCCGTTGATTTCTGTCCATTCCTCATCATCCTCAGCCATATAAAGAATTTGGTATCCACTCTCATTGCCATTGGCAGTCCATGAAACATTAGCAGTTTCCACGCCAATGCCACTGAAAGTAACGTCATTGGGTCGTAAGCAGTTGGGGATATAATCCACGGAAACGTTGTCAATGTAAAAACCATTTGTGGCCGTACCAGAACCACAGCGGAAAGCGATATAACGACCAGTTCCTTCGTAATTGCTAAGTGGTACTTCGAAAAATTCCCAAGTGCTGGTAGCGGAGGGACTTATGGTATCCAGGGGTACAAAGGTAGTGGCAATGGTAGGATCAGTCATCACACCTACTACAACATTATATGCAGCGGAAGTTTTACGACCCATAAAGCTTATTTGAAGCTCGTTGATTTCCACACCGATAGTGCTGTCTATTACTGGCAGCATAGCCATGGTGTAATAGTTGGTGCCGGAATACATGTATAAGGAACCAGGTGCGGAATAGTTGGTGGTGTTGATATACGGATAACTCAATGTTAGAGTGGAAGTAGCTGTAGTATTATTGAATTTGGTCCAACAGGTTGGGTAGGCTACATTGGGATATCCTGAATAGCCCGTACCGTATGCATCAAAGGTTTCATGATAAGGGAAGGAGGAAATGGCTCCACATTCGGTAGTGAATTGAGCGGGGGTTACAGACCATACGCTCTCATCGTCAGCCGCACAATGGGCTTTTACTTGCCATTCATAAACACTGCTTGCTGATAAGGAATATAAGGTAATGGTAGTGTCGTAGGCTGTTTCTTCTATCCATTCTTCAGCACCAGAAAGTCTGTATCTTACGGTGAAGTAAGGAGCATTGTTATCATCATGCCAACTTAAAGTAACACTGTTTTGGGTTGCATCTGATGAGGTTAAATTGCTAGGATATAAGCATGTTGGGATATAATGCACATCCACATCATCCAACCAGTAATACCAATTGGTATAGGTCGTATTAGCTTGTCTGAATGCAATAAAAATTTCTTCACCTGTCAGTTGTGTATTGTTGAAATTAATTTCGTAATAATACCATGTGGCAGTTGCTGATACAGCACAAGTCTCCACTAATTCAAAAGTACTGGTATCCGAAGGATCGCTCATTACACCCACTTGAAAATCACCGGAATTGACACCTTCTTTGCGTAGCCAGAACGATACTTGCAAGTTATGAATATCCTCGTTAAGTTGAGGTGTGGCAGCCCATGCTTTGCCTTGGAATCTCAAGCTGGCGTTGCCGGAGTGTTTTTGGGAGGTGTTACAGAACGGAGCTGTGGTAGTAGATGTGCTATAGCTTACTGGACGAATCCAGCAAGTAGGATATTCGCTGCCAGCAGTGCTGGAACCATAGTTTTCAAAACCTTCAAAGTAAGGGAATTCGCTTACTGGACCACATAAAGTATTAAATGTAATCCCGTCACTCCATAAACTGTAGTCATCCCCTGTACACACTGTACGTACTTGAACCTCATACGTGGAAGAGGAGGTTAAATTGTCCAGCATATAGGTAGTGTCATTAATGCCAGAGACAGTATTCCATTCTGTTTCTTCTGAGGTTTTGTAACGCAGTTCATAGTTGTTCACTTCGTATTCATCACTCCAATGAAGGTTTACACTATTCATTGTGATATCAGAGAATGACAAATCAGTGGGACGTAAACAAGTAGGTATAGCGTGAATATCCACATCATCAAGCCAATAATAATAAATGTTTGAGGTAGTATTAGCTTGTCTGAAAGCGATATAATTGCCAGACCCTGTCAATTGTGTGGTGTTAAGGTTGAATTCGTAATAGTACCAAGTGCCGTTAGTAGCAACGGGAAGTGTTTCCACTAATTCAAAAGTACTAGTGTCAGAAGGATTACTCATTACACCTATTTGGAAATCACCCGAACTTGCACCTTCTTTGCGTAGCCAAAATGATACTTGCAAGTTGTGAATATCCTCGTCAAATTGAGGTGTGGCAGCCCAAGCTCTTCCTTGGAATCTTAAACTGGCATTGCCAGAATGTTTTTGTGAGGTGTTACAGAACGGAGCTGTGGTAGTAGATGTGCTATAGCTTACTGGGCGAGTCCAGCAGATGGGGTATTCACTACCGGCTGTACTATATCCATAATTTTCAAAACCTTCAAAGTATGGTAATTCAGTTACTGCTATACAGCTTGTTGAAGCAGTGATGGATTCTGACACCCAAGCGCTTTCATCATCAGCGGCACAAATAGCTTTAACTTTGAATGTAAAAGAATAAGTGGTGCTGGGTTCCAAATTGTCAAAAGTATATGATGTGGTGGTGAGACCATCTACTGGTGTCCAATCCTCATCGTCCTGCATTTTGTATTCAATATTCCATAAGGAAGCAGGTGTAATGGGAGTCCAAGAGACTGTGATACTGTTGGCCGTAGTAGCGGTAACAGAAATTTCGGATGGTCCTTCACAAGTTGGGATGTAATCCAGTGTGAAATTATCCACATACACATAGTTAGTGGCCGAACCGCTACCTGAACGCAGGGCGATATAATGTGCATTGCCTGTGTAATTGTTGAAGTCAACAGAAAATGGTTGCCAAGTGGAGGTGGTGGTTGGTGATAACGTGTCGTATGGCTCAAAAGTATTTGGATCAGAGGGATCAACAATGGTTCCCACTACAAGATTATAACTTGCAGAGGATTTGTATAGCATCATTGAGGCTCTCAAATTGTTGATGGCAATGTTGTTGGAATCAATTAATGGTGTGATAGCCATAGTATAATAATTGGTTCCCGCATACATATACAAAGAACCCGGTGCGGAATAGTTGGTGGTGGTTATGTATGGGTAACTCAAGGTCAAAGTAGAAGTGGCTGTTGTTGTGTTTATCTTGCTCCAACAGGTGGGGTAAGCTACATTGGGGTAAGCACTATAACCAGTTCCGTAGGTATCGAAACTTTCACTATAGGGCAGGTTTACAATACGGCAGGGATTGTAAGGGGTGGTAGCGCATGCGCTCTCAGACATGGCAGAGCCAGTGGTATAAACAGCCTCTACCGTGTAGCAATATTCGGTTTCTTCTTCCAGACCTTCATCCTCATAGTAGAAACCCTCTATCAAGGTGTTGTTGAGTTGTGTGTTATCCTTATAGACGTTGAAACCTCTCAGGTTTTCAGACACAAACTCGCCGCGAATGATAAAGGGCATGCCTAACTGTTCGTAGGAAGTTCCATCTTGCCAAGGACCCCATGCACCTTCCCCGGGAAGATATTGAATGGCGTTACCAGTGCTCACTTGCCCCAGAATTGCTACAGGTGCGGCCCAGGGACCGGAGGCAAGGCTACCAGAGAAACATACTGCTACCCAATAGTTGCCTGCAGGCAATGTGGTGTTGATGCCAGCCACAATACGCATAATGGGTCTTGCTGTATCTGTCAAAGCAGATCCTGTAGTACGGTATATTCCCGTCCATGAGGTAGAAGTCATGCAGCTGATGGTATCGCTTGTCCATACGGGAGTAGCTGTTGAGTCGAGAGGCTCGGTGTCATAAATATTGACATAGCATCCGGTAAATGTGGATGTGGTGGAACTGTTGGTTTGATAGGCGTAAAATTCTATCTCACGAACTTGAGCTGCACTACCCAATGTAAAGTCATCGGCAATCCAGAATTTGGAATCAGCGTTGGCATTGGGACCGTAGGTTCCTTGACCACCATATAGGGCACTCACATCGGCACCATTGTATCCGGCACCTGGATGGGTTACCATATAAGCCTGATTGAACAAATTCAGACGAACTGGATTTGTAGTCCCGGAGGGAGCATTCCATGCAACTTTTACCTTCGTTGACGACAAGGCGGTAGCCGTCACATCGGCAGGTGGATTAGTTTGTGCCCATGCTGACATTCCTATCAGCAAAGTGGCTACAAGAAGTAAAAATTTTTTCATAATAATTGTATTTAGTTAGTGGTTAAATTGTTATGTCTTATTTTTGTCTATTATTCTTTTTAATATGCAAAGATAGAAAAATTTTTTTTTCGCAGATGTTTTTTTGTGTTAAAAATAGAGGGAGAACACCAAGGGATTTGTAACACCTTCTATTTGGTGTAAAGTGATGCAAAAATCACTAAAAGTGTTAACTTTTTAGATGAAATTGTTCTGAAATTTTGGGTTGGATAGCCCCTAAAATCGGCTTTTTCGCCATTTTTTTTGACACGTAAATGACGCGTTGGATTGTATCTGATTTGTTTTCAATTGTTTGCGTCACGCGTCACGCGTAAAACGCGTCATTTTCATTTTTTTGCTGTTCAGGGGAGGATGAGAAGAAGTAATTATATTATATATAGGATTAATTATAAATATTGGATATCATTTAATCATTTAGAATTAATAGGATTTTCTCTTTTTCCCGGAAAATTTATTGAAATGACGCGTTTTACGCGTGACGCGTGAAAATGATGGCTTGTAAACAACTGCATTTCAGTGTTATATGAAAAAGTTGTCAAAAAATCAAAAATGACGCGTATAAATGACGCGTGCGAGAGGAGGAGAATCAGTAGGGGGGCAAGACCCCGTCAAAAGGGGTCGTTTTTAGGTCAAAAAAAACGGTGAAAAATATAACTGTTTTGGCCTCTTTTTACATGAGTGTTACATGAGACTTACATGAGACTTACATGAGAGTTGGAAAACCTCTCACTTTGGTCGAAATTTGGTTATATTTTTTTATAACTGTTTTGCCTCTGTAGACATGTTTTTTTATGACCAAAAAAAAGAGGGCAACCTTACTTTTTGGTCGCCCTCATATTTTCGAGTTTCAGGTTTCAAGTTTCAGGTTTCAAGTTTCAGATGTTCTCTGTAATCTGACACCTATAACCTGACCCCTGTAACCTATTTACGGATGAACTTCTTCGTGGCGGTGGCAGTGTCGTTGCTGACGCGGACGAAGTACATGCCTGATGCCATGTTGCTGAGGTCGATGCGGGCATGGTTGTCGGTGAGTTCAACAGTTTGAATCATCTGGCCGAAGGCGTTGAAGACTACCGCTTCTTTCACCTCTACATTGCTGTTGACGGTGAGTTCGATGTAGTTATCAGCGGGGTTCGGCATCAGGCTGATGTTGCTGGCCAGGGTGATGTTGTCGATACCTACAGGCAGGGTGGTGAAGCTGCTGGTGATGAAGTCGCTTTCATTGTCGGCAGCGCAGACGGCTTTCACACGCACATCGTAGGTGCTTTCTGGAGTCAGTCCTTCAAGAACGTAGGTGGTTTGCTGTACGGTAGCCTCTTGCCATTGGCTAGCGGTGACCAGTTTGTAGCCCACCTTCCAAGTGGTTTCGCTGCCACCTGCAGTCCAGGTCATTACGGCAGAAGCTGAGGAACCGGAGGTTTGTGTATTGTTGGTCACCTGCAGGTTGGTGGGAGCGTTGCAAGGATTGACTGGAGCAGCAGGAGTGGTGAAGCTGGCGGTGGTCCAGTCGCTGGTTTCAGTAGTGCTGCAGACCGCTTGTACACGTACCTGGTATTGGGTTTCGGCAGTGAGGCCGGAGAGGTGGTAAGTGGGTGCAGTTACGGAGATACTGTTGCTCCAGCTAGCGGCAGAAGCGGTCTTGTATTGGATATTCCAAGCAGTTTCGTTGCCACCGGCAGTCCAGTTGACATCGGCTGCGTTATAGGTCACGTTAGCGGTTGTGACATTGGTAGGAGCATCACAAGCGGGAGGAGTAGCGTTGCAATCGGTAGTGAAGGTAAAGAGGGTGCCGCTGGTTATGGTGCTGGAAGAATAGAGGACGGTTCCTGCCGGATCGGTGAGTGTGAAGTGGCATTCGTCATCATAATTACCTTCTATCCATACCAAAGAGGTGGATACATTGTCGCATAACATGACGTGGGCAGTATAACTACTTCCGTCATCGAAGGTTACGGTAGCAACGGTTACACCGTTTTGTTGTACTGCGATGGCTCCTCCATTCCAGCCGTCACCATAGCTGTCTTCGCAT